>Ga0182024_10000382_pt1 | contig 113412 bp, 83 predicted proteins | sample P32metaG_FD_120480 | JGI IMG/M metagenome (GOLD analysis project Ga0182024, IMG submission 120480) | Permafrost microbial communities from Stordalen Mire, Sweden - P3-2 metaG (Illumina Assembly) | ecosystem: Environmental > Terrestrial > Soil > Wetlands > Permafrost | place: Sweden: Stordalen... | reverse complement strand
TGCTGGCCACGATCGGGCTTTACGGCGTCACGGCTTATAGCGTCGGCAGGCGGACCCCGGAGATTGGCATTCGCATGGCGCTGGGAGCCGAACGCGGCAGCGTGATCGCGATGGTGATGCGCGACGCGATGCTCCAAGCCGCGATCGGGCTGGCGCTCGGGATACCGGTGGCGTTGCTGTGCGTGCGATTCGTGCAGTCGCAGCTCTACGGCATCACCAGCGCGGATGCGAGCGTGATGGCCGGCGCGATCGGGGCTTTGGCCGTTGCGGCAGGGATTGCGGGAATGATTCCGGCGCGGCGCGCGGCGTCGATTGACCCTGTGCGGGCGTTGCGGTCGGAATAGCTTTGATCTGAAAACACCGGAAGGCCCGTTATCCGGCGCGCCTATGCTTCCTCCTCTGGCTCCCACCAGCGTCGTTCATCCCGGATCTTCTGTCCATTTTCTAGCAGCCTCTTCCATTCAGCCGAATCGGGATTGTAGGGAGGCAGTCCGCAGATCATTTCGTTCGTTTCAGGAAGTTGATACCAAATCTCATCATCCCCTCCAGGACACGGGTTCTTGAGTTTCGGGTGTTTCAGCAAGGCCAAATCACCTATCAGGTGATCGACAAATGGCAGGAATTTATCGGAAGCGCCAATCAGGGTTTGATACCCACCGCAGGCTTGACAAACGTACTGGACAAAACCGGCCGCATTTGGATTGGCGACTGGTTCGAAATCATTCTGCATGACTTAGCTCCGTCATCTTGAAACCCTGTCTTGGCATTTCCCCTAAGGGTAGAGCAGCTTTCGCCAGTTTAGCTCGCCAACGTGTCCATCGGAAACGAATGCCGCACCTCGACGGAAGCAAATCGCGACAGTTAAGGACGAAATCGCATTTTACCGGGCAGCGAAACCAAAACCGAATGCAATTTGTGCAGAGAAATATCACCAGTTTCGCATTTGAGAATAGGACCAGAAAATGACCGTCACGCGCCTAGCAAACAGCAGTCAGCAGCATGTCTCTCGATTTCGGATTCTCGCCCTGTTATCCGGTTCCGTTGTCGGTTTGACCTGCTTGGAATTGGCACAACGGACCGGAAAAGCGAATTCCGCTACCCGTTCCTTCCGCGCGAGCCTCGCAACTCGTCTCCGCCACCTACGGCGGTACGGGTTGGTGGATTTCTACTATTGCAAATTGTTTCGTCCCAGGCGTTCGCGCCGAATTGGAGTTCGTCGCTGGCGACTAACGGATCGCGGCCGGAAACGATTGGATTGGGCAAGGGAGCAAGGTCGCGTATGAGTGCCGAATCGGTTCGGACTTGTACCTCCGCGGAGGCACGGAAAGATGAGAGCGCCTCCAGCGAACTGACAGGCCGTCTGAGCGTGATAGGCGCAGAACTGAATCGCGCACATGAATAGACCCATGCGCTGTGCAAATCCTCCGGGGGCCATTTCAAGAAATGGCTCTGCCCCTGTGACTGGATAAACCCCGGAATGGTGGCGATCAGCAAGGATCGGTTGCAAAGTGAACCGTTAGACGGAACGGGCCGGGAAGGTTGTGCTACCATTCTGCCCCGAATCCGGCAGGGCCATGACCCGACAAAAAGGAGGGACATGGCTCGCATACGTTACCAGCACGGAGAAATAGTGGTTAAGCACGGCAAAGCGCATAACAGCTACATGGGACGGTGGAAAGAGGATGTCCGTTTGCCGAATGGCCAGGTAATCCGAAGGGTCGGACCCCAAGCCAAAAACCGAAATGCAGTTAAGACAGGAAGCTTTGGTCGCGCAAAGCATCGAAGCGTTAAGACAGCGATACCCTGAAGTCATCATCGACGAAACTAACATCGGATATACGTATTCAACAGGGGCGTGGAACAATGGGAAGCCGCGCTCCGCTGCCTTGCCGTCTCTTTCGTTCTCGTTGAGAGATGGAAAAGCGCACGAAGTTGACAACAGTCACCAACTGCCCGCCGTCTATGCTGACAGGAAAGACCTTGAGCAGATTCAGAGTAAACCCAATGGCCTTCTCCTCGTCCTATTCGGGCAAGACAATGGGCTTGTTTTTGCTCAGATTCCGATGCGAAAAGAATATCGCACCACCGTATATGACAAGTACGCCGTGCCTATCGAAGACTTGAAGTTCTTGACGACATTCGTTGACCCAACAGTGGAGACGCGTAGAGACCGCGATGAGAAGAGATGGGCGGAGGCAAGGGAGAGATGCCGAAGGATTGCGGAGACCATCGAAGTGAAACAACTCAAACTTGGCGATAACGTGGTATGGACAGACCCGACCGCAGGTGAATCAATCGATTATGGCGTCCTGTACCGCTCCGACATCGACGACCTGATGGTGAGAGGGACAAAACAGAAATATACGACTTGCGTTGGCAACAAGAAGAGCGAGATTGCCCGTCGCTGCTTTGAACGCAGCAAGTAAGTCAACGATCCGCTCAGAACGAGCAATCATAAGCAGGACGGCAGTCGTCGCCCAGCGTACCAGCGGGACAAGAACCTGCGGGGCTTTAACGAGATGATGGGGAATCGTGGTTTCGGCGGTCGTGCGTCTGGACTTCAGATATTTGCAAGATTGACGGGCATGGGCGATTTGCTGATGCGAAGAATATGAAGGGTTCTATGGTAGTCTTCCCTTGGTGCTCCGTTCCGAAGCAGTCAAAATCGCCCAGCGTTCGGAGAAGTTCCAAGCCTGGCACATCGTGTTCGGACGACCGTCTGCAGTTCGTCGCCAGCCTCGCCCCAACGTCCACCGACACATCGCCGTCAAGCATCTCACCGTCACGGAGATAGCAAAAGAATGGGGGCTCTCAGCCGATACCGTTCGTGAGTTGTTTCGTCATGAACCTGGTGTTTTGGGGATTGAACGTCCAGCGACAAAAACAAAAAGGATTTATTCAACACTGCGGGTGCCACTGCACGTCATGCTTCGTGTTCACTCCAGACTGTCGGGCTCTTGAATGCTCGTCTTATTCCGTCGTCACACGAAGGCTTGCCCCCATCGTAGCCGCTCATACCGCAAGTGCTCCTGTAGCATCTGGCTCGATTGGCGTGTCAATCACAAACGCATCCGTCGTCCGCTAAACTTGAGAGATTGGGGACTCGCCCAGCAACGCGCCAGGCAAATTGAATCTGAAGGTCTCGGGGCAACCGTTGTCCCCCAGACGATAGACCAGGCGGTCGAGAAGTATTTGCAGGATTGCCAGGACCGTGACCTGCGACCGAGCACCACGAAGAAATACCGCAGCCATTTCAAGCGTCTGCACGAGTACTCAGCAGAACACGGTTATGTCTTCTTGAGCCAGATAACTGCGGATGTCCTGCGGAGTTTCCGTCAAACTTGGAACCTGTCTCCGAGAACATCCCAGAAACGTCTGGAGTTATTGAAAACGTTCTTCCGCTTCTGCCTGGACTCGGACTGGATAACGGCGAGCCCTGCGAAGGCACTGAAGCCGCCAAAAATTTCAATGTCGCCTGTCGTCCCGTTCACCGAAGACGAAATTACGAAAATCTTAGCAAATTGCAAAGGTCGGCTGCTCTTGCTGGCACGACTCTTGTTGTCTACAGGTCTCCGAATCGGTGACGCTACAACATTGACGAGGGATAAAATTCAGAAAGACGCTTCGGGGTATTCTGTCCATTTGCGAACGGCGAAGTCTGGCACGACGGTCCAATGCCCCATCCCAAATGATTTAGCGGAAGCAATTATTGCTCTGCCTGGACCAAATCCATTTTGGTCGGGCACGAGCAAACCCGAAACGGTCTCGGGAGATTACCGTCTCCAGTTTTCCAAAGCGTTCAAGCGTGCTCACGTCGTCGGGCACATTCATCAGTTCCGACACTCGTTTGCTACTAGGCTGCTGTTGACGGGTGCTTCGGTTGAAACCGTTTCCGCCTTATTAGGTCACCAGAACATAACCGTCACCCAGCATTCGTACGCCGCTTGGACCGTCGCAAGGCAACAGAGGCTGGCGGATGCGGTCAGGAAATCATGGCACGCATCGGGCACGCCAGAGACCAGATAGCATTAAAACGCACGCCTGCTTGACGATTTAGCGTATTAGCGGAATGGTTCGTATCCCGCTGTGTCAATGAGCACCAGGTACTCGCCGCCTTGAAGGTTGCCGAATTCGAACTTGCCGGTCGGCTTGGTATAGACGGTGGCGACAAGGTTGCCCGAATCGGTAAGCAACTGGACCTCGATTCCCTCAAGGGGCTGTTCGTTCGTGTCGTGCACGACGCCATCAATGGTCAGCGTGTGTCTGACAAGCTGGGCGCGGGCGGAAACGCACGCAAGAACGCAGATGAAAAAGCAGACAAAAGCCCACAGGAGCTTCGAGAACATGTGTGGCCGCATGGGTACCTTCCCAAGCGCAATACTTGACGACAGTGTATCACGGAGGCGGAGTCGCGCAGTTACAACGTCTTCGATTTCCACGAGGACCGTTTGTCAGGAGCCGGAGAACTGTCCCAGGTCCACGGTTTGCTGGTATTGGGCAACGTCCACTCGCCAATTCACTCGCGACTTGATGAGCTGTTGCAGCGTGCTGGTCGCCGCCGGCTCGCCGTGAACGAGGTAGGTCTGCTTGGGCGGGGTTGGAAACCCGGAAAGCCAGCGGAGCAGTTCGCTTTGCCCCGCGTGTGCCGAGAGTTGCTTCATATCCACAATTTCCGCCAGCACTGGGATGCTTTCACCCTGGATACGCAAGGTCTGCACGCCATCCTCGAGGGCTCGTCCGCCAGTACCCTGAGCCTGAAAACCGACCAGCAAGACGGCGTTGCGGGCATCGGGTAGACGCTGTTTCAAGTGGTGCATCACGCGCCCGCCGGTAGCCATGCCGCTAGCGGAGATAATGATGCAGGGATCCTGCATCTGATTGATCGCTTTGGATTCGTCCGTGGTGCGCGTCATGTGCACGGAATGCGCATTCAGCGGATCGCCGGTGGCTTCTTCTTTGGTGAATTCGGCGTCGTGATCCTCTGGATGCTTCAGGTAAAGGCCCGTTACGCTGATCGCCATCGGACTATCCACATAGACGGGCAACTTCGGGATGCGGTTGGCGTCTTCCAACTGGCGCAGCAGGTACATCAGTTGCTGCGTGCGGTCCACCGCGAAAGCCGGGATGACGATCACGCCGCGTCGCTTGATCACCCGATTGATCACATCCGCAAGTTCATCGAGCACAGAATTATCTGGATGGTCGCGGTCACCGTAGGTGCTCTCGCAAAGCACGACGTCCGCGCGAGGCGGCACTTCAGGGTCTTTCAGGATCGGCGGATTGTAGCGGCCGACGTCGCCGGAAAACATCACGACGGTCTTGCGCGCGCCTTCGGTGATCGTCAGCTCGAGCCCCGCCGCACCGAGAATATGTCCCGCGTTGTGCTGTTTCACGGCGAATTCGGGGCTGAGCTGGAACGCACCGGTGCGCGGATTGTCCTTGAATTGATTGAGCACGTTGCGCGCATCTTGTTCGGTGTAAAGGGGCAATGGAGGTTTGTGACTCGAATAGCCATGCTTAGCGGCGTGCCGGGCGTCGTCTTCTTGTATATGTCCTGAGTCCGGGAGCGCGATCTCGCAGAGTTCACGGGTCGCGGCGTTGGAATAAATGGGGCCTGTGTAGCCCTGCTTCATCAAGGAAGGCAGCCAGCCGCTGTGGTCGAGGTGGGCGTGTGTGAGCACGACCCAGTTGATGGTTTTCGGATCGGTGGGCAGGGCTTGCCAGTTGCGGTCGCTGAGTTCTTTCGTGCCCTGAAAGATTCCACAATCCACAAGCAGACGCTTGCCGTTTGCCTCGACGAGATATTTTGATCCGGTGACGCAGCCGGCTGCGCCGTAGAACGTGAGTTTGGCCATAAGCGCGGTATTGTATTGCATTCCGCGCCGCGGTTCTGCGCTGTTTTCTCCGGGTGTTCCGTGTGATGCAGCAGTCGGCGTGATTGGCAATGGCCCCGGTGACGTGCAGCGTTCTCGTCCATTTGGAACTGGCCCGCGTGCCCTGCAATTTGCTGTTTTTGGGAAAGAACTTTGACTGACCTGGCAGAGGCGGGCCGGTTCGCGCGCGCCCACCTGCCATCAGCTAACTGCAGTGACTCGTTGTAGTTGCGAGCAGGCGGCGGAAACGCGCTCGCGTTGGCGTGCCGATTGCACTCTCCGTCAACAAGCACCCTGGAGCAGAACTTCGAACCGTCGTTTTGTGGCGGTCGCGGCTCCTATTGTCCTCACTGTTGCTGGCGCTACGTCCCCGGCAAAGTCTGCGTTGTGCTTCTTGTTTGGCTTTCTTCGCTCGGGCCGATCATCTTTTCGCGGGGTGCGCGGAGATCTGGAATGAAAGTGTTGTGCGCGATGATGCTGTGCCTGCTCTGCGCAACGCTGGTGCGCGGGCAGGACGAGCCAAAGCTGTTCTCTCCCTCCGCCTTGCTGTCCGCGCCAGCAAAAGAGGCAGAACACACCTTCGCAGATATGGTGCACTTTCGCGACAAGACGTTTGCCTTGGCCAGTTGGTTTTATGTGGGCGCCTATGCGGCGGACATGATTACGACGCAACAAACGTTCAACCGGTGCCCTGTTTGCGTCGAGGGCGGATCGCTGGCGAACGGCCAGAGGAACGTCGGAAAACTAAGTCTTGAGTGGGGAGGGGTGGGGACGGCGAACCTTGTGATTGCCCACGCGTGGAAAGCGCATGTGCACAGCCGTTTCCTGCACGCGCTGTGGGGCACGGGCCTGGCGTATGAAGGGACCAACCACGTGCGGGCTGCCTATCACAACGCCGGCTTCTCGCGCAGCGTCGTGATCACGGTCAACTAGTGGGCCGGACAAAGCCGTGGTCAGTCGCGAAGGGGATCGCTTCCTGCCTTGATGGCAAGCTCTTCCTCGGGTTCGACGTGGACGAGTACCTCCGCGACTTGAGGCAGCCCCTTCAAAACCGCATCCTCAACTTTGTGGGCAATGTTGTGTCCCTGGCGAACCGTCAGATCGCCTCGCACCACGATGTGAAGGTCCACGTAAAAGCTGAAGCCCATCTTGCGGACGAAGCACTTGTCGAGTCCGATTACGTTGTGCACGCGGCCGGCAATGTCGCGGACCCGGGACTCGAGGCTGGGATCGGGAGCGATGTCGGCTAGTTCGCGAATCGCGGGCCGGATCTGATGGGCTGCATTGTAGAAAATGATGAGGGCTGCGCAGAGCGCCGCCCAGTCATCGGCGGCATCCCAGTGCTCGAGCAGTGCGATTGAAATTCCGACGAAAGCAAAGGCCGAAGTGATAGCGTCGCTTCGATGATGCCAGGCATCGGTTCGAACGGCGTTGCTACCGATCGTGTCGGCGACTTCGCCGACGTGGCGAAATAGAAGCTCCTTGACGACCAGGACGCCGGCCAGAATGACCAGCGTGTAAGGTTTCGGAAGTGGGTGCGGCGTGCGAATTCCATGGATACTTTCCAGAATGATCGCAATCGCCGCCAACACCAGAGACATACCGACAATGAGCCCCGCGAGCGGTTCTGCTTTGCCGTGTCCGTAGGGATGATCCGAATCTGGGGGCTTGGCCGCGATTTTCAGGCCGTAGTACACGACAAAGCCGCTGACGACGTCCGCGACGGAATCCAGGCCGTCGGCCACCAACGCAAAGGAGTGCCCTAATAAGCCTCCGGTACATTTGGCGACCGCGAGTACGAGGTTCGCGAAGATGCCAACCCGCGAGGATTGCATCCCCCGATTCGCGAACCTTCTGATCGTAAGCACGCGGCTTGGTTTCATCTGTGTAAACTCTATCCTCGCACTTGCCGTGGGTCAATTTGTGTTGGCTGTGCAAGTGCTTCTTGGCCGGTGGCACTACTCGCGTGGGTGAATCGCAACGGCACGGGCATGGCATACTGTGCCAGTGAGGCCTTTCTGTGCGAAACAGGCCGCTATTTCAGCAGGTGTCAGGGGGGGTGAGCGCCGTGGAAACAATCCGAACTGCGGAGCACGAAGCGTTGCGAGGCGCAGTACGCACCCTGTGCGCCAGATTCCCCGGGCTCTACTGGAGGCGGCTTGACCAAGAACGCCAATATCCCGCCGCGTTTGTGCAGGCCTTGACCGATGCCGGCTATCTTTCGGCGCTCATTCCGAAGGAATTCGGCGGCATGGGTCTGGGCGCCTTCGAAGCGAGCATTATCCTTGAAGAAGTGAACCGCTCGGGAGGCAATGCTGCGGCGTGCCACGCCCAGATGTACATCATGGGTGCGTTGCTTCGGCACGGCAGCGAAGAACAAAAGCGCCGCTATCTGCCCAGATCGCCGCCGGAAAGCTGAGACTGCAAGCGTTCTCCGTCACCGAAGCGGAGGCGGGCTCCGATACGACGAATATTCGCACCTTTGCAAAACGGGAGCCCGACGGCTACGTGGTGAACGGTGAGAAGAACTGGACGAGCCGCATCGAGCAGTCCGACTTGCTGATGCTGCTCGCGCGCACTGCGCCGCGCGAGGCCGGCAATAACCGCGCGCAGGGAATTAGCCTGTTCCTGATTGACCTCGCCGAGATTCGGGCCCTGCAACCGGATTCTCTGGTGACACGGCCCGTGCGGACTATGTTCAACTACGCGACCAGCCAGGTCGTCTACAAGAATATGCACATACCGCTGGATAGCTTGATCGGCGAGGAGGGGCAAGGCTTCCGCTATGTGATTGACGGCTGGAATGCCGAGCGGATTCTTCTTGCCGCGGAAAGTATCGGCGACGGCTATTGGTTCATCGAACGTGCAGCGGCGTATGCGAAATCGCGCGAGGTGTTCGGCGGGCCGATTGGAAAGCATCAGGGCGTTCAGTTTCCGATTGCGCGCGCCTACGCTCAGGTGTGCGCGGCAGACATGATGAGATATCGCGCGGCAGCGCTCTTCGATTCGAGTGCGCCCTGCGGTGCGGAGGCAAACATGGCGAAGTTACTGGCGAGCGAGGCAAGCTGGCAGGCGGCCAACGTTTGCCTCGATACGCACGGAGGCAACGGGTTCGTGGACGAATACGACGTCGAGCGCAAGTTCCGCGAGACGCGGCTCTATCAAGTTGCGCCGGTCAGCAATAATCTGGTGCTGGCGCATATCGCCACGCATGTGCTCGGTCTGCCTCGCTCATATTGAATGAAATAAGGAGAGGAACGTGAAAGAGCCAATCTCGATGTATAGAGAAGTCGGCGCCAAGCGTTATCGCGAAACCTTTGGTCTCTACTACGAGGATTTCGAAATCGGCGACGTGATCGAGCACCGTCCCGGGCGCACGATCACCGAGACCGACAACGTCTGGGGATGCCTGCTGACCATGAATTCGCAGCCGCTGCACTTCGACGCTGTTTATGCGGCCAAGACGGAATGGGGAAAGTGTCTTGTGGATAGCACGGTCACGCTCTCCATTCTGACGGGAATGAGCGTTCGCAGCGTGAGCGGCAAGGTGGTGGCGAACTTGGGCTGGGACAAGGTGAAGATCACCCACCCACTGTTTGCGGGCGATACTCTCTACGCGGAATCCAAGATCCTTTCGAAGCGGGAATCGGAGAGCCGCCCTTCGCAGGGAATCGTCACTGTCGAGACCCGCGGCTTCAATCAGGCCGGCAAGCAAGTGATGATATTCGAGCGCACCATGCTCGTTTACAAGCGAGGGCAATCTCCCGAAGCCGCGGCCAATTATTAGGCGGATCTGCTTGGGTTCGTTGTTACGCGAAAGTGTTGCCCCGCGCGTCAGCCGGGCGAATTCGAAGCGAAAGAGGACAGAGACATGCAATATGTGCGATTGGGATCTACAGGGCTGAAGGTTTCGCGCCTTTGCCTGGGCACGATGACGTACGGCTCAAAAAAGTGGCGGGAATGGGTGCTGGAAGAGGAGGAAAGCCGGCCGTTCATCCGTCGCGCTCTGGAACTGGGCATCAACTTCTTCGATACTGCGGACATGTACTCACTCGGGGCGAGCGAAGAGATCCTGGGGAGGGCGCTGCGTGATTTCGGACCGGGCCGGGACAGGGTTGTGATCGCCACCAAGCTATTCAACGCGATGGGGGACGATCCCAACCAGCGCGGTCTCTCCCGCAAGCACATTCACCACGCGATTGACAATAGCCTGCGGCGGCTCGGAACCGATTACGTGGACCTCTACCAGATTCACCGGTTCGATTATGAGACGCCAATCGAGGAGACGCTGCGCGGGCTTGATGATGTCGTCAAGGCGGGGAAGGTTCTTTACGTTGGTGCGTCGTCCATGTACGCGTGGCAGTTCGCGAAAATGCTCCACGCCTCGGACCAATTCGGGTTGGCGCGCTTCGTCAGCATGCAAAACCACTACAACCTGATTTACCGCGAGGAAGAGCGCGAAATGCTCCCGCTCTGCCGGGAGGAGGGAATCGGGGTGATTCCCTGGAGCCCTCTGGCGCGCGGTTTTCTGGCGGGGAACCGGCGGAAGGAAGATTTCGAAGGTACGCTTCGCGCGAAGACAGACGAGTATGCGCACGGGCTGTACTACCAGGATTCAGACTTCGCGGTGGTCGAGCGGTTGAACGAAATAGCGCGCAAGAGGAATCTCGGCAATGCGCAGGTGGCGTTGGCGTGGTTGCTGGGGCAGCCTGGGATCACGGCTCCCATCATCGGGGCGAGCAAGATGAAACACCTCGATGATGCCGTTGCCGCCATTGATCTGAAGCTCGATGCGTCCGAGCGCAAAGCTCTTGAGGAACCCTACCAGCCGCACACGATTCGCGGGCATTCTTAGCGAAACGGGCTCCGGCCGAACATTGCCCCTCTAGCGACTTCTCATAGCGCGTCGAGCGGATACATCGCGATTTGACGAGGATCGTGACTCGAGCCGGCAGATGTCGCGCGAGCGGCCTTCTTGCGCAAGGCCCGGCCGGCCATTGAGACCACTTCGGATTGGCGAAGCCCGCTGGCCACAAAGTCAAAGGCGCCGAGCTGCATGCCTTCCAGATACGTATCCCACTCATCACTCTCGGAAATTACGACGACCGGGACATCGGAATGACTCTGCCTCACATCCCGCAAGACGCCGCGAAATCCTCCATCCACCAGATTCTCCTCGCAGAGCACCAGCGACACCGGATGTTCGGAGATCATCGCGGTTGCGCAGGATTCACTGCCGGCAAAAAGAAACTCAAACTGGAAATCCTTGAGCAGTTCGGTTAATTGCCTGCGATGGTCGGGACGCGAACTGACGATAAGAACGGGAGAAACGAGCGACATATCTGTCTCCTTAGTTGCTGGGCTTTCCCGTGAATTGCACTGGTTGGGAGGCTGGACTTGCGGCACAACCGCAGGGCCGGGGAACCAGTGAATTACGGCAACTCTAGGCGCGGCGCTTCGAGTTGTCAACGCAAAAAGGGCAACGCAAGTGTGAATTCTGTGTTGCGCCGTGACGATCTATACGGATTTTCGTGACGCACGCGGCCGCCGCAACCAATTCGGGAAAGATGCGGATTAAAGAACAGACGCCGCGGAGGATTCCAGCCTCGGCCAAAGGGCCGGACCTCTCGTAAACTGCACAGCCGTCAGAGCCGTTTCCGTGCCGTGCTTCCACAACTTTCATATTGGAATTTCCTAACTGGCCGCAGACGTGCACTTACACCCTGTATGAAAGGGCCGCAGCTTAATTGACAGCGATGGGGGCAAGAAAAAGAAATCCGTTTCGTGTCCGCGCATCGTCGCTGGAAGACGTCACGGCTGTAATTCTTTGCGGCGGCCTGGGCACGCATTTGAGCCCGGTTGCACCTGAGGCGGCAACGCGGGTACACAGCCCTGGTGATTTCAAATCAAGCGTGCGTCGGGAAGGGACGTCTGTCCGCGCAGGACCTGGGCTCAATGACATACCGATTCATGAGCGAAGTGGTCGCCGCCGGTGGCGATATCGGCAGCGTTTACTATTGCTTGCACTGCTCGGAAAACGATTGCGAGTGCCGCAAGCCGCGTCGGGGTTTGTTGCTGCGGGCGCAGCGCGATCACCCACTTTGATTTTGCAGAGACGTTTGTAGTGGGGGACAACGAGAGCGACCTCGAGGCCGCGCGGAGGGTTGGCGCGCCCGCCGTTCTCATTTCACAAATGGCCGAACCTCGCTGTGCGCCGCGCGTCCCAAGCGCACCGGTGGTCCACGGGATCTACGAAGTCGCGGAATTCATTCTGGCATCCGGCTTGGCGCAAGCCGGCGCCTTGCCTCCGCGCAATCGGGCTGGAAGAAGGGAGCGATAGCGGGCGGCCACACCGTCGCGCCGGAGACAGGCTCGCTTAACTTCCTCTCAGGTACGAAGCGTCCGTGACGCGGCTGAAATGCTCCACATGAATCTGAGTTTGCTCGCCAGATAGAATGAAGGCGCGCTCAATGGAGTGCTGAAGCTCCCGGACATTGCCGGGCCACGCGTAGCGACGCAGCATCGCCAGCGAAGCCACCGACAATTTCTTCGCGGGCACGCGCACCTGTCGGCACAGCTCGCCGAGAAATTGCTCCGCGAGTAGAGCGATATCTTCGTTGTGTTCCCGCAGCGGGGGAAGCTCGACAGGAAAAACAGCAAGCCGGTAATAGAGATCCTGCCGGAACAACTTTTGTTTGACGTTATCGAGCAATTGGACGTTGGTCGCACAAATCACGCGGACATCCACGCGAAATACGTCGGAAGTACCGAGCCGTTAGACCTCACCATCCTGTAAGAAACGCAGCAGTTTTGACTGCATCATCAGTGGCAATTCTCCGATTTCATCCAGGAATAGGGTTCCGCGATGGGCTACGTGGATGCGCCCCAGCCGGGACTGCACGGCACCGGTGAACGCGCCGCGAGCGTGCCCGAAAAGCTCCGCTTCGAGCAGTGTTTCTGGGATGGCCGCGCAGTTCACAACCACCAGCGGATTCTTGGCGCGGGGGCTAATTCGATGGATCGCGCGCGCCACAAGTTCCTTGCCGGTTCCGGTCTCGCCGGTGATCAGCACCGTGGTATCACGGCCGGCAACGAGCCGGGCCAGGCGGTACATCTCCTGCATGGCGCGTCCCGTGCCCACCATTCCGGGGAGCTGATTTGCATCAAGGCACTCTGGCCCGGCGATGGCGTGAACTTCGGGCTCCAAGCGGGCGGAAGCGGGCCCAGGACATGGGCTCTCGCCGAGTAAGTCTACGAATCGCACTTCGATGCCAGGGTGCTGCCGTTGAACCAGCTCCGCTATTTCAACAGGATTCAGATCCGGTAACCGGCGATCGAGGAGAAGGGCATCACATGCAGAGGATTGCAACTTTGCGAGAGCGTGTGCACCGCTCAGGGCCTCCTCGACGAAGCCCGTGGCTGGATTGAGCGTGCCGAGAAGCTGCTTGCGGTATTCGGCGTTGGCGCTGACGACGAGAATCCGTTCTTGGGCCGGTGTAGCCGGCGCGGTTGCTCCTGTTGCCATGATTATCCCTCCTCCTGCGGCTTGCGTTCCCGCGTATTCGAATAAAAAAGTTCTAATACTTCTTCGAATACCCACCAGGAAAGGCGTGCCACCCGAATGTTTTCTTAGAGCGAGTCAATCGCCAAAGTGGGTAGAACTCGTGGATTGAAAACAATCGAGTCATCGCGAATTCAAAATACGGGTATGGCCCAAATGCAGAAACGCGTTCGGAGATGGAACGCACGCCGCCCATTTATGCACTCGAGGTTGTCCGGCCGCATTCCGATGGCAGATCACGATCCTTGCCCAACTATCGGCATCTGCGTAATCACCTTAGTCGCAACTTACATACCCCTCTTGACAATGATTCTCGCAAACGCGAAACTTGTTTCCCCCTTCCGAATTGTTTCGAAATCCCTTTTGACGAACGGAACGTGCATGCGAACTTTGGTGATTGAAGACGATTCGCCACTGGCGGAATTCCTCGAACAGCGTCTGCGAGATGATCACTTCACGGTTGACATTGCGGGAGACGGGGAGGAAGGGCAGCGTCTTGCCGAAAGTAGTGCTTACGATCTCGTGATCTTGGATCTAGCTCTGCCTCGGATTCACGGCCTGGACGTGCTCCGTCACATCCGGGTGAAGAAGCCGGATTTGCCAGTGCTGCTCTTGACGGGATCGAACGGTATTGATGATCGCGTTAAGGGGTTGGATGCCGGAGCAGACGACTATCTGGCCAAACCCTTTTCTTACGCGAAGCTGTCCGCGCGAATGCGGGCCCTACTGCGGCGCAGCGGTGGTTCCGCGAAAATTGTACTGAAGGTAGACGATCTGGAATTGGACCGGTTCGCCCGCACGGTCCGGCGCGGAAGTTGCGGCATTGAACTCACGCCGAAGGAATTCGCATTGCTCGAATTCCTGATGCAGCGCCCGCGCCAGCCCGTGACCCGGCTGATGATCTCGGAGCTCGCATGGAAGCTCGAAAGCGACACAATGACGAATGTCGTGGACGTCTACATCAACTAACTACGGCGCAAGATTGACTCCGGTTTTGAGCACAGGCTGATTCGCACCGTTCGAGGCGTCGGCTATCAGATTGGCGGGCCGTAGAGCTTGGCGCTGCGACAGGAGAGGGGCCCGTTACACGATCATCGGTAGTTGGCCGCCTGGAGGTCAAACATTTCCTTGTAGCGACCGCCGTGGCCGAGCAACTCGTCGTGTGACCCCTCTTCTGCGATTTGCCCGTTTTCCAGAACGAGGATGCGATCCGCCATTCGAACGGTCGAGAAGCGGTGGGAAATAAGAAGCGCCATCTTGTTCTTGGTCAACTCGGCAAAGCGTTCGAATACCTCGTGTTCGGAGCGCGCATCCAGGGCCGCTGTGGGCTCGTCGAGGACTAAGAGTTGTGCGTCACGCAAGTAGGCACGCGCCAGCGCGATTTTTTGCCATTCGCCGCCCGAAAGGTCCATGCCACCCTCGAAGCGGCAACCGAGGGTTTGTTCGTAGCGTTTCGGCAGCCTGCGGATCACGTCTTCCGCGAGGCTCTTGTAGGCTGCCGTCCGGATCAGGAATGGATTCTCCCGCTCCTGGATGCGCCCAATAGCGATGTTGTCCGATGCCGACATATCGTAGCGCATGAAGTCCTGGAAAATGACCCCGATTTCTTTCCACAGAGTCTCGAGATCATATTCGCGGAGGTCTACGCCGTCGAGGAGGATTTGTCCCTCGGTCGGATCGTAGAGCCGGACGAGCATCTTTACGATCGTGGTTTTTCCTTGTCCGTTTTCGCCCACGAGCGCGATCCGCTCGCCCGATTCGAGCCGGAAATTCACATTCTTCAGCACGACGCGGCTATTACCGGGGTAGGAGAAGGAAACGTTCTTGAATTCGAAGCCGCTGCGGATAGGCCGCGGAGCTGGAAGCGCGTTGGGTTTCGAAAAGACCTTTGGCTTGACCGCGAAGAAATCGAGCAGATCGGTGCAGAACAAGGCTTGGTCGGCGATGCTGGAAAAAGTCGAGAATACGCCCTGAATGTTGGTGCTTGCGCCGGCGATCGCGCCCGTAAGAAGAATCAAGGTTTGCAGCGTAAGCGCTCCGGCAACCGTCTCGTAGATCACGAAAGTATAGGTTCCGTAATAACCCAGCGTCCCGAGCAACGTCAAAAGTGCCCCAGCAAACAGTCTTCGCGTTGCGAGTCCGACGTTTTGATGATGCAAATCGTCCGAGAGCGCCGTGTAGCGGCTCACCAGAAACGGGCCGAGCCCAAATAGCTTTAATTCTTTCGCGCTTTCCTTGCTGCCCCCGATCGTCCGCAGATAGTCCATTTCGCGGCGCGCGGTGGTCTGCTGGAAATTCAGCGAATATCCCAGAAAGGCGAAGTGTGTCTCGCCCAAAAACGCCGGAACGACGCACACGATCAAAGCAACCAGAAGCCAGGGAGAAAACACGAAAATCGTGGCCGCCAAGCTCGCCGTCGTAATTACCTGCTGAAAAAGGCGGCCCGTGGACTGGATCATGCCGATGCGATCCGTGGATTGCGCCCGCGCCCGCTCCATTTTGTCGTAGAAAAGCGGATCTTCATAGGACGTCAGGTCGAGTTGCGAGGCATGCTCCATCAGTTGCGTGCTGAGGTGCCGGGTGAACTTGTCTGCAAGAACTACGTCCGAAAAATCGGTGAGCCGCATAAGAATCGTGGCCAGCGATGCCAAGGCAAATTCTGCCCCAACCAGCCACCAAAAATAGTGAGGGAGTGCGCTGGTATGCTTGGCGTAAGAAGCCAGCGAGCCAATGATCACGCTGGTGACCTTCAATATGGCCAACGGCAAAAGCGCAGCCAGTAGACGATAGGCGACGCCCGAGACGAACGTTCCTGGGGCCGCCTTCCAGACCATCCGCATAATCGGCGGAATATTGTTCATGGCGCGGAGGCGGTCGCGCCATTTCGGTGTCTTAGGATTCAGATCGAGACTGGGTGATGCGCTCATGGCCTTACGAACGCTCCTGTTTGCCGGACCAATGCATGTTCGTCGTGCCAATCAGCGCAAAACGTAGTCCATCCATTTGATGCTTCGTGCTGAGAACTGAGCTGTTACGCGCTCCATGCCGCTCGTCAGTCAAGAAATCCTGGGACTTGAGCCTTCCTAATTGGCGCGTGTGAGGCGTCTGGCTCCGCGAAGTGTGCGGAAACTCGTCCGGGCGAACCTCGAACACCGCCCTTCGTTCAGCGCAACCTGTGTGGCGGCCTAAGTTCGCAGAACGGAAAGAGCACGTCGCATTCCATTACGGCAGATCTGTATAGTATTGACAACGCAAGGCTTGATCTAAGGCGCCCGCAGCGGCCTTATGGTTTTTTTTCGCTGCCCAGAAAGTTCTACCTGGCAAGAGGTTCGGACTGAGCGCATGCCAATAAGGGAAAGCTTCCTCGGAAGAGATACTGGATGGGTTCGCAAGGCCCCGGGAACAGTAGAACGGGCGTGCTAGTGCGCCATCACCGCGCCCTTACCTTTCGGCCGCTGCAGGAGGAAGATAAAGGGGATCATCACGATGAAGACAGCGCCAAGAACTTCGAATGTGGTGTTGTAGGACAACATCGCCGCCTGCCGCTGGACCATTCCGAAAATGGCTCCCTGCGCCTGATGCAGCGCGTCGGTGGGATCAGCCCCTCGGGAGACAAAGAGCTGCTGGAGACCCTGCAACATCGATCTTGCCGCGGGATTATAGGGGTTCACATGCGACCCCAGGAGGTGCATGTCTGCCTGCGACTGACGTATCTGGATTGTGCTTACCGCCGAAATCCCGATGCTGCCGCCGAGGTTCCGCACCAGGTTGAACAGGCTCGTGGCATTGCCCATGCTTTCCTTTGGAATAGGGTTCATGCTCACCGTCGTAAGGGGGACAAAGATCAGTCCGAGCGCGAGGCCCATGATGAACTGCGGCCAGAAAAAGTCCCAGTATCCAACGCTGAGATTTAACCGCGACAGTTGCAGCAAGGTCAGCGCGCAGACCGGGATGCCAATGAACAGCAGCTTGCGCGCATCTACCTTTGCCATAATCATGCCCACCAGGGGCATGCCGATGAACGAGCCCAATCCGCGAGGCGCCATCGCGATGCCCGCCCGAAGAGGTGGGTAGCCGAGCAGTGTTTGCAAGACCAGGGGGATCAGCACAACGCTGCCGTAAATCCCGACACCCAGCAGCGACATCAGGAACACACCTGTGGCGTAGGTGCGATTCTTGAACACACGCAGGTTGACGACCGGATCTTCGGTATATAGCTCGTAGACCACAAACGCGGTTAGCGCGAGGATGGAAAGCACGGCAGCCGCTGTGATCCAGTTCGTGGCAAACCAGTCTTTCTCCTGCCCTTTATCGAGGATTACTTGAAGCGCGGCAATTCCCACGGCGAGCATGCCGATGCCCCAGTAGTCCACTTTGCTCGACCCGCGGCGGATGTAGGAAGGGTCAAAAACAAAAAGGCTTGTCATAACCAGCGCCGCGATCCCGATGGGAATGTTGATGTAAAACACCCAGCGCCAGCTATAGCTGTCCGTCAGCCAACCTCCAAGAACCGGCCCGAGCATCGGTGCGACCACGATCCCAAGGCCCCAGAAGCCCATAGCTTTGCCGCGATCTTCGGCGGGAAACGATTCGAGCAGAATCGCTTGCGAGATCGGCTGCAAACCTCCGCCACACGCTCCCTGGACCACGCGGCAAACAATCAAGAATGGGAGGCTCGGAGCCAGCCCGCACAGGAAGGATGCGGCGGTGAACCCTGTGACCGACATCATCAGCATGCGCTTGCGGCCGAAATAATTCGAAAGCCAGCCCGTGATCGGCAGGATGATAGCGTTCGCGACCAAATAGGAAGTCAGCGTCCAGGTGGCTTCATCCACCGTCGCCGAAAGGCTGCCAGCGATATGGGGCAGAGATACGTTCACCACCGTGGTGTCCAGCACTTCCATAAACGTGCTGAGCATCACCGAGATCGCGATGATCCACGGGTTGATACGGGTCGGATTACCTGGCGCGCTTTCGGAAGCCATTCTTGTGTTAGAAACCGCTCGAAACTCTGGAATGCAGTTACTTAGATGAACGGCCCCCGTGCCAGGGCACTTGAGCCGCGGCGCAGAAACAATGCCCATGGCCTGAATCACTTAGAGGGTACTGTGGGTATTCTCCGTTAAGCTTTGCTTCAGCTTCCTCGACCTATAAGTGAACGCAGGATCACGCTCAGGAATGCGTCGGGGATCATGACTTTACCGGATCTTGTCAACATCGCCGTGGCGGCCCTCGCCCGCAACAAACTCCGTTCTATCCTGACCACTGTCGGAATCACGATCGGCATCGGCGCTGTAATTTGCACCGTGGCCATAGGGAATGGGGCAGCCGACCAGATTCAGCAGCAACTGGCCGCACTGGGCGACAATCTGGTGTGGGTTGAGTCAGGCGGCAGGAACGTCCAAGGCCTTCGCACGGGAAACGATGCAAACAAGTCACTGACCCTGGATGACGCGAAGGCCATCCTCGAGGACGTTCCGCTGATTAAGAGCGTCTCGCCCAACGTGGACGGCCGAGTCCAGATCGTCTACGAGAACCAAAACTGGAACACGAGTTTCCGAGGGGACTCGCCCGACTATCTCGACACCCGGCGATGGACGCTGGCCTCCGGTTCCATGTTTTCGCGTCATGACGTGGACACCCTCGCCAATGTGTGCGTGCTCGGGCATTCGACCGGAGACATCTTGTTCGGTAGTCAGGATGGCGTGGGCCAGACGATTCGTGTGAATCAGCTTCCTTGCACGGTAGTTGGCATCCTCGATGCGAAGGGAACCAGCGCAGATGGTCGCGATCAGGACGATTTTATTCTGTTGCCTGTGACGACGGCCATGCACAAGTTGGCAGGGAAGGAGTGGCTCGACGATATCTATTGTTCCGCAGTGTCTCCCGCCGCGATTGAGCCCGCCCAGCAACAAATCGCGCGTTTGATGCGCCAGCGGCACAAGTTACGAGCGGATGAACCGGACGATTTCAATATTCGCCATCCGGAAGACGCGTTGAAGGCGCAGCAGCAGGCGAGCCTCACGATGGAAATCATGCTGGCCGCGATTGCTTCGGTATCGTTGCTCGTGGGCGGGATCGGGATCATGAACATCATGCTGGTGTCCGTTACCGAACGCACTCGCGAGATTGGCGTGCGGATGGCCATTGGCGCCACCGAGCGGGACGTCCAGATCCAGTTCTTGTTCGAGGCCGTCTTCGTGAGCATGCTCGGCGGAGCGACCGGCATCGCTCTTGGCGTGCTCGCGTCCGCAGGTTTTTCGAGTCTGCTCGGCTGGACGATGGAACTTTCGCCCGAGGCGCTGATTATTGCGGTCCTATTTTCTACGGCGATCGGCGTTTGCTTCGGTTATTACCCCGCCAAAAAGGCCGCGAGCCTCGATCCCATTGAAGCGCTGCGTTACGAATAGACTTGAAGTTTGTCGCGCGAGGCGATTCCGCATCAATCCGAGGTGGCGGGCGAGGCGACCGTGCGATGCGCGCGCGCGGGTCGCAGCCAGGTCTGTAGGCGATCCATATAGAGGTAGACGACCGGCGTTGTGAAAAGAGTCAGCATTTGGCTGAGGATCAAGCCGCCGACAATCGTGATGCCTAGCGGCTTGCGCATTTCCGAGCCGACGCCGCCTCCAATCACGAGCGGCAAGGCGCCGAACATGGCGGCCATCGTCGTCATCATGATCGGGCGGAAACGCAGCAGCGAGGCCTGGTAGATCGCATCAAGCGGCGCTTTATTCTCGCCGCGTTCGGCCTGGATGGCGAAGTCAATCATCAGGATCGCGTTTTTCTTCACAATTCCAATCAATAGGATAATCCCAATCAACGCAATGACGTTCAGGTCCGTCTTGAATAAGAAAATGGCGAGGACGGCGCCAACGCCCGCCGAAGGCAGCGTGGAGAGAATTGTGATTGGGTGAATGTAGCTTTCGTACAGGATGCCGAGCACGATGTACACCGCCGCCAAGGCCGTCAGGATCAGGTACGGTTCGGAAGACAGCGATTGCTGGAAGGCTTGCGCCGTGCCCTGGAAAGTTCCGTGCACCGTCGCGGGCATGGCAATTTCACGCTCGGCCGCCTGGACATCAGTCACAGCCGTGCCCAGTGATGCTCCCGGCGCGATATTGAAGGAGAGCGTGATGCTCGGGAAGATTCCGGTGTGGTTCACCTGAAGCGAAGTGTTCGACGCTTCATAGTGGGCCACGGCGCTCAGCGGAACCACTGTGCCTTGGCTTGTGGGCACATAGATCGTCTTCAGCGATTCGGGACTCTGCAAAAACTGAGGAGCGACTTCCAGGACCACGTGATACTGGTTGATGCTCACGTAGATGTTCGAGACTTGCCGTTGGCCGAAAGCATCGTTGAGCGTGTTGTCCACGTTGGCCATGGGCACGCCCAGCCGTGACGCGGAGTCGCGGTCTACAACGAGTTGCGTCTCAAGACCGTGCGCCTGCTGGTCGCTGTTCGCGTCGCGAAGCTCTGGAATCTTGGCCAGACGTTGGAGCATCACGCCTGCCCAGTGATTCAACTCGTTCAGATCGTCGCCCTGCAGCGTGTACTGAAACTGGGAATTGCTGCCGCGGCCGCCGACCGTCACGTCCTGCGGCACCTGCAAGTAAACGGTGGCCCCGGGAATGTGCGAAAGCTTCCCACGAAGCCGGCTGATCACCTGGTCGGAACTGACTTTCCCGGGCCGCTCACTGAGAGGCTTGAGCTGCGCAAACATGCGGGCCTGATTGATGCTTCCGCCGCCCGAGAACGCCATCAAGGTGTCCATGGCGGGGTCCGCTTGAACGATCTTGGCGAATTCGATCATTTTTGCGGTAGTGGCATTGTAAGAGCTGTCTTGGTCCCCGATGATCGCGCCGGAGAGGCGGCCAGTGTCTTCCTGCGGGAAAAAGCCCTTTGGCACGATTATGAACAAATAGATATTTACGCAAACCGTGATGATCGTGATCGCCAGCACGGTGCGCTGGTGCCGTAGCACCCAACGCAGACAGACGTCATAGAAATGATAGAGGCCGTCGAAGCAACGCTCGGCGAACCGGTACGCGGCATTGTGTTTGCCGGTCTCGGGCCGCAGAAACCGTGCGCACATCATCGGCGTGGTCGTTAATGAAACGAGCAGGGATACCGCAATCGCAATACTGAGCGTGACCGCAAATTCCCGGAAGAGTCTGCCGACGATCCCAGACATCATCAGGATCGGGATGAACACAGCGACGAGCGAGGTGCTCATCGAAATCACGGTAAACCCGATCTCTCGCGAGCCCTGCATTGCGGCCGCGAAAGGCTTCATCCCGGCTTCCAGGTGGCGCGCGATGTTTTCAATGACGACGATGGCGTCGTCCACTACGAATCCGGTCGAAATTGTGAGGGCCATCAGCGAGAGGTTGTCAAGCGTATAGCCGAGCAAGTACATCACGCCAAACGTGCCAACCAACGAAAGCGGCACAGCGATGCTGGGGATCACGGTCGCCCAGACGTTGCGAAGGAAAACGAAAACGACCAGCACCACAAGTGCGATCGAAATCAGCAGCGTGATCTCCACATCGTCGATGGAGGCGCGAATTGTTGTGGTCCGGTCGTTCACAACATTGATGTGAATCGAAGGTGACACCGAGGCGCGAAGTTCCGGCAGCAGCGCACGAATGCGATCCACGGTGTCCACGATATTCGCGCCCGGCTGGCGATTGATAAAGATCAAGATCGCCGGGGAGCCGTTGGAGATTCCGGCATTCATCACGTTCTCAACCGAATCTTCCACGTCAGCGACATCGGAGAGGCGAACGGCGGCGCCGTTGTGCCAGGAAACGACCATAGGCCGGTACTCGGGAGCCTTGAACAACTGGTCGGTCGTGTTGATCTGCCACCTCTGTTGATCGTTGGCGATGTCGCCCTTGGCCCGGTTCGCATTGGCGTTTCCGAGCGCGGTTCGAATTTGTTCGAGGCTGATGCCATAGCTATTCAGTTCGGTGGGGTTGGCATCCACGCGGACGGCCGGCCGCGCGCCGCCGCTCACGTTGACTTGTCCCACCCCCTGCACTTGCGCCAGCTTCTGGGCGAGGATGGAATCCGCGGCATCGTAAATGTCCGGCCGCGCGATGTTGTCGGAGGTCAGCGCCAAAATCAGGATGGAAGCGTCGGCGGGATTGATCTTGCGATAGCTGGGCTCGCCGGGAAGGTCCGCGGGCAATTGGCCGCGTGCAGCATTAATCCCGGCTTGTACATCGCGCGCAGCGGCATTGATGTCCCTGTTCAGATCAAACTGCAGCGTGATGTTGGTCGAGCCGAGCGAGCTCGAAGAGGTCATCTGCGTAACCGCGGCGATGCGGCCGAACTGGCGCTCGAGCGGCGTGGCCACGGCCGACGCCATGGTTTCGGGGCTCGCGCCCGGCAAACTTGCGCTTACGGAGATCGTCGGAAAATCCACTTGTGGCAGGGGCGCTACCGGCAAAAGTTTAAAACCGATCGCGCCGGCGAGAAGGATCGCAACCGTCATCAGCGACGTAGCGACAGGCCGCCGGATGAATGGCGCGGAGATGTTTGAGGAGATGTTCAAGACTCAGTCTCCCGCGGCCGGCTCCTCGGCGGGATTGCCGATGTGGACCCTTTGCTTCAATCGCCGCGAGACCCAATCAAACGCGAGATAGACCACCGGGGTGGTGTAAAGCGTAAGCAGTTGGCTGACCAACAGTCCGCCGACGATTGTAATTCCCAGTGGTCTTCGCAACTCGGAGCCGGTACCAGTCCCAAGCGCAAGCGGCAAGCCACCGAACAACGCAGCCATGGTGGTCATCATGATCGGCCGGAAGCGCAGCAGGCACGCCTCATAAATCGCGTCCTGCGGCGACTTGCCTCCCTTGCGCTCGGCTTCCAGCGCAAAGTCAATCATCATGATGGCGTTCTTTTTCACGATGCCAATCAGCAGGATCAAACCGATGAGCGCAATGACGCTGAATTCAGTCTTGCAAATCAGGAGCGCCAGGATCGCGCCCACACCGGCCGACGGCAGCGTGGAAAGAATCGTGATGGGATGGATGTAGCTCTCGTACAAAATGCCAAGGACGATATACACGGTGATTACTGCCGCAAGGATCAGGATCGGCTCGTTCGCCAGAGAGGCCTGGAAGGCTGCAGCGGTTCCCTGATAGCTCGTTTGGACGCTGGCTGGCAGGCCCAACTCCGCCCTCGCGGAGTCCACTGCCCGAACGGCTTGGCCTAGTGACGCGCCCGGCGCCAGGTTGAAAGAAAGCGTCACGACAGGGAATTGTCCTTGGTGGTTGATCACCAGCGCCGTGGTGCCCATCTCCACGCGTGTGAAGGCGGAGAGCGGAACTTCAGGGCCGGTTGTCGAGTGCACGTAAATATTCTTCAGCTCGTCAGGAGTATTGGCGAAATTCGCATTCACTTCCTCGACGACGCGGTATTGGTTGAGCTGAGTAAACATCGTCGAGACTTGCCGCTGTCCGAAGGCGTCGTAGAGCGTGTCGTCAATCGTTTGCGGCAGCACGCCCAAGCGGGAGGCGGTGTCGCGGTCTATCACCAGCGTGGTCAGCAAGCCGGAGTTTTGCTGGTCGGTGGCAACGTCGCGCAGTTGAGGCAGAGCTTGCAGCTTGGCCACCATACGCGGCGTCCAATACGCAAGCTCCTTGCCGTCAACGTCTTCCATGCTGTATTGGAATTCGGTTCGGCTGACGCGATCTTCCACCGTCAAGTCCTGGACGGGCTGCAGGAATAGCTGGATGCCATCCACCTTGGAAAGCGGCCCTTGCAGCCGGCGAATCACGTCGGAGGCCGAACCGTCGCGGTCCTCGACGGGCTTCAGATTCACCTGGATGCGGCCGTTGTTCAGCGTCGTGTTCGTGCCGTCAATCCCAATGAACGACGTCAGGCTATCCACGGCGGGATCCTGCAGAATGACCTGCGCGAGCTTCTGCTGGCGTATGGACATATCCGCAAACGAGATATCTTGCGGAGCGTCGGAAACGCCCATCAGCACGCCAGTGTCCTGGACCGGGAAAAACCCTTTGGGAACGTAGATGTAGAGCAGGATCGTCGCGACGAGCGTAGCGAACGTGATCACCAGCGTAGTGTTGCGGTATCGCAGGACAAAGCGCAAGGTTCGCCCGTAGAAGGCGATGATACGGTTAAACCAATCCTCGGATTTCCGGTAAAACCAAGTCTGCTCGCTCGGCTTCGTGTGACGCAGCAATTTCGAAGACATCATCGGCGTCAACGTGAGCGAAACAACCGCGGAAACGAGAATCGTTACGGAGAGCGTCACCGCAAATTCGCGGAACAGCCGTCCCACGATGTCGCCCATGAAGAGCAGCGGTATCAACACCGCTATCAGCGATACGGTCAGCGAAACGATCGTGAACCCGATCTGCTCGGAACCTTTGAGCGCCGCCTCGAGCGGAGTTTCGCCCTCCTCGATATAGCGGCTGATGTTTTCGATCATTACGATGGCGTCGTCCACCACAAACCCGGTGGAAATCGTCAAGGCCATCAACGAAAGATTGTTCAGGCTGTAGCCCAGCAGGTACATCACGCCAAACGTGCCGACGATCGAGAGCGGAACCGCGACGCTCGGAATAATCGTCGCCGAGAGGCTGCGCAAAAACAGAAAGATTACCAGCACGACCAGCGCGATCGTGAGCATCAACTCGAACTGCACATCGGAAACAGACGCGCGGATCGTAGTGGTCCGATCGGTCAGCACGTCCACTCTCACGGAAGCTGGCAGAGCAGCCTGAAGCTGCGGCAGCAGCTTTTTCACGCGATCCACCACAAGAATGATGTTCGCGCCCGGCTGGCGCTGAATATTCAAAATGATCGCTTGCGTCGTGTTTGCCCAGGCGGCCTGCTTGGTGTTTTCGGCGCCGTCAATCACGGTAGCAACGTCGCTAACCCTCACCGGCGCGCCATTGTGAGTCGCAATGATCAGCGGGCGATAGCCGGCGCTCGTAAGGAGCTGATCGTTGGCGCCGATCGTGTAGTCTTGCTTGGCGCCATCGAAATTGCCCTTTGCTTCGTCAACGTTCGCGTTGCTGAGCGCGGTGCGAAGATCCTCAAGGCTCAGGCCGTAGGACGCGAGCGCCGTCGGATTTGCCTGCACGCGCACTGCAGGCCGTTCCCCACCACTGATGCTGACCAGCCCCACGCCGGGAAGCTGGGAAATCTTCTGCGCGAAGTTCGTGTCCGCGAGGTCTTCCACCTTCGTCAGCGGCTCAGAGGGCGAAGTCAGCGCCAGGGTAAGGATGGGCGCGTCCGCGGGATTGATCTTCGCGTAGATCGGCGGGTTCGGCAGGTTCGTCGGCAGAAGCTGGGGCGCCGCATTGATCGCCGCCTGCACTTCCTGTTCGGCTATATCAATGTTTAGGTCGAGCACGAATTGAAGCGTAATGATCGAGCTGCCAAACGAACTCGTGGACGTCATTTGGTTCAATCCGGGGATTTCACCAAATTGGCGCTCAAGCGGCGCGGTCACCGAAGAAGCCATCACGTCCGGGCTCGCGCCCGGGTAGAACGTCTGGATTTCGATCGTCGGATAGTCAACTTCAGGGAGCGCGGAGACCGGGAGCTGTTCGTAAGCCACAAAGCCAGCCAGCATGATGCCGACCATCAACAGGCTCGTCGCCACCGGGCGAAGAATAAATGGGCGTGACGGATTCATTTAGTTCTGCGGCTGCCCGCCTCCGTTTTTGCCGGATTTCTTCGCGGCCCCCGCTTGCGGCTTGCCGCCGGCTCCGCCCTGTGTGTCGCCCGAACTATTCGAAGGACCTTGTCCATTTCCGCCGATGATATCCACCTTGCTGCCATCCTGTAGTTTGTCCAAGCCATCCGTCACCACCACTTGGTTCGGATTCAGCCCCTTGTCTATGCCGACGTTATTGCCAACGGTCAGTGCGATATTCACCTGCTGGATTTTCACTGTCTTGCCATCCGGCTGCAGCACATAGACGTAAGACCCGGTAGGCCCGCGCTGAATAGCCGCGGCCGGCACGATGGTCAGTCCCCGCTGCATATCCACCAGCAGGTGGATGTTCACGAATTGATTGGGAAAGAGCGCATTGTCTTCATTGCTGAAGACAGACTTCAGTTTGTAAGTGCCGGTCGTGGAATCAATTTGGTTGTCAATCGTAAGCAGCATGCCGCTGGCGATCTTCGTGGTGTCGTCGCGGTCATACGCTTCCACGGGCAGGTGCGCGTCCGCACGAAGTTTTTTGTACACGACCTGCAACTGATCCTGGGGCAAAGTGGAGATCACGGCAATGGGTTGGAGCTGCGTAATCACCAACAATCCAGTGGTATCGGCGGCGTGAACAATGTTACCGGCGTCCACGAGCCTTAGCCCAATCCGTCCTGTGATTGGGGCGGTGATGCGGCAATAAATAAGCTGCAATTTCGCGTTGTCAATCGCGCTTTGATCGGACTTGAGTGAGCCTTGAAACTGATCAACGGTCGCCACTTGCGTGTCGAACTGTTGCTTCGAGATAACCTGGTCCTTCCAAAGCTGCTGGTACCGGTCCGAATTCACTTGAGCATCGCGCAGCGCGGCTTGATCATGCGCCATCTGGCCTTCAGCCTGCTCCAATTGCACTTGGTAAGGTCGCGGGTCAATTTCCAGCAACAGGTCGCCCTGGTGAACGATTTGTCCCTCTTTGAAAGCGACGCTCATTAACTGGCCGTCCACGCGAGTATGGACCGTAACCGTATTGAACGCGGTGACCGTGCCAAGCCCTTCGTAATAAACAGGCAAATCGCCGCGCCGGGACGTTGCGACCGCTACGGGCGGAATCTGATTCATCCCCCCGCGGCCCCCCTTTTGCGACGATCCTGGGGTCTGCGCTCCTGTTGTACTTCCGCGAAAGTGCCAAACGCCAAATCCCACAGCCAGCAGGATGATGACCCAGAGCCACCATTTGGACTTTCCCTTGGGGCGATCCTCGTGCAGAGTCGGGGCGGCTGGAATGACCGGTCCCCCGGATGGAGTTGAATTCAGATGCCCCATTGCCACGCTCCTCTATCGCTCACGCCTATTGCTAACACTGTAGAGTGCCTTGATCCGACGAGCTCGTCAATCGTCCCGCTTGGACGACGGCCTTTTGGGCGGGCCCATGGGCAGCCGCTCCCAAAAGTTGTTTGAGCTTAAATTATAGGACGGACTGCCGGCTAAATCGGTTGCGATTGTATCTGAGGGACTTAAGTCTTTTCTGGTTCAGCCGCGACCTTTCCTACCCCCAAGGAATCAGATAGCAGTAGCCGGAAGACTCGCTTGGCGCAGCAGTGAGCATGGGCATTTGTGCGGAAGGCCCGGGCAAACGTAAACGGACGAAACCTTTGGCCTGGCCCCCGAAAAACGTTAAGGAAGCCGTTCGCTTCCGTGCTGAAGGAGATTTCATGGTTTCGCCCGTTCAAGTTCCGACTCTGGAATTTGCCTCTCTGCGCACGCGGCTCGCTAAGGCTCGCGCCCAAACTGACTTTCTCTTTCACCAGGTGCTTCCCAGTGCCCTATATGATCGTCCCATTCCTGAACGGCATCGCCTGATTTTCTACCTGGGCCATCTAGAAGCCTTCGATTGGAATTTGATGGCAAGCGGCGCCAATGCCCCCTCGGTTCACCCGGAATTCAATAAGCTTTTTGCCTTCGGGATTGATCCGGTGGATAGCCAGCTCCCCTCCGACCAGCCAGAAGATTGGCCAAGCGAAACTCAGGTGCGGAGCTACTGTACCCGCGTCCGCAGTGCGCTCGACGGCATACTGGCGAGCGGCAGCACGCCGGCAAACGGCAGTCCGGAACTCGTTGACGGCACTTTGCTGAACGTTGCCATCGAGCATCGCCTGATGCATGCGGAGACGCTTGCATACCTGCTCCACCAACTTTCCTTCGACAAGAAAATTGAGGGCGGTGAGCCCCACGAAGTCTCTGCCGAGGCGCCGTCCCCTCGAACCGTGACGATCCCGATGGGCGACGCCACACTCGGCATGCCCCGCGGCCGCTCCTTTGGATGGGACAATGAGTTCGAAGAGTGCGGCGTGCCTGTGCCGGAGTTCCGCGCGGATGCGTTCCCGGTAACGAATGCCCAATTCCTCGAATTTCTTCGCGCGGGCGGCTATAACGAGCGCTCACTCTGGTCCGATGAAGATTGGAAATGGAAGACGGAGAGCGGCACCACGCATCCGGCGTTCTGGACGGAGCGCAGCGGCAAATGGAATTTGCGAGCGATGTTCGCGGAGATCCCGCTGCCTGCGGCGTGGCCGGTTTACGTCAGCCATGCCGAAGCTTCAGCCTTCGCGCGTTGGGCGAGGAAGAGGCTGCCAACCGAAGCGCAATGGCACCGCATGGCCTACGGTACCTCCCAGGGAACTGAACTCCTCTACCCCTGGGGCGGAGAACCACCCTCGTCGCGCTTTGGCAATTTCGATTTCCGGCGTTGGGACCCCTCGCCGGTGCAAGCTCATCCGGATGGCCGCAGCGAATTTGGCGTTGCCGATCTTGCGGGTAATGGCTGGGAGTGGACCTCGACTCCCTTTGCTCCGTTCCCGGGTTTCGAGCCGTTCTCTTTCTATCCAGGCTATTCCGCGAATTTCTTTGACGGCCAACACTACGTCATGAAGGGCGGTTCTCCGCGCACGGCCGCTTGCATGTTGCGCCGAACGTTTCGAAATTGGTTCCAGCCGCATTACCCGTATATTTACGCGAAATTCCGCTGTGTGGAGGGTTAGCAGATGGCCGCATCGGCGTTGTGGCGTACGCAGCACGGACTTACCGAATGCCAGGCCCAATTTGCGGCCGACATTCGCGCTGGCCTTCTCCGCGAAGGGCAAAAAGAGCTGCCTTCGAAATATCTGTATGACCAGTTGGGTTCCGCGCTTTTCGAAGCGATCTGTTTGCTGCCCGAGTATGAGTTGAATCGCGCCGGTGCGCGCCTGATGCGGCGCTACGCGCACGAAATCGCGAGCCTCGTGCCGTCGCCCGTGGTTGTGGCCGAATTGGGCAGCGGCAACGGCACGAACACACGTTGGCTGCTGGAGGCGCTCGCCGCTCGGCAAACTGTGGATTACTTTCCGATTGATATTTCGTCTCAGGCACTCGCCCGCTGCCGTCAGGAATTGGGCCCGTTGGATCGCGTCAACCTGTCCGAGATCGAATCGCCGTACTTGGAAGGGTTGTCTCACGTCGCCGGAGGGCGCAGCGAAAGCGAGCGGTTGATGGTGCTCTTTCTTGGCAGCACTATCGGCAATTTTGACCGGCTGCCGGCTCAGCGTTTCTTGGATGAGGTTCGGCAGGCTCTTCTTCCGGGCGACGCCTTGCTATTGGCGACCGATCTCGAAAAGCCAGTCCCGCAGCTCATCCTGGCTTATGACGATCCCACGGGCGTAACCGCCGCATTCAATCTGAACCTGCTGGCGCGAATCAACCGCGAGCTTGATGGCGGATTCGACCTCGGCAAGTTTCAGCACGAGGCCCGTTGGAATGCGCGCGAGCGCAGAATCGAGATGCACCTGCGCTCCACAGTCGCGCAGCGCGTCAGCATTGCTCGCGCAGGTTTTGAAGTTGCTTTGCGCGACGGCGAGACAATCTGGACCGAAAGCTCCCACAAGTACACCACCGCCGAGGTAGTCGAAATCGGTGAGCGCACCGGTTTCGAATGCGCCGCACAGTGGATCGATTCCGAGTGGCCCTTCGCGCAAAGTCTTCTGATTGCGCAGTGATTTGCGCTTAGCGCTCCGTTTTTTACTTCGCCACCATTGCATTTCCGCATTATGTCCCTTTCTTTCATAGCTCTACAGCCCCACAGGGCGCGCGATTAAGACGCCTGATCCCCGGAAGTTGATCTATCTGAAGCCACGCCTCAAGAAACCTTCCTATTGACATTCGATACGTGTGACATATTCTCGTATCGGACGTCTATACGGAGGAGCTATGGTAGACCAGCAACCTGAACTCCTGCAGGGCACTCTGGACCTGCTGATTTTGAAGGCGCTGGCGCTTACGCCTTTGCACGGCTTGGGCATCGCGCGGCGCATTGAGCAGGTCACGCGCGGCACGTTCTGCGTGAAGGCGGGGTCGCTTTTCCCCGCGCTGCACCGTATGGAGGAGGAAGGCTGGCTCTCCTCGTACTGGGGGGAATCGGAGAACAATCGCCGCGCAAAGTACTACGAGCTTACGGAGGCTGGCCGGCGGCAGCTTGAGACCGAGAAAGAGAAGTGGGGGCGAATCTCTCTGGCAATCGCTCGCGCGCTGGAAGCGAGCTAACGCCTTGATTTGGAGATTTCGAATCCGAAGCTTGGTGAGAAATCTGCTGCGGCGGAAGGCCGTCGAGCGCGACCTTGACGCCGAAGTGAATGGCTACACGGAGTTGCTCGAGGAGGAAAACGTGGCGCAAGGCATGAAACCCGGCGATGCCCGCCGAGCGGCACGGGTTGAGCTGGGTGGTCCTGAACAGGTGAAGGAAGAGGTTCGCGGCGTTCACGCCGGCGTGTGGTTCGAAACGTTTTGGCGAGACGTGCGGTTCGGTACTCGCACGCTCCGCAAAGCGCACGCCTTTAGCGCCTTTGCCATCGCGGTGCTGGCTTTGGGCATCGGCGCGAGCACCGCTATTTTTAGCGTGGCCGATGTGGTCCTGATCCGGCCGTTGCCGTATCGCGACCCGAGCCGTCTGGTGATGGTGTGGGAGGATGCGTCGTTCGTCGGGTTTCCACACAACACGCCGGCACCCGGAAATTTCTCGGACTGGAGAGCGCAAAACCGCAGCTTCGAAGACGTCGCGGCGATTCGTGACGCCACCTACAACATCACAGGAGAAGGCGACCCCGAGCAACTCGACGCCATCAAGGCCACTGCAAATCTATTTCCTCTCCTGGGCATGCCGCCCGAATTGGGACGCGTCTTTGGCGCCGATGAAGATCGCGCCGGCGGCCCGCGCGTGGTGGTGTTGAGCCATGGCCTGTGGGTGCGGCGGTTTGCCTCTGACCCCACATTGATCGGGCGCGACATCGAGCTGAACGATGCCAAGTACACTGTGATCGGCGTCATGCCGGCTGGTTTTTCGTTCCCGGACAATGATGCCGAGCTGTGGATGCCTGCGCAATTCACGAGCGAGCAACTCGCCGAGCATGACAGCCACTACTTGAGGGTCGTGGCCCGCCTCAAACCAGGCATTTCGGTCGCAAAGGCAAACGCGGACTTGTCGGCCATTGCGCTGCGCCTGGCGCAGCAGTACCCGGATAGCAACACAAGCGTGGGCGCTTACTGCGTGCCGTTGCAGAAGGATGCCGCAGGAACATTCCGGACCGCGGTGCTCATCCTGCTCTGCTCGGTAGGCCTTCTGCTGCTGATCTCCTGCGCCAACATCGCGAACTTACTGCTCGCGCGCGCTGCCGGCCGCCACCGCGAGCTGGCGGTTCGCCTCGCGCTGGGTGCGGGGCGTTTTCGGCTGACGAGGCAACTCCTCACGGAGAGCGTGTTGCTTTCCCTGGCCGGGGGCGCGCTCGGCATGCTGCTCGCCGTGTGGAGGCGTGCATTGCTTGCGCGGATGATTCCCGCGAATTTCACTTATGGAGGTGGTCTGGATTTCCGCGTTCTTGGATTTGCCGCAGGCATCTCGGTGGCGACGGGCGTCTTGTTCGGCACGTTGCCCGCTTTGAGGATCTCGCGACTGGATTTGAGCGTTGCGCTCAAAGAAAGCGGAGGCCGCGGTGAAGTCGGCAGCGGCAACCGGACGCGGCAGTTCCTGGTTGTTTCCGAGGTCGCGCTTGCATTCCTGCTCATGCTCGGGGCAACGCTGATGATGAGCAGCTTTTTGAATTTGCGCGCGATTGACCCTGGCTTTCGCGCCGATCATGTACTGACAATGCGCACGAATCTGCCCCAGCCGAAGTACAAGGACCTGTCACGGCGCATCGCTTTTTTCGATGCGGTGTTGGAGCGGGTAAAGCCCTTGCCTGGCGTTGTTTCCGCGGGCTACGTTTCCTACTTGCCCCTGACCATGCGCGGCGGCGCGGATGGCTTTACCGTTGAAGGACAGCCGCCGCGCCGGCCCGGCGAAGTCAACGACGCGAATTCCCGGGCGATCACGCCGGATTTCTTCCGCACGCTTAGGGTGCCTCTGCTCGCGGGACGCATGATTGATACGCGCGACACGTCCACTTCGCTCCTCGTCGCAGTCATCAACCAGGCGATGGCAGACGCTTTCTGGCCGGGCGAGAATTCGCTCGGAAAGCGGTTTAAGCTCGACGGTTACAACCATAACGTGCCCTGGATCACCATCGTCGGCATCACCGGAAACATGCGCCAGATGGGCCTTGATGTTCCTGCCCGCGCCGAAATGTACTTTCCTTATACGCAAGCCCAATACTTCTCGCTGCGTGATCTGGCGATTCGCACTGCGGGTGATCCGATGCGGCCCGCCGAAGAAGTTCGCCGCCAAATCTGGGCCGTTGATCCGGCACAGCCCGTCACACGCGTAAGACCCCTGGACGCTCTGTTGGACGAGGAACTCGGGCCGCATCGTCTGCAAGCGGAAATGCTGGGTATCTTCGCCGGAATGGCGCTGTTGCTTGCGTCGCTGGGAATCTACGCCGTGCTCGCATTTACAGTCTCCGAGAGGACGCAGGAGATCGGTGTTCGCAGGGCATTGGGCGCACAGAAGGGTGACGTCTTGCGGCTCGTCCTTGGCACTGGGCTGAAACTGGTCCTGGTTGGATTGGCCGCGGGAATGTTGGCGGCGTTCGTACTTGCTCCGTGGCTCGAATCGTCCCTCTATGGAGTTCGGGGGAAAGATCCCGCGAGCATGATTAGCGTGGCCGCGTTCCTTTTAGCAGTTGCAGTGCTAGCCTGCTGGATTCCCGGGCGCCGCGCTGCCGCGGCCGATCCCATGGTGGCGTTGCGCCACGAATAAGTAGCACACGCATTTCTGCCTGTGCAGATGAGACGTCACGACCGGGCACAATATGTCCACCGCGAATCGCATTCACAGCTTCTGGAAAAATCTCCTGCGCCGCGGGCATATTGAGCGCGATCTGGACGCCGAAGTACGTAGCTACGCAGAATTGCTAGCGGAGGAAAACATGCGCCAAGGATTGAACCCCAAGGACGCCAAGCGTAAAGCGCGCCTCGATCTGGGCGGCACGGAACAGGTCAAGGAAGAAGTCCGCGCCAATCGTGCCGGCGCGTGGCTGGAAGCCGTAGTGCAGGACCTGCGCTACGCTGCGCGCATCCTTCGCAAGAATCCCGGGTTCACCGCGGTTGCCGTTTTCACACTCGCCCTCGGTATCGGCGCGAACACCGCCGTCTTCAGCATCGTGGACGCCGTGGTCCTGCGCCCGCTGCCCTACAAGGATTCTTCGCGCATAGTGGAAGTAACCACGCGCACCGCGATGTTCCCGGCCTTCGACCTGGGCATTTCCTGGCCGGCGTTTCAGCGCATCCGCGATCAGGCCACGGCGTTCGAAGAGTCTACGCTCTTCGAGTCCGGCCGCATGAAACTAACGCAGCAGGGCGCGCCCGTGCAGCTTGACGTTGTAAATGTGTCGGACAGATTCTTCGAGGAATTGGGCGAGCAGCCCCAAATCGGCCGGCTGCTCTTGCCCCAAGATCAGACGCCCGGCCAAAACCAGGTCGCCATCGTTAGCGATGCATTCTGGCGAAAGCGTTTCGGCGGGGCTGCGGACGTTCTCGGTAAGTCGCTGGTTCTCAATAAGAAGTCTTATCTGATTGTCGGCGTCGCGCCGCGCGGCTTTTCATTCCCCGAAAAGGCGGATGCCTGGATTCCGTTCGCGCTGTCGGCCGAGGACCAGCAGAACCTAACCGCATTTATGTGCCGCTTCCTCGGCACATTGCGGCGTGGTGAAAGCTTGGCTCACGCCCAAGCCGAGCTTCGCACGATTGCGGAACGCATTCGGACAGACGCACCGGAACTCCGCGATGGCTTTGAACTCCGCGGACAATCGCTGATGGAAGAGCAGGTCGGCAACGTCCGCAAGGCTTACCTATTGCTTCTCGGCGCTGCAACATTTGTCCTGCTGATCGCCTGCTCGAATCTCGCCAGCCTTCTTCTCGCGCGCGGTTGGGGGCGCCAGCGGGAAATGGCCTTGCGGGCTGCGCTCGGAGCCTCGCAGGGACGAATCGCGCGCCAGGTGCTCGTCGAAAGCGTGCTCCTGGCGCTGCTGGGCGGCGCCGTTGGCATTGTCCTGGCGATCGGCGGACTCGATCTGTTCCGCGCTATCGCGCCAGCTGGAACGGCGCGGCTTACCGAGATTGCCCCTAATTCCAGCCTGTTGTGGTTTGCGCTCATCATTTCCGTTGTTGCCGGGCTGATCTTTGGCTTTGGACCCGCTCGTCGCGCGTCTTCGATGGACCCAAATTACGCTTTGAAGGAAGGCGCTTCAGACGGAGTCGCCGGTACCGGTAGCGCGCGGCAGCCGCGTCTGGGCAGCGCGCTCGTGATTATCGAGGTCGCGCTTGCGTTCATCCTGCTGATCGGTGCCGCGCTCACCATACAAAGCTTTTCTCGTCTCATGCGCGTGAACACCGGTATGCGCACCGACCACCTCCTGACTTTCGATCTGCCGACGTCTACTCTTCAGCCGGGCATGACCCCCGCTCAAATGGAGTCTGCGGCAGCCGTTGGAACCGAACGCTTACGCGAGATTCTGGACCAAATTCAACACATACCGGGCGTGCAAGGCGCAGCCGCCACGGACTATCAAGTCCTGGGCGGAACAAGCATGATGATGCGCGGCTTGAAAATCGAGGGAGCGGTGCCGTCGAATTCCGCAGCGGAGCGCATTGCCTATTCGCGTTATGCCACGCCGTCGTTCTTTCCGTTGTTGGGCATTCCTGTAGTTCGCGGGCGCGCGTTCACAGATCACGACGTTCGCGGCGGGCAGCGCGTGACGATTGTGAACGAAACAATGGCGCGGCAGTATTGGGGCACGCTCGACGTGGTCGGCAAACATCTCAGCATGTCCACGGACGACAAAGGCCAGCCGGAATGGAGCGAAGTCGTCGGCGTCGTCGCCGACACACGCGATGTCCGCCTCAACAATAAACCCCACTCCGAATATTACGTTCCGATCTATCTAAGCTGGAATGATTCTCACCAGATCATGGTTCGCACAGCAGGCGACCCCAACGCTCTCGCAGGAGTCATCTCGAAACAGATCTGGAAGATGGATCCCGAGCAACTAATCACAAATGTTCAGACGATGGACCGCACGATTGCCGAAACCGTTGGCGAGCCGAAGTTACGGGCGGTATTGCTGGGTGTTTTCGCGGGCGTGGGCTTGGCGCTCGCGCTCCTGGGCGTCTATGGAGTGCTCGCCTATTCGGTTGCGCGCCGCACGCGCGAGATTGGCATTCGCATGGCCCTCGGGGCCAGACCGCCCGAGGTGTTGCGCATGGTCATGCGGCAGGGACTGCTGCTCGCTCTGGCGGGGATTGTGCTTGGCGCCGGCGCCTCGCTAGCGCTATCACGCCTCGTCGCGAGCGAGCTATTCGGCGTGGAGCCGACGGACCCGCTGACGTTCGCCGCCGCAGCTGCGCTCATGCTTGCCGTGGCGTGCCTCGCGTGTTACGTCCCGGCGTGGCGCGCGATGCGTACGGATCCCATGATCGCTCTGCGCCACGAATAAGCAGTCCCGGTGCCGCCGCTGCTGTGTAGCGGCCGCGGCGCTGCTCACCGCCTGAGTAGCACAGGCACTCCTGCCTGTGCGGGTTTAGCCTTTGTGCGGCGATTGCCGTGACATCCACCGATCTGCTGACATTTGCAGGTGTCGCCTTATTACTTTGCTCGGTCATGTTCGTCGCCTGCCACCTCCCCGGAGCGCGATCATCGGGTCCACCCGCAATGCGCGGCTCCGCGCTACGAACAGAGCGCACGTTTTCGGCGCCTCGGTTTCCTGTATCCTGCTCTGCTGAGTAGTAGTACTCCAGACATGATGCGGCTTCCGAGCTTCTCTAGACAGCGAGCCAAAAGATAGGATAAGAGGACAGATTACTTGGCAATGGACACGCCACTCGATCTCTGCTAATCGCCTGTGATTTGGAAGGGATGCCAATGAACCTCTCACGTATCGCTCTCGCAGCCCTTGGCGGCTTCGTGGCGTACTTCGTCCTCGGCGGTCTCTCGTTTGCCGTGGCGCCGTCGCTGAAGAATGAATTTCTCAAATACCCCACTGTGTATCGGCCCCAGGAAGGGCAGATGCGCTTTCTGCCGGCCGGCATGGTGGCCATGTTCGCGGCGGTGCTGGCGCTTGCGCTTGCTGTGATTTACGCAATGCTATACAAGGCGGTTCCGGCCTCGCCGAAGGTGCACGCTTCGGAGCTCTGATCGGGATCTTCGCAGTTGGCGCTTTTGTGATGCACAACTATGTCAACCTGAACATCGGACTGAAACTGACCCTCCAACAAGGCGTAGCTTATTTCGTCGAATGGGTTGTCACGGGTATAGTGATTGGCCTTATCTATCGGCCCGCTCGCTGACCGATTTGGGATTTCCGCCGGCCTTGCACCGGCTGACGGTAAACTCGGAGCTGGACGCATTTCCTGTGCTGCAGGGAAGCGTATCTTGGGTGCGGCATCAATCTGAGAAAGAGCGGATAGGCCCCGTAAGGAAGCCCTTTAGAAAGGGATCGACCCATGGCTCTCAAGACTGATTTCTTCGTTCGCGATCTGAAAGTTGCGGTGCGCTCGCTCGCGCGCACCCAGGGCCTTGCGATCACGGTGGTGCTCACACTGGCATTGGGCATCGGCGCCAACGCCGCGATCTTTAGCGTGGTGCGAGGCGTGCTGCTGCGGCCGCTCGTGAACCGCGACGAAGACCGGCTGATCTACATCCGTCAGAGCGCGCGGGGCCTCGGCGACGAGAACACAGCGTTCTCTGTTCCCGAGATTCAGGATCTGAAGGCAAGCGTGAAGACCGTGAGCGAGTTCGGCGACTTCTCCACCATCGGCTTTACCGTGGTCGGGCTCGGCGAGCCGCGCGAGATCCAGTCCGGCGTCGTGAGCGGATCGTATTTCGAGGTCATGGGATTGCATCCGGTGCTCGGGCGGCTACTTGACGCGCACGACGACGGCCCGAACGCAGCGGGCGCGGCGGTGCTGACCTATCGTTTCTGGACCACCGTACTGAAGGGCGATCCATCCGTGATCGGCAAAACCGTGCGGCTGGGCACGCGCTCGGCCACTATCGTCGGCGTGCTGGAGCCCTCCGTGCCGTATCCGGCGCAAACCGAGATCATTGCGAACGTGGTGACAAGCCCGCATCACCTCTCGGCGACGATGGTGACCGGGCGCGTCCATCGCATGACGGAGCTTTTTGGACGGCTTGCCCTCGACGTTGACATTGCAACGGCACGAGCCGAACTGCGCGCAGTCCACGGAGCCATGATTCGCCAGCACCCCGAAGCCTATTCGCCAAAAGCGGACTTCCAGATCAGCGTCGTCCGGTTGCGTGACCAGATCACCTCGAACGCGAGGACGGTGCTCCTCGTGCTCCTCGCGGCTTCGGTGCTGGTGTTTGTGATCGCATGCTCGAACGCTGCGAACCTGATTCTCGCGCGGACGGTTCGGCGCGAAGGCGAGCTGGGGATCCGCGCGGCGCTGGGAGCCACCACGGGCGCGCTGCGCCGTGTGCTGCTGGCCGATAGCCTCCTGCTGTGCGGCGCCGGCGCGGCGCTCGGCGTGCTGAGCGCGCGGCCGATGGTGGCGATTCTGGCGAGGTATGCCTCGCGATTCTCCGTGCGCGCACTCGATCTGAAAGTGGATTCGAGCATGCTCTGGGTCGGGGCGTTGCTCGCGGTCGTCGCGGCCGTGCTATTGGCGTTTGTCCCGAAGCTGCCGTCCGCTGACGCATCGCGTGGATTCAGTCTGTCGAGCACCAGCTTGCGGATCACGGGCAGCACGAGCCGCCGGCTGCGGATTTTCGCCGTGACGCAGATCGCGGCGTCGTTTGTGTTGCTGGCCGGCGCGGGCATGCTGCTCAAAACATTGCTTGCACTGCAAGCGGCCTCGACCGGGTATGACATGCACCACGTACTTGCGGTAAACGTGCCGGTGATCTCGTACGGACGGACACCCGAACAGATTCAGAGCTTCTACGAGGAAGCGATGCGGCGGATCACGGAGCTGCCGGGCGTGGATCGCGTGGCCGTCGGCACTGCCGTTCCTTGGCGCGACGCCGGTATCTTCGGGCCAGGGTTTCAGTTTTCGGCGGACGGCCACGTTCGCGAATCGGGAGAAGAAGATCTGCGCGCGCGGTTTCGAACGGTGTCGCCGGGGTTTTTCGCCGCGCTCGGTATCCCGATCATCGCCGGACGCGATTTCAACGATGCCGATCGCCGGAGCAGCGAGTCCGTGGTGATTGTGAGCCAGAGCGTCGCACAACGGATGTTCCCGAACCAGGATGCGGTGGACCACCACCTGATGTGGAGCGATCCGGTGATGAAGTTCATTGACGTCAGCACCGCGCCGCGGCGCATCGTGGGCGTAGTGGCTGATGCGGACGACGAGAATGTTGTGCCAGGCCCGGCGCTGACGGTCTATCACCCTCTCGAACAGGAGATCGGAGGAGGGCGGCTGTTCGTGCACGTAAGCACGGCCGATCCGCATACACTTGTGACGCCGATCACGCGCATCATCCGGGATTTGTCCGTGGACCAACCGGTGGAGCACGCGGCGACGCTCGAAGATGTGCGCGCGGAAGTGCTCACTCCAGACCGGCTGAACGCTCTGGTCTTTGGCGGCTTCGCGGCAGTGGCGCTGGCGATTGCGGTGGTTGGCGTCGCGGGTGTGCTGGCGTTTTCGGTGAGCGGGCGAACGCGCGAGTTCGGGATTCGGCTCGCTCTGGGCGCGCAACCGCGGCAACTTTTGACGCGTGTGATTGCCGAAGGCGCGGTGGTGGCGGCTGCGGGGATTCTAGCGGGCGCGGCATGCGGGTATGCGCTGGCGCGTCTGGCAGGGAGCTATGTCCAAGACGTGCGCCTGCCGGGCGCGATGCCGGTGGCCGGCGCGGCAGCAGTGCTGCTGGCCGCGGCAATCGTCGCCTCAGTGCTGCCGGCGGCGCGGGCCGCACGTGTGGATGTGATCCAGGCGCTGCGCTCGGAGTAAGCGCCAGATGCCTACCTGACACTGATTGCAAAAGGGCTTATCTCGTTATGAAACCGTCGCGATCACATCCTTCGATTATTTGTCGGCGAGCTTGCGTCCGGCGTTCAGATTGTCGAAGTTCATGATCGTATTGAGCACGAGCGAATAGTTGCCTATGGTCTCGCCGCGATAAATCGGATTCGTCGAAAACATCACCACGTGCCCCGTTCCTTCGGGCGAATCCACCACTGCCGGATGATCGGCGATTTCATTTCCATTTTCCACCAAGCCGGAAACCAGCAGATCGCGGGTACTGGCATAGCGAAAAATAACGCGCGGGCGTTCGGCCGGCGGAATCAGGCCAACATTGTTGCGGCTTTGCTCGTCTGTGACCGGCGCGGCCTCCCACGGCTGCACCTCCGGCTCGGCAGTGATCTCCGCAGGCTGGCGTCCCGGCGTGAAGTCGGGGTCATTCGCCGTGCCACGTCCTGTCGGGCGTTCTCCGACGTCAGGACCGAGGCGGCGTCCACCGCCGCGGCGGCCTGCCACGTTGGTCACACCGAAGATCGGACCGTTATTGCAGTACGCCGAGAGCGTGTCGCCATAGCCATACGCAATCGGGCTCGCGCCATCCACCGCCTGCGTTTTCACGACGGTGCCGACGATCTTCATCCGCTGGCCCTGCGAAACGGAGACCCCGTCTTCCATGCCAAACGTCGCGGCGAAATTCGCCGTGTCCGCGACAGTCACGAGCACGCCGCCCTTCCGCACAAATTCCTGCAAGTGCTCGAGGCCGTCCCAGCCCAGTCCGGGACGCATGTCGTCGGTGGAATCGTTCGCGCCGAGGTTGGGTGTCTCCGCAGTTTTCTTCCACGGCAGGGGATTACCCCAATCTGTCGGCATACCTTTAATGATCGTAGTCGGGTTTCCGAAGCCGCCGGTGGGCGGAAAGAGAATCACGTCATATTTGGCGCGCAGGTCAGCTTCGTGCGAGACCGTCTGCGTGCTGATGTAGTCGTATGGGATCTTCAGATTGTCGAGAGCCTCGCGCCACCAGCCCTCGGTCTGCGTCGAAAGCCACGTGTGCAGCAAGGCGACGCGAGCAGCACGCATCGGATGCGTTTTCACAGTTGGAGCGGCGTCGAGCGCGTATGCCTGAAGTCCCAACTCGCTCGTGGCGTTTTGCAGATCCGATGCGCTCGCATCGTGAATAATAAATGACCCTCGATTGAACGTGTGCCCAGCGGCGGTAAAGGATTCCTCGGCTGCGTCTATGGAAGCGTTCTTCAGGCGATAACGCAGCGTGGCGAGTTCCGGATCGGCATTCGCATTGATCGCGAAAATTGCCCCGGTGCCGTTCACCGCTCCTGGCGCGCGGACCTTGGCGACCGGCTCCATCGCGGCGCTTAGGACCTTCGGGTCCGTGACACGCATGACCTGCACGTTGAAAAGTTCGCCGAAGGTCCAGCCGGTGTCGTCGTACGGAGTTTTCTGCGGGTCATCCGGGCTCCAGTACTGATAGTCGAGCAGGGAATCGGCGATCCGCGAATACGGCTGATCCATGCGAATGATGTAGCTACCGGCGGGAAACTCCTTCGTGATGGTCGCAGGCTGCGCCGGGTGATTGCCGCGGCCTTCGGTCTGTCCGGTGCTTTGGCCTGTGCTCTGGCTCGCGTTCTGCCCGCTGTCTTGTGCGCCATTCGCGCCTGGCCCGCCCCGTCCGCCGCGAGGTTTCGGAACGGGCAGAGTCACGCTGAAGGCAGCGGTGGCGCGAGAAATTTCCACTCGTTGTTTCTGCATGACGCGTAGAAGATCGGCTTGTGAGGCCAGCCGCGGATCATCGCCGGGGAGCACGTAGGCGGCCGGACCTTCCTGCTGCGGCTTTTCGATGCTGCGTTTCGATTTCAGATAGAAATTCTTCAGGAAGAAGCGGCGATTGTCCTCGAAGTAGTGAAGCGAAGTAAGTAAGCCGGTCTCTTCATAGTTGTTGTTGTCGCGTTGCGACCACAACGTTTTCGGCAGCGGAGGATCCTGGCGGTACCACGTGCGATCGTATTCACCGGGGGTAAGCGTGCGTTCGAGCGTGTCGGCGCCGCCATTGCCAAATGTTTCGTAGAGGCGGCTGATGCCGTTGTGCATCGCGGCGATGAACATCAGGTAGCCCGGCGACCACGTGTCAAAATTCCCGTGCGTGAAAACGCCGGGCATGCCGAACTTGGTCATGTCGGCGACGTTGCGCCAGCCCAGCATCTCCCATTCATTCGTTAGGATCGGGTCCACCCAGGCGTTGAACGGGCCGTCACCGGCGGTATTGTCATAAAGATAGGGAACCGATTCATGCAGGTCGTGCAACACCTGCGCTTTCCAATCCACAAAGGTGTTCAGCACGTTTTCGGTGAGTTTCAGCGTCACGCCCATCGCGTCGCGATTGTTGTCATGCGCGACGTACTTCCCCCAATAGATGAGGTTCGGATAATTCTGGCCGGGATGCGCGAGGTGCCATTTGTAAATATCCACCATGCGGTCGCGGCCATCCACTTCGACCACGGGAGTAATCAGCGTGATCACGCCATTGCGAATTTCCTGAATATAAGGGCTTTCGTCCACGGCCAGCCGGTAGGCCAATTCCATCAGCGCGGTAGGCGCGCCGGTTTCGGTGGAATGGATCGTGCCGGTGATGTAATAGATTGGGACGGAGGCCTGCACGAGTTTATCGGCTTCCGCGTCGTCCAGCTTGATCGTGCGGGGGTCGGCCAACTTCGCGAGGCGTGACTTGTCTTCGTCCAGGTGCTTGAGATTTTCTTCGGAAGAAACGGCGACCGCGATCATCTCGCGACCCTCTTCCGTTTTGCCGATGGAGTAGACCTTTACCCGCGTGCTGGCTTTTTCCAGCATGCGCATGTAGCGGTAGACGTCTTCCGCGTATGGGAGAATGCCCGGCGCGCCGGCAATATCGCCGAGCACGGCTTCCGGTGTGGGAACCGTCTTCGAGGCAGGGAGATAATTCACCAGCGGCGAAGTGAAATATGGCGCGGTCGTATACTGCTGGATTTTCTTTGTGTAAGCGTCGTCCACTGGCTGCGACGGGCTGCGGCCCGGCGGAGTATCGAGCGATTGCCCCGATGCCGGCGCGATTTGGAGCAGCGCGAACACTCCGAGCGCGATTACACACCATCCACACAGCCTGACCAATTGCCTTTTCATGAACGGATGTCTCCCTGTATTGCGAGTTGAATCGCGGCGCGAAGAGTAAGGCACCGCACTATGCAAGACTAGTTTTCATATCACAAAGAAGGAGGCTGGAGGTCAGGTTTCTGAGGTTGCGCGAAAACTTCTATGTGCCGCCTTCGGCCATCTTCGTCATCGGATTTTCCAAAATGGGACGGATACCCCTACCCCTGTTTTCATGTAAATGCGGCAGGGAAAGGGGTTACGGAGCTCGATATGCGTAAATCACTCTAGCAACAAGACTTACAAAATCACGATTATGCCCATTGGACACTCGCATGCTGATTTTAAAGGGGATGTGAGACCATGTTGCACGCTGACGTGCATTGATATGAATGTGACGTGAGGCACTACTGGAGCTTGGCGTATTCGGCTTTGGCTTGTTTCAGGATGGGGATGTCGGGGTCGGCGTCCTTCCAGACGGCGAAGAAATCCTGGTAGGCCTGGCGGGCGCCTGGTGTATCGCCGGAGAGGACGCGGGCGCGAGCGAGTTCGAGGTGGGACAGAGGCTCGGTGATGCTTCCGCGAAGCATTGCGCGGTGGTCTATGAGCTTCTGAAATTCAGCCGCAGCCTCGGGCCCCTTCTTTTCGGCGAGATAGGCCTGTCCGCGGAGATAGGCGGTGGCCAACTGATCGGCCGAGCCGAGCTCAAAGGGTAAGGTCGGCTGAAGAATTTCGATGGCCTGCGCGGGGTTGCCACGATCGAGCTGGATGGCGGCTCGACTCAATGGAAGAAGGACGCGCTGGAGGATGGTGTCGTCGGGGCGGTGTTTGGCGACTTCCTCATCGAGCGTTTCCGCACGCTGCGCGTTGCCCGCGAGGGCAAAATCGGCGGCGGCGAACGCGAGCGTGGAATCGGAGGAGAACAGACCGAGGGCTTTTTGCGTTTCCTGTTGGGCCAACGCCGAATTGCCGGTCAGCGCATCCCCAGCCGCCACGTTTAGCACGAAGGTGGCGACCTGCTCCTTCGCGCCGCTTTTCTCCGCCATGTTGAGGCCTTGGCGAACGAATTCGTGGAGTCTTGCGAATTGGCCGGCATTGACGGCAAGATTCGACTGCTCTAGCACCAGCAAACCGGCCAAGCCTGGCTTTCCCGCGAACCAAGCAAGCTGCCTATTGTATTCCGCCGAATTCCCCTGAATCCACGCGGCGGACAGAAGTGCGTCATGAAAGCCAAAGTTATCGAGGCCTTTGGCGTGGCCTTGCTCAATCACGGCCCTGGCTTCGTCCACGCGGCCCAGTGCGACATAACCCGAGGCGACGTTGCTATAGGCCAGCCCACTGGCGGGGTCGAGCCGCAGCGCTTCCTGAGCCTCGGATAATGCCTTATCCAATTGTCCAAGCTGCCCGTATATCACGCTGAGATTCGTCACCGGCGACGAGTCGCGCGGATAAGCTTGCTCCCAAAGAAGATAGCTTTGCTCCGCCTTGTCCTCATCGCCCAACGTAAACTGATAATAGTGAGAGGCAATGTAGAAGTTTTCGCGCTCGCTGACGCGATCCCGAAGGTCATAGGCTTTTTTTGCATTCTCGCTAGAAGCAGCGTTATTCCCCTCGTTGTTGTAAGCGGTGGCGAGATTGGCATAGGCCATCGCAAAGTTTGGATCGAGTGAGGTCGCTTGCTGGAAGAGCGGAATGGCGGCGGCGGGATCGTTCTTGGTGGAGAGAGCCTGGCGGCCCAGGCTGAACGCCTTGAGAGCATCGAGCGAGGACGTGGTGGCCTGCTCGACCGGCGCGTTAAATTTCTGGACCGAGCGCAGCGATTCGCCGAGCTTGCGGCGGATGTCGGTAGCGATCTGATTGAGCGCACCGAGGACCTTGTTCTTGTCAGCGGCCTGCGCTTCCGTGCTGGCGAGGGTCGCACCCGTCGCGCAGTTGATGGCTTTCAGGATGAGGCTGTATTGGCTGCCAATTTGCGCGATGGAGCCATTGAGCGTTGCGGCGCCGCTGGTGCGTTCGCAAATTTGATGCGCGACATCGTCTGTAACATGCGTAGTGGGAGGCTGGTTCATGAACCGCAGCGCTTGAGCCATCTGCTGGTCGGAAAGAATATTCAAGTAAGGCGACTGCTCGAGTTGCACGGCGAGACCCTGACGCAACGTACCGTCAAAAACCGGATCGCCGGTGGTATTCACGAAATCGGCGACGATGACGGAGTCCTTGCCCGTCAAGACCGGGGCCCGGTGCATATAGAAATAACCGCCGACAACGGCTGCGGCCAGCAGGACCGCGGCGATTAGCACAATGATCTTCAAGCGGCCCGTGCGAACAATAGCGGCGGAGCCGCTTGCCGCTTGCAGCGGCTGGCTCGCTTCAAGCGGAATGCCGGCTTGAGCGGACGCGCCGGAGCTAGAGCCGGAGGCTGCGCCAACGGGCACAGTGATTCGCGAACTGCCCGAAGCGGGTTCGCTTGCCGCGGGGACTTCAGACGTGATGCGAATCGCACGCGAGGAATCCGTCTCGCGCTTCAGGCGCTTCAGGTCCGCGCGCATGTCGGCCGCGCTCTGGTAGCGAAGCTCGCGATCTTTTTCGAGAGACTTATTGATGATGTGCTCGAGCTCGGAGGGCACATCGGGATTCAGGCGGACCGGAGCTACGGGCGCGCGATGGAGAATCGCGTCAAAAATCGCGGCCGAGGTATTGCCGAGGAAGGCCATGCGGCCGGTGGCCATTTCGTAAAGAACCACGCCAAAAGAAAAAATGTCCGTGCGGGCGTCCAATTCCTTGCCGAGCGCCTGCTCGGGTGACATGTAGGCGACGGTGCCGACGGTCGCGCCGGGGCTTGTCAAATGCGCTTCGTCAACCATGGTTGCGCCGGTGAGCGTGGCGACGGGTTGGCCGGCGGCGCGCGGGATCAGTTTGGCAAGACCGAAATCGAGAATCTTGGCCTGGCCGCGATCGGTGACAAAAATGTTTGCTGGTTTGATGTCGCGGTGAACGATGCCTTCGGTGTGAGCGGCATCGAGCGCGTCGGCGATACCGATGCCCAGCTCCAGCAGTTTCTCCAGGTCGAGCGGGCCCGCAACGAGCGCGTGCTTAAGCGTCTGGCCCTTGAGCAGCTCCATGGCGATGAAGGGCTGGCCATCCTGCTTGTCAATGTCATACACGGTGCAGATGTTCGGATGATTGAGAGCGGACGCGGCCTGCGCCTCACGCTGGAAGCGTTCGAGGGCCTGCGGGTCACCCTCCACGCCGGTGGGGAGAAATTTGAGCGCGACGAAGCGGCGCAGCTTGGTGTCTTCCGCCCTGTAGACCACACCCATGCCGCCCCCGCCCAACTTTTCAATCACGCGGAATTGCGAGAAGACGCGGCCTGTGAGGGAAGCTTCGCTGGGCATTGCGGGGGAATCTTAGAGTTGGGGCGGGCGCAAGTCAATGAAAGTGTCGGGAGTAGCAAGGCCTAGGAAGTTGCGTGCGCGGTGATGCGTTCACACATATTCTTCGGGACAAACGGCGTCCCACGGAATGACAAGGAAGGATGGTGGCCGGGCGCCGCGGCGTTAGGTGGTGGCTTCTTCGGTGACGACGCGGCGGCGGCGGGTGCGGTGGCGTAACTGGCCAAGTTGGCGATTGATGAGATTTTCGCGACGCAGGAACGGAATCACCGGGCGGCGACGCAAGGAGAGTTCGTTGAGCGTGCGTTGGATTCGCGAGTCCCGCTGGGCATAGCGAATGCCCATGAGCAGGGTTTCCACCGCGTCCTGGCGGCGTCCTGCGGCGGCGTAGACTTCGGCGAGGTTCAGGTAGAGCTGGGGCTGGTCGCGCTTGCGGCGTACGGCCGAGTCGCAGAGGTCCTCGGCGTCAGCCCAGCGCTGCTCGGCGCGGGCGATAGCCACGCCCAGATAAGACTTATAAAACGGATTTTCGGGTTCGAGCTCAAGGGCGCGTTGCATGTGGGGCAAAGCCACGTCCGGATGTCCATCCCGCAGGGCACCAAGTGCTTTTCGGAATTCGGCAAAACCTTCTGTATCGAGCATGGTTTCCTCCGTGTGAGGGCCGACTACAGGGACACGGTGAATCTCTTTTCGACGATTGAGCGAGATTATCGTGTTCGAAGAGTCCAGAACACTGGACAGCGGGACAGTTGTGGGACAGGGCGGCGCGGAGAGGAGGCGTGGTCCATGGGCCAGCGAACGCCACGGATACCCGGGATTGCGTTGACTTGCGCGGGAGGGGCAGGTACAAGAGGCTCTCTGGCAAGACCCGGTCTGGAACATTGGCATCCCGGTACGGAGGGCAAATGAGCGCAATTGCAGCGCGTTGGACGAAGTTTTGCTTGGTGGGCCTGGCGGGGGCGTCCCTTTTGACGCTGCTCGCGGCGAATGAGCGGTCCGGCTCGCTGCGAGCGCAGCAGGCCGCCAACCCGAACCCGGCGGCAGCGGGAGATTCGCTCGAAGCGCGCATTGCGAAGGTTATGGCGCGGCCGGCGTTCAAGCACGCGAGCTTTGGAATCGAGTTTTTGTCGCTCGACACGGGCGAGCCGATCTACCGGCTGAATGACGAGAAAATGTTTACGCCGGGCTCGACGACCAAACTGCTTACCGAGGGTACGGCGCTGGCCCTTCTGGGCGCGGATTACCGGTTTCACACGCGGGCCTACCGCACCGGAACGGTTGATAAAAAAGGGGTCCTGAAGGGCGACCTGGTGCTAGTGGCTAGCGGCGATCCGAATCTTTCAGGGCGGATTCAGCCGGACGGGACCATGTACTTTGACAACGAGGATCACTCATATGGCGGGCCGCTCGGGCCCAGCGCGCCTATGCGCGAGCCCCTGGCGGCGCTTCGCGATCTGGCTGCGCAGGTCGCCGCCCATGGCATCAAGCGTGTGCAAGGACATGTGATTGTGGACGCGACGCTTTTTCCGGAAGGCGAGGCGGAGTTGGGAACCGGCGCGATCCTTTCGCCGATCGTGGTGAATGACAACGCAGTGGACATTACGCTGACGCCAGGAGCGACCGATGGCGCACCGGCGGCAATGGAGGTTTCGCCCCAGACTTCGTACGTGAAATTCATCAACAAGGTAAGGTCGGTAAAAGACTCAAAGGGCAATTTGGACTTCACATCGGACGAGATGGCACCCGATGGCACACGCACCGTCACAATTACCGGTGACGGTCCCACCGGAGGGCACGGTGTGGTGGTGAGCTATAAGGTGCCGCAACCGAGCCGGTTCGCCGAGATCGCTTTTACCGAATGCTTGCGCGAAAAGGGAATCGGCGCGGAGGCGCGTGCGGCGGGCAGTAAGCCGGATTTTCAGGCTCTTGCCGCGTCCTATACGGATGCCGACGCCGTGGCGGAGCACGTGTCGGCGCCATTTAAGGAGGAAGTGAAGGTCACGCTCAAGGTCAGCCAGAACCTTCATGCGAGCATGGCACCATTCCTGGTGGGCGTGCTGGCAGCAAAGCAAAAAGAAAAGAGCATGCAGGCGGGTTTTGACGCCGAGCGCGATTTCCTGACGAAGGCGGGACTCGATCTTGCTGGAGCGTCGCAGGGAGATGGGGCGGGCGGGGCGGGATCGGCGTATTTTTCGCCTGATTTCATGGTGCACTACCTGGCATATATGGCGAAGCGGCCGGACTTCCAGATTTTCCACGATGCGCTACCGATTCTTGGGCGCGACGGCACGCTGTGGAACATTGAGATAGATTCGCCCGCGGCGGGCAAAGTGCACGCGAAGACGGGGACGTTCGGGTCATTCAACAATTTGACGAAGACGCTGATGTTGAATGGGAAGGGGCTCGCGGGCTACTTGACGACCACAGATGGCCGCCATCTCGCATTTGCGATTTATCTGAACCATGTGACTTTGCCGATCGACGATCCTGATGCGGCGACACGAGTGGCTGGGCAGGCTGTCGGGGAGATTGCCGCGGCGGCGTACGACGCGCCTACGCCTGCGCCACGAGATGCCGTTAGCCTCGCCGGACAGACTCCGGCTTCGACCGGGGCGAAAGGTGGCGCGGCTCCGGGCGGGCAGGTGCACGCGGATGCTGACGCGGATGAGTATGACGTGCTGATTCGCAACGGGCACGTGATTGATGGGACGGGCAACACGTGGTACGCGGAGGATGTGGCGATCCGCGCTGATCGCGTCGTCGCGATCGGCAAGCTTGCGGGCGCGCGTGCGCGGCGCGTGATTGACGCAACGGGTCTGGTGGTTGCGCCGGGGTTTATTGACATGCTGGGGCAATCGGAAATGTCCCTGCTGATTGACAACCGCGCGCTGAGCAAGCTTTCCCAGGGCATCACCAGTGAGATTACGGGAGAAGGCGGCAGCATCGCGCCGCAGGATGGGCTGACGCTGGCGCCAATGAAGCCGCTACTCGATCATTATCACATCACGGTGGACTGGACTGATCTCGCGGGCTACTTTCGGCGTTTGCAACACGACCAGACGGCGCTGAACCTTGGTACCTATGTGGGAGCCGCGCAGGTGAGGGAAGCTGTGATTGGCGACGCGGACCGCGCGCCGACGCCGGCCGAGCTTGCGCAGATGAAGTCGCTGGTGGCAACAGCCATGGAGCAGGGCGCGATGGGTGTCTCCACCGCGCTGATCTATCCGCCGGGCCACTATGCGAAGTCCGACGAACTGATCGCGCTCGCGAAGGTGGCGGCGCAATACGGCGGGCTTTACGCTTCGCACATGCGCAGCGAGGGAGCCAGCCAGATGGCCGCGTTGGACGAGGCGATTCGCATCGGACGCGAAGGCGGTCTGCCGGTGGAGGTCTTCCATCTGAAAATTGCGGGCAAGGACCGCTGGCAGCAAATGCCGCTGGTGGTGAAGAAGATCGAGGACGCGCGCAAGAGTGGCGTAGACGTGGCGGCGGACATGTATCCGTATTTGGCGGGAGCGACCGCGCTCAGCTCCGCGCTGCCTCCCTGGGTGGCCGATGGCGGGCCGGAAAAATTGCTCGCGCGGCTGCACGATCCCGCGGTGCGGCGACGAATTCGCGTGGAAATGGCCGCGAATCACGCGGATTGGGAGAATCTCTACCTCGCCAGTGGCGGCGCGGGCGGAGTGATGATTGCCTCGGTGTTCAATACGGACCTGAAGAAATTCGAGGGGAAGACCGTGGCGGAAATGGCGGCCGCCATGCATAAGCCGCCATTGGATGCGCTGATGGATTTCGTGATCGCGGACAATCTGCAAACCGGCGCGCTCTACTTCATCGCCAGCGAACCGGACCTGCAATATGGCCTGAAGCAGCCGTGGACGAGCATTGGCCTCGACGCCAACGAGGAATCAATGGATGGACCGCTCTTTGGTCCGCACGATCATCCGCGCACGTGGGGCTCGATGCCGCGATTTATCGGGCACTATTCGCGCGACCTGCACCTGGTGCCGCTTGCGGAGGCGATCCGCAAGATTACGTCTCTGCCAGCGCAGCGCGAGCATCTAACCGGGCGAGGGTTGTTAGAGGCTGGTTTCTATGCCGACGTGACAATTTTTGATCCGGCAAAGATCATTGATCGCGCGACGTACACGAAACCGGCGCAGCTCTCCGAAGGCGTGGAGTATGTGTTCGTGAATGGCCAGCTTGAATTCGAGCATGGCAAGTTGACGGGGGTGAAGGCGGGCGTGCCGCTTCATGGGCCGGGATGGAAGTTGGCGCAGGCGGGTTTGACAGCAGCGGGCGGTGAAACGCATTAGCGATATATTCTTGATGTGGGCCTCAAAGGAATGCGAATGAATTTTGCGAAAAAGCTGATTGTTCGTCCCGGGACCAAGGTAAAGCTGCGGGACTGGGATGCGGACGATACGTTGGGCTACAAGAGGGATGCCGACTCCAAGAAGCTGACGGAGAAAACGATCGAGCACCTGGACCGTCTGCAGTACCTGTTCTATGCCGATAACCGGCACGCGCTGCTGATCGTGCTCCAGGGAATGGACGCGGCAGGGAAGGACGGCACGATCCGGCACGTGATGTCCGGCGTGAATCCGGAGGGATGCAACGTGACACCCTTCAAAGTGCCGTCGCACGAGGAAGCGCAACATGACTTTTTGTGGCGCGTGCACAAGGCGGTGCCGCAATACGGCGACATTGGGATCTTTAATCGCTCCCACTACGAAGATGTGCTCGTGGTCCGCGTGCACAAGATGGTGCCAAAGGACGTGTGGGAGCGACGCTACGGAGACATCAATAAATTCGAGACGCTCTTACACGACAACAACACGGTGATCCTTAAGTTCTTTCTGCACATCAGCAAGGATGAGCAGAAGAAGCGATTCGAGGAGCGTCTTTCGGACCCTGGTCACAATTGGAAAGCGTCACCCGCGGATTTCAAAGAGCGAAAGTATTGGGACGAGTATGTTCGGGCGTACGAGGATGTGCTTTCGCGGTGCAGCACGAAGAACGCGCCCTGGTTCATCATCCCCTCGAATCATAAGTGGTTCCGAAATTTGGCCGTTTCCCGGATTGTGGCGGAAGCGCTCGAAGAGATGAATCTGAAGTTCCCCAAGCCGACGTTCGACCTGAAGAAGATCAAGATCAAGTAGAGGAGGCGGTCCAGCGATTTAGAGCGTTCGCCGATTCGGAGCCGGTGCGAACAGCCGGGCGAAAAGCAGATGCATGGGCGCATAAAACACCAGGCTGATAAACGCGAGGACGGCTGCCAGTTGGATTGGCGCCGATCCCCAACTCCGATGGAAAATCGGGTCCTGGTAGGCGTAGTTCAAATTGAGCTGAGCTCCGAAGAATCGCGAAACCACCAGCAGCGCGGCGCAGATCGCGATTTGAAGCGGTAAAGCACGCCGGTCGTAGCCGACCTTTGCCAGCGCATAGAGCAAGACGCACGGCAATACCACGTGAACTAGAGACAGCAGGCGTATCCACAGCGGCACGCTGTGATCCCACATGTACTCCGTTCCGCCGAACACACCATGGCCTGTGAACCAATGCCAACCGGCGTCAACGCACCAAACTACATCCGGCACCATCGAAGCGAGCGCCTGCGATGAGAGAAGGAGCGGTCCTCGAAGCCAGAGACCGACGCAGGAAAGAAATACGGCGACGTCGCAGAAGTGCAGAAAGTTTTGCCAGCCCCAGGCGTGCCAGTACGCGGGAATCCAAACCACAAGCCATGTGATGCCGACCCATCGAAGAATCGGGAAGGGGCGCTCATTGCCAGACGGCTGCGTGCGCGAAGTATTGTCGCCGGAATGCACGAGCGGAGCTTAGCTCGAAAACAGTTCTCGCGAGCAGAGAATCGGTGCAGAGCGAAGGACGTGAACCGGAACCCATATTGAGTTGCCTACGTAATGCCGGAGGGGGCTAGCGCTGCACGTGGAGGATCGCGCGAGAGCGACGCGCGCGAGGCGAAGACTCCGGAGGCTTGGCTGATTGGACCTGGGTAGCCCGTGGTTTGCGGCAAGATGCCGCCCACGAGCGCTTCTGATACTTCGGCAGTTCGCAGATTTTCGTCGCGCACATCGCCCCGCCATTTTCGCATTGGCAATAGCAACGAAATGAGGGATACACCGAGCGATGCTGCGCCGGCGTGTCACCGAAGAGCGGCAGCGAACCCAAGAACCCGGCGAGAACAAGGCTCGCAAACGGCCGAGGTTTTCGAATCCGTAGAAGCATGGCGCAATAATCTCTGGCGAGCGGGCAGTGCCGAAATGGTTCAGAGGGTCCGAATGCGGCGGTACCTGGTCCTGTAACCGCGTTCTGCATCTGATTGTTATGACGTGGGTTAGTGCCATAGTACGCAGTTTGGCTCCGAGATCCACCGTAGCCGCATCCATGACCGCGCTTCGTGTGAACCTGTCCGCGGGATTGGAAGCAAGCATAGCGTCATGGCGGCACCTTCGGTGGGCCGGATTCCCGAGATGGTCTGAGCGTCCCAGAACGAATGCCAAATTAGAATCGTGAAATGCGCCGCAAATTGGGGACATCGTGTCCTACTTACCGTAAAGTATATAAATCGGGAGGGTTAATAGATTTGGGATCATCGCGGACGCTTGGCACGCGAAGTGCTTTGAAAACGTGCGGGCGCATCTTGATAACGACCTTCATGAATCGGCCAGCGAGGGGGAAGGGGCTCGCTTCCCGGTTCGTTCCGGTCGTTCCCACCTGCCTCTGAGGGAAGCTAGGATGGATGACCCCACGCCTCGGCCTTGAACAAGCCGGACAAACAAGATGCGCCTGACGAGGCTCCTGTCCCAAGCAGGAGCCTCTTTTATTTGTGTTTTGTAATCCTCAGGATTCCCGATGGGGCCGTTGGCGCGTGGTTTTGTGTTTGGCACCGCGCGGAAATCGTCGCGCATCGCTTCACCCTCGAAAAGCGCCGCACAAAGGCCGCAGGTCGAACGACCTGCGCTACAAACCCGAACAAGGTGATTTCAACGAAGTGAGAAGGCTTCTAGTAAAGGCGCTCGGTGACGGCGATGTTCGCCATGCGCAGGAAATGCGCGACTTGCGTATCGCGCAGACGCGACGCGTCGTATTCAAAGCGGATGGTTCGTTCCGCCTCGTCCACGGAGAAGCGCCGCAAGCCGTACGTGTTGGAGAATTCGGCGAGATCGCTCATTTGCTTTGGCGTGAGCGGCGACTGAATGCGGAAGCGTGCTTCCATCAGCGTCATAGATTCACATTATATCAGGCATTGGTTTGCTACCATGTTGCCGAGTGGAGTCACGTGGAACGCGATCCTGTTTGCGGAATGCAGGTTGATCCGGCGCGAGCGGCGGCGCAGGCGGAGCATGGCGGCAAGAAGTTTTATTTCTGCGGCCGTGGGTGCGCCGAAAAGTTTCGGGTCGCGCCGGAGCGCTACGTCTCGGGCGATGCGGTTGCGGCGATGCCGCTGGCCGCGATGCATGCCGAGATTCATGGTTCGGCGAAGCTGACGACGATCCATCCGGCGACTGCGGCGCCTCAGAATCCGGCGCAAGAGCTTAGTCCCTCACCCTCCGTGCCTGGCGACGCGCGCGTGGGCGTTGAATACATTTGCCCGATGCATCCGGAGGTACGGCAGAAGATTGCTGCGGGTAAACAGCCGCCGCCGTGTCCTGATTGCGGCATGTCGCTGGAGCCAGCCGGGGCGCCAGCAGCGGCACTCCAAAGAACCGAATACGTTTGCCCCATGCACCCTCAAATCATTCGGGATGCCCCGGGCAATTGCCCGATTTGCGGCATGGCGCTGGAACCCCGCACGGGAACTGAGGCCGAGGCACCCACCCCCGAACTTGTGGACATGACGCGGCGGTTTTGGGTAAGCGTAGCGCTCGCCGCGCCAATCCTGCTGCTGGCGATGTCAGACTTGCTGCCTGGCAAACCCGTGACCCGCTGGCTCGGGATAGCCGTGATCACATGGATCGAGTTCGCCCTGGCGACTCCTGTGGTGCTGTGGGCAGGCTTGCCATTCTTTGAACGCGGTTGGAATTCCATTGTGCGATGGAAGTTGAACATGTTCACGCTGATCTCGATCGGCATTGGGACGGCGTACGCCTTTAGCGTGATCGCGACGCTCGCGCCTGGAATTTTTCCGGATACATTTCGCACCGACGGCCGAGTTCCGGTGTACTTCGAGGCAGCCGCGGTGATTACCACGCTCGTGCTGCTTGGGCAGGTGCTCGAATTGCGCGCGCGGAGCCACACAAGCAGCGCGATTCGCGCGCTGCTAGGTTTGCAGCCGAAGACGGCGCGGCTTGTCTCAGAAGACGGCAGCGAGCGGGACATTCAACTCGATCAGGTGCACGCCGGCGACCGGCTCCGCGTGCGTCCCGGAGAGAAAGTGCCCGTGGATGGCGTGGTTCTCGAGGGCGCGAGCGCTGTAAACGAATCCATGCTGACTGGCGAGCCGATGCCCGTGGAGAAGGCTCCCGGCGACAAAGTGACTGGCGCGGCGCTCAATACGACGGGCACCTTTGTGATGCGTGCCGAACGCGTCGGCAGCGAGACCATGCTCGCGCAGATTGTGCGGATGGTGAGTGAAGCGCAGCGCACGCGCGCGCCGATACAGAGCTTGGCGGACAAGGTGTCGTCCTACTTCGTGCCGGCTGTGCTGCTGGCCGCGGTGGCGACATTTCTGGTCTGGTTTTTTGTGGGGCCGCAGCCGCGCTTGGCCTACGCCATCGTTAACGCCGTTGCGGTGCTGATCATTGCGTGTCCTTGCGCACTGGGATTGGCCACGCCGATGTCCATCATGGTGGGCACGGGGCGGGGCGCGACTGCCGGCGTGCTAGTGAAAAATGCGGAAGCGCTCGAGGCGCTCGAGAAAATTGATACGCTCGTCGTGGACAAGACGGGAACCCTTACGGAAGGTAAGCCGAAACTTATTACGGTAGCGCCCCTGGCCGGTCTCAGCGAGGCGGACGTTCTGCGGTTTGCCGCTGGCCTTGAACGCGGAAGCGAGCACCCGTTGGCTGCCGCCGTGCTGCAAGGCGCGAAGGAGAAGAACATTGTTCCTGCGAGCCTGAGCAATTTTCGCGCGCTGGCGGGGCGGGGCGTAACCGGCGAAGTGGGTAGCCAGCATGTTGCACTGGGAAACGCGAAGCTCGCCGCCGAACTTGGTGTGGACGGCGGCCCTGATGCGAAAGCGGCGCTCGATAGTGCAGAGTCCATGCGGCGCGAAGGCCAGACAGCGATTTTTCTGGCTGTGGATGGCCGGCTTGCCGGGCTTTTGGGCATCGCCGATCCCATCCGAGCGTCCGCTCTCGAGGCGTTGCAGCAGCTACGCGCCGACGGCTTGCGGATCGTGATGCTTACCGGAGATAGCCGCACCACGGCCGATTCGGTTGCAAAGAAGCTGGGCATTGCGGAGGTCTTCGCTGAAATTCTGCCGGAAAATAAGGCCGGGACCGTGCGCCAGCTTGCGAGCAGCGGCCGCAAAGTTGCTATGGCGGGCGATGGCATTAACGACGCGCCGGCGCTGGCTGTGGCGGACGTGGGAATCGCCATGGGCACCGGCACCGACGCCGCGATACAGAGCGCCGGGATCACGCTCGTCGGGGGCGATCTGCGGGGAATCGTGCGCGCTCGTCACCTGAGCCGCGGCACGATGCGAAATATCCGGCAAAATCTGTTCTTTGCGTTTGTCTACAACCTGCTGAGCGTGCCGCTTGCGGCGGGCGTGCTCTATCCGTTTTTTGGGCTGTTGCTGAATCCGATGATCGCGAGCGTGGCGATGAGTTTTAGTTCGGTGAGCGTGATCGGGAACGCGCTACGGCTGCGGAAGCTGCGGCTGTGACAGGATGTTACGAGCGCAAGGGAGACTCGTTCCATGGGACTGTGCGTTTTTCCCGGCTACTTTGATACGCCAGCTCGATGGCGCGGATGACGCGGAAAGCTTGTTCTGGCGTGACGGCCAGAGGCGCGTTGTGCGTAATGGCGTCGCGAATGTTTGCGTAGAATGCGCGATAATCGCCGGGCTCCGTCTTCACTTTTTGTGACGACGTATTTTCGCCATCGCACGAGGTTAGCGTGCCCCATTGGTCTTCGGGGTCTTCGCCCCAGCCATCGGCTGCAATTGCATTTGTGAGCCGCAGCTTTTCTTCCTGTGGATCCATTCCGTACTTCACGAACGAGCCGTGCGTGCCGTTCAGGACGTAACGCGGGCCGGCCGCGCAGGCAAGCATGGAGCAGCGCAGCGTTACGTTCAGCCCGGGATAGTGCAAACGCACATCGAAGGCGTCATCCACTTTGGCGGCGTCACGTTGCATGAAGAGTTCGGCGGTGATGCCCTCCGGGCCGCCAAAAAGCACGAGCGCCTGATCAATCATGTGCGGTCCCAGGTCGTAAAGCATGCCGCTGCCCGGCGCAGCGCTCTCACGCCAGAAATTGCCTGACTTGAGCTGGGGACGGAAACGGTCATAGCGCGATTCATACTCGACCAGCCGCCCGAGCGCGCCGGAATCGAGAAGCCTCCTTAGCGTAAGAAAATCGCCATCCCACCGGCGGCTTTGAAAGACCGAGAGCAACCGCTTCTGCCGCGCCGCGAGTTCAATGAGTTCCTTTGCTTCGGCTGACGTAATCGTGAAGGGCTTGTCCACAACAACATCGCGTCCTGCGAGCAGACACCGCTGCGCGATTTCAAAGTGCGAGGCGTTTGGTGTGGCGACGACGCAGAGCCGGATCGAATCGTCCGCGAGCAACTCTTCTACTGTGTGCACAACGCGGATGGCGGGATATTTCTGCTGCGCGAGCGAGCCGCTGCGCTCGACGATGCATGCCAGGTCGAGTCCGGCGACGGCGCGAATCGTTGGAGCATGAAAAACTTGGCCGGCCAGACCGAAACCGATGAGCCCCACTTTCAGTGGCTGGTTGGCGTCAAGGTGCATTTACTTGCTGTTACGCGGAATCAACGATTCGATGTAGCCGGAGAGTTCCGGGCCGTCCCAATCCTGTGCACCGATAATCTTGCGCGCGATGCGGCCATCGGGCCCGATGATGTAGGTTTCCGGATACATGACGCTGCCGTAGCTTTCGGCAATCTTTTTCGAGGGATCGCGATAGTTCGGAAACGGCACATTGTGCTCGCGGAGGAACTTTTGATAGGCGTCGCCATCGTCATCCACGCTGACGCCGAGCACGGTAGCGCCCAGCGGCGCGAGCTTCGCTTGCAGCGCGTTCAATGCGCCGATCTCCTCGACGCATGGCGGGCACCAAGTAGCCCAGAAATTCAGCACCACGACTTTACCGCGCAGATCGGAAAGATGCGCGGGGCGTCCATTCAGTTCGAGCGAGAAATCTTCGGCGCGGCGGCCCGCGACGCTTGGCTCTCCGTGCCTGTAACTCGGCGCCGCGAAGACGTATACCACCGTCGCCGCAATCATCAAAACCACGCCCGTAAACAACCTGCTCGAAAGCTGATTCATGCGTGCCGGATTCCCGGAAAACTCATTCTGCCAAGTTGATGGACGTGGCGATAGCCGCATCCCTGGCCTATAATACTCGTTTCCGTCCCATCGTGCGAGCGCGCCCTCGAACCTCTTCCATGGATACGAACACAGGTGATTGGGATCTGCGGGAAGCCGCGCCGATTTCGGCGATTGTGCCGGCGCGCAATGAAGAGGAGAACATCGCTCGCGCCGTGGAATCGCTCGCGGCGCAGCAGCCCATCCGGGAAATTATCGTGGTGAACGACCAATCCACAGATCGCACTGCCGAAATTCTTTCTGGGCTTGTGGCGCGGATTCCTCATTTGCGTGTGCTCGAAGCGGGCGAGTTGCCCCCTGGCTGGGTCGGAAAGAACCGCGCCGCGTCATTGGGCGCGGCGGAGGCCCGCGGCGAATGGTTGCTCTTCACCGACGCGGACGCGGTGCACCTGCCGGGTTCGGCTAGGCGAGCCCTTGCAGACGGCGAAGAGACCGGCGCGGCGCTGGTTTCGTACTCACCCGGGCAGGAGCTGCGCACATGGTGGGAGCGAGCGCTGATTCCATTTGTTTTCGTGAGGCTGGCGGATCGCTACCGATTCCGCGAGATCAACGATCCCGCTTCGCCCGCCGCGGCTGCGAATGGACAGTATCTGCTAATTCGGCGCGATGCCTACGACGCTGTCGGCGGCCATCGCGCAATCGCGGGTGACGTGCTCGATGACGTTGAACTTGCGCGCCGTGTGAAATTTAGTGGCCGCCGCATCTTCTTCGCTCCGGGACCAGGCATCGCGCGCGTAAGGATGTATCGCACGTTTGGTGCGATGTGGCAGGGCTGGACGAAGAACCTGTTTCCATTGATGGCAGGTTCGCGGCGGCGGGCCGCTGCAGAAATTTGCCTGGTGTTTCCGTGGATTCCACTGCTGCTATTGCTCGGGGCGCCCGTGGGTTGGAGATATCCGCACTTCGCGGGATTGACGCTGCTTGTGATGGGATTGGGGCTGCTTGCCGGTCGCCACGCGGCGTACGCGGCGATGCTACGGCGGAGTCATTTCCCGCTTTCGGGCATCCAATTCTACGTTCCTGCGGCGGCGCTCTATTGTGCAGCTCTATTTGCGTCGGCGCGGAGGTACGCGCGCGGCACTGTGACGTGGAAGGGCCGCGAATATCCTGCGAGCATGGCGGCTAAGTAATGGTTACGATCACGCGCAAGATCGAATTTGCGGCCTCGCATCTCTACCACAATCCGGCTTTTTCGGCCGAGGAGAACCGGCGCGTCTTCGGCAAGTGCAATAATCCGCATGGGCACGGACATAACTACACGCTCGAAGTCACGATTGCCGGCGAGCCCGATCCACGGACGGGCATGGTGCTCGATCTGACTGACCTGAAGGACCTGCTCGAGCGCGAGGTGATGCGGCGCATGGACCATCGCTTCTTGAATCATGAAGTGCCGGAGCTGAAGGGCTTGATTCCCACGTGCGAGAACATCGCGATCGTGATCTGGAAACTGCTTCAGCCAACGATTCCGCAGGGGCGTCTGCACCGCGTGCGGCTTTACGAGTCGCCGGACCTTTTCGCGGATTACTATGGCGAGGAGGCGTCGTCGTGAAGGTCTATCTTTCGCGGCGCTATACGTTCGCGGCCTCGCACCGGCTGCACAGCCCCGCCTTCAGCGAAGCGGAGAATCTGCGCGTCTACGGCAAATGCAACAACCCGTACGGCCACGGACACAACTACACAATCGAAGTCACGCTCTCCGGCGCGGTGGATCCCGCCACTGGGATGGTCGCCAACCTCGGCGATCTCGATCCGTTTGTGCAGCGACACGTACTGGATGCCTTCGATCACCGAAACTTGAACGAAGAGGTCGAGGCGTTCCGCACCAAGGTGCCGACGACGGAAAACCTTTGCATCGAGATTTTCAACCGGCTACGAGATTTTCCCAAGGCGCATCTCGAACGCGTGCGCGTCGAGGAAACCAGCAAGAACAGCTTCGAATATTCGGGATAGAACGGTTGCAAAGATACGAACGAGCCGGAAGGGAAGGATTATGTTATGGCGAAGACAACCGACGAACGCGTCATGGCTAAGATAAACGGAAAGCCGAGCATCCAGGATCCTCAGGCTGCATCTTCAGCGCCAAACATCGCGGACCTGGCGCGACAGATCATCACCATGCTGGGCGAGGACCCTAATCGCGAGGGTCTGCGCCGCACCCCTGAGCGCTTTGAAGAGGCGCTGCGCTTTCTGACGAACGGCTACGCGCAAGACCCCGAAAAGCTCTTCAACGGAGCGATGTTCGAGGTGTGCTATGACGAGATGGTGGTGGTGAAGGACATCGAGATGTACAGTCTGTGCGAGCACCACATGCTGCCCTTTTTCGGCAAATGCCACGTGGCCTATATTCCGAATAAGCGCGTCGTGGGCCTTTCGAAGATTCCACGGCTGGTAAACATGTATTCGCGTCGCCTGCAAATCCAGGAACGGCTGACCAGCCAGATCGCACACGCGCTCGAGGACAAGCTGAACCCGCAAGGCGTAGGTGTGATTATCGAGGCGCGCCACCTGTGCATGGTGATGCGCGGCGTGGAAAAGCAGAATTCAAAGGCGGTCACCAGCGCGATGCTGGGCGTCTTCCGCGAAAATAAGGAAACGCGGGATGAATTCCTGTCGCTGGTAAGCGGGACGAGAGCCTGAATTCTCGAAGCTCCGCGCATACCGTAAACACTTTACGCCCCGTCAGGCGTGTGTTAGTCTTCTAGCGTCGAAGAGAAGACGAAAATTAGCGCTGATAGAGGACGCGATGGAGAGAGCGACTTGAGAGAAGCCAGGTCGGGGTTGATCGAGCAGTATCGCCAGCACACCAAAGATACCGGCTCACCCGAAGTGCAAATCGCATTGCTGAGCGAGCGAATCAGCTACCTGACTTCGCACTTGAAGTTGCATCTAAAGGACCACGCATCGCGGCGCGGTCTGATCATGATGGTGAACAAGCGGCGCCGCCTGCTCGATTATCTCAATCGTCGTGACCCGGATCGGTATCACCAGATTGTTGACCGGCTTAGTTTGCGAAAATAGTTCAGGCGGTTCCCGGTCAGTGGAATTTCATTTGTCGGGTTCGGCAGCTCACAATCGTCGCACGAACCTCGCGCGGCCGAGCGCTTTTATCGCCCGGTCGCTTTTTTTTGCCTAGAAACCGGAGTCTCGGGCGCTGTGACATCGTCGTTCTCTTCCAAAGCTACAAATCTAAACAATTAAGATAGCGCGGTGATGCGCCTGCACAGGGCATGTGGCCCGGCGGCACACGCGCGCAAAAAGGAATTCACGTATGCCGCAGCAAGAAGCACCCTATCAAGTGAAACTGGAGTTGGGCGGACGCACCCTCATTCTCGAAAGCGGAAAGCTCGCGAAGCAGGCGAACGGCGCCGTGGTGGCGCGCTATGCCGATGCCATCGTTCTTTGCACCGCCTGTATGTCGAGCGCCGCAAACGACAGAGATTTTCTTCCCCTCACGGTGGACTACCGTGAATACACGTACTCCGCAGGCAAAATTCCCGGTGGATTCTTCAAGAGAGAAGGGCGTCCCACGGAACGCGAAATCCTGATCTCGCGGCTGATTGACCGTCCCATGCGGCCTCTTTTCCCGGAATCCTGGCGCAATGAGACGCAGATCGTCGGCTTCGTCCTTTCCATGGATGAGAACGATCCCGATGTGCTGGCTGTAACCGCCGCGTCGGCCGCCGCTTATTGCTCCGACCTTCCGTTTACGACGCCCATCGCCGCCGTGCGCATCGGCTTGATTGACGGCGAATTCATGATTAATCCGACGGTGATCGAGCAGAAGGCAAGCTCGCTGAACATCGTGGTCGCTGGGAGTGAAGAAGCCATTGTGATGGTCGAGGCCGGCGCGCTGGAAGTGTCCGAAGACAAAGTTGCCGATGCGCTTGCCTTTGCCCATGAAGCGATCAAGCGCATCGTTGCCGCCATCCGGCAGCTTCATGACCAGATCAAGCCGCAGAAGGTTACATCGCCTCCGGTGGAATTTGACGAGAAGCTGGCGGCCGAGATCGAGCAGCGCTATGGCGCGCGCCTGCGCGATGCGCTGAATACGGAAAAGTATCCGAAGAAGGAGAGCTATCACCAAGTCTCGGAAATCCGCAAAGAGATGCGCGACGCCATTCCTGAAGACGATGACGCCCAGCGAAAACTCGCGGACCGCGCCTTCGAGCGCCTGCGCGAGCGCTATTTCCGCGAAGACATCCTGGTGCGCCGCCGGCGTCCCGACGGCCGCGCCTTCGACCAGATTCGTCAGATCACGTGCGAGGTTGGGCTTCTGCCCCGCGTGCACGGCTCGGCGGTCTTTACCCGCGGAGAAACGCAGGCTCTTGTTACACTCACGCTCGGCACGAAAGAAGACAAGCAGCGGCTGGATGTCCTCTATGGCGAGGAAATGTTCAAGCGCTTCATGCTGCATTACAACTTTCCGCCGTTTTCCGTGGGCGAAGTGAAGTTCCTGCGCGGCCCGGGCCGCCGCGAAATTGGCCACGGCGCACTCGCCGAGCGGGCGCTGTTGAACCTGCTGCCGCCGGATACGGATTTTCCTTACGCCATGCGTCTGGTTTCGGACATTCTCGAATCGAACGGATCGTCATCGATGGCGACGGTTTGCGGAGGTTCGCTGGCGTTGATGGATGCGGGCGTTCCGTTGCGCTCGGCTTGCGCCGGGATCGCGATGGGGCTCGTTTTCGACGATGCTAACTCCGCGGTCCTCACCGACATCGCGGGAGCCGAAGACCACTACGGTGACATGGACTTCAAAGTTGCCGGGACCCGCGCCGGCATCACCGCCCTGCAAATGGATATCAAGGTGGGCGGCGTCAGCATCTCGCTGATGCGCAAGGCGCTCGAACAGGCCCGGCAGGCGCGGATGCACATCCTCGACGTGATGGACAAGACGCTGACGGAATCGCGCACAACGATTTCGCCATTCGCGCCGCGGCTCTACACGCTGACGATCCCGACCGATAAGATTCGCGACCTGATCGGACCGGGCGGCAAAAAGATTCGCTCGATTATTGACGCTACGGGCGTGAAGATCGACGTGATGGACGACGGCAAGGTGAACGTTTTCGCCGTTAGCGGCAGCGCGGGCGACGCGGCCATGCAGATGATCCGCGACGTCACCGCAACCGCTGAAATCGGCAAGACCTATCTCGGCAAAGTCGTGCGGTTGGCTGATTTCGGCGCCTTCGTGGAGATCTTCCCCGGCACGGACGGCTTGCTGCACATCAGCGAGATTTCCGAGCAGCGCATACGCGACGTCCGCGACGAGCTGAAGCTCGACGATCAGGTGTTGGTGAAAGTACTGGCCATCGAGGGCAACAAGATTCGCCTCTCGCGCAAGGCTTTGCTGCGCGAACAGCGCGAAAAGCAGAAGCGCGAAGGAGAAGTCGCAACCCCGGTAGCGGCGCCAGGCTCAACAACCGAGGAGTAGCCGCGCTGAGGTTTTCTGAAGGAAATAAACGGGCTCGGAAATCTTTCCGAGCCCGTTTTTAGCTCTGGCCTTCTAATAGCTCGTCTGGAAATCTTAAGAGCTTCGAGCAGAGAAACCGGGTGTTACCGCACCCGCTGAATGCTTGCTCCCACGGCAGAGAGCTTTTGCTCGATCTGTTCGTACCCTCGGTCAATGTGGTAGACGCGATCAATGATAGTCTCGCCGCGCGCAATGAGTCCGGCGAGGACCAGTGAGGCGCTCGCGCGCAGATCAGAAGCGATCACCGTGGTGCCTTCGAGCGCCGAAGGGCCGCGCACAACAGCCTTGCGGCCATCAATCGAAATATCCGCTCCCATACGTATCATCTCGCTGGCGTGCATAAAGCGGTTCTCGAAGATCGTTTCGGTGATGACGGACGTGCCTTCCGCTTGTGTGGCTAGCGCAAGGTACTGCGCCTGCATGTCCGTGGCAAAGCCTGGATATTCCTCCGTCGTTACGTCGGAGGCCACGAGTTTTCCGGGCACGCTCACGTGAAGGCGGTGCGGGCCGGTGCGGACAATTTTGGCGCCGGCGTCGGCCAACTTGGCGATCACGGACTCCAGATGCCGCGGCTCGCATCCCGCGATTTGCAGTTCGCCGCGGGTGATCGCACCAGCAGTAAGAAACGTGCCCGCTTCGATGCGGTCGGGAATGATGGTGTGGTCGGCGCCGTGCAACTGCGTGACGCCCTCAACGCGGATCGTGCCGGTGCCATCGCCTGAAATCTTCGCGCCCATCGCGCGCAACAAATCCGCCAGATCATTGATTTCGGGCTCGCGCGCGGCATTGCTGATGATTGTTTCGCCGTCGGCCAGGGATGCGGCCATCATGATATTTTCCGTGCCCGTCACCGAGATTTTCTCGAACGTGACCCGCGCGCCGAGCAGCCGTCGGCCTGGCGGCACGCGTACCTCGATGTAACCGTGCTCGGTAACGACTTCGGCGCCCATCTTCGCGAGCGCCTTCACGTGCAGGTCCACCGGACGCGCCCCAATCGCGCATCCGCCAGGCAAGGAGACGCGCGCGCGCCCAAACCGGCCGGCCAGCGGCCCAAGGCTCAGGATCGAAGCGCGCATGGTTTTCACGAGGTCGTAGGGGGCTTCGCCTTCGCTCACGTTTTCGGCGCGAATGGTGTAATCGGTAGCAGGGAAGCTGGGCGTCTCCACGTGCGCGTTCATGTGCACCAGCAGTTGCGCCATGGTAATGATGTCACGGACGCGTGGCACGTTGTGCAGGTTTACCGGTTCCGGCGTGAGCAATGCCGCGGCCATGGCGGGCAGCGCGGCATTTTTCGCGCCGCTGATCTGCACGGTGCCCGAAAGCGGACGGCGCCCTTCGATGAGAAATCGTTCCATGCAGCTATCCGGCCGCCCGGCGGGTTGCGTTTGCCGCCATTCGCGGACCGCGTCTCTTCTTCGCGGGTGGCGCTGCGGTTCGATACCGCGTTCGGCGTTTCTCTCCAAGGGCCTCACGAAGATCGCCTTTCGTTTGCCGCAGCCGGTGGCGCGCTTCCTTCGCGCCGATTCCGGTTCTGAGTGTGATGAGCGCCACGCGTAAATCGTGTTCCGCTTGACGCAACGCGCGTGCGGCGCGTGACACATCCGCGCCGGCAGCCTGCTCCAAGATGCGCAGTCCGCGCCGGCGTAACTTCTGATTCGTCAGCGCCACGCCAACCATCCAGTTATCGTATACGCGGCCCAGCCGAACCATCGCTGTGGTAGAGAGCATGTTGAGGACCAATTTTTGCGCGGTGCCCGCCTTCATCCGCGTCGAGCCCGCGACGGCCTCGGGACCTGTTTCGACGGCGATCAGAATCCTAACCGCTCGAGCCATCGGCGAATGCCGATTCGATGTAATGCCAATGGTTGTAGCGCCGCTGCGCTTCGCTTTATCGAGTGCGCCAAGGACGTACGGCGTGGCGCCCGAAGCCGCGATGCCGACGACCGCGTCGCGCCGCGAAACATGCCGCATCGCAAGATCGCGCGCACCGCGTGCCGGGGAATCCTCCGCCCCTTCGACAGCTTGCGTCAGAGCCGGTTTTCCGCCGGCGATGATCGCTTGTACGCGGCGCGGAGAAATTCCGTAAGTTGGCGGGAGTTCCGCGGCATCGAGCGTGGCGAGCCGGCCGCTGGTTCCCGCGCCCACGTAAAATACGCGCCCGCCCGAGGACAGCGCCCGCACGATCGCCTCTGCTGCCCGCACAATCGCCGGCATTTCGCGCGCGACAGCCCCGGCAATCGTGGCATCTTCGCGATTGATCGCCCGCAGAATGTCGCGCGTGGAATGCAGATCGAGCCCGCGCGTGCGCGGATTGCGCTGTTCGGTCGTCGCGATCTTTGAAGAAGCAGCAGGCACAGCCGCCAATTATAGCCGGAGCGGAGGAGCTCTCTCGGGCCTCGCTGCGTACTCGCCAATAGTTGGGACGGTGAAGCCGGCATCCGGGAGGGCCGCGAGGCTAACTGCGATTGGTCAGGCCAAGCCCTTCGACGACGAAGTCGTGCAGGGCGGGTCGTAGCTGCGAGAGCTTTTCATTCTGGCGCGTGGGATACACGCGGTTGGTGAGCAACACAACGAAGAGCTGCTTTTCCGGATCAATCCACAGCGACGTTCCCGTGAAGCCTGTGTGGCCGTAGCTGCCCGCTGAAAAATAATGGCCGCTCGATGAGTTCTCGGTCGGCACAACCCATCCCAACGTACGGCTGGCGTGCGACAGTGGATGCGCCGACGTAAACTCGCGTACGGTTGCGCGTAACAGCACGCGCCGATGCGCATAGATCCCGCCATTGAGCATGGTCTGCGCGAAGATCGAAAGATCGCCGGCTGTGCAGAATAGGCCCGCGTGCCCTGCCACGCCGCCCATGGCCCAAGCATTTTCGTCGTGCACTTCGCCGCGGATCAGCCGCTTGCGAAACGCTTTGTCAACCTCAGTGGGAGCGATACGCGGGCGCAGCGATTTCGGCGGATTGAAGGTCGCCGTGTGGATCCCCAGCGGCTCGAAAATTCGCTCGCGCGCAAGCTCGGCGAGCGGCCGGCCAGTGATACGCCCGAGAATTTCACCCAACAGGATGAAATCCAGGTCAGAATATTCGGACTTTGTGCCCGGTTGGTAGACCATATCCTCATTCAAAATACGCTGGACGACATCATTCCGCGACTTTGCATGGTTGAAAAAATCCACGTGTGCCGGTAGGCCGCTCGAATGCGTCAATAAGTGCTCGAGCGTCACGCCCTGCCGCCAGTCGCGATTCGGGCCGCCATTCCATTCCGGCAAATAGATACCTACCCCTGCGTTCAGTAGCAACCGCTCGGCTTCGACTTCCTGCGCGATAAGGGTGGACGTGACTATCGGCTTCGTGAGCGAAGCGACATCGTAAAGAGTGTCGCCATCCACACGAGCAGAGCTTGATTCGTAGGTCTGGCGTCCAAACGCGTGTGTCGAAAGTTGCCCTTGGTGTCCAACCGCTAGAACGCCGCCGGGGAATGCGCGATCCTTCACAGCTTTCTTTAGCAATTCAAGGGCTTGCACAAGTTGTGCATTCTGGTCCGCTGGCGCTCGCTTCAGTTTCATCAGGTTCGCGGCGGTTTCGATACCAGCTCCAATGCGAAGAGGCGGCGCCGCGTGGGGCACGCTCACGGGCAAGCGCCCGGTCAGTGGGATCTCGCCAAACAACGCGCGGCCCATGGCGACCTGCGCCACATCCACCGTGCTCAATGCGGCCAGCCATGCGGGCGCCTTGGGGAAGCGCTCAATGATGTAGGGACTGCCAAAGCACGCGACGATCACGGGCTTTCCCGTTGCGATCAGCTTGTCTACAAGCACGGCCTGGTCGTTGGGTAGTCCGATGCCGCCTTTCCGGTCCGCCACGCGCACGAAGACTGCCACGATGGCGACGTCATAGCTCTCCGGCGGCGGCAACTGCGCCGATGCGGCGGGGAAGAAGCGCGTATCCGTGCGCACCACATCCAGCGAGTCGCATCGCCAGCGAATTTCTCGTTCTAATTCCGCGGCCGGATAGCGATCTGGATCGCCCGCAACGGCGACGAGTAGCGTGCGCACGGGACGCGTCGCGTCAAGGGGAAGCAGTTGCTTCCCGTTCCGCAGGAGAGTGATTCCGCGGTCCGCAACATCACGGGCCGTGCGTTGAAACTCGGGCAGGCCGAACACACGATTGAGCGCGTCCACGTCAACCAGGCGATTCTTGTGCAGACCCAGCTTGGCCTTGGCGCGAAGTATGCGTGCGACGGCTTCATTCACGCGGCCGATGGGCAGCGTGCCGGAGCGAACCGCGCTGCGCAGAGCCGTTGCTGCGGCCTCAGGCGCGGGGGAAATCAGCAACACATCCACGCCGGCCGCAATCGCGCGCACCGCTGCTTCTCCGGGAGCGTAACGCGCTGTGACCCCCGCCATATCCATCGCATCCGTGACGACGAGCCCCGCGAAACCCATATCCTTCCGCAGCAGGCCGGTCACAATGCGCGATGAAAGTGTCGCGGGCAAATCTCGATCCGGTTCGAGCACCGGCACGGCGAGATGGGCGGTCATCACGGCGCTAACGCCCACCTTGATCGCCGCGCGAAATGGCACGAGCTCGAGTTGTTCTAGATGCTTTCGATCCGCGTTCGCAACCGGCAGCGCAAGGTGAGAATCAATACTCGTATCGCCGTGCCCGGGGAAATGCTTCACGGTCGCCAGCGCGCCATGTTCTTCCACGCCGCGAATGAATGCCGTCACGAACTCCGCAACGCGATTGGGATCCTCGCCGAAAGATCGCGTGTTGATGATCGGATTCGCGGGGTTGCTGTTGACGTCCGCGCTCGGGGCAAAAATCCAGTGCACTGCAGCCAAGCGCGCCTCGATGGCGGTGATTCGGCCCATTGCATACGCGAATTCCGGCTCGCCTGTCGCAGCCACCGCCATCGCCTGAGGAAACGACGTTCCTTCGGTAATCCGCATGGCGGTGCCTCGCTCGAAATCCGCGGCCACAATCAGCGGAATCTTTGCGCGCGATTGCAGTTGGTTAGCTAGCAGTGCTGTGGGATAGACTTGGCTGCGTTCAATTCCCAGGGGCGACATCCGCGTGGCGACCATCAGACCGCCGACGTGCTGCTGCTCGACGGAGCGCATTAGGCCGCGGAATTCGTCGCTTTCAGCGGAAGCAAAGCCGCCGTAAAAAGTCACGACCAGCAATTGCCCGATCTTCTCCTCGAGCGACATCTTCTGGAGTGTTCGGGCGACCCATTTCTCGGCGTCGGAAGGTAGCTTTTGCCCTAGGGCGGACTTACGAGATTTTTGGGGGCGCGGCATCAGTAGGACGCGTGAAATAAGACCTGCAGCGGTTACGTTCTGTGGCGCCAGGCGCGAAGCGAGGTTGACGCTTGCATCCCTCGGCTGTATATAGCACACGGCTTGTGCACACTCAACGAAACCCCGGCTCGCATGCGTACCAGCAATCAACAGGGATCAGCGGCGTGAGCAGAGTCTATCGAGCGTTCTCGACCGTCGCAGACCGGCCAGCGGCCAGTCGGCGCATCATCTCCATTTTAATGGCGCTGATGGTGCTGTACGTGCCCAGTGAACCGCTTGCAGCTAATGCTCGCGATGCTTCGCCAGCGCGGCAAGGATCGTCCGCGTCTCGCGCTACGCCGCCCCAGCGCGCAGCGCACGCCGCGCAGCGCTCGGTAAACGACCCGCGTCTCGCTGCGCTGGACGCCGTCGTCAATGGCGCTGTCGAACGGGACGAAATTCTCGGAGCGGTGGTGCTCGTTGGCCAGCGTGATCGCGTCTTGTGGCGCAAGGCCTACGGTTCGCGTGCCTTGCTTCCCCAGCGCGAGCCGATGACCGTGGATACGATCTTCGATCTCGCGTCGCTCACCAAGATCTTCGCGACAACCGCTTCGATCATGAAGCTTATCGAAGCGGGAAAGATTCGCCTGAATGATACTGCCGTCCGCTACATCCCCGAGCTTGGCACCGAAGGCGCCACCGAAGAGAAGAATCAAATCACCATTCGCCACCTGATGACGCACACCGCCGGGTTCGCTCCGGACCCGGACGACTCCAAGATCCCCGCCGGGTGGTCGGGCGTTGAGCCCTTGCTGCGCGAGATCTATACCGAGCCGCTCACCGCTCCTCCCGGCGCGCGATTCCTTTACAGCGACTCCAGCTTCATCCTCCTTGGCGAAATCGTGCACCGCGTCACCGGCGTGCCGTTGAACGAGTACGCCGCGCGCGAAATCTTCGCTCCATTGGGCATGAGCCATACTCGCTTTCTGCCGCCATCCGATTGGCTTCGGCGCATCGCGCCGACCGAGGAAGTGGATCTGCCCGAAGGCGCAAAGCCCGGCTCAGGCAAGGGCCGCGTGCTGCGAGGCGTGGTTCACGATCCGCGCGCGCGCCAAATGGGCGGCGTAGCGGGGCACGCTGGGCTCTTCTCCACCGCGGATGACCTTGCTATTTACTGCCGCATGATTCTCTCCGGCGGCGTGGCTTCCAACGGAAGGCGCATTTTCTCGGCTGCAACAGTTCACAAAATGACGACGCCTCAGCAGCAGCCCTGGGTGCCCTCGCAGCGCGGACTCGGCTGGGACATTGATTCCGCCTATTCCGCGCCGCGCGGCGACCTCTTGGCGCTGACTTCTTTCGGCCACACAGGATTTACGGGTACCTCTGTGTGGCTCGATCCCGCGAGCCAGACCTATATCATTCTTCTCGCAAACAGCGTGCACCCTTATCCGCGCACTGCGACCTCCAGTTTGCGCGCGCGCGTCGCCAACACGGTTGCCGCCGCCCTCCAAATCGGCGACGCGTCACATCAAACCTCCGCGCTCGAGCGCAGCATCGGCGCAGCAGGGCGCCCCTACAACGATGCCGGCGTGGCTGCGCCTGGCGAAACGCTGACCGGGCTTGACGTACTCGAACAGGAAAATTTTGCGCCGCTGGCCGGTAGGCATGTTGGCCTGATCACGAACCAAACCGGGCAAGACCGCCAAGGGCACAACACGATTGATCTACTGGCACACGCGCCGGGAGTGAAGCTCGTCGCGCTATTCAGTCCGGAGCACAGCATCCGTGGATCAATGGATGAAAACGTTGCGTCCTCGACCGATGCGGCCACCGGCCTGCCGATCTACAGTCTCTATGGCGAGACGCGGCGGCCCACGGATGAAATGCTGCAGGGAATTGATACGCTCGTCTACGACATCCAAGATGCCGGAGTGCGGTTCTACACATTCCTCAGCACGATGGGTTATTCCATGGAGGCGGCGGCGCGCCATCACATCGCTTTCTATGTACTGGATCGTCCGGACCTGCTCGGCGGCGAAGCGATCGAAGGTCCCGTGCTCGACCGAGACAAGCTTAATTTCGTCGGCTATTTCCCGATGCCGGTACGCATGGGCATGACGACGGGCGAAATGGCCCGCATGTTCAACGCTGAAAATCACATCGGCTGCGACCTGCACGTGATTGAAATGCGCAACTGGCGCCGCAGCCAGTGGTATGAAGAGACAGGCCTTCCGTGGATCGCCCCGTCGCCGAATCTCCGCTCTCTCACCGCAGCGCTTCCATATCCCGGCATCGAGATTCTGCAAGACGCGGATGTTTCCACCGGTCGCGGCACGGATACGCCGTTCGAGCTTTTTGGCGCGCCTTGGATTCACGCCACAGAATTCGTTGACTACATGAATCGCCGCTTTGTTCCCGGGGTACGCTTTGTGCCCACGCGCTTCACGCCCACTTCAGGGTTGCACAAGGGCGAACCCTGCGAAGGCGCCGCCCTCGTCATCACCGATCGAGCCTCGCTGAACTCGATGCTCATGGGTCTTGAGATCGCTGCTGCTCTGGCCAAACTTTACCCGGATCATTTCCACATTGAGAAAATCCTGCCGCTTGTCGGCAACGCCGCTGCTGTGGCCCGACTGGAACGTAGAGATTCGCCCACGCGCATCCTTGGTGAAGAAGATCCTGAGCTGGAATCGTTCCGCGTGATTCGCGCCAAGTACCTCCTCTATCGCTAGCAAGAGATTTTTGTAGGGACCACCTTCGGGTGGTGGGCCGCCTGCGACTGTCACTCACACATCGTTCGCCTGTGCTAGGCTACCGCCATGCGGATCTGTTCGCTGCTGCCATCATCCACGGGGATTACTTTCGCGCTCGGCCTCGGCGATTCGATCTGTGGCGTCAGCCACGAATGTGACTTCCCACCGGAAGCGCGCTCCAAGCGCGTCGTCGTCCATTCGCGCCTGCCCTCGGGGGCCAGCTCTGCGGAAATAGATCGCCTGGTGAGCGAATTTACTGCGCGCGGCGAAAGCATCTACAGGGTGGATGCCGAAGCGCTGCGCGAGCTCGATCCCGACCTGATCCTGACGCAAGAGCTTTGCCATGTCTGCGCGGCTTCGCCCGATGACCTTGCCGCAGCGCTCAGCGTGCTTCCGCGCATGCCGCAAATCCTGTCGCTGAACCCGCACTCGCTCGCCGATGTGTGGAATGACGTGCGGGCCGTTGGCGCCGCCGCGGGCCGCGCCGCCGAAGCGGAATCGCTCGTGCGCGATCGCATCGAGCGAATCGAAAGCGTCACGCGTGCTGTCGAGTCCGCGGTGCGCCGGGACGGGCGCCCGCGCGTCGCGTGCCTCGAATGGCTCGATCCGCCCTATTCCGCCGGTCATTGGGTGCACGAAATGGCTTCACTGGCGGGCGGCACAGATGTGCTCGGCCGCATCGGCGAGCCATCGGTTCGCGTGGATTGGCAACAAGTGGCCGATGCAAAGCCCGATGTGATTCTGATCTCGCCTTGCGGTTTCAATTGCGCGCAGGCAACGGCCGAGTTTACGCGTGCCGAGTTGCCGCCGTTCTGGCAGGAGCTACCAGCCGTTCGGGAAGGAAGAGTCTATGCGATAGACGCCAACAGCTATCTTTCTCGACCTGGCCCGCGCCTCGCCGAAGGAGTCGCCATCCTCGCTCGCGCGAGTCATCCCGAAGTAAACGTCGCGATTCCCGAGGGCTCGTTTCGAGCACTGGGACCCTTTCGCGTCTACGCCGCTTAGGACCGCTCCGGCTCCCCGGTATTCGGGTCACTCAGCGAACATCGCGCCATTGGTGGGTGGGATCGTCCGCATGCATCACCATCGCGACGTGGCCCTTGATGTTTGCTCGCGTCACCGGTCCGAAGTGGCGGCTGTCGTAGCTTTCGTGACGATTGTCGCCCAGCACAAAGTACTCATTGGCAGGGACCGTCATCGGACCGAAAGCTGTTGACCCTTCGTTGGTGCGGTTCAGGTACGGTTCTTGCAGACCATGACCATTTAACGTAACCTCCCCATTCGAAGCGGAAACGACGTCTCCACCAATGGCAACGATTCTCTTAATCGACAAGAGTGGAGTTCCGGAGGCCGACGATTCGAGCAGGACCAGATCTCCCTTGCGTGGCTCTTGAAACCGATATGTAAAGAAATTCACCAAAACGTGATCGTTTTCGCGCAGCGTTGGGGCCATCGATGCGGTAGGGATCTTAAACGATCTGAATCCTGGAAAAGTCTTGGAGATCGGTTTAGGGAAGATCAGGTAGGTTGCGAGGCTTCCGAGGACGACGAACGTCACAATGAAGCCCAAGGCGTAAAGGCCCCATCTTCGTTTACCTTCAAGTGGCTGGGCCGCGGGTTGCGGCGCCGATATCCTATCACTATCCATCAGCATAAGGGTCAGGCCGGAAGCTTTGCTTTCCAGTGCCTGTAAAAAAGCAGGCCGCTGAACATCAGCGCGAGGCCGATCGTACAGCGCAGGGGCCGGTCCAACCAAAGATTGATCGTCAGCGCCGCCGCTCCCAACACAAACAGTCCAGGGACCCACGGATAGCCCCAGCAGCGGTAGGGCCGCGGCATATCCGGCTGCGTGTACCGCAACCGGAAAAGACCGACGGTCGCCAATCCGTAGAAAATCCATCCTGAAAAGATAAAGAGGGAAGTCAGGTCCTCGAACGTGCCGGAAAGAGCCATCAGGCTAGCCAGGATGGCCTGAAAAAGCAGAGCGCCGCCGGGCGTTCGAAATTTCGGGTGAATTCCGGCAGCCATTCGAAGAACAACCCGTCGCGCGCCATGGCATAGTCCACGCGGGCGCCACTCAAGATGGAGGAATTCATCGAGCCTAGCGCCGAAATGATCATCGCCAGCGTCACCCATTGCGCGGCGCGGCTGCCGGCGAAGCGCGCCATCACGTCGGAAGCCACGTGCTGCGAGCCTGCCACGCTCGCAAAAGGAAGCACGTAGAAGCACACGGCGTTGAAAAACATGTAGATCACCGCGACGAGCACCACGCCGCCCACCAGCGCCCGATGGAAATTTCGCTCCGGATTTTGTACTTCGCTGCCGACGAGATTCAGGTCCTCCCAGCCATCGTAGGCCCACAATGCTGCCGCCATCGCCGCCAGGAAGGCTCCGAGCGGGCCAATTCCCCGCGATCCCATAAAGAGCGGATGGAGCGGGGTTCCGCCTCCGCGCGAAAAATAGAACCCTGCCGCGATAATCAGCAGGACCGAACTCACCTTGATCGCCGTCAGGGCTACTTGTATGCGGCCTCCGAGCCGCACTCCCAGGTAGTTGATCCCGGTGACCGCAAACAGCGCGACCACCGCCAGGGGTTGCATCCAGGTGAATTCGAAATGGAAATGCCGGGCCTGTCCAACGAAGTGGTAATCCCAGTCCCACACCCAGATGGGGGCGGCCACCGCCGGCACCAGAAATGCCCAGAATCGCATCAGCCCGGCCGCAATAGAGGCTGCCGACGCCGGCCTCGCGACAATCGAATGCGTCCAGCCAAACAAGAACCCCGTGGCAGGATTGAAGCTCTTGGTGAGGTACGCGTACTCGCCGCCCGCCTCGGGGATCGCCGCGCCCAACTCGGCGTAGGCCAAAGCGCCAAAGAGAGACAATACGCCGCCCACGATCCACGCCGCATACACGATGCCGACCGACCCTGCATCGCGGGCCATCTCGCTCGGCTTCAAGAAAATCCCCGTGCCGATCATCGTGCCAACGACGATCGCAATCGAGGCCGAAGCGCCCAGCCCACGAACCAGATCGAGAGGTTGTTTTTCCTGCGCCATGATCCCGAATCACTCAGCCGGGAGGAACGGCACGCTGCGGCTCGCTATGATCAAGCAAGCTAGCCAGCGAGCCTCCCGCTATGGTGACCAGTGTGCCTACCAGCACATACCACGTCCACAGAAGGTTAGTGAAAAGTATCACGTAAAGCATCACCGCGAGTCCGCCCGCCATCCCGGCCAGCGCGCCATTCGGCGTTGCTCGCCGGTTGTAGAAGCCAAGCAGGAAGAGACCCAGCAAGCTGCCAAACGTCACTGATGCAATCTTCAGTCCGGCCACCAGCAAAGGCCCCCAGTTCCTGGTGCCGAGGACCAGCAAGACCGCACCCCAGCCAAGCGTTATCCACCGGGACAATCGCAGTAGCCGCGACGGATCGGCAGAATCCGCGCCGCGCAGCGCGCGAAAATCCACCACGCTGGACGCTGCCATCGAATTGAGCGAGCCGCTAGCGTTGGACATCGCCACCGCAAATATCGCCGCTAGCACCAGCCCGCGAAGACCGCTCGGCATGGCCGTCACGATAAAAGTGGGGAACACGGCGTCGTAGCTCTGCCCGGGCGCTATACCGGGCGCGCCGTTGAACACGTAGAGCATCACGCCCAGCACCAAGAACAGCGCAAACTGCACAAGTACAATGGCCGCGCTCGCCAGCAAAGCCGCTTGGCTTTGCCACTGCGATCGTGCCGCGAGCAAGCGTTGCACAATCGTTTGGTCGGTGCCGTGGCTCGCCATCGTCAGAAAAGTCCCGCCGATCACGCCGGCCCAGAATCCATAAGTGTGCGCGGGGTTCGTCAAGCTGAAATGAAAATCCCACACCTGAAGCTTGTCTCCCGCCGCCGCGGCCACACTGGAAATTTCACCCCAGCCGCCGGGCACGCGGTGCAGAATCAGGAAAAATGCCGCAGCCGACCCGCCGAGATAGATCACGGTCTGGATTACATCCGTCCAGATCACTGCCTTCATCCCGCCTTCCCACGTGTAGATCAGCGTGACCAGCAAGATCACAATCACCGAGGTGCGTCCGCCGGTGCCAAAGGCGATATGCACCACGGTCGCTACGGCGGCGATCCGCACGCCTTCCGCCAGCGCGCGTGTGACCAGGAACGTCAGCGCCGCAGCGGACTTCACCTTCGCGCCGAAGCGCTTCTCGATCAGTTGATACGCGGTATAAAACTCGCCGCGAAAGAATCTCGGAATGAATATCGCGGCCAGAATGATGCGTCCCACCACGTAGCCAAACACCAATTGCAGAAACGTCGCATTCCCGGCGTAGGCCAGCGCCGGCGTGCCAATAATCGTCAGTGTGGAGGTTTCCGTGGCAACGATCGAAAGCGCCAACGCCCACCAGGGCGCGGAACGCCCGCCAAGAAAATAGTCGCGGATGCTGTGCTGCCCGCGGCGGAACTGGATGCCGAAAATCGTGATCCCCGCCAGATAGGCGATTAGGATCACGAGATCGAGAGTGGATAGATGCATCGCGGATCGCAACGGGCGGCGCGATGATAGTGGCCGGACGGAAACCGCGTCAAGCACACATGAGGTTCGCGCCATTTTTCAGGCAAAATACTTGGGCGCACTTCGTTTCTCTTGATGAGGAATGGCTGCGCCCTTTGGAATGACGAACACGAATATCTATCTCGGCTTCGACGGCGGCGGCACAAAGACGGAATGCGTCGCCGTGGATTCGTCGGGAAAAGCGCTTGGCCGCGGCGCGGCGGGGCCCTCGAACGCTCTGCGCGTTTCCTACGAATCTGCGATCACGGAGCTCAAGCTAGCCGGCGCCGGGGCCGTCCATGCTGCAGATGCCGATCATGACGTGGTCCGTGGCGTCTGCGCGGGACTGGCAGGCGCGGGCAGCGCGGCTATGGCCGCTCGCATCGCGCGATCACTGGAGCAGATTTGGCCGCAGGCGAACGTACGCGTCATCACCGACGCGGAAGCGGCGCTGCTTGCCGCGGCCAGCACCGGCCCGGCCGCCGTTCTAATCGCCGGCACGGGTTCCATCGCGATTGGGCGCAATGCAAAAGGTGAGGTGGCCCGCGCCGGAGGTTACGGCCCATGGATTGGCGACCCCGGCAGCGCCCATGACATGGGCCGCCGCGCCGTGGAAGCCGCCGCGCGCGCTCGAGATGGCGCCGGCCCAGCCACGTCGCTCACGCCGGCAATAAGCGTGGCCTTGCAATGCGCGGCATGGGAGCATGTAATCGAGCAAGTCGCTGCTGGCCCCGAATCCGTGTTCCCGCGGCTGTTTCCCATCGTAGTTGCCGCGGCGGAGGCGGGTGATCCGGTGGCGCGCAACATCTTGTCACACGCCGCGCTCGATCTTTCCAAGCTCGTGCTGGCCGTGGTGGGCAAGCTCGGAATGAAGGACGAGAAGTTCCCGCTCGCTCGTGCAGGTGGAGTCTTCGGCCGCACTTTGCTGCTGGATGGCCGCCTGGATAGCTTGATCGCTCGCGTGACGTCGCGTGCGCAAGTCGGCGCGCTGTCTGCTTCGCCCTCCTTGGCCGCGGCGCGGCTGGCGATTCAACTTGTGCGGGAACGAAAATGACCACGCCACCGGAAGACCCCGTCCCCGGGGTCGGCACTTCCCCCTCGACAAAAGAGAGTGACGCGTTTGATGCGCAGATCACAACAGCCAGTCTGGAAACGCTGCCCGAACTTTTAAGAGATCCACGCTTCGGCGAGGAGCACTTGCTCTTGCTGCTTGGACGCGCCGATCTGCCGGCCCCGCTGTTTGAAGAAATGATCAAGCGCCGCGACTGGCTCCGCAATTACAAGGTGAAGCGCGCCATCGTTTTTCACGTGAACGTGCCGAGGCCGCTTGCGCCACGTCTTCTCCGCGATCTTCATCTGATGGATCTCGTGAAGCTTGCGAATGCGCCTGCCGCTCCTCCCGGCGTGCGACGCGCGGCCGAGGAGAATTTGATCGGGCAGTTGCCGCGCTTGCCAGTCGGGCAAAAAATCGCACTTGCGCGGCAGGCCTCGGCCCAGGTTCTCGGCGCGTTGCTTGCTGAGGGCCACAAACAGGTCGTGCCGCCCGCGCTGGACAATCCGCGCCTCACCGAGGCGCAAGTACTCAAGACGTTGGACCGCGAAAAGCTCGGCTCGGCCGTCCTGCCCGCGATCAGCAGGCATTCGCGATGGGCTTGTCTGACTGGCGTTCGGCTCGCGTTGTTGCGACATAGCCAACTGCCGCTCGAAGCGGCCATACGCCTTCTAACGCACCTTTCGACCGGCGAGTTGCGTTCGGTGGCCTCGCAAGGAAATCTTTCGGCCGCGCTGCGGAGGCACTTGGCGCACGAAATCGCCCGCCACGCGGCAGCGTCGCGCGATTAGGAGCCAAGACTCTTCAACCCTTTGGGAATTGGCAAACCCTGCAGGGGATTTTCGATCAGCCACCTTAACGACGCGCGAACGGTTCCGGCGCGGGCGTCCCGAGCATGCGCAGATACGTCATCAATTGCGCCCGGTGGTGGACTTCGTGTTCGTTGATGCCAAAGAGCACGACACCGGCCTTGCGGCGAAAACCCAGCGCTTCATGCACGCGCTCCTCGTCCCAGCGCTCGAGCGGAAATCGCGCAACCGCCTCCAGCGTTTCTGCGTGGACGCGATCCAACTCCTTCAACTCTTCCGCAAGGGTTCGCGGGGTCCCGACCACCGCAGCCAGGCCGCCCGGAATCCGCTTTTCGTAATAGGCGAAGTCATTCTCGAGCGCTACGCGCCTTACGCCCTCTTCAGAAACCCACATGTGCCTCAACATCTCGCCGATCGCCAGGGCGCCGGGCACCGGACGCCAGCTCATCTGCTCTTCACGTAGCAGGGAAGTCACTTGGCGGGTGCGTTCGCGTCCGGTCTTTTTCTGATTCACAAACAATTCAACCATGTTCATGGGCGGCATTATACGCCCCACGCGCATCTGTTCTGCATTCGGTTTATTCGCAGGCTCGCTAATAGCTGAGCAATTGTGCTCGCTGGGCCAGCGTGTTGACACCTGCGCTCGCCACCGTTAGCATCGCCCACTGGAGATTCACGCACGTGACGCCACAGCCCGTTGCCCCTGGCCCGCAGGGGGCTGAACGCCGAACCTCACCGCGCTATTCTTGTGATCTGGAAGTCGAGATGGAGTGGGGCTCAGTCACTCTCAAAGGGCGCGGACGCGACATCGGGGCCACAGGGCTCTTCATCATGACCTCGGCGCCGCTCTGGCTCAACGCCAGCTTTTCCGCCAGCTTGCTCGCCGAACAACCCATCTCGCTCGATTGCGTCGTTCGCCGCGTCGAGCCAGGCATCGGAATGGGCGTCCAGATTGCGCCGGGCAACGATGATTCGCGGCGGCGGCTCGCCGTTCTGATCGAGTCGCTCGCCTCCCGGCCCGCATCGCACTCATGACCTATTGCCCGGATTGCGGCTCCGAGCGGCCCTCGGAACAGTGTCCGGAATGCGGCCTCACCGCCGCCGCGGCCGAAGTGCTACTCCGGCGCCATATGATGCGGCGCACGGGTTGGCTCCTCGTTGGCGGTTTGCTCTTCGTCTTTGCCAGCCAGGCTTTTCCCGCGCTCGATCTCGACGCCATTTGGATTTTCGCCGGCCTCATTTTCTTCGGGGCGCTCGGGTTCGCTTTTTGGATCGATCACCGCGCCAAGCGAAGCCTCTACATCGAGCCGCTGAAACGCGTTTTTTATGCCCTGATACCGCTGCCGTGGATTTTCGCCGCGTTGCTCTTTCTGAACGGCAAGTTCGATACCTCGCCGCCCCAGCAGGAATCGGCGCGCGTGGTCAGCAAATTCTCCATGCCGGGCCTGCTGCTGCGGTCCAGAAGGCTCGTGGTCACTTCGTGGCGTGCAGGCCACAACTATGAGCGCCTGCCAGTGGATAACATTGACTTCATCCGCTTCCGACCGGGTGACGACGTGATTGTCCGCCTGCAGCCCGGCATCCTAGGCATCCCGTGGGTCTTCGGCGTCTATCGCGACGAATCCCACCCGACTCGCTGATTGCCGCGAATTAAGGTTTCGCAGCATAGAGACGCCGGTGCTCCGCTGCTTCGGGACGGCGGGCACTGTCGCCCCGCCGTTCGGTGGAGGCGTCATTTGAGTGGTGCACCTACTGCCCGTTGATCCTCGGAATTCTATGGCTGCGTGGTAGAGTGAATTATGGCCAAGAAAGCCGTGATCCTTGGCTGCGGTTTCGCCGGTATTCACGCGGCCGGCACTCTCGCGCGCTTCGCGCGTGGCGCAAACTCGCTTGACGTTTGGGTGATTGGCAACCAGAACTACTTTCTCTTCACGCCCTTGCTTCCGGAGATCGCCTCCAGCCGCGTTGATCCACGCCACATCGCTCAGCCGATTCGCGATTTGCGCGGAAGACGGGCATTCCGTTTTCTGCGTGCGGACGTACTTCGTGCGGATGTTGAGCGCCGCGTGGTGGAAACGTCGGAAGGCGCGGTCGATTACGACTACCTGATCGTCGCTCCCGGCAGCCAGACGAACTATTTCGGTATTCCCGGCGCGCGCGAGCACACCTGGGACTTCAAGTCGCTTGAAGACGCCGTCGTGCTGCGCGAACGCGTGCTCGATCTGTGCGAGCATGCCGACCACACCACGGATGTAGAAGCTCGCCGGCGGCTGCTCACGTTTGTAATTGCGGGCGGCGGCTACACCGGCATCGAGATTATCACCGAGCTGCACGACTTTCTCTTCGGCTATGTGGTGTCGCATTACCGCGGAATTGCCGCTGGGGACATTCGCCTTGTCGTTCTCGAAGCCGCGCCGCAGGTTTTGCGCGGAGTGCACCCGAAGTTAGCCGAGCACTCCATGCGCCTGCTGCAACGCAAGGGGATCGAGATTCGCACTAGCTCTCCCGTGGTGCGCTGCGCCCCTGACGGAGTTGAAGTGCGCGGCGGCGAGTTTATTTCTTCGTCCACGGTGATCTGGTCGGCGGGAGTTCGGGCGCACGACTTGATTCAATCCCTTCCGGGACCGCACGATCGTGTGGGCCGGGCCGTGGTGAATGAATGGCTGCAACTCGAGGGGTATCCCGAGGTTTTCGTCGCGGGCGATTCTGCCGCCGCGGTAAATGCTCCCGGAGCGCCGCTGGTCGCGCCGGTGGCGATCACGCAGGGAGACTTAGCGGCGCACAATCTAATCCACGTCGAGCGTGGCGAGCCGCTCGAAAGCTACCGCTATGTTTCCAAAGGCACGCTGGTTTCGCTGGGAATGAATTACGCCGTCGTGAACATTGGCAAGATCTGCTTCAGCGGCTATCTGGCGTGGCTTTTCTGGAACGCGATCCACTTGTTCAAAATTGTGGGACCGAAAAAGCAATTGCAAGTGGCGATCGATTGGATTCTGGCGAGCGTGTTTCCGCGCGACGCCATGATTATCCGGCGGCCGCGCCGCTGTCCACTTTGCGAACCTGAAAAAGCCGCTTCCGCAGGCCAGTCGGCGGGCTAGTAGGTTACCGCGCGGTTGATCCACTGCGGCAGCTCGATGGTGAAACTGTGGCCTTCAGGGTCGAGCTTAAAGAGAACGCGACGGGCTGCGCCGACGTCGCGGACGCTCCACGCTGAGCTGGAAATGGGCTTGCCGTCCTTCTCGCCGCCCGTGTTGCTCAGCGTATCCTTGTCTCGCGTCACAGAACCTGGATCAATCTCGCGCACTTCCTGCTTTCGCGTATCGAGCAGCAGAAACCGCCCGCCGAGCTGGAGCAGCAGCACGTCGCCCTTCCTGTTGGCGCGGTAGATGTTCCAGTCTTTGGGCGGTTGGTCGTCAACACGAAGGATCGCTTGGTCCAACTGCTTCCAGACGACCTTGCCGTCCGCACGACTGCCGAGCCCGCTCATAAGACATAAGAGGGCGATAAGCCCTCCGAAACGCAGACGCAACATTCCGCGTCCGTCCAGATGCACGCGCGACAGCAGGTCAGTAAATATTCGTTTGCCGCTTTTGTCCGGTGTAATCAATGTAAACAGCCTTCACCTCCGTATAAAAATTAATCGCGTCGCGTCCCATTTCTCTTAGGCCGATCCCCGTTGCCTTCATTCCGCCAAAGGGAAGCTGCGCTTCGCCGCCAATGGTGGGCGAGTTGACGTGGGTGATTCCGGTTTCGATGCGGTCAATGAACTCAAAAATGCGCACCGCATCATTCGTATAAATCGAGCTGGATAGACCATAGCGCACTGAATTCGCCACTTTCAAAGCTTCCTCGAAGTTCTCGACGCGAATTATCGAGAGCACCGGACCAAAAATCTCTTCTTGCGCGATCGTGCTTTCCGGCGGCACGTCATCAAAAACGGTCGGCGCGACGAAGTACCCCTTGTCGTAGCCTTGCCCCTTCAGTTGGCCGCCGCCGAGCAGCAGGCGGCCTTCACCCTTTCCGATTTCGATATAGCGAAGAACGCTCTCCATCTGCGTTTCGTCCACCACGGGGCCGACATCAATTCCGTACGCGAGGCCATCACCCACTTTGAGCATGCGAGCGCGATCCACGAGCATGGTGACAAACGGGTCGGCCACCGATTCTTCCACGATCACGCGGCTGGTAGCGGTACATCGTTGCCCGGCCGAGCCAAACGCGCCAAAGACCGAGGCCTCGACGGCAAGCGGCAGGTCCGCGTCGTCCAGCACAATTACCGGGTTCTTGCCGCCCATTTCGCACTGGCATTTTTTCCCGTGGCGCGCGCCGGCGGAATAGATCGAGGTGCCCACGGCATTCGATCCGGTGAAAGAGATCGCGCGGATGTCGGGATGATTCACTAACTCGTCGCCGATCTCCTCGCCCGCGCCGAGCACCATGTTGAGGACGCCCGCGGGCGTGCCTGCATCCTCGAAGATGCGAACGACTGCGCCTGCGGTCAGCGGTGTCAACTCCGCCGGTTTGAATACGGCCGTATTGCCCGCGACCAACGCGGGCGCCAGCTTCCACACGGGAATTGAGACCGGGAAATTCCAGGGAGTGATTGCACCGATCACGCCGATAGGCTGCTTGATGGTGTACGCGAAGTTGCGCGGCAGCTCGCTCGGCAACGTTTCACCGCCCATGCGGCGCGCCTCACCGGCCATGAATTCCAGTATGTTGATGGATTTTTGGATTTCGCCCAGGGATTCGCGAAACGTCTTGCCTTCCTCGCGAGTAAGAAGCCGCGCCAGATCTTCTTTCTGCTGCTCCATTAGCACGGCCGCGCGGGACAGCACCCGCCCGCGAATCGGCGCGGGAGTGTCACGCCAGCCGGGAAGCGCGGACTTGGCGGCCTCGACGGCCTCGCGCAGCTCTTCGCGTGTCGAGAGAGGAGCCGTCGCTACCACTTCGTCGAGATTTGCCGGGTTTCGGCGTTCGGTGTAGTGGCTGGGGTGCGAATCCACCCACTTGCCGTTGATGAAATTGCGCGCTCTCTGCGTGGAAGGCGTTGCGGTGGCCATTCTCTGTGGCTCCTGGTCCGATGAACCTATTGGGCGCTTGATGGCAGCAAACGGCCCGCTTGGTACTAGCGCGTCTCGCTGCAGCCCAAACAATCATGGTGCGCCCAGCCCATGCGGGGGTCAAGTGCACCCGGTCTCTACGGATAATGATGACCGGCCGGTCAAGGACGTTCCGTCTTTGATCCAAGTGCTTCCGGAGGCGCCCGGCACCAGGGTCACGCGAAGCCGCTAAGGCGCCTCTTGCCGCGTTGAGCTGCGAGACATATTTGCTGTACCTTACCATCTCTGTGGAGCATTCGTTCATTTGTCCCCACTGCGGCGAGGAGATTTCGATGGTGCTGGACCTTTCCGTGCGGCGCCAGAGCTACATCGAAGACTGCGAAGTGTGCTGCAAACCGATCGAAATTAGTTATACGGCCGCGGACCGCGAGCTAACCGAGTTTCAGGCTCGCGGCCTCGACGAATAGGTCGCTCGCCGCCACTCCTGCGTGATTGCCATTCAGCTCGGAATGAGAGGGCATTTTCTTGCAAGCGCACAGGGCGGGCGAGCCCACAGGGCAAAAATCACTTGTGTTGGCAGCGCGGGCAGTATAAAGACGACCAACACCTAAGCCGAGCAAGAACTCTTCTCTTTGAAATGGAGGCAAGAATGGCGCCTGAGGCGCGGGAAATTTGTGGGCCTGGACTGAAGCTGCGGATTACGTATGCCGAAGATGACCCGGTGGTGGACTGTATCGGCCGGCTGACGTCTGAGAATACCGCGCTGCTGAAGAGCCATGTGCGGGAGATGATTCCGCAAAGGAAAGTGATCATCTTGAACTTGAACGAGGTCACGTACATGGATAGCTCAGGCCTAGGGACCGTGGTCGGTTTGTACGTCTCCGCGAAAACGCGTGGGTGCCATCTGCAGTTGGTGAACTTGAGCAAGCGCGTCCGCGAGCTGCTGGGGCTTACAGACCTGCTCTCCGCGTTTGAGACGTGCGGGCGTTATGGGACGAGGATGCCCTGAGAATGCGGCTTTCGCACAGGTGGCAGCCGAGCCGGCCGAAATCGCGAGCACTGTAGGATTGCGTCAACTTTCGCAAACGGTTATTGTTGGAAATGATGATTGACCGCTTTGACCACATCGTTTTGACCGTCCAAGATATCGAGACAACCTGCGCTTTTTATCACCGCGTGCTTGGCATGGAGATCCTCACATTTGAAGACGGCCGGAGGGCATTGGGCTTCGGCGCCAGCAGGATCAATCTGCACGCGGAGGGGAGGAAACTTCAGCCGAAAGCGCACTGGCCGACCCCTGGATCGGCCGATTTCTGCTTGGTGGCGCGAATCCCGCTCGCACAAGTGATCGAGCACTTGGGTAAGTGTGGTGTGCCGATTTTGATCGGACCAATCGCGCGGACGGGAGCGCTTGGTCCGATGAAGTCCGTCTATTTTCGTGACCCAGATCTGAATTTGGTTGAGGTCTCGACTTACGAGGGCAGTTAGCAAGGTTCAGAGTAGGCTGGGAGGCCGAGCTACCGGGCGGACGTTTTTTCGCAAGCTGACAAGCTGCGGCAGCCTACAACGCCAGGACGGCGGCCTGCGTATCACCATCCGCGAGAGATCGTGCCCGCGCTTACTTCAAATACGTGGCGAGCCAATCGAAGAAAAGCTTGTACCAGAGCTCGCTATTTTGCGGCTTCAGGATCCAGTGGCCTTCGTCCGGGAAAATCACCAGCTTCGAAGGCACACCCTGTCGCTGGAGCGCAGTGAAAAATTCCAAGTCCTGTGTGTAAGGGACGCGGAAATCGAGCTCACCGCCGATAACCAGTGTGGGCGTTTTGTATTTTGCGAAATCGGCGGCATACGTGGCCGGTGACCATTTGCGATAGCTTTCGGGGTTCGTCCACGGAGTACCGGCCATATCGTGTTCTTCGAACCACAGCTCTTCGGTGGCCCCGTACATGCTTGGCTTGTCATAGGGGCCGGCGTGGCTGATCAGGGCTTTGAAGCGGCCCGTGTGACCCGCAATCCAATCCACCATGTATCCGCCGTAGGATCCTCCGGCGGCGGCCATGCGCGTCCCGTCCATGAAGGGGTACTTCGCGAGCGCGTAGTCGAGGCCCTTCATCAAGTCTTCGTAAACTTTGCCGCCCCAGTCGTTGGCGATCTCGTCGGTGAACTTCTGTCCGTATCCCGACGAGCCGCGCGGATTGATAGCGATGACGACATAGCCAGGCGAGGCAAAAACCTCCGGATTCCAGCGATAGCTCCACGTATCGTCCCAGGCATTCTCCGGGCCGCCGTGGATCACCAGCAGCACAGGATATTTGCGCAAAGCGTCAAACTGCGGCGGGCGGATGATCGCGCCTTCCACCTTCGTGCCGCCCGCGCCATCGAACCAAAACCATTCCGGCGAGGCAAGGTCGAGCGGCGCCAGGCGCGCTTCGTTCAGACGCGAAAGTTGGTGCGCGGCGCCGCCGGCGGTGGGGTCTACCGCGTAGACTTCGCCGGGGCTCGCAAGGCTGGCGCGCTCGAACGCAAGCGTGCGGCCATCAGTGCTCAGCGAGAGGCTGGTGTTGAACGTGTCGCCGACGAGGATGTTGGGCCTTGTGCCGACAGCGGCTGTGACGTCGAGACTCCAGACCGGCGATTCCGCCGCGCTTTCACCATTGAAATAAACCGTGCGGCTATCGGGAGACCAGAGAATGGCGTCCACGCTGCGATCGAAACTCTCGATGAGATTTGTGCTCTTGCCGGCAGCGCGCTCGTAGAGCATCAGGCGCCAGCGGTCGCTTTCATATTCGGGCGCAAGCTGCGCGCGATAGGCGATCCGCTTTCCGTCGGGCGAATATGCGGGGTGGCCGTCGAACCCGGGATTCGTGGTGATGCGCTTTGGCGCGGACGAGCCGTCTGCCAGAACGACGAAAAGATCACCGTTGGTGCTGGTGGCTTCAACGGGATCGGTGACCGCGACAAAGCACAGCTCGCGGCTATCGGGCGAGAAAGCGATGTCCTGGACGTCGCCTCGCTGTACCGGAGGCACGTCATAATTCGCGCCGGGCGTAAGGTCGCGCGGCGTGCCGCCCTCGAGCGCAACAATGAAAAGATGGCTGCGGCGGCCATCACCCCACTGCGTCCAATGGCGGTAAAGCAGGTGATCGTAAATGCGCGCCTTTACTTTGCTCTTGGATTGCTCGTCGAGACGCTGCTTGTTGCAGGCATCGTCCTTGCAATCGGGGAAGACCGAAGAAGTGAAGGCGAATGTCTTTCCGTCTGGCGCCCAGCGGAACAGATCCACGTCGGTGGATACATGCGTCAATTTAGTGGCCTCGCCGCCCGCTAGCCGCATGGTGTAAATCTGCGATTCGCCGTCGCGGGAAGAAAGAAAGGCAAGCACTTTTCCGTCAGGAGACCACTGCGGACTTGAGTCGTGCCCGCTGCGCGTGAGCTGGCGTGCGTCGCCACCTTCCACCGGCACCATCCAGACGTTGGACGCATTGCGATTCGCCTCGCGATCCGGCGTGGCGACAGTGAAAGCGACCCATTTGCCGTCCGGTGAGACTTGTGGCTCGCTGACGCGCTGCATCGAGATCAGGTCATCAAAGGTGATCGGGCGCTTGGCTTGTGCGCGGGAAGCCGGAACGGTCGCGATCGCAAATCCGGATATTGCAAAGACGGCAAGAGCGAGTCGTTTCATGCTTGGTGGCCCTCCAGCTAGCATGGCGGAACGGCGAATCATGCCATGGACGGCAGGAATTGCCAAGACCGAGGGGGATCAGGGTCAAGCGGATCGTATCTATTCAGTGATTTCATATGCTAATTTCACAGACCGTAAACTGAATGCTGGCCGACAACTACGTTCGCTCAGCGAGAAAACGGATGTGGATTAGCGTTGGCGTCCTTTTGCTCGCGCTTGCGCATGCGCTTGCCTTTCCGTCGTCCTCACCGAAACTGTGGAGCCGGTCTCCGCGCAAGGAACTAATTCGCCTGAAGGAGGAGAACGGCGTTTGCATTGTTTCCGTTCAAAGGAACGCGATTCTATCGGTCGATGTCGCAGATCGCTCATTTAGGTCTTTGCAGAATATCCTGGGAAAAGGTACAGCGAGAAGCAGAACAATTTCCACTGAGGGAACGGAGATTGCGTTCGAGATTTGTCCTGACAGCGGACAAACAACTTCACCCCAAGTTGGCTCAGGATGTTCCGGAGGTTTTCCATATTTGGCAATGATCCGAACAGACGGTAGCGATTTTCAGGAATATCCGCGCCTTGCCTACCCTGGGCCCTCATGTTGGTCGCCTGACAACACAAAGCTGGCATTGGCCGTCTCCGTTCGAACAACAAACCGATACGCCGCACCGACATTAGATATTTTGGACGTCAGTTCCAGGCTCACTCAGGAGATTTACGGAATGGATGCATTCGTCACTCCGCAATGTTGGTCTTCTTCCGGCGAACAAATGATCTATTGGACGGAAAAGGAGGGCGGGATTTCGGTTGTCAGGCTATACGACGCGGAAAAGAACGAATCGACCGACATCGCTTATGGAAGGAATCCAACGTGGTCCCCGGATGGGCAGTGGATTGCCTATCAATACTGCCCACCCGCGCTCTACAACTGTACATACTATGCCACGCGCCCCACCGGCAAAGACACGAAGGTACTTTTCAGGATCGAGATTCCGCCCTCGCCGTTGCTGTGGTCGCCCGATTCGCGTTTTGTGGCTTACGTGAGCCCGCGCAGATTCTTCGAGGGATCGGCGTGGGGAAGACTAGAAGCAATGATACCCGTCGAGCATCTGGGAGAGTATGGACGGCTGCGCGTGAGACGGCTCTCAGACAATTCGGAGGATTGGGTTGTGGACTTGCACAATGGCGATTCGGAAGCGTTCCAGTGGGTTACGAATATGTCGCTATCTACGCATGCCCGCCCTGGCCCGCTCCATTGATGTCAACCAGACCTACAACAATCAGTAATCGATTTAATGGAGCCTTTTTCCTTGCTCCTTAGGTGACCTATTGCGCGAACTTTCAGGACCTCCGCTGCGCTCCCCTTTGAGATATGTTGGCGGCATGCGGCGATTGACGTTTGCCATGCCGCCCTTGTAGAAAAAGGTTCACCACGTCCGGTGAATGGGATGTGCTTCGGTGTTGAAGACTGTGTCTTTAAGGTTGATCGTGTCGTGGGGCGCAAAGATAAGGTAAAGATACTTCAGCGTCTCCGCGAGAAAGAAACTTTCCATGTTATCTTCTTTTTCCTTTGTCTGGACATCTCGCAACGCCGCGTAACCGGCATCGGTTTTGCAGTACTTCACCAGGCCGTCGAGGAATGTGTGGCCCATGTCGAGATACTGCGGATCTTTGGTGAAGTAGTGAAGATAGTAGGCCGACTCGATGACTTCAGGACGCAAGGGATAGTCCGGCGCGGTGATCGTCAAGGTCGAGTAGTCAATTTCCTCGGGCTCGATTCCGGCGATATTCCACATCCTATACGAAGAGTCTTCCAGTTCCACGGCGCGGCTGCGGTCGCCGGCAAGCATGAGCGTTCCGGCGAAGAAGGCGTCCAGAGCGCCCCAATGCGTTGCGAGCCGCTTGCCCGTATTCATGTCGACCGTGCCATACCAGAGGCCGGTAGCCCTTTCGTCGGCGACGTAAGTGTTCAGCGCCTTCAGGCTGGAATCCCACATTCGCTTGCAATCCTTGTCGCCAAAGAGCAGCCATGACTTCAGCAAGTATTCATAGTAGGAATCAATGCCGCCGCTGACATTGCTGCTGGTATTGATCCACGCGCCCGTCTCGATGTTGATCTCCGAGCCAACGAGACCGATCTTTGAGCGGCGGTTGTAAAGCTCGACCATCGCGCGTTTGGCCTTGTCATAATAAACGGGATTGTGCGTGAGCTTGCTCAGCGCGCCAAATTCGATCAGCAGCGTGCCGACCTCCGCGGGATTCGTGTTGGGATCGCGGACCGCGCCTGTCTTCAAGTTGACGAAAACGTAGGGCATGCCGGTGGGCGAATTGAACACGGGAAGCAGGCGATTGCCTAAATCCTGCGCGAGCGCAAGCAGGCGCTTGTCGCCGGTGAGCTGATAGCTGCTGAGCAGTCCACCGAGCAGACGAATGGTGATTTCAAAGTTTTTGACCGAAATATCCTGATCGAAGGAAAGTTTTGTGGCGATCAGCTCGCGGTCTTCGTCTGCCTGAGGTTTGAGGCCCATCAGGATCATCGTGTCCAGCGCGTCCACTGGCGTCATGTAGAGCGACACGCCGTACCAATCCTTGTAGCTCTTGCTCAGTGGTAGAAGCTCGTCTTGTCCCCACGCGTACTGCTTGTATGCGTTCCATGCAAACAGGAATTCCTGGCGAACTCGATCTGCCGTCTGCTGGCTGTCAGCATTTATCTCGGCTCTGCTATCCTGCGCCGCCGGTTCCGCTTCTATGACTTGCGTCACCGACCCGCTTATCGGGGCCGTGCTCAAATTGATTGGAGCGTTCGTACCGATTTCGAGCGCGGGATATGCAGGAAAGCTTGCCGCTGCGTTTTGCGGCGCGCCTGCTCCCGACAGTGTTGCGGCGCCGACCGCCAGGATTGCTATGCGGGAGACTATGCGCATGAACGAAGAGTTCTCCGGTTCTGCCAAGGCGCCAGCGTGTTCATAACCGCTGCGACCCTGAGACAGCGGCATTGTACACGTCCTTGCATGAGAGCGTGCGCGGCAATAGAATCAGGCCGTCGCAAACGCTTCTTCGTGTAGGTTTTCTCCGGCACCTCTCCTCGGAACGTGCCTCCGGAAAGGTTGAGTGAATGGGAGAAGCCGTAGCCATTGATCGCCTGCATTTCGCGTTCACCGCCACGTTCCATTACATCTTCCCGCAGTTGACGATGGGCCTTGCGCTCCTGCTGGTGGTGCTAAAAACGCTGGCGCTGCGTAAGGGCAATGAAGATTACAACCGCGCGATGCGGTTCTGGGCGCGCATTTTCGCGATCAATTTCGCGCTTGGAGTGGTAACCGGGATTCCGATGGAATTTCAGTTTGGAACGAACTGGGCGTCGTTTTCTCGATCTTCGGGCGGCGTGATTGGCCAGACGCTGGCGATGGAAGGTGTGTTTTCGTTTTTTCTGGAGTCGAGCTTTCTCGGCCTGATGCTGTTTGGCGAGAAGCGGCTGGGCCAGAAATTGCATTGGTTCGTGACGTTTCTTGTGTTTCTCGGTGCGTGGCTTTCGGGATACCTGATCATTGCCACGGACGCATGGATGCAGCATCCGGTCGCGTATTCAGTTACGCCGGACGGCAGCTATGCCCTCGCGAGCTTCTGGGGATTGTTGTTGAATCCATGGGCGGTTTGGCAATACGCGCACAACATGCTCGGTGCGGTGCAAACGGGCTGTTTTGTGATGGCGGCGGTGGGCGCGTTCTATTTGCTCTCGAACAAGTTCGAAACGAACGCGCGCATTTTCATTCGCACTGGCGTGATCGTTGGCGCGATCGCCGCGATGCTGCAGCTCTATCCCACCGGAGACGCACAAGGCGCGCTGATCGCACGCGACCAGCAGCCGACGCTGGCGGCGATGGAAGGATTGTTTAAGACGTCCAATGGCGCGCCGCTCGCGATTCTAGGCCAACCGGACGTCGAGAATCGCAAGCTCGACAACCCGCTGATCATCCCAAACGCTCTCAGCTTTCTAACCTACCGCGCGTGGACTGCACAAGTGCGCGGCCTGGACGCATTTCCGCAGAGCGAGTGGCCCGACCGTATTCCGCTGCTCTACTACAGCTACCACGTGATGGTCGGACTCGGCACGCTCTTCATCGCGATCATGGCGATTGCGGCTTTTCTGTTGTGGCGCGGGAAGCTTTACGGTTCGCGCTGGATGCTGTGGATTTTGCTGCTTACGTTTCCATTTCCTTATATTGCGAACACCGCAGGATGGATTACGGCGGAAGTTGGGCGGCAGCCCTATCTCATCTATGGCTTGATGCGCACGCCAGAGGGTATTTCGCAGCGGGTCCCGGCGGGGAGTGCATGGTTCACGCTGATCGGGTTCCTGGGTATGTACATGGTGCTCGGAATCCTGTTTTTATTTCTGCTTTACCGTGAGATTGATCGCGGGCCCGATTCGACGGTCGCCGTTGTGCCACACGCGGGCGGGATGCAACCCGCGCAGAATTGAGGGATGGCCATGCCAACGGTTTGGTTCTGCCTTGTGGCGTTGATGATTGCGGTTTACGTGTTGTTGGATGGATTTGACCTGGGCGCGGGAATCGTGCATCTCGGAGTTGCGCACACCGACGAGGAGCGGCGCGCGGTCCTTGGCTCGATCGGGTCAGTATGGGACGCCAACGAGGTTTGGCTGATCGCGGGTGGCGGCACGCTCTTTTTTGCGTTTCCGCTGCTCTATGCATCGAGCTTCAGTGGTTTCTACTTACCGCTAATGATGGTGCTTTGGCTGCTGATCCTCCGCGGTATTTCGATTGAATTCCGCAACCACGTGAAGGGTCCGTTGTGGTCCCCTTTTTGGGATTTGATTTTTTGCCTGTCGAGCGCGCTGCTGGCGATCTTCTACGGCGCGGCCCTCGGAAACGTGGTGCGTGGCGTGCCGCTCGATTCAAGTGGATATTTCTTCGAAGCGCTGTGGACGAACTTCCGCTTCGGCAAAGACGCCGGGATCCTCGATTGGTACACGATTCTGGTGGGCCTCGCGGCTTACTTTGCGCTGGCGGAACACGGCGCGTTGTGGGTTGCGCTGAAGACCGATGGCGCGATTCGCCAGCGCGCGCAGCGCATTGCGCGCCTCGGGTGGTGGGGCGTGGCCCTGCTCACGGTTGGCCTTACACTGATAACCCTCCGCGTGCAGCCGTTGGTGCTGGCGAATTTGACCGGGCGGCCTTGGGGCCTTCTCTTCCCCGTGATCGCAATTGCGGGATTGATCGGCGTGTTTGCATTTTTGCGCGGGGAGAATACGGTCGCACGCGAACGAAAAGCATTCTTCTCATCGAGCGCTTATCTCCTCGGGATGCTGACGAGTGCGGCCTTTGGACTTTATCCGTACGTGCTGCCGGCGCGCGGCGGCCTGGCGCTTTCACTTTCGATTTACAACACGCGCACAACCGATCGTGCGATGCAGATCGGCCTCGCTTGGTGGATCATCGGCATGATTCTGGCGACGAGTTACTTCGTTTTTCTCTACCGGCGATTCGCGGGCAAAGTCAGCAGCGATGCAGAGCAAGGCGGCGAGGGCCACAGCTACTGAGTGCTGTCCGATTCTTGTCGCGATGCGTCGCGCCCGGGTGTAAACGTCCTTGGAACCGCCGGACGCCATTCGCTGTGAGTTTGCTCAACATGGGTCCGCCGGATGAACGCCTGCCGACGGCTTTGCTAGAATCGTTGCTTCGGAGGGTATGCTGAGATTGTCGTTACATTCTCTCGGAGCGAGAGCAATGGCGCTGATTCTCGCCGCCAGCGTGTTCTCGCCGCTGGTTTTTGCATGGGAGCAAGAGCCAGCACAGACGCAAGGCGCCGAACCGGCTCCCACTCTCGGCACCGACGACATCGCCGTCTACACGCTCGTCTTCGAGAGTCTTTTTCAGGCAGGGAAGAGGCTGCCGATCGTGCTCGCCGATCACACCGCCATCGGAGTGCCGCCGGGCATGCTCGTGCTTTCGCCGCTGCAAGATCCGAAGTCAGGCCAGTTTCTGGCAAAACTCTCCCGCGAGGCCAGACAAGATTATCAGCTAAAGAATAAGCACCCCGTCGCGCTGCCATCTCCCTGTCCGTTTGCGCCGGACTGCACGGCAATGGACGTCGTGCGGCTGACCGGCATGGTGATGAAAAAGGAAAAGAATGACAAGGGTTGGGAAAACTTCTTCCAGCGCTATCCGAATGCTCCCGGCATCTTCGTCGTTTCGCGCATCGGTTTCAGTCCCGACCATAGCGAAGCAATTCTCTACGTGGGGAAGTCCTGTGGCACTCTTTGCGGCGATGGCATGTATGTTTGGCTTGCGAAGCGCGATGGTGCGTGGGTTGTGCAGGGCCGCACTTCGATCTGGATCGCGTAGCGCTTTGTAGGGCCCACCTTCAGGTGGGCTGGGGTTTTTCTGCTACACGCCTCGTCTGAATTTCCGATCAGCTAAAATCTCGCGCGCGGCGTTGTAGCCAGGCGCTCCCATCACGCCACCGCCGGGATGGGTCCCGGAGCCGCACAGATAGAGCGACCGCACCGGCGTGCGGTAGCGCGCCCAGCCCGGCACCGGCCGCAGGAAAAATAGCTGGCCCAGACTCATCTCGCCGTGAAAAATATTCCCGCCGGTTAACCCATAGATTTCTTCCAGATCGAGCGGGGAAAGCACCTGCCTTGCCGTCACCAACCTCTTAAAGCCGGGCGCATACACTTCGATCAGGTCCATCACGCGATCGGCGTAGACGTCCTTTAGCGTGCGCCAGTCTGCATCGCGCAAATCATAGGGAGCGTATTGCAGAAAAATTCCCATGACGTGTTTCCCGGGCGGCGCGATGGAATCGTCGTAGGTAGTAGGGATCGTCATCTCGATCAGCGGAAAATCAGACGGACGCCCATATTTCGCGTCATCCCAGGCGCGTTCGACGTAATCCATGTCGGGGCAGATGTGCATCGTGGTTTTGTGATGTGGCTGGAGCATGCCGCCCGGAATTGCGGCGAAATCCGGCAGGCCATCGAGCGCAAGATTGATCTTCATCGAGCAGCCCTTCATGGCGATGCCACGCACGCCGGCAACAAATTCCGGCGGCAGATTCCTTTCCCCAACGAGCCCAAGAAAGGTGCGCTTCGGATCGGCGCAGGAAACGACGGTGTGCGCGTAAATCTCCTCGCCGTTTTCGAGCAGGACGCCGGCGGCGCGAGGGCCTCCAGCGCCCTGCGTCAGCAATATTTCCCTTACCGGAGAATTTGCGCGAATCTCAGCGCCGGCAACCCTGGCCGCTGCCGCGATGGCGTTTGACACCGCGCCCATCCCGCCGCGCACAAACCCCCACAGACCGCGATTGCCGTCCACTTTGCCCATCACGTGATGCAACAGCACGTAAGCGGTGCCGGGCGATTGCGGACCGCCGTTTGTGCCGATGACGCCGTCGGTCGCGAGCGTTACCTTGAGCTGCTCGGATTCGAACCAGGGCTCGAGAAAGTCCGCGACGCTCTGTGTGAAGATTTTCGCGTGGCCGATGCGCTCGGCGTCCGGCATGTGCATCATTTCCCAGCCGAGGCGGCCAAGACTCGCGAGGTCGCTCCAGCCCGCGTTGGCGATGTTGGGGGGCGTCCGCAGCAGCATGCGTTCGGCGAACTGAGCGAGCTGCTCGATGTAGTCCTCATAGCTGGGGTAAATCTCCGCATCGCGAGTAGAAAACTTGGCAATTTCCTCGCAGGTGCGCCTGCGGTCCTGCCACATCGTCAAATGGCGGCCATCCGGGAACGGGGTAAAAAACGCCGGATCCTTCGCGTAGACGTAGTAGCCGTGGCGCTGGAGGTCCAGATCGTGAATGATGCGCTCCTGCATTAGCGAGCACAGATAGGCCGCGGTCGAAACCTTGTAGCCTGGAAAGATTTCTTCCGTAACACAGGCGCCGCCCAGAACTTCGCGCCGTTCGAGTACCAACACTTTCAGACCGCCGCGCGCAAGATATGCGGCCGCAACGAGCCCATTGTGGCCCGCGCCGATGATCACCGCATCCCATGTGCGTGTTTCTTGCATAGGTTTCCGCGAAACGCACGAGCGGTGCGCCACGAAGTCCGCGAGACTAGCGCACGCGGCAGCAGGACGCAACTGCGAATGTGTTTCACGCCCGTTGGAGCTAAATTTCGAAAAGCCATCTCGTAACTTTAGGAATGCAAGAGAGTTAGCCAATGTTTAACGTGAAACACTCGCGCTCGCGTGTACCGTAGCCTTCGCGCGAAATCTCGCCGCATACTGATCTCGATCGTCATTTCGGTTGAAACAATCGTTATGCGGGGAGGCCGCATGGGCGCGCTTTGGCAGGACGTCAAATTCGGTCTGCGAATGCTGGCGAAGAATCCCGGCTTCACCGCGACCGCGATTATCACGCTAGCGCTCGCCATTGGAGCCAACTCGGCGCTCTTCAGCTTGGTGGATGCGGTGTTGTTTCGGCCATTGGCGGTGAGCCATCCCGCGGAGCTGGTCCGAATCGGAAGCAGCGCTACGTCGGCCGACCCTCCCGGGCAATCCCTTTCCTATCCGCTCTACACCGAGTATCGCGACAACTCCGCAGCCATCTTCACCGGTGTCGCCGCCTATTCTGACCGCTTGCAGGTTACTCTCGCGCAGGAGTCCGGAGTGGGCGCCCCGGCGACCGCTGCGGTCGTTACCGGGAATTATTTCGAACTCCTCGGAGTGCGAGTGCCGCGCGGCCGCGCAATCACGCCGGAAGACGACGTGCCCGGCGGCGGCAATGATGTTGTAGTGTTGAGCTACCGCTACTGGCAACAGACCTTTGCGGGACACAACGATGCCATCGGCGGGAAGTTGCGCGTGAACGGATACCCTTTCTTGATTGTCGGCGTCACTCCGCGGGATTTCTTCGGCGTCGGGCTGAACAACATTCCGGACGTCTGGCTACCCATGTCCGCCGCGACGCGCGCGGAACCTATCTATCGCGGCCAGATGGAGATGATCGAAAATCCGTTCTTTGGTGTGGTGGCTCGCCTCATGCCGCGCGTTACGCTGGCGCGGGCGCAAGAGCAGCTTTCCGCCGCAGCGGCGAGGATGGACGCAGGCAAGCTCCTCGCGATCACCCACTCCTACGCCGGAAAGTCTGAGTCCTATCACTGGCCCAAGCCGTGGCCCGTGCTCGCCCCCGCATCCGATCAAGCCGGCAAGAATTGGACGAAGCTCTCATGGATGTTGCTTGGCGTCTGCGCACTCGTTCTGCTGGTCGGCGCAAGCGACTTGGCCTCGCTCCTGCTGGCCCGCGCGGAGCGCCGCCGGCGCGAAATCGCCATTCGCGTAGCCCTGGGCGCTTCGCGTATGCAGATTATGCGAGGATTGCTCGTCGAGGGGTTGCTGCTGGCGGCGGCCGGCGCGGTTGCCGGTCTGTTGGTCGCGGCGTGGTCGGCCGGTGTGGTGCGGGCGGCCGGTTCTGCGCGAACCGGGCTGCCTGTTACCACGGGGGCCTCTGTTTTGGACGCGCGTGTACTCGCATTCACCGCGGGGATCGCCCTTCTCGCGGGGCTCGTCTTCAGTTTTGCGCCGGCTTGGCGGGCATCGCGGACCGACATCTCGTCCGTGCTAAAGGGCGATGCGCGGACGTCTGCGAGCGGGCGACCCCGTGCGACGCTGCGGAGCGGGCTGATTGTCTTCCAAATTGCGGCGAGCGCTTTGCTGCTGGTAGGCGCCGGACTATTCCTGCGGGCGCTCTTCAGCGCCGCGAGCCAGGACCCAGGGTTCGATGCCGGCCACATTTTCACCGCCGACCTGAATCTTGCCAAGCAGGGCTACTCGCCTGCGGCGGCAAGGGCTTTCCTCGACCCGCTGCTGCAGTCCGTTAACGCGGCACCCGGGGTTCGATCCGCCGCAATCGAAGCCGCCGCCGGCACGCAGGGAAACGCAAAGAATCAGAAGGACCAAAAGAACCTATCCATGGCGCTCTCGCTTTGGCGGGTGACGCCGGATTATTTTGCAACGCTCAGGGTACCTTTGCTGCGCGGCCGGGAATTTGCTCCGAATGCGCGTGAAGGTGGTCCCTACGAAGGCCTTGTGAATGAAACGTTGATTCGCGAATATTGGCCGAGTGAGGATCCCATCGGCAAGACGATCGGTCCTTTCACTCCGTTGGGAGCCATCGTCGAAATCGTCGGCGTTGTGCCGGACATTCGCACGGCAACCCTGGCCGATCCGGTGCCGCCGGCGCTTTACGTTTCACTAAGTCAATTCTATTCGGCATACCCGTGGCAGCCGGCGATTTCGCTGTTGGTTCGCACCGACGGAGATCCTCGCGGCGCGCTGCCTTCACTTTTTGCGGCAGTAACGCGGCTGGACAAGAATCTGGCGCTCTTGCGCCCTAGGACGGAAGCCGAAAGGCTCGCCTCAGGTTTCGACAGGCAGCGGTTTCTCGCTGCGTTGCTCGCGGCTTTCGCGGCGCTCGCTGTTCTTTTGGCCGCTACGGGGCTCTATGGGCTGATTTCCTACGCAACCGCCGCGCGCACGCGCGAGATTGGAGTGCGCATGGCGCTAGGGGCAGAGCCGGGAGACGTGTTGAGGCTCGTGCTGCGCAGCGGCATTGCTCTGGCGCTCGCCGGGCTTTGCGTGGGGCTCACGGCCGCGGCGGCGCTCACGCGAGTTGTTGCGGGAATGCTTTACGGTGTGCCCCCAAACGATCCCGCGACTTTCGCGGGAGTCGCGTTCCTGCTGGTGGCCGTCGCGCTGCTGGCCTGCTATGTGCCAGCGCGGCGTGCAGCCAACACCGATCCCCTGGCTGCCTTGCGCAGCGAGTGACTTTACGGGCTCGTTGATTACGTATCGGGTTAGACGCCGCCGATGCCGTAGTGCCTGCTGATGCCGAACGCAGGCGCCACGGAACCCTGGCGTTTGATTGCGACTACTGCTTGCCGGAAGCGCGATCGATGAATGCTGCTACGTTTGCTTTCAGCTTCGCCAGCGATTCGTCGTGCACGTACATCATGTGGCCTGCCTCGTAATACTTCAGGTCAATATTCTTGCGGAGGTTTGGTTTCAGGCCGAGATGATCCATGGTGTATTCGCTTTCGAAAAACGGCGTCGCTAGGTCGTAGATGCCATTTTCGACCTCGATCTGCAGATGAGGATTTCGCAGCATCGCCTGCACGAGATCAAGCTCCGTGTTTGGCGAGCCGGGGAAACCGAAGCCGCCCCCGTTCTGCCGCTTCCAATCCCACTGGCCGTTTGCCGTACCACTTTCCGGCAAATACGGACGTTCCTGGCTGAACTTCAGCTCATCATGGACGTATGTGTTAAACGCCGCCGTGAATGGACCGCTGATCGCGTCGGACTGCGGGTCGCTCTCGCCATATTCCGTGAGCGCATCGTACATGGGTCCCGAGAAGCGCGAATCGAGCCGGCCGGTATTCAATCCTCGGCTTCTCTGCAACTCGGCCATGAATTGCGGCAACACGATCCGCAGATCGCCCTTGATGATGTAGTCCTCGCTCAAGCCGGTGAAGTGGGCCAGTTTCTTGGCCACCGCGGCTTTTTCCGCGTCGCTGATCTTTGAGCCCTTCATCAGGGCGGAGGCGTATTCGCCCGCGGCGCACTGTCGCGCCTCCGCGAGGAACGCATTGAGATCGGCCGGGCGATCGGTCAGGACCTTGTGATACCAAGCCGTCGCCGCGTAGCTCGGTAGATAGAGGATGTAGGAGAGATCGTCGCCAGCCAAGAACGAGATCGTGCCCAGATCGAGCACGCTCGAAACCAGCACGATACCGTTGAAGTCCATATTGTCGTGCGCCTGCAGATAGTTGCTGAGCGCTGCCGAACGGAACGTGCCGTAGCTTTCGCCGATCAGAAACTTGGGCGAATTCCACCGGCTGTTCCGCGTGACGTAGGTGTTGATGAACTGCGCCAGCGAATGGACGTCCTGATCCACGCCCCAGAAATCCTTGTCCTGCGACTTGCCTACGGCACGGCTGAAGCCCGTGCCAACCGGATCAATGAACACAAGATCGGCATGATCGAGCAGCGAATACGGGTTGTCCGTCAATTGATAGGACGCCGGAGGCGTGTAAGCGGCGTCGGACGTGGCCACGCGGCGCGGACCGAATGCGCCCATTTGGATCCACAGCGACGACGAACCGGGACCGCCGTTATAAAGAAAAGCGAGCGGGCGCTGGCCGGCGTCCTTGACTTCGCTCTTCGTGTAGGCTTCGTAGAACATCAGCGCCGTCGGCTCGTCTTTCTCGTTCCTGAGCATAATCGTGCCAACCGTGGCCTTGTATGCAATCGCCTGCCCACCGATGTGGATCGTATGATCGGTTACCGACGTTTCCTCTTTTGGCGCGGGCGTTTCAGCGGCCGGCTTGGCGTCCGCTGGTTTGCTCTCGGGAGTTTGGGCTGCGATTCGCGCGGCTTGGCCGAAAGACAACAGGAAGACTACACCAGCATACTTGCACACCTTCTTCATCCGTCCACCCCTGTCAGGAGAAGTTTGAACGCTTGCGGAGAGTAAGCGCTCAGAGATTCTAGGTGGGCAGGTGCGGCAAGTCAAAGAGTCAGCATGCTACTCCTGCGTAGGCGGAGAACGCCAAGCGGAGCTGCCAGAGTACTGCCGTCCAACACGCAAAGTACCGAAATCAGTCCCTCGGGCGCCCGGCCACTTTTACGCACATCTGCCGAGACTTTGTTCCTCATTCTCTATAGGATGGAAGTAGCATCGGTCCTTGCGTAGAAGCGACGCTTGGCCCGGACCCTCCCAGACGGTCCGTAAGAACCGACGTTTCACCCGAAAATGGCACGCCGGATCGAAGGGAGCCGTAGTCCCCAATGCAGCTTGAACGCCGTCAAAGTCCCCGACGCAAGCTCGACCATCTCGCTTACATTAATCTGCCGGCCGCAAACGGCGGTATTGTGCTGGATGTTTCGGAGGGCGGCCTGAGTTTTCACTCAGTCGCTCCCGTTGAGCCGGCCAGAGCTGTGATCTTTCGGCTTGCGGTTGGTGGGATTAGAGACATTGAAGGAATCGCGAGTGTCGCGTGGACCGATGAGACGAGGAAATCAGGCGGCTTGCGCTTCACCGATCTGCCGAGCGGCATTCGAGGCCAGATTCAAGGTTGGTTGGACGAGGCTGACGCACCGCCGGCGCCTGCGTCGCGAGCTATACCGTCAGGTGCGCTCCGTACCGCTTCTACGCGCGCGACAGAACCTGATGTAGCGAACGAAGTGGTCGAGGTTCACCACACTGAAGAGCGGGCCGACGCCGACACCGAGCCCGCGGCTGCGCAGCAAATCGAGCCTCCCCTGCTCGAAGTGCACGAGCGATTTGGCGCTGCTGCGGGATCCTCTGAACCGGTCACTGAATCTCCGCAAGAGCCTGCAGTTCAGCCGATTCTTTCGTTTGGGGCGGCTGCAGTCGAAACAGCCTTTCCGCCGTCGGCGCACCGGAATCCGCTCTCCATGTTTCCATCGGAAAGCGGCGTTACGGATCAAGAGGTTCCGCAGCGAGGGCACGGCTTCAGCATCGTGGCGGCCATTGTTTTGCTGGCATGCGTCGTGGCGACGGGCACCCTTTCTTACATATACCGCGGCAATGCGGGAGCATCCCTCGTTTGGCTGGGTGAAAAAATCTCGGGCCGGTCCCACCAGGAAACAGTTCGATCGGCACCAGCCGTTAATGGGCCGGACAGCACTTCTGCGCCCCCGCAGGTCGCTCCAGCGCCGGAAGGAGCAAAACCTTCCACGTCGCCTGAGACGGCGCACCAAACCATGGTCGGCCAAGCGGTAGCGAGCAGCGCGTCGCAGGGAAGCGCGGAGAATGGCGCCGCAACGACGAATAGTGAGGCCGCTGCGCCAGAGGACCCTGGCGCTTCGGAGCTTGCGCTGGCGAGGAAGTACCTCCGGGAAGCCCAAGGCCCGGAGGACAGCGCGACCGCCGCGCAACTTCTCTGGGTCTCCATCGAAAAGGGCAATACCAACGCGGAAGTGGAATTGGCCGGCCTATATGCGCGCGGCCAAGGCGTACAAAAAAGCTGCGAACAGGCGCGCGTTTTGCTGACGGCTGCGGCGAGCAAGGGCAACCCGGAGGCAAAAGCCAAGCTTGACGAGTTGGTGCAGGCTGGCTGTTCGTGATGGAGGGCGGGTCAGGTAGTGACCGGGTCCCGCTTTCCCGCGTCAATCTTTAGATCCTTGATCGCCTTCTGCACTACCGGCGCTTGAATCTTTTTCTCCCGCAGCAATTCCTGAAGCGTGGCCAGCGTGATGAAGCGCGCATCCACTTCGAAGAAATCGCGTAATGATTCGCGGCCTTCGCTGCGGCCGAACCCATCCGTTCCAAGCACCGCGAGGCGCCGCGGCATCCACTGGCTCACCGTGTTCGGAAGCGCTTTCAGGTAGTCCGTAGCGGCGACGAGCATTCCCGGGGCGTTCGCCAGGCACTGTGCTATGTAGGGCACGCGCGTTTTCTGCGCCGGATGCAGCAGGTTCCAGCGCTCGGTCTCCAGACCATCTGTGTAAAGCGATTTGTAGCTGGTCACGCTCCAGACGTCCGCGGCAACGCCGTACTTTTCCTCTAGAATTTCCTGTGCGCGCAGTGCCTCACGAAGGATAGCGCCGCTTCCGAAAAGCTGCGCGCGCAGCTTCGATTTTTTGTTTGCCGACGCGCGAACGCGGTACATCCCCTTCAAGATTCCTTCTTCCACGCCTTCCGGCATGGGTGGCATGGCGTAGGCCTCATTCATCACGGTGATGTAGTAGAAGATGCTTTCGCCGTCTTTGTACATGCGGCGGATGCCGTCCTTGATAATCACCGCGATCTCGTAGGCGTATGCGGGGTCGTAAGCGCGCAGGTTTGGCACCGTGAGTGCAAGCACATGGCTATTGCCGTCCTGGTGCTGCAAGCCTTCGCCGGCCAGCGTGGTACGGCCGGAAGTGCCGCCGAGCAGAAAACCACGACAGCGCATATCCGCCGCCGCCCAGATCAAATCAGCGATGCGCTGGAAGCCAAACATCGAATAGTAGATAAAGAAGGGAATTGTGTTGATGCCGTGCGTTGAGTAGGCGGTGCCGGCCGCCGCGAAGGACGACATCGAACCCGCTTCCGTGATGCCTTCCTCGAGAATTTGTCCGTCTTTCGCTTCCTTGTAGTAGAGCAGCGTGTGCATGTCCACTGGTTCGTAAAGCTGGCCGCGGCTGTTGTAAATCCCTACTAGGCGGAAGAGTGATTCCATGCCGAAGGTGCGCGCTTCGTCGGGCACAATCGGCACCACCAGCTTGCCGATTTCCGGGTCGCGCAACATTTTTCGGAGCATTACAACAAAAGCCATCGTGGTGGAAACTTCACGGCCTTCGCTGCCGGTATGGAATTCGCGGAACAGCTCGTCGTGATCCGCAACAAGCGGCGTGGCGCGAACCTTGCGCTGCGGGACGTAGCCGCCGAGTTCGCGGCGGCGCTCCTGCAGATATCGAATCTCAGGGCTGTCGTCCGGCGGGCGATAGAACGGCGTCTCGGCGATCTGGTCGTCATTGATCGGGATATTGAACCGCGTGCGAAACTCGCGCAGCTCTTCTTCGTTGAGTTTTTTCTGCTGGTGCGTGATGTTGCGGCCCTCGCCGGCTTCTCCGAGCCCGTAGCCCTTGATCGTGCGGGCCAAGATCACCGTAGGCGCGCCTTTGTGCTCAACCGCGGCTTTATAGGCTGCGTAAACCTTGCGCGGATCGTGTCCTCCAAGCTTGAATTTGCGGAACTGCTCGTCGGGAATGTTCTCGGCCAGTTTCATCAGCCGCGGGTCGGACCCGAAATACTGCTGGCGGATATACGCGCCGGACTCAACGACGAGCTTTTGGAACTCCCCGTCCAGCATTTCGCCTATGCGTTTTACGAGCAGGCCGTCGGGGTCTTGTGCAAGCAGCGGGTCCCAGTCGCTGCCCCAGAGGACTTTGATGACGTTCCAACCGGCGCCGCGGAATGCCGCTTCGAGCTCCTGCACGATTTTGCCGTTTCCGCGGACGGGTCCGTCGAGCCTCTGCAAGTTGCAGTTGACGACGAAAATCAGGTTGTCGAGCGCCTCGCGGGAAGCCAACGTGATCGCGCCGAGCGTCTCCGGCTCATCGGTTTCTCCGTCGCCGAGAAACGCCCAGACCTTCGCGTCGGTTGCGGGCTTCAGGCTGCGCGCTTCCAGGTACCGGTTGAAGCGCGCCTGATAGATCGCCATGATCGGGCCCAAACCCATCGAAACCGTCGGAAACTCCCAGAAGTCCGGCATCAGCCAGGGATGCGGGTAGGAGGAAAGCCCGCCGCCGGGTTTCAGCTCGCGGCGAAAGTTCTCAAGCTTCTGCACGGAAAGGCGCCCTTCGAGAAAGGCGCGGGCGTAGACGCCGGGAGAAGCGTGCCCCTGAAAATAGACGATGTCGCCTTCAAATTCCGGAGTGCGCGCCCGAAAGAAATGGTTGAAGCCGATCTCGAAAAGTGTGGCCGCCGACGCATACGTGGAGATGTGCCCGCCGATGCCGTGCTCCTCGCGGTTTGCGCGAACAACCATCGCCAGGGCATTCCAGCGGAGCAGACTCTTGATCCGGCGCTCAATTTCCTGGTCGCCCGGAAACTCAGGCTGCTGTGAGACGGGAATCGTATTTACGTATGGCGTGTTCGCAGTGAAGGGGACGCGGACGCCCGTGGCCTGCGCGCGGCTGCGGAGTTGCGCCAAAATCCGGCTGGCGGCCTGGATGCCGCCGCCTTCGACGACGGAGTCCAGCGATTCGAGCCACTCGCGAATCTCCTGCTCGTCATCCCTCACAACTTCTACTCCAGCACCATTCGTCGCCATTGTTTCCTTTGCCTCTCATCGTTGCCCGGGAACAGTCCGAGCCGTTCCCGCACCGGCACGCAGATAAATTTTAATACTTACAATATACCCCCGTTCCATATCGGCGCGTGCCGCCGCTTTGCAAAATCAGCGAATGTCTCACGATGTGAACCCGTGTGCGCCGGTGTCAAGAGCGACGTTGTTGTAGATAGCGCCGCGCTTGGACGCCGAGGATCGAAACACACACAACGACCGCCGCGCCCACGACCAGCCACTCCGGCACATTGGGATAAATAGTAGCGTCGAGGATTCGAACAAGGAACGGGCCGCTGCCCGGCGTGATTCCGGCGCGTGCATCAAGCCACGCCTCGGCAACCGTAAGGGAACACAGCGTCCTGGGAATAAGTTCAATGACGATCGCGTGACAGAGCGAAGCAATGTGCAGCCCGCTCAGAAGGCGCCGCCCGCGCGTGATGAGCCAGCCGAACAGCACCCACCCGCACCAAAGCAGATGCAAAACCAGTACCGCCCCGGCGAGCACGGAATAGACGTTCATCGGCCAAAGGTAGTAGCGCGCAGGATTGGAAGCTGTCGTCTAAGCTGCGTCGTGACGCGGGCTGGATTCCATCCCGTACGCCTAACAGCTTGTTGAAAAAGGCTTCTAAACCTGTCATTGCGAGCGCAGCAAGGAATTCCTCCTCGCCAAGAGCCAACAAAAAGAGAGATTCCATGTTGGATCGCGCCTCAAAATGACGACCCGAAAGAGTTTTTCAACAAGCTGCTAAGGCTCCGCCGGTAATGAGAACCCTTTGGCTTTGCCCACGCTATTGAATTGAGCCACCGCGGTCTCGTAGAGCTGTTTCACGGCTTGCCTCGACTCCACGAGCTGCTGTTGCAGTTCCTTGTTCAACTCGACCGCTTGGTCTGTCGGCGGCAAGTCCGCGCCGTTCTCCACGACGAATCCGAGGTTTGCCAGATTGCCATAGAGCACGGAAGGCGCGCGGAAAGCATCTTCGGTTCGCCCGGTCAGGCTTAACGGGAAGAACTTGTCTTCGACCGCGTAGATTTTATTCTCGAGGTCCTTCGCTGCCTGAATAACCGCCGCATTGTTCGGATCGTCGCCGAGCATGGCTTCCATATCACCAAGCTGTTTGCGGGTCCATTCGATGCGGTTGATCATCTGCCCCGCCTCGGACATCTCGTTGCGGATTTGCAATTGGAAGTCAACATTCGCCTTGATGTCCGGCTCCGTGGCTAGATCATTCGGATCGCGAACGACCTCCAGCGTTTCCGTGGACTCTTTGCCGTCCACATTCAGCTTGATCGTGTACGTGCCGGGCGCCACTTGCGGTCCTTGGTTGTAGTTTCGCCAGTGCACCAGCGGCCGCCAGCCTTCGGGCCCCGTTTTCACCCATGGCTCGCCGGGAGGGCTATTGCGCAGCTTCGCCACTTCCGGCCCCGCATAGCGCAAATCCCACCAAGTACGATTGATGCCTGGCTGCGTGGAGCCCACCAGCGTTCGAATCACCTCGCCATTCGCGCCCGTTACCGTGATTCCCACTTTCTGCGCCGGAGCTTTCAGAAAGTAGTTAAGATCCGCGCCTGTAGGCGGATTCTGTCCTACAACTTTGTTGTAGGTGTCAATTGCATGCGTGCTGCCGAAATGCCGATAGCGAAACGTTGCTCGCGGCTTGAAGAAATAGGCATCGCCTTGCTGTGCCTTGTCCCAATCGCGCAACGGAGTAATGTCATCGAGAATCCAGAAGCCGCGGCCGTAGGTCGCGACCACCAGATCGTTGTACTGTTTCTGGATCGTCAGCCAGTAGATCGGCGCGGGCGGCATGTTGTTTCGCAACAGCGTCCAATGCTCGCCATCGTCCCAGGTGACGTAAATAAAATTGTCCGTGCCGAGGAATAGCATCCCTTTGCGTACCGGATCTTCGACGATCGTGTGCGCGCTGCTGTTCACCGACTTCGGGATTCCACCGCTGATCAGTTTCCAGCTCTGGCCGTAGTCCGCGGTCTTATAGACGTAAGCGTTGTAGTCACCCGCGCCTTGTTCGAGGTTGTCCACCACATATGCCGTGCCGGGATCAAAGTTCGAAGGCTCGATGCTCCAGATGGTTCCCCAGGGCGGCAGGCTGGGGATATTCTTGGTGACGTTGTTCCACGTCTTCCCGCCGTCTTGCGTCAGATTCACCTGGCCGTCGGTGCTGCCGGTCCAGATAACGCCCGCCTTTACAGGCGATTCGGCGATTGCGTAGAGCACCGCGCCTTCGAACACCATCAAGTTGTCCGGATGAACGCCGCCGGAATCGGTCTCGTGACTCTTGTCATTGAGTGTGAGGTCGGGGCTGATCACGCGCCACGATTGGCCGCCGTTGTCCGTTTCGTGCACGTACTGGCTGCCCACGTAAAACCGATTGTGATCGTGCGGCGAGATCGCCGCGGGCATCGTCCAATGCCAGCGGTACTTCACGTCCTTCGGCGCCCAGCCGTAAGTGGCCGCCGGCCATGCGGAAACCCAGCGCGCCTGACCCGTGCGCAGATCCATCCGGCTGATGTCGCCGTTGTAGCAGCCGGACCAGACGATGTTATTGTCCTGCCAGTCTGGAATGCTGAAGCCTGGCTCGCAACCGCCGATCTGAGTCCAGTCTCCGGCCGAAATTCCACCGCCGAAGCCACCGTCGCCTCCGCGTCCGCCGCCCGATAGGTTGTTGCTCGGCCCTCGGAAGGTCGGCTCGTCCTGGCGATTTCCGTAGACGTTGTAAGGAATATTGTTGTCGGTAAACGCGTGGTACATCTGCGCGATGGGGAATGAGTAAGTCTCAAAACTGCGCTCGCGATTCAGCGTGACGCTGATGCCGTGATCGTGCGCGACCATCGCCCGGGCCGGATTGAGCGGATCGTACCAGACGTCGTGCACGTCACCCGCCGGCCGGGGCAAATCTTCGGCGAGCGTGTAACCGCCGTCGCGCGAGTAGCTGATGCTTACGGCTACGAAGAAAATGAAGTCCTCATCATCCGGCGACACAGCGAATCGGGTGTAATAGGATGAGCGCTCATCGAGAATGTGTTCCTGATTGACGATCTTCCAGGTGTTGCCGCGGTCATCGGAACGATAGAAGCGCGGCGTCTCTTCCTGAATCAGCGCGTAAACGCGCGAAGGGTCGCTCGGCGCCACCTGCACCGCAGTTCTGCCGATAACTTTGTCCGCCGGGGGAAGCCCGCGTCCCGCAAGCTTGCGCCAGGTGCTCCCGCCATCGTGCGAGACGTAAACGCCGCTGCCAGCGCCGCCGCTATGCAAATCCCATGTGTGAATCGCCACCTGCCACATACCTGCAAAGAGCGTTTGCGAGTCGTGAGGATCCATGGAGATTTCCGAGCAGCCCGTGTCTTCATTCACGAAGAGCACCTGCTCCCACGTCTTGCCGCCGTCGGTCGTTCGAAAGATTCCACGCTCATGCTGCGGGCGATAGGCCTGTCCAAGGGCGCACGCAAACACAATATTTGGATTGTCCGGATCAATCACCACTCGGCCGATGTGGCCCGTTAGGTCGAGTCCCATGTGTTGCCAGCTTTCGCCGCCGTCGGTGGATTTGTAGATGCCGTCGCCCATGGAGTAGTCGGGGCGAATGATCCACGTCTCGCCCGTGCCGGCCCAGACAACGTTGTGCGCGGAAGGCGCTATTGCGAGTGAGCCAATCGCCGAAACGTCCTCATGATCGAACACCGGATGCCAGTTGATGCCGCTGTCACTGGTCTTCCAGATGCCGCCGTCGGATGCCCCCGCGAGGATCACATTTGGATTGCCGGGTTCACCCACGACGGCTGCAACGCGATTTCCTCCCGGTCCGATTTCGCGGTAGCGAAGCTGCGCAAACGGATTGCGAGCGGCGTTGTCGCTTTGGGCCGCCGTTTTGGCGATGACGCCAAAAATGCATGCCGCGCCAAGAATTGCAACGCACACCCACCGCCAGCCTCCGCTTTGCGCCATCTTCATATCGCTGCCTCCAGAAGAATATTCCGGGTCTCCAGAATCGATTGATCGGGCGTCATCTTACTCCTACGCGCTGTAGTAGTCGTAGGATTCTTTGCATTCGAAAGACAAGAGGCCGCCCCGCGTGCGGACTCGACCGAGAGTTAATGGGATAGAGAAGCTAGCGCTCGTTGTCGTGAAGTCGCCGCCGCGTCAATCGTGTAATGCTTAGGCAGGCGAACCAACTGGTCGGCGCTGCCGATGTAACGGACCACCACGCCGTACTCGCGCTCTGCGGCGTCGAGTGAAATGTAGCCATTCACCACGTCTTCGAGCACGCGATGGGGGTCGCGTTCGAACGCGTTTCCGTATCCGCCGCCACCCGGCAGATTAAGCTGCACACGCGCCTGGGGATCGAGCGATATCTGCGCTTTGGGCTGCGGCCGTTCGTTTTCGTTGACGATTAGTTCGCCGCACGCTCCGGGCTTGCCGCCTTCAAGGCCCGAGCCAGGATGGCGGATACGGTCAATCATTCCGGAAACGCTCCACGGTTGATCGCCCAGGTAAATCATTTCCGTCTTCTGCCCCAGCCCGCCCCGGAATTTACCGGCGCCACCGGAATTCGTTCGAAATTCTCGGTGCCGCTGGAGCATCGGCGTCAGCGACTCAATCACCTCGGCGGGCACGCCGCCGACGCCGCTGGGGAAGCCAGTAGTGCTCAAGCCATCTTTGTTGGTGCGAGCACCCGCGCCGCCCAATTGAAATAGGCTGAACGTGAAAGAGTTCATGGATTTCGGCCACTTGCCGCGCCAGATCGAAATCCACACGGGTTCCGCGCCGCCGGCCATGAGCTGACCCGGCATCGCTCCGGCCAGTGCGCCAAAGATCACATTGGGCAGGAAGTGTCCGACGAGATGGCGCGAAGCCACCGGCGCGGGGTCCACGCAATTGAGTATCGAACCCAAGGGCGCCGAGACGTGCACCGGCCGAAACGAGCCCTCGTTGTGCGGCACCTCCGGGCTGACCGCTGCCTTGATCGCAAACGAAGCATAGGCGTGCGTGTAATTGAGCACCACGTTGATGCCGCGATCGGCTTGTGGCGACGACCCTGCGAAATCAATAAGGATTTCGTCGTCTTTCACCGTCACCGTGACCTTGATCAGGATCGGCTCATCGAAGCCGTCGCTCCAGGTCTCGTTCCGATACACGCCATCGGGGATTTTTCGAATGGCGTTGCGGAGTGCCTGCTCCGAACGGCTGATGATCTGGTCCGCCAGCGGGTCCACCGTGTCGAGGCCGAACTCGTCCATGAACTTCAGCAGGCTGCGCGCGCCCACCGAATTCGAAGAGGCCTGCGCGTAAAGATCGCCCACGGTTTCCTCGGGCGTGCGAACATTCGCGCGGATAATCTTCAGCAGCTCTTCGTTGGGAGCGCCGCGATCGAAGAGCTTCATGATTGGCACGCGCAGACCTTCTTCGAACACTTCGCGCGCTTCCGCGGAAAGGATGCGCCCGCCGATATCCGGAGCGTGGCACGTGCTGGCGAAATAGCCGACGACGCGGTCGCGCTTGAACACGGGCGTAAGCACGGTGAAGTCGTTGATCTGCCCGGCCGTCAGCCATGGGTCGTTCGTAACCATCACGTCGCCCTCGCGGAGCGTCGCGGGCGGGTAGACCTTCAGAAAATGCCGCACGCCCGTGGCCATGGCGTTGATGTGACCCGGGGTGCCCGTAAGCGACTGCGCAATCATGTTCGCGCGCGTGTCGAAAACGCCGCAGGCCAAATCCTGCGATTCGCGTACCACGGTGCTGAATGCAGTGCGCATCAGCGCCACCTGCTGCTCATTGCAGACGGAGAGCAGCCGGTTCCACAGGATTTCGAGCGCGATGGAATCGAGTTCCTTGCTCATCGTAGCTCCACGATCAGATTGCCGTGATCGTCCAGGCGGCAGTTTCCGCCCGGTCCGACGACTACGGTGGACTCACGCTCCTCGACGATGGCGGGTCCATCAAAGGCAGCGCCGGATGCGATGGAATAGCGGTCGTACACAGGAGTCTCCGCGAAGCCTTTCGTCTCGGGAAAATAGGCGCGTCGCGTGCCTTTTCGGGCGTCAGCCTTCGAACCGCCCGGACGAGACGTCTGTAGATGCATCCTCGGCTTCGGCCCCGTCGAAAGAATTCGCCAATTCATGATTTCGAGGGGCACCGGCGGGCCCAGTCGCCCGTAGAGCTGCCTGTAAGTCTCTTCGAATGCCGCGACCAGGGCGGAAACGCTCGACGCGCCGAGTTGCCCTGCCTTCAGCAGGACGCGAATCTCGTGTCCCTGGCCGACGTAGCGCATGTCCGCCTCGCGTTTGTGCCGAATCTGCCCCGGCGCGACGCCTGACGTTTCGAGCAGAGTCTGGCCCTCGGCTTCCATCTCGCCTAAAAGAGCATTCGCGTGCTGCCAGTCGAGCCCTTCCAGCGGCGTCCGCCACGAGCGCACGAAATCAAACGAAAGCGGCGCGGTCAGAAAACCAACCGTGCTCATAACCCCGGCGCCAAGCGGGGCGATCATCGCAGGGGCGCCCAGCGCCTTCGCAATTCGAAAACCGTGTACTGGACCGGCGCCGCCGAAGGCAAACAGCGGGAATCGCTGCGGATCTTTGCCGCGCTCAAGCACATGCACCCGCGCCGCGTTCGCCATATTCTCGTTGACCACCTGGTGGACGCCCCAAGCCGCATCCTCGATGGAAATACCGAGCTTGGCGCTAATGTGCTGCTGCACGGCACGATGCGCGCCCTCCACATCGAGCCTCATGCGTCCGCCAAGGAAAAAGTCTGGATCCAGGTAGCCGAGGACCAGGTCGGCGTCCGTCACAGTTGGCTCGGTGCCGCCACGGCCATAGCAGACCGGCCCAGGCTCCGCGCCCGCCGAATCCGGCCCAACCTTTAGCAGACCGAGCGCGTCCACCCGAGCGATCGAGCCTCCTCCGGCCCCGATCTCCGCCATTTCGATCACTGGAATCTTGGCGGGCAGGCCCGATCCTTTCTTGAAGCGGTACACCCGATCAAATTCGATCTCGTGCGCGATGGAGGGCTCGCCCTTGTCAATCACGCAGAACTTTGCGGTGGTCCCGCCCATGTCAAATGAAACCAGATCGGGCCAACCCCCGGCCTCGCCATAGTTGGCGGCCGCAAGGGCGCCGGCCGCCGGACCGGATTCAAGCAAGCGGATCGGAAAGCGCGTCGCGGTGTCTAGCGTTGCCAGGCCGCCGCCGCTCAACATCATGAAAAAGTGCCCCGCGAAGCCGAGACGCGACAGCCGCATTTGCAATTCGCGCAGATAGCGATGCACGCGCGCCTGCACGTAGACGTTGGCGATCGTGGTGCTTGTGCGCTCATACTCGCGGATTTCCGGCGCCACTTCGGACGAAATGGAAACGCGCATCTTCGGCGCGGCGCGCAGAACGGCTTCACGCGCGGCTCGCTCCGCGGACGGATTCGCGAAGCTATTGAGAAACGAGATGGCGATGGCCTCTACGCCGTTTGCCGCAAGCTCGCGCGCAAGCTGCTCCACGTAGGCAACATCGAGCTCTTCGAGCGTGGAGCCGCCCGCCAAAGTCCGCTGCGGCACGTCAAACCGGAGATAGCGCGGCACCAGCGGGCGCGGCAGCTCGATCGTCAAATCGTAAAGGTCATAACGGCTCTCGCGGCCGATCTCGACCGCGTCGCGAAAGCCGCGCGTCGCGAGCAAAGCAGTCAGATCGCCCTTGCGCTCGATGATTGCATTCGTCACCAACGTGGTGCCGTGGATCACCTCGCTGATTTCTGAGGCGGGAATCTCCGCGCGCTGCATGGTCTCGACCAGTACGGTTTCAATCGCCTGCGAAGGATCGGAAGGGGTCGTCAACGTCTTGCCCACGACAAAGGCGCCGGTCTGATCGTTCACGAGAATCAGATCGGTAAATGTGCCGCCGATGTCAACGCCAACGCGGTAGGGCGTGGATGATGTAGCGGCCATGGATCAGACGACCTTTGGAAAATGGCTCAGCGGAAATGTATCCACCGGAGTGGAGCGCTGCTGAATCAGCACGCCGCCGTCGACAACCAGGCATGTGCCGGTGATATAGCTCGCATCATCGCTTGCAAGAAACACGGTGGGGCCTGCTAAGTCCTCCGGCGAGGCGTAGCGTCCCAGCGGAACCACCTTGGCCCGATCGGCGGTAACCTCGTCGCTCATGTCGTAGGTGCGAACAAGCCCCGGCACGATGGCGTTCACGCGCACGCCGTAGGGAGCAAGATCGAGCGCCATGGCACGCGTCATCGCCTCGATTCCTCCTTTCGAAGCATCATAGGCGACGTTGCCGCGATGCGCCTTCGTCGCGCCTCCGCTGGACATATGAATGATCACGCCCGCGCTTTTTCGGGCCATGATCTGCGCGGCGCGGCAGGAACAGAGGAATGGTCCTTTCAGGTTCACGTCGAGGATCTTGTCCCACCAGGCTTCGTCCGCTTCCAGAAAATGGCGCGAGGTATCAATCAGTCCGGCGTTGTTCACCAAAATATCCACGGTGCCGAGCCGGGCTAGCGTGGCCTCAAACATCGCGTCTACTTGCGCTTTGCTGGAAACGTCGGCGACAAACGGCATGGCCTCGCCGTTTCGAATGGCGCGCGCAACGTCTTGCGCTGACTCAGCGTGAATGTCATTTACCACCACGCGCGCGCCTTCCGCGCCAAACCGCTCGGCAATGGCCCGGCCGATGCCGTGTCCCGCGCCGGTGACGATCACGACTTTCCCGGTGAACCGCCTGAGGTCAGTGCTCATAAGTTCACTGCGTAGCGTAAGTTCATTGTGCATCCTGAGTTCACTGCGAGAAACAAACTTGTATACCGATGCGATGGAGTCCCGTCAATAAATAAAGTGTCGCGCGAGCGATTTCGTTTTAACACCGAATTGCGCCGCCCGGCATAAACTTTCGCATTCCTGCATGGCCCGAGTCCCCCGATCGTACTAAACTCCTTTGGCTTCTTTACAGGATGAGGATGGAATGGGGATGGATTCAACGGAACCACGCGCCTCCCGGCCGCTCGATGGCGTTACTGTACTCGATTTGACCATTGCGCTCTCCGGCCCCTTTGCGACGTTGTTGCTGGCTGGACTCGGCGCGCGCGTGATAAAGGTGGAAAATCCCGCCGGCGGCGACATGTCGCGAAATAATGCGCCCTATCTCGGCTCGAGCGGCGTGAAGCTGGTACGCGACCGCGACGACGACATCTCCATTTCCGCCATCAATCGCTTGCGAAACAAGCTTGGCGTCACGCTCAACCTCAAGCACCTGCGCGCGGGCGCGGTTCTCGGCGACCTCGTACGCCAGTCCGACATCGTGATGGAGAATTTCAGCCGCGGCGTGCTGGAGCGGCTCGGCTTTGGCTATGAATTTGTTCGAAACGCGAACCCTCGAGCCGTCTTCTGTTCGATCACAGGCTTCGGAAGCGATGGGGAAGAAGGCTCGACGAAAGGCTTGGATACGATCATTCAAGCGCTTAGCGGCGTGATGTACGCCTCGGGTGACCCTGACGATGGTCCGGTGCGCTGCGGACTGCAGATCGCCGATCTAAGCGTTGCGCTGTTCGGCGTGATCGGGGTGTTGGCCGCACTTCATCAGGCGCGGCGCACCGGCGCGGGGCAGCATGTTGACGTGTCCATGCTTGGCGCGCTGACTTCGTTGGTGGCGGGCGAAGCGTACGACGCGCAAGAGCTTTGCGGCATCCCGCTCCGCACGGGCCGAACGATCCCGCGGCTCGCGCCTTTCGGCGTTTACCCGGCGTCAGACGGCTACGTCGCAATTTGTGCGCCGACCGAAGGCTTCGCGCAATATCTTTTCCAGGCGATGGCGCGCGCGGATTTTGCCGCGGACGAGCGCTTCAAGACACGCGATCTGCGCGTGAAAAACGTCAAAGCGCTCGACGCGCTCATCGAGGAATGGACGCGTTCAAAAACAATGGCCGAAATCATTTCGAAACTGGACGCGGCCGGCGTGCCCGTGGCCGAGGTCCGCGATCCTAAGCAAGCGGTGCACGATCCGCGCGTTACCGCCAGGCAAGAAACAGTGCCACTGGCGCATCCGAAGTATGGAGTGGTAGGCAATATTTACGGCTCTGGTTTGCCCATCAAATTCTCGGAATCGGATGCAGGGTTCGATCAGCCACCGCCGGAGCTTGGCGAGCATAACCAGGCCGTTTACGGCGGAATCCTCGGCTACAGCGCCGGAGAAATCGAAGAAATGCGCGCGGCTGGCCTGATCTAGCCAAACGCGGGAACTTCACCGATGGGAGCGAAATGAGTCGCCGGCTCACAAAACAGCAGCACCTCGATCTTTAC
>Ga0182024_10000381_pt1 | contig 113515 bp, 93 predicted proteins | sample P32metaG_FD_120480 | JGI IMG/M metagenome (GOLD analysis project Ga0182024, IMG submission 120480) | Permafrost microbial communities from Stordalen Mire, Sweden - P3-2 metaG (Illumina Assembly) | ecosystem: Environmental > Terrestrial > Soil > Wetlands > Permafrost | place: Sweden: Stordalen... | reverse complement strand
TGGTTGCCTCGCAGGGATTCGAACCCCAATATGCTGAGTCAGAGTCAGCTGTCCTACCATTGAACGACGAGGCAACAGGCGAAAAACTACGGCGAATCTAATGTGACCTTGGTCGCAGCAAGAAGCCGGACCAAATCAGCCAACCCATTCATCATACGAGGAATGGCGGTTACGGGTCAATTCCGCGGGCCGCCCATCACTAGCTGCGCCGGCACGCGGAAAGCCTGGTCCAATGACGAGGAAACGTTTCAGGCTATCGCCAGATCTTTATGGATTCTTTATCGTCTGCTTGCGGTCAGGCCTGCGAAACTGATGCATGTGACAGGTGCCGGCTCTCCATTTCTTAAAGTAAGGTAGAATCGGCAGGAACGATGGAAATCATCCTCAATCTCGCGTGGGCTCTCTTCTCGGCAGGACTGATCTGGTTCTGGGTGAGGAATAGTGCTTCAAATCCCGCGCCGCGCCGGGCGCAGATCCTGGCGCTGATGATTGTGGTGCTGCTGTTGCTGCCGGTGATTTCCCTGAGCGACGATTTGGTGGCTGCGCAGGGGCCGGCAGAGGCCGATTGCTGCCTGCGCAGGGCGTTGGCTTCGCATGAGGCCCATCCATCGGTGGTTCCTGCTTGTCTCGCTCTTCCTGAGCCGCTTATGCACACACTGCTGTTGAGCGGACCTTCTTCGGACGCTCTGGAAGAGTACGGTCTGATATCACCGCCTTCCTTCCTCCCGCGTTCGCTCGATAGCCGGCCTCCACCCCGCGCCTGAATCCACTCTTCCTTTCGTTCAATTCCACGGCGTGATCCATCCGGCGACCGCACCACAATGCGGCGCAAAGGACTTTATGAATCCACTGACACGGCTGCTGCACGCGGCCGCCTCATTTTCTCTCGTTTTTGCGGCTTTATCTCTGACCGCACAAGACACCGGAGCCCAGCAGGCACCGGCGTCACAGCCGCTTAGCTGGGACCAGGTGAAGGCTCGATTTGAAGCAGCCAATCCGGCGCTGAAGGCCGATGCGTTAAGCGTGGATGAGATGAAGGCGGCAGAGACGACGGCGTTCCTGCGGCCTAATCCGCAGTTCTCATTTGTCACCGACGGAACGCAGCTTACTCCTCATCATGGCGTCTGGCAGCCCTTCACCGGCACTCAGTACCAGAGCGGATTGAGCTATCTTTACGAGCGCGAACGGAAGCGGCAGCTGAGACTGGAAGCGGCGAAGGATGCGACACAGGTTGCGCGATCAACGCATGAAGATGTGGAGCGCAACCTGATTTTTCAGCTGCGCTCGGCGTTCATTCAAACATTGCAGGCCAAGGCGATCGTGAAGCTGGCGCAGGCGGACATCGAGTACTACGACAAGCTCATCGACATCAGCCAGAGTCGATTCAAAGCCGGTGACATTGCGCAGATCGATCTGGACCGTACGGAGTTGCAACGCGTGCAATACGAAGCGGAGTTGCAGTCGGCGCTGGTGGATCTGCGCACTTCGAAGATCAGCCTGTTGCAGTTGATGAATGAGCGGACGCCGGTGGAGCAGTTCGATGTGGATGGGGTCTTCGATTTCTCGACCGATTTGAAGCAGCTTGAGGAGTTCCGCCAGATTGCTCTGGATTCCCGGCCTGACCTGCGGGCGGCGCTGGAGACGATTGAACAGTCGAGGGCGACGCATAAGCTGGCGGTGGCCAACGGTTCGACTGACCCGACCTTTGGGGGGACGTGGACCTATGACGGATCGTTCAACAATCCCAACGCGGTGAATGCGCTTGGTCTAAACGTCAGCGTGCCGCTGCGCATCTTCGATCGCAACCAGGGCGAGAAGAAGCGCACGCAGATTGACATCGGTCGTTCGCAGCAACTGAGCGAGTCGACGCGGTCGCAGGTCTTCAGCGATGTGGATTCGGCATATGCGCAGGTGGAGAGCAACATCACGCTGCTCAAGCCTTACAAATCGAAGTATCTTGCCCAATCCACGAGGGTGCGTGACACCGTCACTTTTTCCTATCAGCATGGCGGGGCTTCGTTGACTGACTTTTTGAATGCGCAGAGCGAGTACCGCACCGTGCAATTGGCCTATCTGCAACTGATCGGCATCTATCTAACGGCGGCCAGCCAACTCAATCTTGCAGTTGGGCGCGAGGTGATTCCATGATGCGGCTTCGAGATACTTTGAGTTTTGGATTGATTGGATTGACCGGTTTATCTCTTGCGTGCGTCGCGGTTACGGGATGCAAGAAGCAGGAGCAAGGCGATGGCGCGCCTCCGCCCGCGAAGGTGACAAGCGTCGCGGACATGAACCTGATTACTGTGGATGCAGCGAAGGTGAGCCAGTTTCCGTTGCAGGCGGCGGGAAAGCTGGAAGCTGCTTCGCAGTTGACGGCGACCGGCTCTGTAACTCCCGATGTATCGCGGACGATTCCGGTGATCTCGCTGGCAAGCGGACGCGTGGTTGAAATTCACGTTCGGCTTGACGACGCGGTGAAGAAGGGCGATCTGCTGATGAAGGTGCAGAGCCCTGACGTGACCAATGCATGGGCGGGCTATCGCAAAGCGGTCAACGATGAGCTGCTTGCCAATAAGGCATATCTCCGCGCCAAGGAGCTGAAGGATCACGGTGCGATTTCGCAGGCCATGCTGGAGCAGGCGGAGAACGGTGAAAACGACGCCAAGGAAGGCCTGACCGCAGCTGAAGAGCAACTCAAGCTATACAACGTTGATATGGCGCACCCGAGCAGCGTGGTCGGCGTATATGCACCGACTTCGGGGGTGATTGTTGCGCAGAATGTGACGAATGCGGCGGCTGCCGGCGTGACTTATTCAGGTTCATCGACCGCGTTTACGATTGCGGATCTATCGCATGTGTGGATTCTTTGCGATGTCTTCGAGAACGATTTGTCGAAGCTGCAACTGGGACAGACGGCGCAGATTCACATCAATGCGTATCCGGACAAGGTACTTACGGGGCGCATCAGCGATATCGGCCCTGTGCTGGACCCGAGCCTGCGTACCGCCAAGGTGAGGCTCGAAGTTGCGAATCCTGGCATTCTGAAGCTTGGCATGTTCGTCACCGCTACGTTTTCGGGCAAGAAGCTGGAGACGCATGCCGTAGTTCCTTCGAACGCCGTGCTGCATCTGCATGATCGCGAGTGGGTCTTTCTACCGGCGGGCAACAATCAGTTCAAGCGAACTGAAGTGCATGCGGGCAGGATGCTGGATGGAGACAGGCAGGAGATTCTCTCTGGTCTTGAACCTGGGCAGCAGGTAGTCACGAACGCGCTGCTGCTTGAGACTGCGGGGGACCAGTAGATGATTCGCGGCCTTGTTGATTTTGCGCTGAAGAGTCGATGGCTGGTGCTGGGCGCGGTTGTCCTGGTGACGGGGTGGGGAATCCTAGCCTTTCGCGGCCTGCCTATCGAAGCTTATCCTGATGTGGCCAATAACTACGTCACGATCATCACTCAGTGGCCTGGGCGCAGCGCGGAGGAGATTGAGCGCCAGGTAACTGTCCCTGTCGAGATTCAGATGGGCGGTATTCCGCATCTGACGCATCTGCGTTCAAGCACGCTTGCGGGCATTTCGAGTCTTATGTTGATCTTCGACGATGACTCGACGGGAGATGTCAATCGCGAGCATGTATTGGAGCGCCTGAACCAGGTGACGCTGCCTGCCGGACTGGTGCCGCAGATGGGTACGGACTGGAGTCCGGTCGGGCAGATTTACTGGTACACGCTTGAGAGCACAAACCCCTCCTACGACGTGATGGAGAAGAAGTCGCTCGAAGACTGGGCCATTGAAAAGCAGTTCAAGACAGTGAAGGGTGTTGTCGATGTAGCGAGTTTTGGCGGGCCGACGAAGGAGTATCAGATCAAGCTCGATCCCGATAAGCTGATTCAGTATGGACTGAGCATCGGCCAGGTTGAGCAGCAGATCGCCAATAACAATTCCAACGGCGGCGGAAGCTTCATCGAGCAGGGCGCGCAGGGCATCAACGTGCAGGCGCTCGGCTTGTTCACGACTGTTCAGGATATCCAGAACACGGTTGTCAAGACGCTGAATGGCGCGGCGATTCGTATCAAGGACATTGCTACTGTGGAGCAGGGTCCGAAGATTCGTCTCGGACAGATTGGCCGCGCTACGCACCGGCCTGACGGCACCATCGTCGACAATCCCGACACCGTCGAGGGCGTTGTGCTGCTGCAAAAGGGGTCCGACTCCGACCCCGTATTGCAAGGTATTCACGAAAAGGTCGACGACCTGAACCAACACATTCTGCCCAAGGGCGTGAAGATAGTTCCCTTCCTCGATCGCTCCAAGCTGGTTTTGTACACTGTCGAGACGGTCGAACACAATCTGCTAGAAGGCGTGCTGCTGGTTTCGATCATTCTCTTCCTGTTTCTTGGCAACGTGCGCGGCGCAATTATCGTTACGCTGACCATTCCTTTTGCGCTGTTGTTTGCTTCGATCTGCCTCGACCTCAGCCACATTCCGGCCAATCTTCTTTCGCTGGGCGCGTTGGATTTCGGCATGGTGGTCGATGGCTCAGTCGTGATGATCGAGAACATCGTTCGACATCTCGCAAAACACGACGACACACGCACTCCGGCTCAGAAGATTCGCGAAGCATCGCATGAGGTGCTACGGCCAGTCTTCTTCGCGCGCGGCATCATCATTACTTCTTATCTGCCGATTTTTACGTTGCAGGCTGTTGAGGGCCGCCTATTCAAGCCGATGGCATGGACGGTAACTTTCGCTCTGCTGGGAGCGTTGGCATTCGCCATTATCGTCGCGCCAGTGCTGGCGAGCATGCTCTTCAGCAAGGGAGCCAAGGAATGGGAAAACCCCGTTATGCATTGGCTCACGGTACACTATCGCTCCGCCGTGCGAACGGCCATTGAACACAATCGCGTGACGATCGGCATCGCCACAGTTCTCTTTGCCATTGCCATCTATCTCAGCGTGGGTGGACCGATCGGTTCGGAGTTCCTTCCACATCTCGATGAAGGGTCGATCTGGGTACGCGGAACGCTTCCTCCAAGCGAAGGTCCTACGGCGAGCGTCGACTTCACGAACAAGGCGCGCCAGGTGCTGGCTTCCTTCCCCGAGGTGACGCAGGTGGTGAGCCAGACGGGCAGGCCCGACGATGGCACCGACACTGCGGGCTTCTTCAACACGGAGTACTTCGTCGATCTCAAGAGAAAAGAGGACTGGCGGCCGGTCTTCCACCAGAACAAGGACGCGCTTGTTGCCGCAATCGATAAGGAGATGGAGAAGTTTCCCGGCGTGCTTTGGAACTATTCGCAGCCGATCTCGGACAACATGGAGGAAGCCGTATCAGGCGTGAAGGGTGAACTCGCCGTAAAGCTGTACGGCGATGATCTGCGCGTTCTGGAGCACAAGGCTGAAGATATTCAGGCTCAGTTAGCGTCGGTCAAAGGCGTTGAAGATCTGGGCATTTTCCGCATCGTGGGCCAGCCCAATCTCAACTTCAAGGTAGACAGGACGGCGGCCGCGCGGTACGGGATCAACGTTGCGGATATTCAGGACGCGATACAGACAGCCGTTGGCGCAAACGCCGTCACGCAGGTACAGCAGGGTGAGGCGCATTTCGACGTGACGCTGCGATACAAGCAGCCCTATCGCGACACTCGGGAGGCTATCGAAAACATACGGTTGCTGGCGCCTTCCGGCGAACGTGTTTCGCTGGCGCAACTGACTACGGTCTCGAGTGACGATGGCGCGGAACAGATCAATCGTGAGAGCAGTCAACGCTACATCGCTATCAAGTATTCCGTCAAAGGGCGGGATCTTGGTTCAACGGTGGAAGAGGCGATCAGCAAGGTCACGCGAAATGTGACTCTGCCCGCCGGATATCACCTGGAGTGGGCGGGTGAATACGAGAGCCAGAAGCGAGCCAACAAACGTATGGCGGTCGTTGTGCCGATTACCATGCTGGCAATCTTCCTGATCCTGTATACGATGTTCCGCTCGTTCAAGTGGGCCATGCTGATTCTTGTGACAGTGATCATGGCTTCGATTGGCGGCCCATTGGCGCTGTTTCTTACGCACACGAATTTTTCGGTTTCTTCGGCGGTGGGATTCCTCGCACTCTTTGGCGTTTCGGTACAGGCCGGCGTGATCATGATCGAATTCATCAACCAGCTGCGAGGTCGTCGCAAAGGCATGGAGGAATCGACCCGGCAGCATATTGTCGAGGCAGCTGTGGAGGGCGCGGTGCTGCGCCTGCGGCCCATCATGATGACCATGCTGGTGGCCACTCTGGGCCTGATGCCGGCGGCGTTTTCGCATGCTATCGGGTCGGACTCACAGCGGCCCTTTGCGATTGTGATTGTGGGCGGATTGCTGGCGAATCTGGTGATCGGCATCTTCCTGCTGCCTACGCTGTACGTCATGTTTGCTCGGGAGACGGATGATCTTCCGAAGTCAGATATGGAAGAGGAATTTTAATGGTCTATTGCAACGGCCTCGATGGTGATGGAGGTTCGATCCAACACGGAGTTCTTTGCTATCCCGCGGATCGATTGATCGGCGCTACGAGAACGGAGGCATATATGGCGGAGAAGGTTCTCGCAGGACTATTTCTAAATCTATTGGCCTTCTTCGTGTGCGCAGTGTTTTGCATTGTGCGCCCGAAGATTGTTGACAAATTGCTTCTGGAACATAGCTGGTCATGGAAGATATTTCGAGAGCTTCCCGCTGAGGGACCGGATTATGACAGGCGAATTCGTTCGGTGCGGAACTATGGAATTTATCTGCTTGCATTCACTCTCTTCATGACCATCCTGGCGACTGGCCTGGTGTTTCGTGAAATGCCGAGACATCCAAAGCCCCCTGTCTTTTCAACCCAGCCAAATTTCCATCGACACTAGGGAGACTTCACTCTTCTCTAAGAACCTCTAACGGGCGCAGACCCAAAATACGATAGCTGGCGATCCAGCCGGTGGCGGCAGCCAGGATTGCAGTTCCAAGTAGCGAGATAAGAGTAGCGGGCCATTCGAAATGCCATTGAGCTTCCATCTTCCGAAGCAGTATCCGCGTCAGCAGGTTGGCAAAGACTACACCCACCGACCCGGCGAGCAAACCAAGAACACTGAACTCGACCGTGAAAATGCGGATGATGCGCCAGCGCGTGGCTCCGAGGGTCTTGAGCACGACGGCCTCGCGGGTACGACGGAAACGGGTGCTGGCGATCGATGAAGCGAGGATCATGAGTCCGGCGAAGATGGAGAAGCCGGCGAGGAAGCGCACGACGAAAGTGATCTGATGCACGACGCTCTCGATGCGATCGAGCACCTCTGCAAGATTGATGACAGTGACGGTCGGGAAGGTGGCGAAGAGGTTGCGCTCTATGGTTGCTACCTGCTTCGAATCGACTCTCGCGGCGCCATACCAGACTGTTGGCGCGTTTTTGACCAGGCCTGACGGAAGGATGAATGCGCTTCGGCCGGCGAGGTGTTGTTCATCTGCGCGGAAGAGGGCGGCGACCGTAAGAGGCAAGACATTGCCATCAACCTCGACCTCAACGGCGGAGCCGACGCCGAGATGAACGCGCTCGGCTATGCCTTCGCCAACTGCGATCTGGTGTGCGTTGGGATCGGTCCACCATTTCCCCTGGCGGATTTTGTCGCCCTCGGGCACCTTGTCGGACCAACTTAACTGAACACTCTCGAGCATGCGGCGCGGGAAGTGTTCGACTTTCAGTTGTTCGAGCGGAGTGCCGTTCAAAGAGACGAAGCGGCCGCTGATGACGGGAAGTAGTTCGAGGCCGCCTGATTCACCGGGTTTTACGCCGGGCTGGGTTGAGAAGAACTGCTTCATTCCGGGGACTTCGTCGGTGGTGACATCGACGAGGAAGATGTTCGGCAGCTTGGGCGAGGCTGTCTCCTGTATTTCGCGGAGAACCTGCGATTGCATCAGGTAGACGGCGAGAATCAGCATGACGCCGGTTCCGAGAGCAGCGAGGACTGCGGCGGATTGGTTACCGGGCCGATAGAGGTTGGCCAAGCCCTGGCGAAGAAATTGCGGCAGGCGCAGGCGGACTAGCTTAAGCAGCCAGCGAAGGAGGCGCAGAAATCCTGCCGAGAGCAGGAGCAGGACGAAGAGAATGCCGGCGAGCGCTGCTCCGAACCAGATGCCGACCTGTGTGGAATCGCTGAGAACGGCGGCGATGCCAACGAGAGCGAGAAGAATAAATATCGCCGAGACGATCTGCAGCTTGCGCTGGCCCCAACGACGCATGAAGGCAACGAAGCCGCGCTCTTCGGCCTCCTCGATTGTGCGGCGAAGGACAAGGATTGGTCGAACCTTGCGCACATCCAGCAGCGGCGGAAGACAAAAAAGCAGAGTGGTCAGCAGACCGGTTGCCAGCCCGGCGAGCGCGGAGCGCCATGGGAAAGCCAGCGTTGTGTGGAGGGGGAGCAGATTGCCGAAGACTGCCGGGAGCGCGAGCATCACTCCTGCACCGCCGGCGACACCGATGATTGCCCCGGCGAGGCCCAGCCCCATGGTTTGTAGGAGAAAGATGCGTAACAGATCTCCTGAGCCGGCGCCGATCGCTTTGAGAATCGCGAGCACGTCCATGCGCTGTTCAAGATGCGCGTGCATGGACATGGCGACGCCGATCGCTCCGAGAACCATGGCTACGAGGCAGATGAGACTCAGAATGGCAGTGGCGCGATCGAGGCCCTCGGTGAGCGCCGGATTGCCCTCGCGGTAGTCGATTACCTGCGCCTCGGGCAGCAACGTCTCGACCTGCTTGCGTACGGTGGCAAGAGGAGCTGCGCCCTGCATGGTTGCCGGCAGTTGGAGCAGGAGGCGTTCGGTTGCGCGGCTACCGGGGGCGAGGAGGCCTGTGGAGTCCAGCGCGGCGCGAGAGATGAGCACGCGTGGCCCGAGGCCGGCTCCGGCGGTGATACGGTCTGGCTCCTGAACCAGCCGGGCAGCTATCCGGAAGTTATGGCCGCCGAGACGCAGCGAGTCACCAACCTTTGCATGCATGCGAATGAGAAACTCGTCGGCAACGACGACCGACGTGTCGGTCAATGCGGAGTTCAACGGCTGGTCGGGATCTAATTCGGCGTTGCCGTAGTAGGGATATTCGCCAGGGTCTACGGCTTTAAGCGAGACGAGGATCGGGACCGGATCGGGCGGAACGGAGGCCATAGAGATCGTCTCCGTGACCCAGGTAGAGCGAATGCCCTGCTGACCCAACGCATTGATTTTGGTGCGCTCCGCGTCCGACGGGAGCTGCTGAGTACGGGCTGAGAGATCGCCTGCCATGAGGGAGCGGGCTTCGCGCGTCAGCGTGGAGCGAAAACTCTCACTGAAGCCGCGAACGCCGACCAGCGCGGCCACGCCGACGGCGACGGAGAGCACGACGAAGACGAACTTACCGGGAGCGGAGCGCAGGTCGCGTCCGGCGATGACGGCGGCGCGGGACCAGGTAAGGGAGCGATGCTTGAGAGCTGGGTCGGCCATCTAGTTATGACCGCCGGCTGTCACGATAACCGGTGCGTCTTCGCGCGTGGTGTCTTCAACGACCATGCCGTCGCGCAGGACGATCTTGCGATGAGCCAGAGCGGCTACCTGAGGATCATGCGTGACGAGAACGAGGGTCGTGCCGGACAGGCTGTTGCGGCTGAGCAGGAGCTCGAGAACCTTCTGGCCATTCACCGAATCGAGGTTGCCGGTGGGCTCATCGGCCATGACGATGGGCGGTTCGACGATGAAGGCTCGGGCGAGCGCGACGCGCTGCTGCTCTCCACCTGAAAGCTGCACGGGATAATGATCGACGCGTTCGGCGAGGCCGACCTGTTCGAGAAGTTTGCGGGCACGTGGAATGCCGTTGCCGGGCAGATTGAGTTCGTAAGGGAGCAGGACGTTTTCTAGCGCAGTCAGGGTCGGAATCAACTGGTAAGACTGGAAGACAAAACCCAGCTTCTGCCCTCGCACGGCGGAGAGCTCCGCTTCGTCGAGATTGTGGATGGGTGTGCCGTCGAGATAGATTTCGCCCTCGCTGGGCGTATCGAGGCCAGCCAGCAAACCGAGCAGGGTGCTCTTGCCGCTGCCGCTGGCTCCGACGATGGCCACGAACTGGCCGGAGGGAATGCTGATGTTGATGTCCTTGAGGATCTCGACTCGCCTTGATCCGTTCTGAATCCACTTCCTCACGTTACGCACTTCAATCATTCATTGCTCCGGCGGTTTTCCTGTCGCGTCTTCCTACTTAGATGCTACGCGGTTCCGGCCGCAGGCGTTCCCGATGAAACATTGGATCAGGCGTGGGCGCCGCCGATTGATACACTGCACAGGTGAAGACGCGCCGCTTCGTTGAAATAGTTCAGGTTCTTGCGCTGATCTCGGTCAGCGTCTTTGCCCACGGCGCGGGGGCTGCCGGTGCTGAAAAGACAATCGTCTGTTTCGGCGACAGTATCACCGCCGGCCATGGGCTTGAGTCAGTGAGCAAGAGCTACCCGGCAGATCTGGAAAAACTGCTGATGGCACGCGGGTACAACTATCGCGTTGTGAACAAGGGCGTGAGCGGTGACACGACCAAAGACGCCGTGGCGCGGGTCAATTCGGTGGTCGCGTTGCATCCCGAGGTTGTGCTGGTGGAGTTTGGTGGCAACGACGGCCTGCGCGGCCTCTCGATGGAGATTACGCGCAGAAATCTCGATTCGGTGTTAACAACTCTGCAGGCAGCTCATATCAAGATACTGCTGGTCGGCATTACACTTCCCCCGAATTACGGGAAGGAATATATCGATAGCTTCGACAAAGTCTATCGTGATGCGGCGCAGAAGCACCATCTGCCGCTGATGCCGATGCTTTACGACGGTATCTATACCGTGCCGGGCACAATTCAGGCGGATGGGATTCACCCGACGGCGAAGGGTTCTCAACTTATTGCTGAACGCATGGTGCCGCTGGTCACGCCTCTGTTGCGAAAGTGACGGCCGTGCGGCGCGAATGATCGGGCTATGGCATCGGCGGTGGAAACATTCCGGGACCGGACATCTTGATCGCCAGGGCGATTTCATTGGCTTTCTGGCGGTTGTAATCGTCTGCGCGGCCCATGATCAGGAAGAGATCGACAATCCACATAATGCCGCAGACGCCGCCGGTGAGCAGCTTGAGTACGCCGAGACCGATGTCGCCGACCATGAAACGATCAACACCGAAACAGCCCAGCAGAATCGATACGACCAACACAAGCGTTCTATCTCTGCGCTCTGAACTGTACTGCGCGTTGAAAAGAAACTTCTGCTGTTCGGTCATTCCCTGAGTCAGTTGCATCTGCTCTATTACGCTGAACTCTGCCATACGCCTCCGTGCAAGAACCTTCCCGCAGCCTCAGGGAAGTTAGTGGTTGATTGTTGTCAAAAGCTCTCTTTGGGATAACACCAGCCTGCAGGCTTGTAAACAGAAAAGCGCGGGAATTCGTTTGATGTGCGCAAGAGATTCTTGCCGGCATGTGTGCGAACTGAGCCGATGGCGAGGTGAAAGGCTTTACTTGAGGCAAACCGGAGCGGCACTGTGATAGTCTGCGGTGCTTGAGGAGTAATCAGCCGATTCGGTGGAGGAAATTGCGATGGTGAAAAGCTGTGGTTGGAGAGCCTTGGTTGCCTTGCTGATGACGATGGTGGCGCAGGTAGGTCTGGCACAGGCTGAGTATCCGTTTCGCGACCCTAAGCTGCCAAGCGAGCAGCGCATTACCGATCTGCTGAGCCGCCTGACGCTTGCCGAAAAGGTCACGCTGATGAGCGGCAGCCCTAAGGTCCCCAGACTCGGTTTGGCATTCACGGGGCAGGTTGAAGGACTGCATGGGTTGGCTCTCGGCGGTCCCGGTCATTGGGAGGGCAAAGGCAAGCAGCCGCTGCCGACGACTACTTTTCCGCAGGAACGCGGGCTGGGTAATACCTGGGACCCGGAGCTGATGCAGAAGATTGGAGAGTTGGAGGGATACGAGGCTCGTTACTACTACCAGAGTCCGAAATACGATCGGGGCGGAGTCGTGGTGCGGGCGCCTAATGTGGACCTTGCACGCGATCCGCGCTGGGGGCGCAGCGAAGAGTCGATGGGAGAGGATCCGTATCTGGTGGGGACGCTGTCAGTGGCATTTCAGCATGGGCTGCAGGGGCCTGACCCGGATCACTGGCAGGCTGCTTCGCTGATGAAGCATTTTCTTGCTAATGAGAATGAAAATGGACGGGCCTATACTTCGTCGGATTTTGGTGAACGGCTGTTTCGCGAATACTACTCGGTTCCCTTTCGCATGGGCTTTGAGCAGGGTGGTTCGCGCGGAGTGATGGCCGCCTACAACTCCTGGAACGGCACGCCGATGATGATTCATCCGGTGCTCAAAGACGTGATGGTCAAGGAGTGGGGCAACGACGGCATCATCTGCACGGACGGCGGCGCGCTGGGGCTGCTGATCACCGCGCACAAGAGCTTTCCCGACAAGGAGCACGGCTCTGCGGCTGCGGTGAAGGCTGGAATCAACTACTTTCTCGATACTTACAAAGAGGATCTGACCAAGGCGCTTGCGGATGGGCTGGTGACGGAATTGGATATGGATGCTTCGCTGCGGGGATGGCTCCGGGTGCTGGTGAAGCTGGGCGAGTTCGATGCCGTCGATGGCCTGCCGGGCGCGAACGATCCGTATGGCAGGATTGGCCGCGAAGAGGGCGACACTCCGCCATGGGAGCGGCGGAGCAGCAAGGATCTTGCGCGGCTGGCTACGCAGAAATCCATCGTGCTGCTGAAGAATGAGGGCAACGCCCTTCCGCTCGATGCCGCCAAGCTAAAGACGATTGCGGTGATCGGGCCGTGGGCGGATGAGGTTCTGCTGGATTGGTACAGCGGGACGCCTCCGTATGCGGTGACTGCGTTGCAGGGGATTCGCGAGGCTGCGGGCAAGGGCGTCAAGGTCGTCTTCGACAAGGGAGACAACCCGGCTGCTGCCGCTGCTTTGGCAAAGACCGCCGATGTGGCGATTGTGGTGGTTGGCAATCATCCCTACTGCAATGCGACGCATTGGGAAGAGTGCGCCACGCCCAGCAATGGACGCGAAGCCGTCGACCGCAACACGATCGTGCTGGAGCAGGAAGAGCTGGTGAAGGCTGTTTACTCTGCGAATCCGCATACCGTCGAGGTTCTCATTTCGAGCTTCCCGTATGCGATTGTCTGGAGCCAGCAGCATGTGCCGGCGATCGTTCATCTGACGCATAACAGCCAGGAGTTGGGGCATGGCCTCGCCGATGTGCTGTTCGGCAAATACTCCCCGGCTGGACGGCTGGTGCAGACGTGGCCTACGGGCGACGATCAGCTGCTGCCGATGATGGACTATGACCTGACCCATGGCCGGACCTACCTCTACGACAAGCGGAAACCGCTCTATCCGTTTGGCTATGGGCTGAGCTTCACAACCTTCGCGTATCAGAAGCTCAAGACCAGTTCGAATTCGATGATGGGCGACGGAAAAGTCGAGGTGACCGTTTCGGTGAAGAATACCGGACATCGCGCGAGCGACGAAGTGGTGCAGCTTTATGTGCAGCACCTGGGGTCGGCGGTCGAGCGGCCGAGGCTGGAGCTGAAGGCTTTCAAGCGCGTCCACGTTGAGCCTGGGTCGGTTGAGGAGACGACGTTCGAGGTGAACGCTCGCGATCTGGCTTACTGGGATGCTGTGCGCCATGCGTGGCGTGTAGAAAAGGAGACTGTTCGGTTGCTGGCGGGTGGGGCTTCGGACAGCCTGCCGGTGTCGGCAGAGGTCGAAATCAGGGGCTCGTCGGAGTTTAAACCCTGATAGATGAGCCGGATACGCCCATCAGAGCTCAGGCCGTAGGGGGAGTACGATCTGAGCTCTGAGGTTTATGCGGTTACAACTCCGCATAAATTGAATATTGAGTCACCCGGAAGGAAGGCTGAAGCTTTATGGTGCGCCCAGAGAGATTCGAACTCCCGACCTGTTGATTCGTAGTCAACCGCTCTATCCAGCTGAGCTATAGGCGCACAAGGTTTTTACAGAACTTCTCAAGGTTATCAAGAAACCGGGTCGAAGGCAATGTTTCGACGGCTGTTGAGATTGACGGGCTGCCCTGCTTGGTACACCTGGCAGTAACTTTGAGTTTCGCTGCTTACTTCTTAACCGGGGCCGGATCTACTGATGGCTGCACCTGAGGCGGAACGGGCGGCAATTCAGGAACCGCCGGCGGCACTTCTTCGACCAGCTCAAGGCCTGAGCGGCGAACCAGTTGCGTAACCGTGGCGGCATTGAGCCGGGTCGCGTCGTACTCGACCAGCAGCGTGCTGGCCTGGCGGTCAAACGAGAGGCGGCGGATGCCGTAGACTTCGCGCGCGTTGGCGAGGGCGAAGATCTCCGGTTCGCTGGGCAGGCCGGTGTAGCGGAAGAGGATTTCTACGGTGGTCATAGGTCGATGATAGCAATTTACGTTGGGTGACGGAGCGCTTACAGGGTTTTCATGAAACGCAGGATTTCCGGATCGGTCCAGTCGGTAGCGCCTATAAATCTGCGACGAATATAGCCCTGCCGGTCGATGACGAAGGTTTCCGGCCATCCGGTGATTGAATATTTCGCGCCTGCGGATTGTTGAGGGTCGCGTACCGTAATGAGATCAACATGCCGCTGGGCGAGAAAGCGCTTGTATTCACCGTCTTCTGCATCGGAGCTTACGGCGAGTATAGGAATCTCGGGATGTTCATGATGAAACTGAAGGAGCGAGGGCAACTCAGTGATGCAGGGCGCGCAGTGAGATTCCCAAAAATTAAGCAAGACCACCTGGCCGCGATAGTTCGCGAGATGGATCGATGTGCTGCCGTCGGAGAGGTTGAAGTCCGGAGCGGGCTTGCCGGTCTGCGAAGGATGGTTGCCGCGGTCGCAACCAGACAGTGCAAGCGAGGCGGCGAGCGAAAGGCACAGCAGGGAGAAAGATCGCGGCATGAATGTACGTGGGCCCACGTACCTATAATACGGAGCGGGAGCCTGTAGATGCCACCTTCGGATGAGACCGCGCCTGAACCACTGCCGGAGCCAAAGCGAACGCCACCCGATCAAGGCCCGTACGGGGTTGCGGTTGAGGATATCGAGCTTACGGTAATCGTCCCGGCGCGTAATGAGGAGGACTGTCTCGGAGCCTGCCTGCAGTCTCTGGTGTCGCAGTCGGACGAGTTCTTTCTGCTGGGACGCGATTGGGAACTCCTGGTGGTGGACGACAGCTCGACGGACCGGACGCGGGCCATTGCCGAGGGCTTTCGCGTAGTGACCGTGATCGCTCCTGCGAAGCTCGAAAAGGGCTGGACCGGCAAGGCCAATGCCTGCTGGACTGCCGCTCAGAGGGCTCGCGGGCGCTGGCTGCTCTTTACCGATGCCGACACGGTCCACGAGCCGGGAAATTTGCGCCGGGCGATCCACGAGGCGGAGAAGCACAATGTCGGCGTGCTTTCGTATTCGCCGCGGCAGCTGGTTTCTGGATTTTGGCAGCGGGCGCTGATGCCGCTGGTGTTTTGCGAGCTGTCGCTGGCCTACCCGCCGGCCAAGGTCTCGAATCCAGAGCTGCGTATCGCCGCCGCCAATGGGCAATTTCTGCTCGCCAGCCGCAAGGCTTACGACGCTATGGGCGGTCATGCGTCGGTTAAGGGAGACGTTCTTGAGGACGTCGCGTTGGCCTTTCTGGCCAAGAGGCGCAAGGTTGGCCTGCGGTTCCGATATGCGGCCGATGCTCTCTCCACGCGGATGTACCGCACGACGGGAGCCATGATCGAGGGGTGGACGAAGAATCTTGCGCTGCTCTTCGCCAACTGCATGATTCTCGCTGGTTGGCGCATGCTGGACATTCTGCTGCTGGTTGGTTTGCCGCTGCTGGCGTGGGAGTTTCGCGGCTACGGCGTGCAGCATGTGCCTTTCTTTACCGCTGGATGGCTTCTGGCGCTGGTGTGGCTGCGCAATCTTTGGCGCTACTACGCGCGCGTGGCGAAGTCGAACTTCCCGGCTCTCGATTGTGCACTTTCTCCGCTTGGATTGCCTCTTTTTGTGGCGCTGCTGTATCGAAGCTGGTTTCAGAACAAGGTTTTGCGGCGGGTTAGCTGGAAGGGGCGGACGTATCCGGTTTAGTCCGGTCTAGCCACCGCTACCAGAGCAATTGCATGAATTGAAATGCGGCCCCGACAGCCGAAAAGCGAACAAAAGGTGTAGAACACCCGGGGGTGGGTGTACTTTTTCGACTTATCCCCATCTGAATGAATGACATACGCGTCATTTTAGGTGCTCTAAGGGGCGCTTTTGGCGTGTTTTGCGCCACTTTTGCGCACTGTTTGCTGCGAATTGATGCCAATCTGCAGTGGGGTAAGGAGAACTCGGAATTCAGCTGGGTATAGTGCTACCATATCCACTTAAGTATGCGTCGGACAGGGGTAATTCCGCGCAATCGGGCGAGAGGCTGGGATTGGATGAGCCTGGATGGGTTTGGGTGGGCCTTCCATGAGAAGGCCCGCTGCTGTCAAGGGTTTGTATCAGTTTTGAGAGCGTCGAAATAGTGGTTTTGGCCTTCATCCTCGTATTCGCTAGTAACAGTGAGACCAACTGCCGAGAGCTGCTTCAGGTACTCCTCTGCCCCCAGCGAGATTGATTCCATCCCTGTCATTGCATCGTTCCAAACGTGAGGCTTGGCGGTTGAGGTGAATAACAGACGGTCACCAGGCGCCAGGATATCGGCGAATCTCCCGATCAGGCGATGCTGCTCCTCAGCCTTGAGAAGAAACATCAGCCCAATTGACAAGACGGCATCGAAGGTTCGATTAAAGAAACTCGACTCCAGAACGGATTCGCAAACAATGGGTGTGCCGGGCAGGTTGCGTTGGAATGCCGCAACAAACGATGGTGCTGCATCTACCCCAAAGATTTGAAGTCCTTCTTCGATCAGAACCACCGTGATGGGAAAGCCGGGCCCACAGCCCAGATCAATAACACTGCTGCTCAGCGGCAGTGTTTTCGCCCACTTCCGCACTTCCTTCACGCCAATCGCATTCGAACGGGTCCTACTATTGCCACGACGCGCAATAAATTCTGCCGAAACTGATTCGTACCCATTGGATCGATCCATGATGGACCCACAGTATCAGAACGGGTTCCCTGCAACATCGTTCATCGCTCGCCGAGCCACTGTCGCCACCGTTCCATCTGAACTCTGAAGTGGGCATGAGTTTGCCCGGTGCAAGCTGGGTGTTACTCGATTCAGCCGGTGCTGCCACCTGTTCGGCTCTGTTCCGGCTTCCTGCACATTCATGGGATTGCCCTGCCGCCTCTACTCTTTGCTACATCGCCAAGGTCACAAAGAGACTAGACTTTGTTCATAGCGTCGGTTCTGCTCTTGAAATCATGTAACCGATAAATGCCTCGAACATCCAATAGGTAGGGATATCGCGAATGATTCTGCTTACACGCCGGGCGACATTTTCTGCCTCGCACTATTACTGGAATCCCGACTGGTCGCAGGAGCAGAATGAGGCGGTCTTTGGCCGCTGCGCCAATCGCAACGGGCATGGGCACAACTACACTCTCGAGGTCACGGTGACTGGCGCGGTCGACCCAGTGAGCGGCTTTGTGGTCGACCTGAAGTGGCTCAAGGACGTGATCGAGCGCGAGGTGCTGGATGTCTACGACCATCGCCATCTCAATCTCGAAGTGCCGGAGTTTGAAAAGGCTATCCCGACGACGGAGAACATCGCCATCGCTGTGTGGAATCGTCTAAACAAGCCCGTGACGGCCGCAGGCGGGGCAAAGCTTAGCCGGGTGCGCGTTTACGAAACTGACGATATTTTTGCCGATTATTTGGGAGAAGCATGAAGGCTTACTTCACACGCGCTTACACGATCAGCGCCAGTCATCGGCTGCATGCGGATTCGCTCTCGGCGGAGGAGAATCGGACGACCTTCGGAAAGTGCAACAATCCTCACGGTCATGGACATAACTATCGGATCGAAGTGACGGTTGGCGGCCCGGTTGATGCGGTGACGGGCATGGTGATCAACATGGCGACGCTCGATGCCGTGGTGAATGAAAAAGTGATTGCCCGCTTCGACCACATGAATCTCAACCTCGATCCGCTCTTTTCGCGACGGGTATCGACCACCGAGAATCTATGTATTGCGATCTATGACCTGCTCAAGCCCGCCCTTGAACCGGCGATACTGGAGAAGGTTCGCATTGAAGAGACGGAGAACAACTTTTTTGAGTACTCCGGCGACTGAACACCTGGGATCGCCTGCGATGAATTGAGTTCGCCGCCGGCTGGTTTTCGGCACTTACAACTGAACGCATCACGACTCCAAATTGCATTACGCCCAACTCGATAGACGCGGGCCAAGGACAACAGATGGCGCACCCGATGGTGGTAACAAAGTCTTCGAAGTCCGTTACGGCGCTTGACAAGACTGATGATGGCCTTGAATCCGGCCTGGCCGAATACTCCACGCAGGAGCTGTATCGCGAACTGATCGGCCGCCTGGGCGAAGACCCGCACCGCGACGGTCTCGTCGCTACGCCGGGCCGTGTCGAGAAGTCGATGGCCTTCCTGACCAAGGGCTACAACCAGGATCCGACGGAGATTCTGCGCGGCGCTCTCTTTGATGTGGACTACGACGAGATGGTGATCGTCAAGGATGTGGAGATGTATTCGCTCTGCGAGCACCATATGCTTCCCTTCTGGGGCCGGGTGCACGTGGCCTATATCCCCAATGGCAAGGTGATCGGGCTGAGCAAGATTCCGCGCCTCATCGATGTGTTTTCGCGACGGCTGCAGGTGCAGGAGCGCGTAACTCGCCAGATTGCCGACGCTATCCAGGAGGCAATCGAGCCACGCGGCGTAGGAGTTGTCATCGAAGCGCGCCACATGTGCATGATGATGCGCGGCGTCGAAAAGCAGCAATCAACAACGGTGACCTCAGCGATGGTGGGCTGCTTCCACGATCAGCCTACGCGCGGCGAGTTCCTCTCGCTTGTACGGCAGCCGAACGGCAACAACATCTGATCTGCTTGTTCACTCGTTGCGCGCTCCTCAGGGCAATTGCATAAAGCAAATTCGAGGAATAGCGATCCGATGAAGCGGGCTTTCAGCCCTGACATTTTTCGTTTGGCCCTATTGTCCCAGCCCGTTACACCCCAGCGAACGAAATGCACGTTCGCCGGGGACCCCGTGTTGGGCTGGGCTGGGATAGCGGCGCGCCTTTGGCGCTTTGAAGCAGCTCGGTTTGCACACGATTTCGGCAGCGCCGGGCATGTGGTCGCGGTAGCTTGCCCGTTCATGCGATTGCCATGGCGCGTTCTTTGCCCGCGACCTACAGGGATCCCCAAGCAAATAGAATGGGTAAGTGAATGGACTATTAGTTGTCGACAAGCCGGGTGGAATTACTTCGCATGATGTGGTGAGCCGCGTACGGCGGCTTACGGGCGAGAAATCCGTTGGCCACCTTGGCACGCTCGATCCCATGGCGACTGGAGTTCTGCCGCTGCTGCTGGGCAAGTACACGCGGCTGGCGCAGTTCTTCTCTACCGCAGAAAAGACCTACACAGGCACAATCCGTTTCGGATTCGCGACAGACACCTGGGACGCGGAGGGCGAGGTGGCGGGGGCTGTGGTTGAGCCTGCGCTGACCCTGGAACAGGTCCGCGAGGCGGCGATTCTCTTTCATGGGGAGATTCAGCAGATGCCTCCTGTCTACTCCGCCAAGAAGATCGGCGGTAAACCGGCGTACAAGCTGGCGCGCGAGGGCAAACCGGTCGAGCTGACGCCCAAGACTATTCATATTCATCATTTCAGCATCGAGGGACTGGAGGGCGACTCAGCCGGCTTCCGGATGACGGTGAGCGCCGGCGGCTATGTGCGCTCGGTGGCCCACGAACTTGGACAGGCGCTCGGCTGCGGCGCGCACCTGAGCAGTTTGCGGCGAACGCAGGCTGGTGTCTTTGGGCTGGATCAGGCTTGGAGCCTGGAGAGGCTTGCCGATCTGGGAACAGGTATTGAGCAGGCTTTGCTGCATCCGAGGACGCTGCTGCTGAATATGCCTGCCGTTACAGGAGACGCGATCGCGCTGGGCAAGCTGCGCAATGGTGCGCAGGCAAATCTGGCGGAGTTTTCAGACGCGGAACTGGTGAAGGTCTTTGAGGGTCAGCGAGAACTTGTGGCCGTTGCCAAGCGGATCGCCGGAACGCTATTCCAGCCGATCGCGGTGCTGGGATAGAACTTCCGCCTCTAAAGCGTTTTCGATCTGGGTGTTGACGATCAGGGAAAGAGCCGTGGTCGCCCACCCAAAGTTGTGCTTACACCTGGATCGAAAATGCTCTAGTAGAGGCGGAAGTTCACCAGGAAGCTGATCTGGACCGGCACGGCTTTGTTCGTTTTCTGGTCCATCGCGGGCTTGAACTTGTACTGGCGTACGGCTTCCATCGCCTTTTCGTCCAGACCCATGCCAACGGAACGCACCACATGCACGTTCTGCGGATTGCCCTGCGCGTCAACGATCAGGCTGATCAGCACGGCGCCTTCATACTTGGCGCGACGGGCTTCGTCGGAAAACTCGGCATCGACCGAGAAAATGACTTTGGGAGCGCTGACGCCGTCACCCACACTGCGAATACCGCCGCCGACGTTGCCGCCGGTTCCGGGGCCATACCCGTTACCGTTGCCGCTGCCGAGGCCACCGTTGCTGCCTGTTCCCATACCTGCGTGATTGCCCTGACCGTTTGAGGCCAGCGCGACGTTTGGAGACGTTGTGACGCCGATGTTAGGCAGGTTCGGGTTATCCGGCAATTTGATCTTCTGCACATCGATTGCCGGCTCCACAATCAATTTGGGAGCAGGATTGACGGCCACCTGAGGTTGCAGAAGCGGCTGTTTTTCGATCTTTGGCAAATGGCCTTTGATCGGTGGTACGACACTGTTGTCGCCGCCACCGCCGCCGCCACCCATCTTGCCCGATTTCTCAGTCTGCGGCTTCCAGGGCTTGATGTCATCGAGATTGGTGAATTGCAGCTTTGGAGGAAGCACAGCGTTAATCTGCTTGCGGAAGGCGAAAAGGAGCAGTGCAAGGACTGCAAGCTGAATCACGGTGGAGAGAGCCCACGCCGTCGGATTCTTCTTGACCGCCATGCGGTCGGGAACCGGGATCGGCGTGCTGGTCAGCTCCAGCGGCGGCAGCTTGGTTGGGAAAAATATCTCATGCACGTTCTCGTAGAGGTCAGCCCAAAGAGACTTCTCTTCAAAGGCTTTACCGAGAAAGGCATCGAGTTCGTGGCCGGTTTCACCGTTGACTGGGAAGGCGGACGGCGCTCCGGCGTTGTAGCCATTTTGCGAGCCATCGGCTCTGGCGTTTTCGACTTCGGGTGGGTTTAGCAGATCGTTTGCCATAGTTTCTGCCGGTTCTCATTTCCCCAGTTGTTCCGGAAAGCTGCTCCGGGCGCTCTCGTTTCGGGGGCGGCTGGGCTTCCAAGCTGCGGAAGTCCCCATCCAATTATTATGCGTGAGCGCCCGCCCTGCTGTCTCGTTTGCGCTCCTGATTCGTTAACCCTTTGTTGTTCTAAATCGACCACAACCCAGGGTACAGAACCAGCCGGGCGATAACACCCATATCCACTTCACAATAGACGGTACGCGGCCCGGGTGGTTACCGGATTTTCTTTCACCAGCCGTTTACACTGATTATTGGACGTTACACACGAGAATACAGATGCAAGCGAGCGTTTTGAACGACTCAAATTGGGAGAACGAATGTCTGCTGTACCTGAGCTGAAGGCAACACTGACGTTGCCGAAGACTGATTTTCCGATGAAGGCCAATCTGCCCCAGAACGAGCCGGTGCGTCTGGAGCGCTGGGCGGCGCTGGATATCTACGGGCAGTTGCGCAAGGCCGCGGCGACACCGATTCATGGCAAGGCCCGGCCCAGCTACCTGCTGCACGACGGACCGCCCTATGCGAACGGTCCGCTGCACCTGGGCCACGCGCTGAACAAGGGCCTGAAAGATTTTGTCGTCAAGTCGAAGACCATGGCTGGGTACGATTCGCCGTATGTGCCGGGCTTCGACTGCCATGGGTTGCCCATTGAAATCAAGGTGGATGAACAACTTGGCCGCAAAAAGCTCGAGATGCCGGCACCCGAGGTTCTGGCCGCTTGCCGGGCTTACGCGCAAAAATATGTCGACTTGCAGACCTCGCAGTTTGAGCGGCTGGGCGTCTTCGGACGCTGGAACGATCCGTACAAGACCATGTCTCGCGATTACGAGGCTCGGACGCTTGAGACGTTTTATGGCTTCTTCGAGAAAGGCTTTGTTTACAGGGGTTTGAAGCCGGTTTACTGGTGCATCCACGACCGCACGGCGCTGGCCGACGCTGAGATCGAGTACGAGCAGCACACCAGCCCTTCCATATATGTACGCTACCGGCTGACGTCAGACCCTGCCGCTCTTGGCGATGAGGCGGCAGCGGCGCTCGCCGGGCGTGAGGTCTACACCATCATCTGGACGACGACTCCGTGGACGCTGCCCGCGTCGATGGCCGTGGCCTTCCATCCAAATTTTGAGTATGTCGCTCTCGCGGCGGGCCAGGAACCGGACGCGCCTGTGTACATCGTTGCGGCGGCTCTTGCGGCCCATGTGGCCACCGCCTGCCATCTGGGCGAGCCGACGGTTTTGACCCGCTTCCCGGGAGACCGGCTGGATCGTGCGACTTTTCAGCATCCGTTTCTCGATCGCAGCGTGCTCGGAGTGAATGCCGATTATGTGACCGCCGATCAGGGCACGGGCGCGGTGCATACCGCTCCTTCGCATGGCGCGGACGACTTCTACACCGGCGTACGCTACGGCCTCGACGCGACGACGCGGGTTGACAATGCCGGAGTTCTGCACGTCGACACGTCGGCGTGGCATGAGGCGGAGCCACCGGCCTTTGACGGCAAGAAAGTCTTCGCCGCCAACCCGCTGATCATCGAACTCTTGCGGGAGCGCGGCGCTTTAATGGGCCGCGAAGATATCCAACACTCCTACCCGCATTGCTGGCGCTGCCACAAGCCGGTGATCTTTCGCGCTACGGAACAGTGGTTCATCGGCCTGGAGACGCCAGTGTTGCGCGCGGATGGATCGGATACGACTTTTCGCCAGCTTACGATCGAGAAGATTGCCGAGGTGACCTGGGATCCAGCGTGGGGGCAGGAACGCATCACCAACATGATCGCGACGCGTCCCGACTGGTGCATCAGCCGCCAGCGCATCTGGGGCGTGCCGATTGCGGTCTTCCTGTGCAACACATGTAATGCTCCGATTGAAGATGCGGCGCTTAACGCGAAGATTGTAAAGCTCTTCGAAACTGAGGGCGCCGAGGCCTGGCATACGACTTCGGTTGAAGATTTGCTACCCCCTGAAACCGTTTGCAAAAAATGCGGAGCGAACGGGCCGCCCGGCGAGGGCTTCCGGAAAGAGATGGACATCCTCGACGTCTGGTTCGACTCCGGATCGAGTTGGCATGCGGTCGCGGAGACAGACCCGGATCTGCGCGACGCCTACAACCGCCCAGACAGGACTGTGCTTTATCTCGAGGGCGGCGACCAGCATCGCGGGTGGTTCCACTCGTCGCTGCTGGCTTCGGTAGCTCTTCGCGGACGCGCTCCGTATACCAACGTTGCAACGGCGGGCTGGACGCTGGATGAACTGGGCCGGGCGATGTCTAAGTCGCTGGGCAATGGAGTCGATCCGGTAAAGGTTGCCAACGAGATGGGCGGCGAGATCGTGCGGCTGTGGGTCGCTTCGATCGACTTCCGCGAAGACATGGCGGCGAGCGAAAACCTGATGAAGCGTTGCGCCGAGATCTACCGCAAGCTGCGCAACACCTTCCGCTTCCTGCTGGGCAATCTTTATGAGTTCGATCCAGGTACGCAGGCTGTGAGCTTTGAGGAGCTTGTCCCGCTGGACAAGTACATGCTGGCCCGGACGAGCGAACTGACGGAGCAGGTGCTCAGGTGGTACGAGAATTTCGAGTTCCACCGCATCTATCACGCGGTCAATGAATTCGCCATTGCCGATCTGAGCGCCTTTTATCTCGATGTTCTCAAAGACCGCATGTACACTTTTGCGCCGTCTTCAAAGGAGCGGCGTTCGGCGCAGACGGTGCTCTGGAAAATCACGGAGACGCTGGTGCGGCTGCTGGCTCCAATCCTCAGCTTTACCGCTGACGAAGTCTGGGATTATCTACCAGCGGTTGAGGGACGCGAAGCCAGCGTTCATCTTGCTCTCTTCCCTGCTCCGAGCGAGATCTATCCCGATGACCCTGCTCCTCTTCTGACTGAGTGGAAGCAGATTTTTGCCGTTCGCGACGCCGCAATGCTGGTTCTTGAAGAAGCCCGGCAGGAGAAGCGCATCGGGAAGGGGCTGGAGGCCGACGTCGAGATTCAGGCTGCGGGAGATTTGCTTGCCTTGCTGCGGTCGCATGCCGCGGGACTGAAGGAGATTCTCAATGTGTCGGCGGTCAGCGTTCTTGAAGGACCGGAGTTATCGGTGGCCGCGCTGCCTGCTTCGGGAAGAAAGTGCAATCGCTGCTGGAACTTTATGCCTGAGGTTTCGAATTACGGTGTGTGGGAGGGCGTCTGCACCCGCTGCCATGGAGCGCTCAAGGCGATGGGAGTTCCGCCGCCGGCGGGCGAGGTGAGCGCTTGAATCAGCGTTCGAAACTGCCCTGGCTGCTGCTGATTTCGGTGGTCGTGATCGCGCTTGATCGCTGGAGCAAGATCTGGGTCGTGAACCATATCGAACTCGGTTCAGCGATTCCGGTGATTCCGAGGTTTTTTCGGATCACCCACGTGCTCAATGAGGGCGCCGCTTTTTCCCTTTTCGCGGATTCGGCTACTCCGGAGCACGTGCGCTGGGGGTTGATTGCGTTCTCGACGATTGCCGCGCTGGCGGTCTTCATCGCATTGCTGAAGATGGGCCGACGCTTTACGCTCACAACGCTTGCGCTGGCGCTGGTGCTTGGCGGGGCTATCGGGAACGACTACGACCGCGTTCGGTTTGCTTCGGTAGTGGACTTTCTCGAAGTCCACATCTTCAGCTACCACTGGCCGGACTTTAACGTGGCAGACTCGGCAATTGTGGTGGGGGCTTGCCTGTTGTTTCTGGATGCGCTGCTGCCGAAACCCAAAGCTGTGGAGCAACCGGAAGGTAAATAGCCCTCCGGGGCTAAAGCCCCATTCTGTTTCAAATCTATTCAGAGGCCTGAAGGCCTCTGCTCCCTCCGCGAAAGCATTTCTACAGCCGGGGATCAGTGCTGCGGCGCGACGGGGCTTGCCGGGGTATCTCGCGCATGGTACTTTCCCTTTAACCATGAATCTTCGCCGCACTCTCCCTGCCCTGGCCTGTTGCCTGCTCTGCGCCTCTGTTGCCCAAGCTCAAACCCCGGAACTAAAACCCACAGCCGCAATCCTCGCCGGCAAGCTGATCGATGTCCGCACCGGCGATGTGAAGAGCCACGCCTATATCGTGATCGCCGGAGACCGCATTCTCTCGATTGCAGACAAATCTCCCTTGGGAGTGCCGGTGACGGATCTTTCCGCCTACACGGTTCTGCCGGGCCTGATCGATGCGCATGGTCATATATTGTCTGACCCGACCAGCCAGTCCTTTGCCGCCGGGCTCCGGACATCCGCTCCACAGGCCACGTTGTGGGGCGTGTATAACCTGCGACTCTGGCTCGACCACGGATTCACGGCGGTTCGCGACGCCTGCGAAGGGCCGTCCGACTACCCGCAGTTTGCGCTGCGCGACTCGGTCAATCGCGGGCTGATTCAGGGGCCGCGTATTTCAGCGGCGGGAAGCTGCGTTTCATTGACCGGCGGACATGGCGACGGCGCTCCTTTTGCGCCGGACCTGAATATTCCGGAAAAGGCAAATATTGCCGACACGGTGGACGATGTCGCGCGAGTCGTTCGCCGGGACATCAAGTATGGCGCCGACTGGATCAAGCTCATGGCCACCGGCGGCGTGATGGACCCCATCTCGGACTATCACGTGCAGGAGTTGAGCGAAGAGCAGATGGCGAAGGCCGTCGAAGTCGCACACCGCGCGGGCAAGAAGGTGATGGCTCATGCCGAGGGGTCCGTCGGTATCAAGGCCGCAGTGCGCGCTGGCGTGGACTCCATCGAGCACGGCACCATGCTTGACGAGGAAGGCGCTGCCCTGATGGAGCAGCGCGGGACGTGGCTGGTTCCGACGCTTTACTGCTTCCAGCACGATATGGAGACAGGCCTCTCGAAGGGGCGCGATCCCGATTCCTTCGCCAAGGGTCAGGAGATTCTTGCGGCGCAGGGTCCGGCCTTCAAACTGGCCCTCGCGCATCATCTCAAGATCGCCTACGGCGTCGACGATGACGATGTGGATGAGTCGGTGTCCAGAGAATTTGGCGCACTGGTAGCCGGTGGCATGACGACGCTGGGAGCACTGCAGGCGGCCACGATCAATGCGGCGACTCTGCTGGGCAAGGACAAGCTCTTCGGATCGATCGAGCCGGGACACTATGCGGACATTGTTGCCGTCACCGGCGATCCACTCAAGGACATTACCGTGATGTATCACGTTGATTTTGTGATGAAGGGGGGCCAGATCGTGAAAGATCCGGCCCATCCGGATCGTAATCCGGTGGCGCACATTCATTGAGAAGCTGGGGGAGGTTGGGGAGGGCTGCTACCGCCAGCGGCGCTCCTCAGGAGCACTGCTGACATGATTGATTGTAGCTCCCGCAATGATTACTTCGCGGCAAAAACTTTCTCTGCCTGAGTACTTTCGATTGGCTACGGTAATTCCGGGAAACAAAATTCCTGTGGTTTCAACAAGGTTCGCGTGAAGAAATATCCTGCCGAAACTTCTTGATTTTTTGGAGACATATTACGTCGTTACGGAAATAACCGAACTTTTGTGGACTGCACAGTCCTCTCATCGTGTGATAAACGTTGATTTCACAACGGTCTTGTGTGAGAACGGTGCTGAATGGCTGAAGCGGACGGCGAAGTAACCCAGCTCCTGGAGCGCTGGCGGAACGGTGATGCTGATGTCCTGGAGAGCCTGATTCCGCTCGTCTACCAGCAGTTGCATCGAATTGCCCGCGGGTACATGCGCCGCGAACGCGAGGACCATACCCTGCAGCCGACCGCGCTGGTGAACGAAGTCTACATGCGGTTGCTGAATCAGCGAAAGATTACCTGGCATGACCGCGTTCATTTCTACACCTTTGCAGCGCGCATGATGCGCAATATTCTCAAGGATCACGCGCGAGCCCATCTGGCGGAGCGGCGCGGCGGCCCGGGGGCAATCCGTCTTCCCCTCTCCGATGAAATCGCCTGGGTTGGCAGCTCTTCCGCGGATATTCTGGACCTCAACCGCGCCCTCGACCGGCTTGAACAGCTCGATCAGCGCAAGGCTCATCTCGTTGAATTGCGGTTCTTTCTGGCGTTGACGATGGAGGAGACGGCGGAAGTGCTGTCGATCTCCCTGGCTACGGCTGAGCGCGACTTGAAGTTCTCCAGGAGCTGGCTCTTTCATGAGTTGAACGTCGCCAAAGGAGCGGTGTGAGTCACCCCGGCTCCGGGCCTGGGTCCGGCTCCGGCTCTCCGGAGGATTCGGAAGCACCTGCTCCCAATGAGGACGCTGCCGCGCGCTGGCGGAAGACCGAAGAGCTCTTCCACCGGGCGATGAACCTTCCGATGGACCTTCCGGCTGCAGAGCGTATCGCCCGCCTGAACGAATGGTGCGGCGCGGATGTGGAGCTTCGCGACAGCGTAGTGGCGCTGCTCGAAGCGGACAGTTGCGTGGAAGAGCTGATCTCCGCAGCGCCGCCCGTGGGAATCGAAGATTTCCTGCTGCGACGGCCAGAGGGGGATTCGTCCGGCAGCGGCGACGACGACCTCGAGCCAGAGGACGACAACGAAGAGGATATCTGGATCGGCCGCGTACTCGGAGCCTTCCGGCTGGAGCGCCTGCTGGGCCGCGGAGGCATGGGAGTCGTCTATCTTGGGGAGCGAGTCCTCGATCGCTTTGGGGGCGGTTTAACTCAAAAAGTCGCGATCAAGCTGGTCGGCCGCCACCTGAGATCGTCGCCAGCGGTTGCTCAGTTCCTGCTCGAGCGCGAGACGCTGGCCCAGCTGGAGCATGCTCACATCGCCCGCCTGCTGGACGGCGGCGTGACCAGCGAAGGCTTTCCCTACGTGGTCATGGAATACATCGAGGGGCGGCGGCTCGATGTAGCATGCGACGACCCCTCTACGAGCGTTCAGCAGATGATTCGGTGGATGCTGCAGTTATGCGATGCCGTCACGTATGTACATCGAAATCTGATTCTGCATCGCGATCTGAAGCCGGGCAACGTCATGGTCACAGACGACGGTTCGGTGAAGCTGCTGGATTTTGGCACGCTCAAACGAATTGGTCCAGGCGCGGACACCGACTCCGAGATGACCCAGGCCGGGATGCGGCCTGTAACCGTGCGGTATGCGAGCCCGGAACACATCCAGGGAACCAGCGTCTCGACGGCTACGGATGTCTATTCGCTGGGAATGATCTTATATCGGCTCATTGCAGGCCGCTTGCCGGAGGAACTGGACAACCTGCCGATAGGGCAGTATCTCGACCGGCTTCGCTCAGGCCAGTTCAAGCCCCCTTCAGAAGCAGCCGTGAACAACCCAGCGGGACGAAAGCTCGACGCACAGGCGGCCCGCGATCTCGACGCGATCGTCGCCAAATCGCTGCGATACGAAGCTGAGGCTCGTTATCCGACAGCAGGTGCGCTGGCCAACGATCTCTGGAATCTGCTGTTGCATCGTCCGGTGACGGCGCGAGATGGAAGCCTGCGCTACCGTGCCTCCAAGTTCTATCGCCGATACCGATGGCCAATCCTGGCCTCTGCCGCCGCCGTGGCCGTGTTGACCGCCGGCCTGAGCACAATGGCCTGGCAGGGACACCTGGCGCATCTTGAGCAGCTGCGTGCTGACAAGGGTGTCGAGGACGAGCGAAAGCTCGCCCACATGCTGCTGTTCGATTACTTCGACCAGCTTCTGTTGATACCGGGATCAACTGACGCGCAACGCAAAGCGGTCACCCAGGCGACGGCATATCTGGACCGGCTGTCGCTGATTGCTTCCGACTCGAACCTGGAGCTGGACACGATTCGGGGATACAAGGAGCTCGGCGACCTGCTCGGAAACCCTTATGAGCAGAATCTGGGCAATGTTCCGGAAGCTATCCAGGTGCTCAACAAAGGTATTTCCATCGCTCAGGCGAGGGTGCAGCGCGCGCCGCACGATCTTCCCTCTCTGCTTGCTCTGGCCTCGGTGGAGTCGGCGTTGGGCAATATCTACTTTGGCGAGCAGAACGCGGGCATGGCCGAAAAGTATCTCCAGGACGCGGCGACCACCAGTAAAGCCATTGTGGGTGATCCGCATGTGGACGCCACCGCGCTGCGGAGATCGGCGGCTGTTCTCGACTCGCTGGGCGATGTTTACGACCCTGGCAAGGGAATGGTCACCGCAAATCTCGATAAGGCGATGGATAATTATCGCCTCTCTGACCAATACGACAGACAGTGCCTGAAGATGAATCCAGGGAACAAACAATGCCGCGATGACGTGATCGTGGGGCAGTACAAATTTGGCCTCCTGCTGGAGGACATCGACCCGGCCGCGTCGCTGAGCCACTATCGGGATGGACTGGCGGTTACCGATCAGTTCACCGAGGAAGAAAAGAAAACGACGCGCGCCATGCGGCTGCGCAACTTCGTCACCGTGCGGCTGGGTCTGATGGAGCTGCGCGTGGGCCATATTGCCGAAGGCGAAGCGCATGTGAAGGCGGCACAGGCCAGCTTCCGGCAGGCAATTGCCAAGGACGACCTGGATAATCGCTCCCGCTACGATCTCGCCTCGGCCGGAACCGACGTCGCGACCGAATATAACGAACTTGGCAGGGAAGTCGAGGCCCATGCGACAGTTCAGGAATGCCTGGAAATGCTATCTACCCTGAGGCAGCGCAATCCGCAGAACTCCCGCTGGGAGATGGTCGAAGTGCGCGATCTGTTGACCCTGGGGAAAGTTGAGACAAAGCTGGGACACGCGGCGCAAGCATCGTCCGCGAATAGCAAGGCCGTAACCGAGATAGAAGAGCTGGCGCGCCGGAAGGATGCCACTCCAGAGATACTCGTAATGGCTGTAAATGCCCTACTGAGGCTGCATCTGCATCCACAGGATCCCGGACTGGCACTCGGATTCGCCGAACGCGCCGCAAGCGCATTCCCCAAGCCCACTCCTGACCAGTTGCTGGCGCTGGCCAGTGCACAGCGCGCGACTGGCCACACAAAAGAGGCGGTCAAGAATGCGCAGTTGGTCTTGGACGAACTTGCCGGTCCCGTCAAAAGCAAGGCGATCGCGGACGATATCGCCGAGGCCCGGCGAATTCTCCGGCAAAGCTAGTGTGCTGCGCGGCGCATGGCCTCGTCGCGAAGATGTGCCAGCTCCGGGATTCGCTGCCGGGCCTCGGAGAACGCGGGATCATTGGCAGGCAAGCGCGAGAGCATATTGAGTCCGCGATCCAGTTCATCAATGGATTCACGATTGGCTTCAGCGGTCTGCGGAGAACGGCTCAGCTCTAGGCGAGCGAGCTTCTCATATTCCTGAGCTAGTTCCGCGCTCAATTCAGGATCTTTTGCCTCATCGGCGGCCAGGGTATCGATGGTTTCGCGAGCGCTCTTGAGAAGTGCATCCTGTGCTTTGTCAGCACCCTGCAAGCCATGTACTGAGCTGTAGAGTTCCCCGGCGAGAACGTCTGTGAGGCGCACCTGATCGTGCAGGCGGGTCAGCGCAATCTCACGCTTGTGCGCCGCATTCGTGGCCTGATAAACGACCCCGACAACGCTGAAGATCGCAACCAGCAAAAACACAAGCGCGAACGACGCGGCGAGCTTGTTTCTCAGCACCCACTTACGAGTACGAGTAACCCAACCCGCCGGACGCGCATGGATCGGATAACCCATAAGATGACGCCGAAACTCGTCGCACATCTCCTGCATGCTCTGGAAACGTTCCCGCGGATCAACCAGCAGCGCTTTGGCAAGGATCGCCTCGACGTCGCCCCGGATCGACGCGATAAAACCGTCGGATGTGGTGTCCCGACTGGCCGCAATCTGCTCGATGGATGTCCTGGGGAGCCCTTTCAGCGATCGGGCGGAGGTTGCCGTGGACTGACTTTCTACGTCCGAAGCTCCTACTCCAATTGCGATGGGCCGGGGCGGCTGTCCGGTCAGGATGATTTGCGCAATCAGGCCGGCTGAGTAAATGTCGCTGGCAACTGTGAGGCGCTCTCCCGCGCGCTGTTCGGGACTGGCGTAGAGCTCGGTGTACTTTGCGCTGCCGTCTTGATTCGCCAACTGGCCGGAAAGAACCGTGGCCACCCCGAAATCGAGCAGCCTCGACTTCCCTTCTGCGGTCACGAGCGTATTTGCAGGCTTTAGATCGGCGTGAATCACCAGATGCCGATGCGCATATTCGATGGCCGCAAGCATTTCGAGGAGTATCTCGATGCGACGGCGCACGGACAGACGGTGCAGGTCGCAGTATTCGTCGATGCGAATGCCGTCGACATACTCCATCACGATGTAGCGCAGTCCTGTTTCCGAGACGCCGAGATCCAGCATGCGAACGATGCCAGGATGATCGAGCGCAGCCAGCACCTGCCCCTCCCGCTCGATCGCAGCGTCAGCGATCGAGGGAAACAGGTGGGGATGGAGAATCTTGATGGCTACCTGCTGCGAAAACTGCTCCATGCGCTCGCCCAGATAGACAACTCCCATGCCGCCCTCGCCCAGCAGGCGCAGTATTCGGAAGGGACCTATACTCTGCGGTATCCCAGGCGCGAATTGCGTAGGAGGCTGCATATGTCCAACCTATCGTTGACTTGGAACTTGAGTATAGATGCAAGTTGCACTTCTCTTGCCTGCGCCCGACGCAAAATCGGCACGATTTGTAACGCGGATTTAATCCTCGGGGGAGATAAGCAAAATAGGGATGCACGAAGACCTTGCCGGCTGCTTCGTTGGCCGTTCCCGCTGTCCGGCTATGACCCAAATAGAGCATGACACAAAAGTTGTATTCACAAAGTTCTGGACATTTCGAGCTATTCTCTGCCTCCCTTTAGGACGAAAGAACCCCCTTCTCCGGCACTGGAACCCGCATCAAAAAAATATTTTAAAAGTACATTACCTGACCCGACAATTAATTGAAATTTGCCGTCTCAACAGCCCTCAGGTTACCTCCGTCCACTCTCGTTCCCCTGGCTGACTCTCCGCCGGTCGACTCGTCTCGCCGACCGTTCTGACACCGCTGCTCGATCGGCGGCCGTCATCGGACCGCGGATTTCAACAACTATAGCAGTAGAGCCGACACAGTTTCTCAAAGGTTTTGCTCTGATGGCAGACGCCACGCGGAGCTCACAGAACCCTCTTTGGGAGAGGTTGATGCCGCCTCAGCCGGACTGAGAATCGCTTGCCAGAGATAGTCTTCGAGCACTCTGTCTATCCGCTAAATACAACCGCGCGTTCACCTCCAGCTACTCCCGATTCAAGGCATATCCATTAGTCGTGTCTTCTTATTTTTAACCCTAGTAAATGGCTTCATCGATAAGTTTTCATTTAGCTCAATTTCTATTTATCTTGTCGTCTGCTACCCAATGCTGGAGGTCGCACACTTCCCCTTCCTATGTTCGCTGTCCGGGCCCGACTATCATCCCTTCTTATCCCGGCATATCTCAATCGCAACTTAAGTAAAGTAGTCCGCGCACGCGGCGATGCGGGAGATCATGGTGGAGACCGGGACAACAAATGAGGCGGCGCGAATTGCAACTAAGCTTTCCTCGCTAAAAGATGCGGCAAACGAAACGTCTGTGCCTGAAGGGGCGCTAGCGCTGGTAATCCTTGCCCAACGCAAACAATCTACCCTTCCCTTTTGGAGTCACGTCGCCCCGTAACCCGCAATTAACAAGGGGGTACACCGAAGGAACTTGCGTAACATTACTAAATGGCCATAAGAGATTTTCTTAAAGCGAAGATACGATTAATCCATTTACGACACTAAAAATACGTATTGCAAAACATGTTTACGTGGAGTACAACAATCTTCATCAACTCGAGACGATCGAGAAGCTCGATGTGAGTTATCGCTCGGAGCTTTAAAAGGTACGCGAATGAAATTGGGGAGTTCTTGTGGCACAACAACCACTAAGGGCTGCGGACCGAAAAGCTCTTCAATCAAAGGGTTGATATCGGGGATAGTTTTTACAACTGAATGATTCGCTTTGCACCCTCGATATGAGGGCGAACGTCTGACTGCGAAGTTGCTGTCAAGGCAAAAATGGGGCCTGTAGCCCACAGGGCGAAGCCTTGCCCCTTTGCAAAAGGGCTTCGAAGTCGCACCCGAACTCGGGGAGTGTAATCTCAATGCCTACATCACACGAAATCGAATGGCAGATGCAAGCCTCGGCATGGTGGGCGCTGTATACCCGTCACCAACACGAAAAAGCAGTCGCAGAAATGCTTTCATCGAAGGGCTTCGAGGTCTTCCTGCCGCTCTACGATTCCATACGGCGTTGGAAGGATAGAAGCAAGATGCTCTCGCTTCCTCTGTTTCCTTGCTATGTTTTTGTCAGAGGAGCGCTCAATCGTCGGTTGCAGGTCGTGACTACCCCCGGCGTTCATATGATTCTCAGCCACGGCGACCACTTCGCCATCGTGCCGGAAGATGAGATTGAGGCAATTCGCAGGATCGTCGACGGGCAATTTCACGCGGAACCGCATCCATTCCTGAAATGCGGAGAGCGGGTTCGCGTGATTCGTGGCACTCTCCAGGGCGTTGAGGGTGTTCTTGTCCGCAAGAAGAATCTCTTTCGGCTGGTTCTTTCCGTGGACATGCTCGCACAGTCCGTCGCTGTAGAAATCGAAGCTTCAGATGTGGAACCCGTGACGGCGGCTGGCTTTGCTGGCGTATTCCCGATCGGTCAGGTTGCGAGGGCTGCAAACGGCCTTAAACTGTTACCTCAGGGCGGGCAATAACCAATCCCGCCCGGGGGCTGGCTATGCCAGCCTGGCGACTGCAAGCTGCACCATCGACAGGACATGCTATGAAAATATGGGCGAACCACGCAGTCGGATTGGGCGTTCTCCTGATCTCTGCCACCGCATCTCTGTTGGGCCAAGGGGGACAACCGACCGCTCCCAGCCATTCTGTTCCCCAGCCTGCCGCCGCAGCAACTTCTACGGATCAACCTGCCACTGCGGGTAACAAGCCACACGACGACAGCTTCATCATCGGGAATGACGACCGACTTGCAATCAATGTGTGGAAAGAGCCCGATCTTAGCCGTGCAATTCCGGTGCGATCGGACGGAAAGATCTCACTACCTCTCGTAGGAGAGGTGCAAGCGGCCGGACGGACCCCGCTGCAACTTGAACAAGACATTATCGCCAAACTGCGGAACTACATCAGCGACCCGGAAGTTACGGTGATGGTGGAGCAGATCAACAGCGAGAAATTCAACATTCTCGGACAAGTTCAAAAACCGGGATCATACTCCCTGACACTCGCCTCGACCGTCGTTGACGCGATTGCGCTCTCAGGCGGATTCAGAGACTTTGCCAAGCAAAAATCCATGTATATCATTCGGCGAAACCCTGCCGGCGGTGAGACACATATCGCATTTAACTACAAAGATTTTCTCAAAGGGAAAAACTCCAGTCAGAACGTTAAGCTGGAGCCACACGACACAATCGTCGTACCTTGAGGCCTGATTATGATTATGCGAGCTTGTCTAAGTCTGGCACTGCTCTGGGCCATTCCAGCATGGTCGCAGGTAGTACCTGCGATTTCGGGCGGCGGGACACAAATGCAGACTCCGCCTCCGGTTAGCGGTCAAGCTTTCCCAACGGAGGTAGGGGCCGCAGTCAGGTCCAACTTTCTGGGCATGGGGATTGTGCTCAATACCGGATACGTCGACAACGTGCCTGGCAGCTCCGGTAACCAAGGGGTAGGCAACGTCACATATATGATTCGGCCTACGCTTACATTCGACCAGACAACATCACGGCAGCGTCGAACGTTCACCTACACTCCAAGCTTCACTTTCTATCATCCCACGAGCTCTATGAATGAGTTGGATCAGAGCGCAAATGCCTCGTTTCAATACCGGTTGAGCCCGCACATATCAATGAACGCTTCCGACTCCTTTGAGAAGACCGCAGATGTATTTAATCAGCCCTCTCTTTTAGGAGGTCCGGTAATCGGCTCAGGCCAGCCCTCGCCAGTTACAGTGATTGTGCCGTTCGCGCACCAGATCGTCAACACGACGAATGCTGGAATAAGCTATCAGTTCAGCAGGAATGGCCTGATCGGTGGGAGCGCATTCTTCGGCCTGTTGAACTATCCCAACCCCTCAGAGGCTTCTGGCCTCTCCAACTCAAATTCGTTGGGCTTTTCAGGGTTTTATGGTACCCGCCTCTCCAGCAGCCAATACATCGGCGCGGCATATCAGTTCGGACATAGCGTATCTTCTCCGCAAAGCATTCACAGCGTAACTGAGGCACATTCCGTTGTAGCCTTCTACACGCTGTATCTGGATCACGCTGTCTCCCTGTCAGTAGCGGGGGGCCCCCAGTACTACAACACCGACATAACACCGGCGCAGGCTGCGTTTCCGTCAGTTCATGGGTGGGCACCTTCAATAACTGCAAGCGTAGGCTGGCAAAAGAGCCACGCGACCTTTGCTGGAAGCTACTCGCGATTGGTTACCGGCGGAGGCGGCCTGCAGGGCTCTTACCATCTCAGCGGCTTCAACGGCTTTGTTGGCTGGCAAATGGCACGCACCTGGACGATTGAATCTGGTGGAAGATACTCAGCCACCGACAATACGGGCACTGTCGGCACTTCTATCAGCCAGAACGGCCGCACGATTTCAGGAAACATATCTCTCAAGCACCAGTTGGGCGATCACATTAACGCGGAATTAGGATATTCTCGTCTCAACCAGAGCTACAGCGGCATCACCGCAGTAGCCAACACGCCTGATACCAATCGCGAATACTTCTCGATCACGTATCAGCTCTCGAGACCACTGGGAAGATAGTCATGGCCGAAGTCATCGAAGAACAGAGCGCGCAACGGTTCGACCTTCAGCGCTACCTCGACATAGTGAGGCGTCGCCATATTCAGTTCCTGATTCCGCTCTTTTGCGGCTGGCTGTTGGTCTGGAGCGCCAGCTGGTTTTTACAGGCGCGGTACAAGTCGGCAACGCTGATCCTGGTAGAGCAGCCCACGATGCCGAAGAACTACGTCGTCACCAATGTCAGCGATAACCTGCAGGACAGGTTACAGAGTATTACGGAGCAGATACTTAGCCGCACGCGCCTGCTCGCGATCATCAACAGCTTGAATCTCTATAACGGCACGCACAAGAGAGCAACTGAGGATGAAAAAGTCGACCACATGCGCAAAGATATTGATATCGAGCTTGTGCGCGACTCCCACGGCGAAGAGATCACTGCGTTCAAGGTCTCCTATTCTGCCAACAATCCCAGGATCGCTCAACTGGTAACCAGCGAGCTGACTGACCTCTTCATCAGCGAAAATCTGAAGGTACGCCAGCAGGAATCAGAGAACACCACCAATTTCATCAAAGGCCAATTGGAGACCGCGCGCGCAGCCCTGGCCGATCAGGAAGCGAAGGTCCGACAGTTTCAAGGGGCCCACCAAGGAGAATTGCCAACTCAGCAGGCCGGCAATCTCCAAATCCTCGGCGGACTGCAGGAGCAACTTCAGAGCGAGCAGAGTTCTTTGAACACCGCGAAACAGCAGCGGGTCTACTTTCAGTCGCTGATCGATCAATACCGGGCTATCCATGGAACTGCCCGGACCGTTGATGGCGGCCCGACGAGCCTGGCCCTAATCGACCAGGATCTCGATAAGCAGAAGGCAAAACTGGCGGACCTTCGCTCACGTTACACAGATCGCCATCCAGATGTTCAGAGTCTCATGAAAGAGATTGCCCGAACCGAAAAACAGCGGGATGACTTTATCGCTAACGCAAAGAACAAAGCCAACAACCCAAAACCTGACGATAGTGCGGCGTCACATGTAACAACGGATCCTACAGTAACCGGACCTCTGCTGCAGTTGCAAGGGCAGTTGCAAGCCAACCAGATCGAGATCTCAAACCGTGAGCAATCAGTTATCGATCTGAAGACCAAAATCAACCAGTACCAAGCCCGATTGAACGCCGAGCCTGCCAGCGAGCAACAACTGGCAGATTTAACCCGGGGCTACGAACAATCCAAAGCTCATTACGATGAATTGCTGGGGAAGAAGAATTCTTCAGAGATGGCTACGGACATGGAGCAAATGCAGCAAGGCGAGCGATTTAGAATGATCGATGCACCAAGCCTGCCAACCAAACCTGATTTTCCCAACCGCCTTAAATTCTGTGGGATCGGCCTCTTTGTCGGTATCGCGCTGGGAGTGGCAGTCGCCGGAGCTTTTGAGTTCGCAGACGATCGAATGCATAGTCAGAGACAAATCGAAGCCATGCTGCCGATACCTATCATCTCTGAGATCCCCGATGTGTTGAGCCCTTGGGACGAACGAACGAATATCAGGAAAATGCGTTTGGGGTGGGCTCTCGCCGCGGTGGTGCTCACCACTATTCTTTCAGGTTCTGCGTTCAGTTATCTCCGCCCGTAGGTTCTGAATCGAAATGTACAAGGACCATTTTCAACTCGCCCGCAACCCGTTTGACATCACCCCTGACCCCGATTGTTTTGTTCCGACCAAGGGACACAACGAGGCTCTGGCGGCGCTGTATTACGGCGTGCGGCGTCACAAGGGTATGGTTGTGGTCACCGGTGAAGTCGGAACCGGTAAGACGTTGGTGTTGCGCTGTTTACTCGGGTTATTCAAAGAGAGCCAGGACGTGGCCTATGCGTATCTCTTCAATGGCCGATTAACACCCACCGAGTTCCTCCAGTACATCGTCTCTGACTTCGGACTTCCGTCCACGGGCAAGAACAAGGCTGAACTGTTGTTTGATCTAAGCCAGTTTCTCGTCACACGTGGAATGAACAAACTGACCACTGTCCTTATCGTTGACGAGGCGCACCACTTGTCGGCGGAGATACTTGAAGAGATCCGGCTCTTATCGAACCTGGAGACCACCGAAGACAAGTTGCTGCAGATTGTTTTAGCCGGGCAACCTGAACTCGACCTGAAGCTGGACTCGTTCGGACTTAGGCAGCTGAAACAAAGAATCGCCCTTCGCGCACAGCTTGATCCTCTGGATCCAGACAAAACAAGGGACTACGTTGAGCGCCGTCTGAAGATTGCGGGGGCGAGTTGGCGCTCGGGCCTACTGTTCCCCGATCAGACCATTTCGCATGTATATCGCCATTCGCGAGGCATTCCTCGCCTCATCAACACCATCTGCGAGAACGCCCTTGTTACCGCATACGCTAAGCGATTGCCTAGCGTGACCCCAGAAATCATCGAAGAAGTGGCTAGAGACCTGCGCCTCGACATCGTCTCCGCGGTGGACGATCAAAGAACAGATAATCACACCGATCACGAAGTCCAGCGAGCTATACAAGTCATCCTTGATTTATATGCTTCTCGACGGCGGCCGGCCGAGAGCACTTCAGATATGAGCATGCCGACGTCAGCCGTAGCGAGTGACAGATGAGCCAGATATTCGACGCATTACAAAGATCGGAAGCGGAGAGGTCGGGAATCGATCTGTCAGCACTGAGAGAGGCGACTGAAGTTCTGCGTCGCGCAGAGCGCCAGGCAGCGGCTCAGTGGCAGAGCGAGACAGCTCCTGTTGAACCAGAAGCCACAGTCAACTCCGCGCGAAACACGTCGTTCGGGCTGCATACGCCGCTGCCGGTTGGCATGCCCGTCAAAGCTCCCGAAACGCATGAACTTTCGCTAGCCGACGAGTGCCTGGATGTCTTCAGTCTGTTCCAGTCGCTGCCTATCTCACTCACTCCTCAGAGCCGGGTGATATGCCTTACGGACAGTCAGAGTCCTGCGGCGGAAGCTTTCAGGCTTCTCGGAGTACGCTTGCGCCACCTCCGCCGCGACAGGCAACTGAAGAGAGTGCTGATCACCAGCACATCCCCTCAGGAAGGTAAGAGTATGGTTGCCGCCAATCTCGCCTGCACCCTGGCCACGAAGACACAGCAAAGGGTCCTGCTGCTGGAGGGCGATGTGCGGCGACCGACTCTGACGAAGATACTTGGGGTAGAGACTAATGATGCCGGAATCTGTGAATGCCTGCAGGGCCATCGCAGCCTGGTCACCAGTATCTGCCACCTGGAAGGCGCCGGATTCTGGATTTTGCCAGCCGGCAACACGCAGAATAACCCGCTCGAACTGCTTCAGTCGGGAAAACTGTCTGCATTGATGGATCAACTGAATTCATGGTTCGACTGGATCATCATAGATTCTCCCCCCATACTGCCTTTGGCTGACACCAGCGTCTGGATGCGCATGGCGGATGGCATTCTTCTTGTTAGTCGTCAAGGCACTACCGGAAAGCGTCAGTTACAGAAAGGACTCGAAGCTCTCGAGTCAAAGAAAGTGATTGGAGCCTTGCTGAACGGCTCTAAACACCTGGATCACGATGACTATTACTACGGTCCTGCGAAGGCGTCACGATCGGATGACGCCAACCCTAAATAAGTCTGTTGACTAGCACCACATATCTTTCACCGCCCGATCTACCGACGGTACATCTTTACCTTTCTTGCCAGACATAAACCTGCAGTCAGTTATCTGTGCTGCCCGCAAGATTTGCTGGACAACGGCAGACGCCCAACTTTCGTTCCTGTAACGGGCCACGACAACGTGAGCCATGGTCACGAGGGGAGTATGTCATGAGGCTGTTACGTATGAATAGTGCTTCAAGTTTGGCCGATCCTCTATCGGATTGGATACCGGTCGGGGAACGCGAGGTCTTGAATGAAGAGGCCTTCAGGCGCACGATCGCTATTGAGCGCAAGAGGTCAGAGCGCTCACAAATGCCGTTTCTGCTGATGTTGCTGGAGTCCGGCAATCATCAAGGTTCAGAAAAGAACGAAAAAGCCCTTGATGCAATGGTTGCTTCGTTACTCTCAACCACCAGGGAAACCGATGTAATTGGCTGGTACAAGGACCGTACAACCGTCGGCGCAATGTTTACTGGGCTGTCGATCGAAGACAAGAACTCAATGCTGGGAATGATTCTGAACAGGATAAGCACAGCGCTCCGGAATGAGTTGACGTCCGATCAATTCAATCAAATCAAGATCTCCTTTCACTTTTTCCCTGACGACTGGGACCACGATAAATCCGGAAGGCCGAGCAATCCTGCTCTATATCCGGACCTCTTCACTTCGGATAACGACAAGCGCTCGATGCTAAGCATTAAGCGCATCATGGATATTGTAGGAAGCGCACTGATGTTGGTTCTTTGCGCGCCCTTGCTCTTGCTGATTGCGCTGGCCGTCAAGACTACTTCGCCCGGTCCGATCCTCTTTCGACAACGGCGAGTCGGACAGTATGGTCAATGCTTTACCTTCCTCAAGTTCCGTTCAATGCGCGTCAACAACGACAATAGCGTTCACAAAGAGTTCGTGACCAAATTGATCGCAAGCCAGGTGGAGCGCGCCCCTGCCAAGGAGAATGGGGGGGGCGTATACAAACTCACGAACGATAACAGGGTTACGCGAGTGGGAAGGTTCCTGCGCAGATCAAGCCTGGATGAACTGCCGCAATTCCTGAACGTTCTTATGGGAGACATGTCGCTTGTTGGCCCTCGTCCCGCAATACCATACGAACTCGCGGTCTATCAGACGTGGCACCGGCGGCGGGTGCTGCAAGTCAAGCCTGGAATCACGGGACTATGGCAGGTTACCGGGCGAAGCCTCGTCAAGTTCGACGAAATGGTCCGGCTTGATCTGCGCTACGCGACATCGTGGACTCCTATGCTCGACTGCAAGATTCTCATACGCACCCCCCTCGCCGTGATTAAGGGTGCCGGTGCTTATTGAGCAATTGCCGTAAGCTCATTTCTTGCTTTGAGTTAGCGCCGCATCGATAACTCTACGCTGGACTCCCCAGTCCTCCCATTCACAGTTCCATCAACAACAACTTCGAAACAGGTGACGCTTCGTGAACTTTGGCGTAATTGGCTATGGCTACTGGGGGCCAAACGTCGTTAGAAATCTAACGACTATCGAAGGCTCACAGGTCTCAGGGATTGCAGATCTGAGCCCTGCTGCCCGAACTCGTGCACAAAAGGCTTATCCAGGTATCAAGGTTACAGCAGACGCATCGGAACTGATAACATCCCCGGACATCGATGCTATCGCCGTCATCTCTCCGGTCTGGACCCACTACAAATTGGCTAAAGCCGCGCTGGAGAACGGCAAGCATGTATTCGTCGAGAAGCCCTTTACGAGTAATGCAACTCAAGGCGAGGACCTGATTAACCTTGCCCAACAGAAGAACCTCAAGATCATGGTGGATCATACGTTTTTGTTCACCGGCGCGGTAAAGAAGATATCCCAGCTTCTCAATGAAGGAACCTTGGGAAAGCTCTATTATTACGATTCCAACCGTGTAAACCTGGGGCTATTTCAGCACGATATCAATGTGCTTTGGGATCTTGCGCCACATGACCTCTCCATCATGGACTACCTCATAGGGACAAGCCCAGAGGCAGTCGTTGCGACCGGTCAGCGACATCTTAATGGTTACGAAGACGTGGCTTATATGACGTTGTATTTTCCAGAAAAGGTGATAGCGCACATCAACGTCAACTGGCTCTCTCCGGTCAAGGTTCGAACTACACTCATCGGCGGCGAAAAGCGAATGCTTGTATGGAACGATCTCGAAGCGGACGAGAAGGTGAAGGTCTACGACAAGGGAGTGAATATCACCAACCGCGAAGGCGTCTACGACCTCCTTGTAAGCTATCGGTCCGGTGATATGTGGGCTCCCCAGCTGGAGCAGGTCGAGGCACTGCGTCAGGAACTGACCTACTTCGTCGATTGCGTATCGACAGGGCAAGAGCCATTTAACGACGGCTGCGCGGGGTTGAGAGTTGTCAAGATGTTAGAGGCAGCCAGTGAATCACTTAGCAAGAGAGGCTACCTCGTCTATTTATGAGCTCCTATAACTCCATTTCTGATGATGTCAAGCTGGGCAAAGATGTCCGCCTCTCGAAGTTCATTAACCTCTACGGCTGTGAGATTGGCGACGGCACCAAGATCGGCGCATTTGTCGAGATCCAGAAGAATGCTACCGTCGGCAAATGCTGCAAGATCTCAAGCCACACTTTTGTGTGTGAAGGCGTAGCGATTGAAGATAATGTCTTCGTCGGGCACGGAGTTGTCTTCGTCAACGATAGCTATCCCCGTGCCACGACTCCCGATGGAACTCTGCAAAGCGAGGCTGATTGGAAGGTCGAGTCAACGGTGATCAAGAAGGGTGCATCCATCGGCTCCGGCGCAACCATTCTCTCAAACGTCGTCGTGGGTGAGAATGCCCTCGTGGGAGCAGGCAGTGTCGTGACAAAAGATGTTCCGGCCAACTCTATCGTGATAGGCAACCCGGCCAAGGTCTTGCGTTACATCGAAGAAACTCCGAAAGGTCAAAATGTTCACTCCTAACTCCGTCCCTTTCCTTGATCTCGTAGCCCCACACGTGGAGCTCGAGCATGAGCTTACCAACGTCTTTCGCCGCACGCTGCAGACCGCGGGTTTCATCGGAGGCCCAATGGTGGAAGACTTCGAAGCGGCCTTTGCAGCCTTCTGCAATACAAGCCGCGCTATTGCAGTCAGCAGTGGCACGGATGCGCTGCGCTTCGCGATTATGGCCTGCGGAGTAGAATCGGGCGACGTGGTAATTACTGTACCTCATACGTTCATTGCGACGACGGAGGCAATTTCGCAAGCTGGCGCTACTCCTGAATTTGTCGACATCGATGAAGACACTTACAACATGTCGGTAGAGATGCTGCAGAAGTTCCTGGAACAGCAGTGCGCTCGGGATAGCTCAGGGAAGCTCATCAGCCGACGCAGCGGACGGCCTGTTACCGCCATAGTGCCAGTCCATCTCTACGGACAGATGGCTGACATGGACCCCATCCTGAGCCTCGCCGAACAATACGGCCTTACGGTGATCGAGGACGCTTGCCAAGCCCACGGCGCAGAGTATTTTTCCAGGAAACACGATCGCTGGATGAGAGCGGGCTCGATGGGCAGCGCTGCCGCCTTCAGCTTCTACCCTGGGAAAAACCTCGGAGCCTGCGGTGAAGCGGGAGCAGTCACCACAAATGATCACGCCATCGCGGACAAGATTAAGGTGCTCCGCGATCACGGTCAGGTACAGAAGTATTACCACGATGTAGAGGGTTACAACGGACGACTGGACGCGATGCAGGCCGGGTTTCTGCACGCTAAGCTGGCTCACCTCGAGAAGTGGAACACGCAGCGCCGAGAGCGGGCGGAGGAATACAACCGCCGTCTTTCGAAGAATGATGCGTTGATAACTCCTTATGAGCCTTCCTGGTCACGCGCTGTATATCATCTCTACGTGATCCGCACCCGTGACCGAGAGGGTATGATGAACCACCTAAAACATGCGGGCATCGGCACTGGAATTCACTATCCGATTCCGCTACACATGCAGAATGCGTATGCCTCGCTGAAACACACACCTGAGGACTTCCCTGTGTCCATGCGGGTGGCCTCTGAAATCCTCTCGTTGCCGATGTTCCCGCGGCTTACATCACATCAGCAGTCTCAGGTGGTCGAAGAGATTGAGGCTTTCACATCTGAGGCGAGCTTTGAACAGGCAGAACAGAGCGGTATCTCCTTTGTGCCGGCAGAACAAACTGCGTAAGTAACCGTCGGACGATACTTCGCTCGTCGACATCCATGGGAGGGCCAGGACTCATGCCAAAGATCCCCAGCTATGTGCTTATCACCCCGGCGCGCAATGAGGCTCAGTATATCGAGCTGACCCTGAAATCGGTTGTCGCACAAACCTTCAGGCCGCTCAAGTGGGTGATCGTGAGCGATGGCTCAACCGATGCTACCGATGAGATTGTCAACAGATACGTCACAGAGAACCCTTGGATCGAATTGCTCCAGATGCCTAAGCGGACCGAGCGGCACTTCGCTGGAAAGGCGCACGCATTCAACGCCGGCTACGAACGACTGAAGGGCTTGAGTTTCGACGTGATAGGTAACCTGGATGCCGACATATCTCTAGAGCCAGATCACTTCGAGTTATTGGTTGCCAGGTTTGCTGAAGATCCGCGGCTCGGCGTAGTTGGAGCTCCTTTCCGGGAAGGCACTTATCAGTATGATTTTCGCTTCACAAGTACCGATAATGTCTGGGGTGGATGCCAGCTCTTCCGCCGTGAGTGCTTTGAGACGGTTGGAGGTTACGTTCCAATGAAAGGTGGAGGCGTCGATCTGGTCGCGGTGGTGACTGCTCGCATGAATGGATGGCAGAGCAGAACGTACCCGGAGCGGGTTTGCATTCATCACCGCATCATGAATACCGCAATGAACAAAGGCCTCATGCTCAAGTTCAAATGGGGGCAGAGCGACTACCGGCTCGGCAGTCATCCAGCCTGGCAGCTCTTTCGCTGTATCTATCAGATGAGCAAGAAACCGTATGTCATAGGCGGTCTGCTAACTCTCCTTGGTTACTTCTCTTCGCTGATCATGCGCCGCCCCCGATACGTCTCGACCGAGTTTGCTGAGTTTCGCGGTAAAGAGCAGATGCACCGGCTGAAAGAGTTCTTTTCGTCTCACCTTCCTCTGGCGCGAAGGCCCACTTTCGGGTAACGCCAAAGTCGAAAGGCTTAAGATAAGGCGTTTCCAGCTTGGCATTGGGGACAGTAGAATGATCACCAAATCGAATCTTCCGTACTACATATACCGGACGGCGAACAAACTCTATCGTTGGAAGGTCCCTGTACTTCCAATTTTGATTCAGCAGTTCCTGAGATTTGGATTCTGCTGCTTCATTCCCTATAAGACGCGTATCGGAACGAAGAACATTCATTTCGGACACAATGGGATGGGAGTAGTTCTCGACTATCGTTGCGTCATAGGCGACAACGTGAGAATCGACCAGCATGTAACAATCGGCATCCGCTGGGATGAAAAGCTCGCACCCATCATCGGAAACAACGTGAGGATCGGGGCAGGCGCAAAGGTTCTTGGAAGCATCAGGATCGGGAACAACGCAAGGATAGGCGCGAACGCGGTCGTTCTTACAGACGTACCGGATGGTGCGACTGCCGTGGGAGTTCCGGCCAGGATCATCCTCGCGCGCGATACCTCTCTAGTTAGCTCCGGCGAGGCTGAGTTGGTTAGTTATGAGTAGCGAAGTGCCGCACATTTCGGTTTGCATCTGCACTTACAAGCGACCTGCGCTGCTGACCCGTACGCTGGAGACAGTTTGTACGCAGCAGACTGGTGGACAGTTCACCTACTCGATAGTTGTGGCAGATAACGACAAGGCTGAGAGTGGCCGGGCCGCGGTTGAAGGAATCGCATCTCGTTTTCCGATTTCCATCCAGTATTGCGTCCAGCCGCAGCAAAATATCGCGATGACCCGCAACAAGGCGGTTGAGAATGCTACAGGCGACTACCTTGCATTCATTGATGACGATGAATTCCCTATCAGCGAATGGCTGGTCACAATGTTTCAGACTATCCGTAAGCACGGCGTTGACGGCGTTCTGGGACCGGTAAATCCTCACTTCGACGACGGAGCACCCCAGTGGGTTCAGAAAGGGCGATTCTATGATCGCCCCATCCATCCAACCGGAATGGTAATGCAATGGGCTAAATGCCGCACGGGAAATGTGTTATTGAAACGAGAGTTGTTCGCAGCAGACTCTCAGCCATTCAAGCCGGAATGCCTATCAGGTGAGGATCAGGATTTCTTCCGGCGAAAGATTGAAGAAGGACGCTCATTTATCTGGTGCCACGAAGCCACGGTATACGAAGTCGTCCCGGCAATACGGTGGAAGCGCAGCTTTCTTATGCGCCGTGCCTTATTCCGTGGAATCTTCGCTCAACGCAATCACGGCCTACAGCCACTGAGAGTGCTGCAGGCTTTAATATCGGTGCCAGTGTACGCAGTTATGCTGCCGGTTGCCCTGATATTTGGTCAGGCAAAGTTCATGATATGCGCCTTCAAGCTTTCGTATCATACGGGGAGACTATTTGCGCTCTTCGGTTTCAATCCCATCGGGCAACAATACGTTACCGATTAACCCGAGATCGACGGTCGAATATCCAAGATTGCTTCAACATACGGAGAGATCGCTGTTGGCAAAGCAGCGGTCAGCTTGCTGACTGTGATGGGTAACTCCATCCGGAGGTTCGAATCCTACCTCTCTCCGCCAACTTTATGTGTGTATCTATTAAGGACTCGAGATTTATGAGAGTGTACGGCAACGAAATCAAGGTCACCGGAAGGTTCCTTCGAATCGCCCGCATCGACGCGGATAAGTTCAAGTTCCTTGAGGATGATCCGGAGGCGATGTTGGACGGCCTTCGACGCTCCGGAGTACGAGTTGATCTTTTCACTTTTATGCAGCGGCTGAACGACGCCGCTCCGAAGCACAAATACCCGATGGAGTGGGATAACTTCGCCGCCATCCCTATCTCGACCTTTGAAGAGTGGTGGACAAAGCAGATCGGCTTCAAGGCTCGCAATAAGGCTAAGCAGGCGGAGAAAAAAGGCGTCGTCCTTCGTGAAGTTCCCTTCTCCGACGAACTCGCTAAAGGCATCTGGGAAATCTACAACGAATGCGCAGTACGCCAGGGCCGGCGATTCCAGCATTATGGCAAAGACCTGCAGACTGTCCATCGGGAAGCGGCAACTTACCTCGACAGCAGTGTCTTCATAGGGGCTTACTTCGAAGATAAGCTGATCGGATTCGTGAAAATGGTGATCGATGAAACACGATCACAGGCCGGCCTGATGAACATTGTCTCGCTGATCCGCGAGAGAGACAAGGCGCCCACCAACGCTTTGGTTGCGCACGCGGTACGTATCTGCGCTACGAGGGGAATCTCTTACCTAACGTATTCCAACTTCTCCTATGGCAAGAAGCAGCGAGACAGCCTTAGCGACTTCAAAGAGCGCAACGCTTTTCAACGCATCGAGGTACCGCGCTACTATGTTCCTTTGACTCCGCTCGGCCGCTTGGGCCTTCGGCTTGGCCTGCATCACAGGCTGGCGGAGCGCATCCCTGAATCCCTGGCAGAGAGACTCCGGAAGTTCCGAGAAGCCTGGACCAATCGCAGATTTAATACCCTCACCGAAGCTTCGTAGAAAGACACATGCCAGGAATCGTTGGACTTATCACCAGGCGACCCCGCCAATGGGCAGAGTTACAGTTGCGGCAAATGGTAGCCGCTATGTTTCACGAGTCGTTCTACGTTACCGGAACTCTGGTTGACGAGTCACTCGGCGTATACGTCGGATGGATCGCTCGCAAGGGTTCCTTCTCTGACGGAATGCCGCTTTGCAACGAGCGAAAAGATAGAACCCTCGTGTTTTCAGGGGAAGAGTATCCTGATCCGCAACTTGTCGTTCGCTTAAAGGACCGAGGCCACACAATCGAGGATGGCGGAGCGGAATATCTGGTTCATGTAGCGGAAGAGGATTCGGCATTTCCCAAAAACTTGAATGGAAGGTTTCACGGTCTTCTGATTAACCGTGCTACGGCAACCGCGACACTATTCAATGACCGTTACGGAATGCACCGTATCTATTACCACCAGTCGAACGATGCATTCTACTTCGCCGCAGAAGCCAAGGCGATCCTTGCCGTTCTTCCTGAGTTGCGAAGCGCCGATCCGAGGGGGCTGGGAGAGTTTGTAGCCTGCGGCTGTGTCCTGGAGGATCGAACGCTCTTTCAAGGTATTCAGGTGTTGCCAACCGCATCTGCCTGGATCATTCGCAACGGAGCAATCGACCAGAAGACCAAGTACTTCGATCCGGCGGAGTGGGAGAATCAAGGTTCACTCGAAGCCGAAGCGTACTACGATCAATTGCGAGAAGTCTTTTCCCGCAACCTGCCTCGCTACTTCAACGGCAGAGAAAAGGTCGGCATTTCTCTGACGGGCGGCTTGGACACACGCATGATCATGGCGTGGTCAAAAGCCCAGCCCCAGTCACTTCCCAGTTACACCTTTGGCGGTACCTTCCGCGAATGCCAGGACGTGACGATAGCGCGCAAAGTAGCGAAAATTTGTCAGCAACCGTATCAGGTTATCGAGGTCGGTGACGATTTTCTGTCCCGCTTTGCTCACTATGCAGAGCGCGCAGTCTATCTCAGTGACGGCTGTGCCCCGGTAACTCGTGCCGCCGATCTCTATGCAAACGAACTCGCAGCCGGAATTGCCCCGGTCAGAATGACGGGGAACTATGGCAGTGAGATATTACGCCGATTGCGGGCATTCAAGGCTTCAAGCCCGGCGTCAGATCTATTTCAGCCGGAGTTTCTCTCCGACGTCGAGCTGGCAAAGCAGACTTATAACAGTTTGTTTTACGGTCACGCGGTCTCGTTCACAGCGTTTCGTCAAGCCCCCTGGTACCAATATGGCTTGCTGGCATTGGAGCAAACACAGCTTTCGATCCGCTCTCCGTATCTCGACAACGACCTTGTCCAGACAGCGTTCCGGGCTCCTAAGTCAGACATCGTAAAGAACGACATCTTCGAGGACAACGACGACTGCGGCCGTCTGATTGCAGACGGAAGTACGGCTCTCCATCGAATTCCAACTGACCGCGGTCTGGGTGGCGCCAGGGGTTGGACCGCCCCAATTGCTCGAGGTCTGCTCGAATTTACCTTCAAGGCAGAATACGCCTACGACTACGGAATGCCGCAACGCCTGGCCCAGATCGATCATGCGTTCTCGGCGTTTCATCTGGAGCGCCTGTTTCTCGGGCGACACAAATTCTGCCACTTTCGGGTCTGGTACAGAGATGCTCTGTCAGCGTACGTGCGAGAGATGCTACTCGATTCACGCAGTCTTTCTCGCCCTTACATCAAGCGTGACACTGTTGAAACCATGGTTTCCCGGCACCTCAAGGGAGACCGCAATTACACCACCGAGATCACGAAGTTATTGACGCTGGAACTCCAGCACAGGCTATTTCTGGATCCGCAATAGGTTTAGCTCCCCCAATCTTATGGGTTCAATATGTTTGGTCATCTCTTTGCTGTACAGCACATTTATGGTGGTGCGCGATTGCAGACGCCGCCGTAACGTTAGTGCGGCGATCTGGATACCCACGATTTTTGTGATGATTCTCGCTTCACGGCCCATGTCCGTCTGGGCTGCGGGAGGCAGAGTTCGTGGCGCGGTTGAAAATGCCAATGACCTTGCATCCAGCAGCCTGGATCAAATTTTCTATCTATCGGTCTTAGGCATCTCGTTTCTGGTTGCATCGATGAGGGGCGTGAAATGGGGTAAGATCTACGCGGCAAATAAAACGCTGATGATCTTCTATCTCTACTTCTTCCTCAGCATTCTTTGGTCAAGCGATCCGAGTGGCTCATTCAAGCGACTCATCAAGGACTTTAGCCTGCTGTTTGTTGCCGCACTGATTTTTACCGAAAAAGATCCGATGGAGGCGGTCCGAGCCGTATACGTTCGCTGCGCGTTTGTGCTGCTGCCTCTCTCCATGGTCTTTATCAAGTGGTTCCCGGTCTACGGGCGAGTCTACGGGATCGGCGGCGAAATGACGCTGACAGGAGTAACAACACAGAAGAACTCCCTCGGCGAGATTGTATTGATTTTCACTCTGTTCCTGGTCTGGGACTACCTGGAAATGCGCCGAGCAACTGAAACGGTACGGCGAAGGAAAATCCCGTGGGCTCTCTTCTTCCTGCTCCTCAACGGGGGATGGCTCTTGCATCTCTCTGACAGCAAAACTGCAACGGTGTGCACAGCAGTCGGACTTTTCCTGATTATTAGAAGTGGCCGGCTTCTGTCCAAAACGATCAGTCGAGTGGTGTTTATCGGCGCCCTGTCCCTTCCCTTTCTTGTGTTCTTTTCACAGGAGTTCGGTGAGGTCATCGCTCCTCTGATGGCTGCGTTGGGTCGGGATATGACGTTTACCGGGAGAACGGAAATCTGGCAGCATATCAACATCAATACGGTTAATCCATTGATTGGCTACGGGTACTGGAATTTCTGGGGTGGCCCTGGAGGAGATCGCATCAACTTAGCGATGAAAGCCCTCATCCCTAATGCCCACAACGGATACCTTGATCTTTACCTGGATGGCGGCATTCTCGGTTTGAGTGTTCTGTTTCTGCTGCTGCTTGCTACTGGCAACAGTATTATCAAGCGCCTCAAGCCCGGCAGCGATGAGAACAGGTATCAGCGAGTCAGGCTTGCATTCGTAGTTGCGGCGATCATCTACAACCTCTCTGAATCTACATTTGCCCGCATGGGCCCGATCTGGCTTACATCGCTGATGATGATCACCGACTTTCCCGCAGCCGCGTTTGTAAGAAAGGCGTCGGCAGCCGTGCGGCACGGTAGCAACCTTGCCTTTAATCGCATCTCTCCACCGTCTGCAATCTAATACGTCGAACAATTTAGAGACCGCACTGCACTCGAGGACTGGAATGAGCCGCTGGAAAAATAAACAGCTGATTGGCGTGGCACTTCTGATTGCAATTGTCCATACCACTCTGCTCTTTCTTGTCCTTCCGAAGGTGAGCGCTCGCCTGTCTCCGGCCTATAATCAAGACCGTTATTCCGACGGATACGATGAGTTGGCCGCAAACATAGTAGCCGGCAACGGCTACCGGTTCTATCCGGATACGGCAAGAACGCTGATGCGGGAGCCGGGTTATCCAATTCTCCTGGCGGGCCTGCTGCTCACATTTGGAAACAACTTCACGGTAGTCAAAGTCACTAACGTAATCCTCGCGCTACTCACCGCGTTGCTCATGATGCGGATTGCAAAGAAGCTTGCACCCGATGCACTATCAGGCAACAACCTGGTCACTCTGGCCGCACCGGTATTGTTCCTATTTCATCCTGGTACGTTGATCGCTGAGAGTCGAGGTGGCGTCGAGATCCTATTCGCTTTCCTGATCACGCTGTTTCTGCTGACGCTAATCAACGCTATTCAAAGCAATAGCTGGTGGCTATACCTGGCAGACGGCATCGTACTCGGGATCACGGTATCCGTTAGAAGTACGCCAATGCTCTTTCCGATTCTTCTTCTTGCATATCTTCTGGTTTTTGAAAGGCGACGGCTGTCAACACTTTCGATATTCAGAAACATCACGCTGACGGTCGTTGCCATGCTGGCAGTTCTTTCACCATGGATCATTCGCAACTATGGACTCACCGGAAAGATAGTTCCGACAGCGAGTGTGCTGGGAGTATCGGCTCACGCAGGCCAATACATCGGCACACATCAGTTTGAGGGGAAACCCTGGTGGTTGCTCGACAGAGAGGCCGCACGGGAGAGAGATCGGCTCGCCGCGCAGCTAGGGTATCCATTTGAAGACGGTGACGAAGGCTATTATCAGACCTTCTACAAGAGCGAAGACGAAATCAAATTCTCTCAATATCTCTTCGGCAAGGTAGTCGGCGAATATCAGAAATCTCCGGGTCTGTTCTTTAGGTTAGTAGGCCAGAACATATTCAACTTCTGGTTCGCAGGCAAAACCTGGGCGGCAACGGCCGCGAACGTGGGTCTGCAGCTTCCTTATCTTGTGGTTGCATTCATTGGTGCTCTCTTCAGCCTGAAGATGAAGCAGGCCAAGATCGCCGGCGTGATGGTGTTGTTCATGGCCTACATCATGGCAGTCCATCTGCCCATTCTTGCGCAGGCAAGATATAGCATGCCGCTTATCCCGCTCATATCGATACTGGCTTCAATCGCACTGGTTGCCGCGCGACGCCGAATGACAGAACGAGAGACAGTCGCGATGATGCGTGCCGGTAACTCGGGCGCTGGCAGCTCTTCTGGTTTCGCCTCGGTTACTCCGTCTCTCGTGATCGAAGAGACACGCTTGAATCTTGGACATTTGCGAGAACAAGTCGAACTGAAACCCGTACCCCGATGCGATATCTATCTGTCGATTGTTATTCCTGCTTATAACGAGCAGTCCCGCTTGCCACGAACGGTGCTTGAAACCATCCAGTGGTGCACTACCAAGAAGCTTGACTTTGAACTCATCATCGCGGACGACGGCAGCCGTGACGAGACCCTGGCGCTGGCGCGGTTGTTCGAAGACAGCGACAGCAGGATTCGGGTCATCTCATGTCCGCATATGGGCAAAGGCTCCGCCGTTCGCCTAGGGGTGCTCAACGCGAAGGGCCGCTTTGTTCTCTTCATGGATGCCGACGGTGCGACCCCGCAGACAGAGATTCCAAAACTGCTGAACTCGCTGGAAGACGGCCTTGACGTCGCAATCGGATCGAGAGTTATCCAGCGCCCCGGTGAAGTCGATGTCCAAACCTCCTTTTATCGCCGTATCATTGGCCGGGTCTTCGCGTTCTTGGTCGGCAGATTTGCGATCGAAGGTATCAACGACACCCAATGTGGCTTCAAGATGTTTCGCCATGAGGCTGCTATGGAGATATTCTCGCGCCAAAAAATCTCTGGCTTTGCATTCGATGTTGAAATTCTCTTCATAGCTCGGCGTCTGTCGCTCAACATCGCTGAGATTCCCGTCAACTGGGTTGCCCAACCGGGGTCTAAGGTCAATCTTGTGACCGATTCGATTAAGATGTTCGCGGACATTTGCATAATTCGATGGTTGCATCGCGGCTTTCGGACGAGTACGTCCACAGGAGATGCCCGGCATCCCAATCAGTCTCTGGAAGCTGAATCGCAGATCGGCTAAGTCCAGAATTCTGTATTCAGTTACTTCCAGGCATCTAATTCCATCCAGATGATCAACATGCTCTTCAATTCTCTGGAGTTTGCGGCTTTCTTCCCTTTTGTGGCGGCACTTTTCTTTCTCTTGCTGCAACCTGAGATTTTTTTTACTTCAAAGAACCGGCAAACCGGTATAATTTGCCTCTGTGGAACCACAGTGGTTCGGAAGTAAGACGGAAATCGTCACTACTTCCATAACTCACAACCCCTGACGCTGCGGGGCCGCGATCTTCTCACACAATGTTGCTGACCACTGAGAGCTTATTTAGCGGCAGGATCCGAGGCCAAGCGAGAAAATTTTGCAAGTTTCTGACCAGATCAACCGATCGCCGCAGAACTAGCCTCCATATAGTTTGAGGAATCGAATGTCATCTCGTTTGTGGACAAGACTTCAGAACAGTTACAGGAGTAACTCCGCAAGGTGGTTGTTTAGAAGGCCACGTGCGGTTCGCCTGCAGCGGCCAATGATCTCCTTCACCTTCGACGACTTTCCTCGAACTGCTCTCACCGCAGGCGGCGCAATCCTGAATAGGTATGGATTGTCTGCCACCTATTACGTAGCTCTTGGGTTGATGGGAAAGGATTCGCCATCCGGTCCGATCTGCAATTCAGGCGACCTGGTCACACTTCTCGAGCAGGGCCACGAGTTGGGGTCTCACACCTTTTCACACTGCCACTCCTGGGATACTGAAGGAGAGACCTTCGAAGCCTCGATTGTTGAGAACGAAATTGCTCTCAGCAAGTTGCTTCCCGGTGCAAAATTCGAGTCTTTTTCTTATCCAATCGGTGAGCCCCGGCCAATGACCAAGCGGAGAACGGGCAAGCACTTTCCCTGCTGCAGGGCTGGCGGACAGACTTTCAATTCAGGAACAGCGGATCTTAATCAACTGGCTGCTTTTTTTCTCGAGAGAAGTAAAGGCGGTCTGCAGTCGATCAAAGACTTGATCGACAGGAACCGTGAGTCGCGCGGATGGACTATCCTCGCGACTCACGATATCTCGCCTGACCCAAGCCCTTACGGATGCACGCCGAAGTTTTTCGAGGAAGTCGTGCAATATGCGGTTAACTCCGGGGCGTACATCCTGCCAGTTGCTCGAGCGCTGGATGTGCTTGCCGGTCCAAATCTCAAGATCTAGACCGGCCGCATCATCTTCGCTTATTGCACCAGGGTAAATGACAGACCGACTGGCGCTGGGGGAGTAACTCCCTGAGTGGTACCAGAACTGTAGCAACTCGTAGCGTTAAAGGCCAAAGCGCTTCCGGTTCCGTCCGGCGGCCCTGCCAGCGTCTTCAGGTAGCAGGCCATCGCAGGGATCGCATTGAGATGTCCTCCCCATGCAGAGGTTGTGGCGTCCCCAGCATAAGAAGTACCGATGATCGCTGCGGTTCCGGATTGGTGACCTGGAGTGTTGAGCGTACCCGCTACCATGCCGATGTTTCCGCCGGTCAGATCGGGACCGATCGCGGGGAACGGGATCGAGGTGGAATACCAGCTCGGACGTGACGCGAAGGCAAAGCTTGCAGGGCAACCCAGGGTGCTTGTGCAGGCGGTGGGAGCGGGGTTGGAATAGACAGAGATCGAGCTTGGCACCTCGGCCGTGTTCCAGGACACCGACCCATTGAACGCATCCCAGTTTCCCCATCGCAAAACGGTTGCCGCGACGTTGGGATCGATAGGTAATGGACCGCCTGCGTATCCGTCTGCCGAACTAACTGTATTGCCCGATCCCAGGCTCCACGGATAGCCGTTGGTCGCACTCCTGAAGTATTCACTGTTGGTGAAGTTGTAGCCCGCGTTCGAAACGCCGGGGGTACCGATGACGTTCCCCACATAATTCTGATAGCGCCAAAATGCCTCATCCAGGAAGGCGAAGAGGTTCGCGTTCTTCGATGTGTCCGTCCCGCAGTTGCCGTTAGCGCACGACTCCCAGCCGGTGAAGAAGTTGCGGTACATGGTATTCGCCAAGCCGCTGCCATGCGCGTCATCCATTACCATGTCAGCGCCGACATTGCCTTCGTAAAGGTTATAATCCGCCCCTTCGGAGTGGCCGGGCCAGATCGTGCCGAACAGTGTTCCGTTGCCGGTGTAGCTGTTTGTGAAGAAGTTGTATCCGAAGACGTTTCCGCTGGCTGGCCCGTTGACGATCAGTCCCAGATGAGCGTTTTGGATGATATTGTTGACGACGAGATTGTTGCCGCCGTAAATATTGATACCGCTGTTGTCAGTCGACGGATTCGACTGGCCGGCGTTGTAGATGTAGTTGCTCTCCATGTCCCCATACATCGACTGCACTGGCCAGAGAGTAATGTTGGGAAAGTTCTCTATCGTGACATTCTGGACCCAGTAGCGGGCCAGGTTATTGAAACCAATTCCAGCCGTCATACCGCCGTAGCTCGTACTGGCCCCGTTGACTAGAAGGTTGCGAATGCCGACATTCTGGGAGGGTTGAATAAACCATGCTTGAGGAGTCTGACCCGAGGACCAGTTAGGATGCTCGAGGGGAGCGGAGATGGTGATGACTGTACTCCCGTTGTAATTGCACGATGGGGAGCAGGAGACTACCTGAGTCATTTCCTGCTGATAGCGTTCTGGGCGCGCAGCCCCGACGGCAGCGTTGTAAGAACACCCCACCGGGCCAGAGGGACCGTAGGCATCGCCGCAAACAAAGAAGTTTCCGTTATCTGTTGCCTTGCCCTTGCATGGCGATCCGGAGTACCCCGTGTCGCATTGATCGAGAACAAGCATCGTGCCCGCATTGATGCCGGCCGAATTGCTCAGGGTAACTGTGTTTGAACTCTGGGTATAACCGGCCGTCCAGTTATAAGCGGTGGGCGAACCTCCCGAATAATTCGAATCAGAGCTTCCAAAGCTGATACCACACGAGCCGTTGCCTCCACTGCAAGTGGATCCAGACGTGAAGTTGATCTTCGTGGAGGTTGGTCCAGACCCTCGCAATTCCACATTGTTGGCGCCGGTAACGATGATGCCCGAGCTGAAGTTGTAGGTTCCAGATCCCAACAGAACGTAGGTGTTCGCAGGAGCATTGGAGAGCGCAGCGGAGATTTGCGCTGGCGTCACCGATGTTCCGGCGTTAGTAACCGTCGCGCACTGTGTATTGACACATTGCGACCAGGTGGCAGAAGGGATGCCGCCTGGGATCCCGGCCTGAGTCCAGTCGGTTGCCCGGGCAGTTGCCAGAACATTGGTTGATAGCCGCTGACCTCTCGAAACATGTGACAAGCACAGCAGCACAACGGGAACGAATGAGAGAAAAAGAAAGACCATCCGGGGGAGTTTGCGAAGCATAATTATTCCTTCCTGCTCGGTTTGGAGCGCTACTGGCAGTTTACTGCCCGATCCCGCGCGCAAACGTTTATACCTGGAACTATGGTAACACAGTATGAACTTTGGTAACACATCGGTAACCTATTTCTGCAAAAAAGAGCTTAGGGATTCTGAAAGGTCGGACATGAACAGGCTTGAGACCGCTGGGCGGAGTTCGCGTTATCTCCTTATTGCGGTTTGTTTACTCGCATTTGCCCTTCGATTGTCGTCGATGTTTGCCACGTCGAGTTTCCGGGTGGTCGAAGACGACACCAATCATTTTGGCTTTGGATGGGAAATGGGCCGAGTGGCTAGCTCGCTAGCCGAGGGGGCGGGGTTTTCTTCACCGCTGCCTTTGCCAACCGGTCCAACTGCCATCGTCGGTCCGGTCTATCCTCTTATTTTAGCATCAGTTTTCAAAGTTTTCGGTGTCTATACCACCGCGTCGGCAATCGCGATCCGAGTCCTTCAGATTCTGTTTTCCAGCCTGACCTGCTTCGTAATCTATTTGTGTGGCCGTGACACGGTGGATGAATCTGCTGGGAAACTGGCGGCATTCGCCTGGGCAATCTTTCCGCTCAATATTTTTTTCAGCGTTACTAAAGTTTGGGAGACCTCGCTTACCGCGCTGCTAATGGCAACGTTGTTCTGGTTCATGCTTCCGTTGCGCCACTCACTTTCCGTCAGGCGTTGGTCTGCTGCCGGAGCTCTGCTGGCAATTGCAGCGCTCGTCAACACTTCCCTTGTAGTAATCGTGATTCCTTTCGGGCTCACGGCGTTGTGGAGGAACCGAACGCGCGCCATTCTTCCAGCGATGGCCGGCGCCCTGACCTGCCTGGCAGTCGTTTCCCCATGGCTGGTGCGCAATCATACGGAGTTCGGCAAGTTCATGTTACGGTCCAACTTCCCCCTCGAGTTCCGCATAGGCAACAACGAATTCTCATACGGACAGAAGATTGAAGCGCTGCACCCATCGAATACTCCGTCTCTGAACCTGCACTGGCAGGCTGTCGGCGAATCGCGCTTCATGGCCGAGGAGCAGGTAGCGAACTCGCAGTTCGTCTCCACCCATGTCGGCAGGTTCGCGTACTCCACCATCAATCGAGTGGTAAATTACTGGACCGGCGCCTGGATCAAACCAATCGCCGGCTTCCCCAACAGTTGGCCAGTCATCCTCGCTACATCGGCTCTGACGCTGCTCGGTTTACTGGGCGTCAGACGAATGCTAATCGGCGGTAACTCCGCAGGCTCTGTCTACATCGGTTGTTTACTCATCTATCCCGTAGCGTATTACCTCACAACCAGCCAGCCGCGTTTCTACCATGCAATCACTCCGCTACTGATTCTGCCCGCTTCATCCTGGGCGATGGAATGCTGGAGGAGGGTTAGAGCGCCCATCATTGTTCATGACAAGGTCGCAGCCGGAGATTAGAACGATCGATGGCATTTCTACTAAGGAATTCGGGTTGGCCTCTCCCCATAAGTACACCCGAGCGGTTGGCTCACTTATTTCAAATATCCATAGGAGCTTAGATTGAGGCCTTTTAGTACAGAGGGCGCCTTCGACGATCGCGTCACATCCGGCGACGGCGAATTGCGCAGGCGTGCGGTTCGAGGCGCGGGGGCGACATTATTCCTGGGAGCGGTGGCGTTGGCGATTCAGGTGATCGCCACCATGGTGTTAACCCGGCTTTTGACTCCAACCGACTTTGGCCTCATAGCCATGGTCACAACTTTTAGCCTTCTTCTGGTCAATTTTGGCTACAACGGACTTACTGAGGCGATCGTCCAGCGCGAAGAAATGAATCACGCACTGGCCAGCAATCTCTTCTGGATCAACATAGGCTTCGGAGTCCTTCTGACGATCGTGTTTGCAGCGTGCGGCTCGCTGCTGGCGCGGTTCTATCATTCCCCGCAGGTACAGTGGGTGGCGATTGGCATTTCTCTCACCATCTTTACAACCAGCCTCTCTACAGTGCATCTGGCCTTGCTCAAACGAGCCATGCATTTCTCCTGGGTCTCCACGAATGATATCTGCGCCCGCGTCGTCTCTGTTGCCCTTTCGATCCTATTGGGATTTATGGGCTGGGGTTACTGGGCACTGGTTGCTGGGGCGGTTGTGCTACCAGTCAGTGTCTGCATCGGCGCAATGTTCATGTGCCGGTGGAGGCCGGGTATTCCCCGGCAAGTTGCGGGCACCGGTACGACACTGCGATTTGCGCTACACACTTACGGGAATTTCGGAGTTAATTATCTCTCCCGAAATACGGATAACCTTCTCGTGGGCTGGCGTTTTGACGCAGCTTCTCTTGGTTTCTATAAGAAGGCTTATGACTTGTTCGCGCTTTCTGCCGGCCAGCTTACCTCTTCCATCTCTGTGGTGGTCGTCACAGCCCTCAGCCGGGTCAGGAAAGACCCGCCTTTGTTTCGGCGATCTCTTCTGGATGCCCTTGCGGTCATGGCATTTGTTGGTATGGGACTGGGAGCTGGCCTTACTCTTGTAGGCAAAGATCTAATCCTGATTTTGCTGGGGCCTAAATGGGGTCCTTCTGGTCGAATCTTCACATTCTTTGGACCCGGCGTTGGCGTCATGATTATTTACGGCACCCATGGTTGGATTCATCTCTCACTAGGCCGCGCAGACAGGTGGTTCCGATGGGCCGTCGTCGAGTTCGTCGCGACTTTCCTGCTTTTCGTTGCCGGCCTGCACTGGGGGCCGGTAGGAATTGCAGTCGCCTGGAGTCTGTCTTTTTGGGCTCTCACCATCCCCGCGATCTGGTATGCAGGAAAACCTATCAATCTGGACATAACTGCCGTGCTCTCAGTGATGTGGAGATATGCGGCTGCCTTTCTGGTCACCGTCTCGGTGACTTACCTCGTCATGCATCAAGTTCCCGGTCTGGCTGGAGCGCCCGGCGCCCTCAACGCCCTGATACGAATCGCAGTCGTATCGATATTCGTCACAGTGCTGTACGTCGGCACCGTCGTTCTGATGCACGGCGGATTCGAACCGGTGTACAACATCGTGGGCCTGGCAAGGGAGTTGAAGCGTTCAGGCAAGCCTAATAATGATAGTTCGCATAAGTATCCACATAACGGCGAATCGACAGACGACTCAGACGAAAACGAAATGACGACGAATAACTTGCCTCTGGTCTCAATTCTTATCCCTGCCTATAACGCTGAAGAGTGGATCGAGGACACGATACGGTCGGCACTCGCGCAGACCTGGCCGCGAACAGAGATCATCGTCATCGACGACGGCTCGAAAGACTCGACAGCCGCCATCGTCCGGCAATTCGAGCCACAAGGTGTGCGCGTATACACACAACAGAATCAGGGCGCCTCGGCAGCGAGAAACAACGCATTCTCGCAGTGTCACGGCGATTACATCCAGTGGCTCGACGCCGACGACCTGCTGTCGCCGGATAAGATCGCCAGGCAGATGGAACTGGTTATGGAGGGCCTCGCACCTCGCACCCTTCTCTCAGGCCCCTGGGGACATTTCATGTACCGGCCCCACCGTGCACGATTTGTCCAGACTGCGTTATGGTGTGATCTTTCTCCGGAAGAATGGCTTCTGCGCAAGATGGACTACAACATCTACATGCAGACCGCAACCTGGCTGGTAAGCAGGGAGATTACTGAAGCAGCGGGGCCCTGGGACACACGTTTGTTAGGCGACGATGACGGCGAATATTTCTGTCGTGCCCTGCTGGCCAGTGACGGTGTCCGTTTCGTACCTGACGCAAAGGTCTATTACCGGGCTTTCCATTTCGACAGTCTGAGCTATATCGGCCGGTTCCCCAAGAAAATAAAAGCCCATTGGATTTCCGTTCAGTTGCATATCGGGTATTTGCGATCATTCAGTGACAACGCCACCACACGTGCCGCCTGCGTACAGTTTTTACGTGATTCGTTGATTTACTTCTATCCGGAAAGCCCCGAAATCGTGCAGCAAGCAGAAGAACTAGCCGTGGAACTCGGGGAGGAGCTTGGAACTCCAGACCTTTCGTGGAAGTACTCATGGATTGAACGAGCATTCGGATGGAACACCACAATAATAGTTCAGACCTCGCTGCGAAAACTCAAATGGCGGTCGGTCAAGAAACTCGAAGAACTTATGTTTCGACTTGAAGGCCAAAAGCGGGCCTTGTCCGCTAACTAAGCTTCAAAACCACTACACAGAATTTAAGACAACGAGCGCCGGCTTTCCTATGGCGCAAACACGTCTGCCAGGAGAGATCTCATCTTGAGAATAAGCATATTTGGTTTAGGCTACGTTGGAGCAGTATCGGCAGGGTGCCTCGCATGCGATGGACATCAGGTCGTCGGCGTCGACATGCTCCCGAGCAAGGTCGACCTCATCAATCGCGGCCAGTCTCCGATCATCGAGGCCCACATCGGAGAGATCATAACCGCGACGGTCGCGATGGGGAGACTGCGAGCCACGGACGACGCAAACCACGCGATCCAGGAGACAGACCTCTCCTTCGTCTGCGTGGGAACGCCAAGCCAGGCAAACGGCAATCTTGACTTGCGATATATCCGCCGGATATGTGAACAGATCGGCGAGGCTTTGAAAGCCAAGACCGCGCGACACACTGTAGTTATACGCAGCACTGTTTTGCCAGGAACGATGCGTAAGATCGTCATTCCAACCCTTGAGCAATACTCCGGGAAACGAGCCGGGGTTGACTTTGGCGTATGCAATAACCCTGAATTTCTTCGAGAAGGTTCCGCGGTGCACGATTTCCGCAATCCTCCCAAGACCGTTATCGGCGAACTTGACCCGGCCAGCGGCGACCTGCTTGCCGAACTCTATGAGAAACTCGACGCGCCATTTGTACGAACTGACCTGGAGACCGCCGAGATGGTCAAGTATGTTGACAATAGCTGGCACGCGCTGAAGATCGGCTTCGCTAACGAGATCGGCAACCTGAGCAAAGCCTTTGGCATCGATGCCCATCACCTGATGAACATCTTCTGCCAGGATCGCAAGCTCAACATATCGTCCGAATATCTGCGGCCCGGCTTTGCCTTCGGTGGTTCATGCCTTCCGAAAGATTTGCGGGCTCTGTCCTATCAAGCCAAGATCCATGATCTGGAGCTTCCGATTCTTACTTCCATCCTGCCAAGCAATGAAATGCAGGTAGCCCGCGGCCTTCAAATGATTACCGAGAAAGGCTACACACGCGTCGGCGTTCTGGGCTTCAGCTTCAAAGCCGGCACCGACGATCTACGCGAAAGCCCAATCATCGAAGTCATCGAACGCCTCATCGGCAAAGGCTACGATCTGCGTATTTACGATCAGAACGTCAACCTCGCGTCCCTGGTTGGCGCAAACAAGGATTTCATTCTCAATCACATCCCTCACATCTCAAGGCTGATGGTCGACAATATCGATTCCGTTCTAGATCACGCGCAGACCGTGGTCATCGGCAACAAGGATCCTGCATTCAAGCACGTGGCGGCCCGGCTGAGTGAAGAGCAACGTTTAGTGGACTTTGTACGGATCATCGATGGAAGGAGCAACAATGGCAAGTATGACGGCATCTGTTGGTGAACTGACGAACGTGCAAAGTGGGACCTCGGCAGCGCAGGACACAATCTTTGAGTCGATTCAACGACTCTCCCAATGGCTCATAGAACACAACTATAGAGGCTACGACACTTTCGACGGTCTTAATGCCCGATTTGTACGTCCGCTCACCTTCAAAAGCAGGTTCCTGCGAACTGTTCTTCAGCAGGGCGTAAGGCGATTTCCTGTAAATCTGCGTCCGATGCTCGGAGTTACGAGGGAGCACTCCACTAAGGGCATGGGATTTCTGGCACGGGGATTCATGCGTCTCCACAAAACGACTGGAAATCAGGAGTGGGCAGACAAAGCGGAAACCGCACTACAGTGGCTGATTGAACATCAATCGCCCGGATACAACGGAGCATGCTGGGGCAACCATTTCGACTATCAGTCCCGGGGCTTTTACCTTCCTAAAGGAACGCCCACCGTCGTGTGGACATCTCTGATCGGACACGCCTTCCTCGATGCTTACGACCACTTCCAGAAAGATCGCTACCTTCAGGTCGCAGTATCTGCGTGCGAGCACATCCTTCGCGATCTTGCGGTTTTTCCCGACGGGGATGGAGCCTGCATCACCTACGTACCTGGACTGCAATGCGAAGTCCACAATGCCAACACGTTAGGCGCCAGTTTGCTTGCTCGTACCTATTCGTTAACCCGTCATCAGCCTTACCGCGAGTTAGCGCAGAGAGCGATTCAGTACACGGCTCAATATCAGAGAGCTGACTCCTCGTGGTTTTACGGCGAGAAGACAAATATGCACTGGGTTGATAGCTTCCACACGGCTTACGTTCTCGACTGCTTCAAACACTATTCACGTTACACGGGCGACAAAAGCTTTGATCCGGTTATGATGAGCGGATATCAGCACTGGAAGAACACTTTCTTTCTATCCGACGGAACACCCCGGTATTACGACCACAAGACGCTTCCCATCGACATCCAGTGCAGCTCGCAGGCAATCGACACGCTCGTCTTCTTCCAGGATCTTGACCCATCGAGTCTATCCCTCGCGCTCAAGGTTGCGCAGTGGACAATTGATAATATGCAGGATCGCACCGGTTATTTCTACTACAGGCGATACTCTAGCTGGTCGGTCAACAAGACTCCGACGTTACATTGGGGCCAGGCGACGATGTTATGCGCACTGGCTGGTCTCTATAAGTCGCTCAGGCAACGGGATGGTCTGTGAAAAAGAAAATCCTGATCATAGTAGAAAACCTTCCCGTACCTTTTGATCCCCGCGTTTGGAAGGAGTCTTGCGCACTCCACCAGGCTGGTTACGAAGTAGCCGTGCTTTCCCCGCGCGGCAAGGGCTACACCAAGCCTTACGAGGTGATCGAAGGGGTTCACATCTACCGGCACCCAATGCCAAAGGAGGGCAACACCGCATTCACCTACCTTTGGGAATACGGCTGGGCGCTGTTCTGGGAATGTCTGTATGCGTGGTGGATATTCCTGACGCGTGGATTTCATGTAATCCAGGGATGTAACCCTCCAGATAACATCTTTCTCGTGGCGTTACCGTTCAAACTCTTCGGGGTGAAATACATCTTTGACCACCATGACGCCAATCCTGAACTCTACCTTTCGAAGTATGAAAGGAAAGACTTCTTCTACAAAACACAGGTTTGGCTCGAACAATTGACCTATCGCTTCAGCGATGTTGTGATCGCCACAAATGAAAGCTACAGGGCGCTGGCCATCAATCGAGGCCGACGTGATCCACAAGATGTCTTTGTAGTCAGGAATGGTCCCGATCTGACAAAGTTCAAGCCTGTTCCTGCGAAGCAGGAGCTGAAGCACGGTAAGTCATATCTCGCCGCATACGTAGGAACGATGAGCATCCAGGAAGGCCTGGACATCCTGCTTGACGTAGCCCTGGAGCTCAAGAATCGCGGCAGAATAGACGTCCACTTCACCTGCGTTGGCGGAGGGCCTGGCTTGGAAGGACTGCGGCGGATGATGAAGGACAAGCACCTGGAACAAACCTTCAACTTCACTGGCCGAATACCCGATAAGGGGTTGCTGGACATACTCTGCACCTCTGATGTTTGCGTTAACCCAGACAAGCCATGCGAGATGAACGATATCTCCACGATGATCAAGATCACAGAGTACATGGCGCTGGGCAAGCCCATCGTTCAGTTTGATTTGAAAGAGGGGCGTTTCAGTGCAGGCGAAGCATCTCTCTACGCCAGCAATACCGATTTGGTAACCGACTTCGCCGATAAAATACTGTGGTTGCTCGAGAATCCCGAGGAGCGTCAACGAATGGGCGAAATAGGGCGCCGTCGAGTAGAACAACAACTCGCCTGGGAGTACTCTGTAGAACATTTAGTCGCCGCCTACGAGCGGGCCTTTCAAAAACGCGGACAGGCGTCGGCGTAGGCGCAAGCCCGCCGGAAACAGAACACATGATCGAGGTACGTGTAATGAAGAACTGTGATGTAGCCATAATTGGAGCAGGGCCATATGGCCTCTCGGTCGCTGCTCATCTCAAGTTAGCCGGAGTAGACTTCCGTATCTTCGGCAGCCCGATGGAGTTTTGGCTGAAACACATGCCGCAAGGCATGCACCTGAAGTCGGAGGGCTTTGCATCTTCGCTCTTCGACCCCGGCTCCGACTTCACCCTCGAAGCCTACTGTAAAGAGAAAGGACTTCCCTACTCCAGCCTCGGCTCTCCCGTTCCACTTGAGGTATTTACTTCCTACGGAGTTGAATTCCAGAAAAGGTATGTGCCAAATCTGGAGCATCAGAAGGTCGCAAAGTTGCGAAAATCGTTTGAAGGTTTCCAACTCACCTTGGATGACGGAGAGGTATTTACCGCTCGCAGAGTAGTCGTCGCAGTAGGACTCACATACTTCGACTATCTGCCGCCTGAACTGGCCTCGTTGCCCGGTGAACTTGTAACCCACAGCTCTAGGCACAGTGCTCTCGAACAGTTCAGAGGAAAAGACGTCGCCATCGTTGGAGCGGGCGCCTCGGCTCTGGATCTTGCGGCTCTGCTACACCAGGTGGGCGCGTCTGTGCAGGTTCTTGTACGCGGCCCTAAAGTCCGCTTTCACGATCGCCAGGATAATGTCACCCCTTCGCTGCTGGATCGTCTGCGCAATCCAATCACCGGTATCGGCCCAGGCTGGAAGTTATACCTGTGCACTAACATGCCATTGGTCTTCCGACTGATGCCAGAGAAGTTCCGCCTGGATAAAGTGCGCCGCATTCTTGGCCCGGCGCCGTGTTGGTTCACTAAAGAACACGTTATCGGAAAGGTCGGAATCAACCTCGGCGTTCGCATCGCTGCCGCCAACGCGTACCATAACCGTATAACTTTGCGGTTGTCAGACGACACCGGCGCGGAGAGGACTCTGGAAGCGGACCATCTCATCGCAGCCACAGGCTATCGTGTGGATCTGCAACGGCTAGCTTTCATTGATGCCGATCTCCTCTCTCAAATACGATCTGTCGATAAAGCCCCAGCGCTCTCGGCAAACTTCGAGTCCTCTATACGCGACCTCTACTTTGTGGGTATTACGGCCGCAAACACCTTTGGACCTCTACTGCGCTTTGCCTTCGGAGCCGGGTTTGCCGCGCCTCGTATCTCAAAACATCTGGCCCGAACTGCGGCTCGCACTCTTGCCGTGCGTAAGCATCAGGCAGAGATGCAGCCAGTTACTGAACGAGATACAGCAGAGCCAGTTACGCATTAGATTTTCGATCTCCTGCTCCAGCGCCACGCACTCAGACAGAGCAGGTTGCATCTAATGTTTTCAAACCCACACCTTACAACCCCCATGAATAACTTCAAACCAATCGGCCGCAAGGCCACGCAGATAAGAGTTTTACTGACCGATACGAATCGCTGGGCTCTATCGGCACGTCTTGCGATGAGTCTCGCCGAGGCTGGCTGCCACGTCGAGGCCATCTGCCCGTCACCACGCCACGCATTGATGAAAACGCGGGCTGTACAGCGGATATACAAGTACAGCGGCTTTCGCCCTCTCGAGTCTTTAAACTCCTCGATTGAGGCGTCGGAACCCGACATCATCATTCCGGCGTGCGATCGTAGCGTCGCACATCTTCATCAGTTGCACGCTCGGGCCAAGTTTGGTGGCGTGGCAGAGAACAAGTTAACTGCGCTGATCGAGCATTCTCTGGGATCACCCGCCAGTTACGCTCAGGTCACTTCCCGCTACGACCTTCTCCTGCTCGCACACGAGGAGGGTATCCGCGTACCTCGAATGAGTCCCGTCAAGACCTCGAAGGATCTTGACTCCTGGCGCACACTCGGTTCGTGCCCTTCGGTACTGAAGGCCGACGGAACCTGGGGCGGAAGAGGCGTGAGAATCATCCGTTCTCCCGAGGAGGCCGATCACTCCTTTGGGGACCTTGCCAGGATGTCGCGGTTTAGCCGCGCAGTTAAGCGTCTCGTCGTAAATCGCGATTCCTTTTCGCTTCGATCATGGCTCAAGGATCCAAAGCCGGAAGTCATCATTCAGTCTTACATCTATGGGCGTCCTGCTAACTGCGCAGTAGTTTGCTGGGAGGGCCGCGTACTCGCCGCTATCGCAGTAGAGGTTGTACGTTCTGCAGGGCTCACCGGCCCTGCGAGCGTCGTGCACGTAGTCGAAAACCCCGAGATGCTGTTCGCAGCCGAAAGAATCGCCTCGCGCCTGGGATTGTCAGGCTTCTTCGGATTGGACTTCATGATCGAAGAAGGAACAAACGCTGCATACCTGATCGAGATGAATCCGCGGTCCACTCCGCCCTGTCATCTGCGACTCGACAAGGGCCGCAATCTGGCCGACGCGCTTTGGGCGCAACTCGCCGGTCAACCTCGGCCCGAAGACTCACCGGTAACACACAGCAACGTGATCGCCTATTTTCCGCAGGCGTTCGCAGGGCAAGAAAAGGTGCCAGAGGAGGCCTTCCTGGACATACCTCACAGTGAACCCGAACTCATCCAGGAGCTCCTCAATCCTTTCCCTGACAATACCTTTATGTTTCGTCTGATCCAACGCCTCAAGGGAAATCAGACTGAAACACACACTAGCGACCTACTAAAGAATCGGGCAGGCGATCCACTGCATACTGTAGGCGCAGTTCAGGGTGATAGCCTCGCAGCAGTTGTCGACACTACAATTGAAGAGACCGTGCGGAAGGCGAAGATCTCGTCGACATGATTTTTCATGAAACAAAACTTCCGGGAGTTTTCGAGATTCATCTCGAACCAAAACCGGACGAACGGGGCTTCTTCGCGCGGTCGTGGTGCCAGCGGGAATTCGAGCAACACGGCATCAATTCCCTTCCGGTGCAATGCAGCATCTCGTTCAATGAGAAAAAAGGGACGCTGCGGGGCATGCACTACCAGGCGGAGCCACATTGGGAGACCAAACTGGTGCGATGCACCCAGGGCGCAATCTACGATGTGGTGATCGACCTTCGGCCCAATTCGGCGACCTTCAAACAATGGGTCGGCGTCGTCTTGACCGCCGCCGACCGCAATATGATCTACATTCCGGAAGGCTTCGCACACGGCCTGCTCACGCTCGAAGACCGTACTGAAGTTTTCTACCAGATCTCTGAGTTCTACTTCCCTGAGCTATCTCGGGGAGTTCGCTGGAATGATCCGGCATTCAACGTCGAGTGGCCATCAGAACCTCAGGTTATCTCCGGCCGCGACCAAACCTACCCGGATTTCAAATAAAGCTTCCGAATCGAGATTCTAAAACAAGCATGGACCTGCTGAAAGACTTTGACCGCCTCGATCTGACGGAGATAGGTAGAGAGTTACACAGTTTCGCCACCGAGCTTTACCCTATCTGTCGCAGCATCACCGGCGACGGTATACGCTCTACCCTTTCACTAATTCAGGATAAGATTCCGCTTCAGATCTCGAATGTCCCAACTGGCGCCGAGGTTTTCGATTGGACCGTCCCAAAGGAATGGAGCATTCGTGACGCCTATATCAAGGATCCAAACGGGGTACGAATTCTTGATTTTCAGAACCACAATCTTCACGTCGTGAACTACAGTACTCCGGTACGCGCCACAATGCCGCTCGCCGAACTCAAGCAGCATCTGTTCACTCTTCCTGACCATCCCGATTGGATCCCATACCGCACCTCTTATTACAAGGAGACATGGGGATTTTGCCTCGCTCACCGGCAGCTACTTGCAATCGACGAAGGCAACTACGAAGTATGTATCGACTCGACTCTCGAAGACGGGCATCTGACGTATGGAGAATGCTATCTTCAGGGCAAGTCGAGTGACGAAATACTGATCTCAGTGCACGCCTGTCATCCGTCTCTGGCCAATGACAATCTATCCGGGTTGGTCGTAGCCGCATTTCTTGCTCAGTTCCTGTCCGGACGTGAGCTTCGCTACTCATATAGGTTTCTGTTCATCCCGGGAACGATCGGGGCAATCACCTGGCTGTCACGAAACAAGGAGAAAGCGCAACACATTCGCCACGGATTCGTGTTGACCTGTATCGGAGATGCAGGCGGCTTCCATTACAAGAAGAGCAGGCGTGGCGACGCCGAGATCGACCGCGCAATGGCTCTCGTCTTGCGGCACAGCGGTGAATCGGCAGAAGTCCTCGAGTTTTCTCCGTACGGCTACGACGAACGGCAGTATTGTTCGCCCGGATTCAATCTCCCGGTCGGTTGCCTCATGCGAAGCGTCTGGGGGACCTTCCCCGAGTACCATACCTCGGCTGACAATCTCAGTTTCATTCATCCCGAGCAATTGGCTCGATCGCTGCGCCTTTGCACCTCCGTAGTAGACCTGCTCGAGAACAACTACGCTTACGTCAGCCAGAATCCCTTCTGCGAACCCCAGTTAGGGAAAAGAAATCTCTACCGCAGCACCGGCGGCGAATCGATCAGCACAGAGATGAACGCACGCCTTTGGGTCCTCAACTTTTCGGATGGGGAACACTCGTTGCTGGATATCACAGAGCGATCCGGCCTGCCGTTCGCTGCCATCCATGACGCAGCTCAGCTCCTGCATGAGAGCGGCCTGCTAATTCAAGTTCCCGCCATAGCGTAACGACGGAAACAGCGTCTCTAAAAAGCATTACCCATTCAGCATCAGCTACGAAGATAAGAGCAGACTCACGGATGAGCGCAGCTACACTTCCTTTAACATCGCCCACCGTGGTGAAGAAGCTTCGGCCCTTTTACAGGCCGGAGCTCGACGTGTTGCGCTTTTTCGCTTTTCTCGGAGTATTTCTCTTTCATGTCAACCACCCACTGGGGTTCTACGTACAGCACGAAATTCCGCGAGCGATTGCCTTAGTCGCAACCAGTCTCATCGAAGGCGGGGTATTCGGCGTAGATCTGTTCTTTGTGCTCAGCGCCTATCTCATCACGGAGTTGCTGTTTCGCGAAAAGGATGCGTGCGGATCGCTCGACGTCAAGGGCTTTTACATTCGTCGCATCCTCCGCATATGGCCTCTCTATTTCTTCATCATCGGATTGGCCCTGATCCCGGTCTTCAATCCAAATCACGTTTTCACCTGGCAGCATGCCGCAGCATATCTCCTGCTGATGGGTAATTGGAGCGTCATCGCCTGGGGCTGGCCATTGCATTCCATCATCGGCCCGCTTTGGACCGTATCCATCGAAGAGCAGTTCTACCTGTTGTGGCCGCCGATTGCGCGCAAGCTCTCCCGCGACCGCCTCGTTTCAGCAGCCATTTGCATGATGATCCTTTCGAGCCTTACTCGGGTTTTGATGGTCCTCATTCACGGCGGAATGAACTCGGCGTGGTGTAACACTTTCGCCAGGCTTGACCCTATCGCAGCCGGTATCTTGGTAGCCGCGCTATTGCACGGTGGAGTGCCGGATTTCCGTCTCGCTACACGTTTTGGCATGCTCTCTATCGGTATCGTCGCGCTCGCCCTCGTCGGCAATTATTGGCAGATCCACAACCCCGAGCGTCTCTATTGGGTTCCAACGCTCGTTGGGTTCCCCGTTGTCGCAGCAGGCGCCACTCTCATCCTGCTTGCCGTGCTTGGAATTCAGCTTTCGATGCCCCGCCCGTTGATCTATCTGGGTAAGATCTCCTACGGGCTGTATGTCTATCATCCGCTTGGAAATGTGCTTTCCATCATGCTGATACCGGTACACTCGGGCTTTGTTCAATTGGCCCTGCGGCCAGTAACTGCATTAGCAATCACCATTGCGCTTGCGTCCGTGTCCTATGCGGTGCTCGAAAAGCCATTCTTACGTCTTAAAGAGCGCTTTGCGCATATAAGCTCGCGGCCTTTGTAACAACCTGGAATATCAGGCCTACGGAGCCGAGAATATAGTTCGTTGTTGTTATTGTTCGTCGAGTATTCGATCGAATATCATCAGTTTTCCCGCAGGCCGTCGTCGTGAACCTTGCGAACGGCAAGACCCCTCACCCTGACTCTGATCGGAGCTGAAAACTACCATGAAGGTGCTGTTAACTGGAAGCAAAGGCTATATAGGCTCTGTGGCTGGGCCGATTTTGTCGGCAGCGGGACATGAGGTCGTCGGTCTCGATACCGATTTGTATTCGAACTGTGACTTTGGGACCGGTCCCGAGCCTGGTCCGGAAATTCGCAAGGATCTGCGTATGCTCGAGGTATCCGATCTCGCCGGATTCGATGCAGTAGTGCACATGGCAGCCATCTCCAATGATCCGGTCGGAAACCTTAACCCTCAGCTCACCTACGACATCAATCATCTGGCCTCGGTAAAGCTGGCAAAACTCGCGAAAGAAGCAGGAGTGCAGCGCTATGTTTTCGCGTCGTCCTGCAGTACTTACGGCTCAGCAGGGGACGACTTCCTCGATGAAACCTCAGATCTCAATCCGGTCACCCCGTACGGCGAGTCGAAGGTACTCGTCGAGCGGGAAGTCGCCCTGCTCGCCGACGAGACGTTCTGCCCGACCTATATGCGCAATGCCACGGCATATGGGGCCTCGCCGCGATTGCGCCTCGATATCGTGTTGAATGATTTTGTGGCTGCGGCTCTGACCACAGGCAGAATCCATATCAAGAGCGACGGAACTCCTTGGCGGCCGATCGTTCACATCCGTGACATTATCGGAGCAGTGGTGGCAGTTTTGGATGCGCCTCGGGAAGTAGTGTTCAACGAGACATTTAATGTCGGCCGCAACGATGAAAATTTCCGTGTCCGTGAACTCGCAGAAATAGTCGCCGAAGTCATTCCTGGATGCCGCATTGAATACGCGCCGGGCGGCGGTCCCGATCTTCGCTGCTATCGTGTGAGCTTCGACAAGATCAATCGCATGGTTCCAGGCTTTAGGCCGCAATGGACCGCGCGCAAAGGCGCGCAGGAACTTTACGACGCCTATAGTAGTGCGGGATTGACCAGGGCAGATGTGGAGCAGGGTCGCTATATACGGCTCAGCGAGATTCGACGGCTGCAGGATAGCGGACAACTGCACACTGACTTGCACTGGATTGCCAACTACGCCGAGACGGCAGTAACCGCCTGAAAGGGAATGACCCAGACAATGGCAACAATGATGACTCTTCAGGAAACAGAATCCAGGACCACAAAGACGGCGTGCCGTTTTTGTGGCGCTGGGATGTCGAAAACATTTGTCGATCTTGGCATGTCACCGCTTTGTGAGACATATCCGTCTGTAGATCAGCTCAATTCAGGTGAAGTCTACTATCCGCTGCATGTCTATGTCTGTGACAAATGCTGGCTTGTGCAGCTTGAGGAATACGAGAGCGCAGAGAACATCTTCAGTGACTACGCTTACTTCGCTTCGTTTTCAGACTCCTGGCTGAAGCACTGCGAAAAGTATTGCGGCGACATGCAGGCAAGGTTTGGCTTGAACGCCCAAAGCTTCGTAGCCGAGGTAGCCAGCAATGACGGCTACCTGCTGCAATACTTCGTCAAGAAAGGTATTCCAGTTCTGGGGATCGAGCCCGCAGCGAATGTGGCCAAGGCTGCGGTTGAGAAGGGCGTTCCAACGCTGGTTCGCTTCTTTGGCACAGAAGTCGCAAATGAGCTCGTGAGTGAGGGTCGTACAGCGGACCTGGTACTGGGCAATAATGTTCTGGCACAGGTGCCAGACCTGAACGACTTTGTAGAAGGACTCAAGATCCTGCTCAACCCTGAAGGCGTTCTTACACTCGAGTTCCCACATTTATTGCGGCTTATTGAACTGAATGAGTTCGACACCATCTATCACGAACACTTTTCTTACTTCTCACTCATAAGCACGATCAAGATCCTCGAAGCTCACGGACTACGGGTCTTTGATGTCGAGGAATTGAAGTCGCACGGAGGTTCCCTGCGCGTCTTCGCATGCCACGCGGGCAGTCAGACTCACGCTCTTGAGCAGAGGGTGCAGAAGGTCCTCACGGATGAAGTCAACGCAGGCCTCGACAGCATTGAAGGATACGAGGGCTTCGCGCGTCAGGTTAAGGAAGTGAAATTCCAACTCGTTGAATTTTTGATTGGCGCTGCCAAAGAAAATAAGACAGTGGCTGGATACGGAGCCCCAGGCAAGAGCGCAACATTACTTCATTACTGCGGAATCGGCAAGGATCTGATTGAGTATACCGTCGACCGCAGTCCCCACAAACAAGGCAGGCACCTTCCGGGAACCCGCATCCCAATATTTCATCCCGATCGGATCCGCGAAACAAGGCCCGACTACGTGGTGATCCTTCCCTGGAATCTGAAGGACGAGATCATGCAGCAAATGAGTTTTATCCGGGAATGGGGTGGGCGATTCGTTGTGCCGATCCCAAATGTTGCCGTCTACTAAGTCATATCACTCTGCCAACAATCGAAGAGCTGCAAAGTGAATTTTTGCCGCTGTACTTCCAGTATTCAATGTCAATGACGGGAGGCCCTAATGAATATCTTCGTTGATCCCACGATGTCCCAGCAGGAGCGAAAGGCCGAAATTTATAACGGATCGGTATTTGTGCACTCTGCGTCGGAGAGCGCCCGAAGGCTCTGTAGCCTGGCGCAGGAGTTGATCGAGGAGGCCTTTCATCCTCTCGACCCATTGCGCATACACGAGAACATGCCCCCTGAAAAGAGTGCTGAGATCCTCGGGGTTTTGAAACCGAAATTCATCCACCATCCAGAGGCCAAATCGTGCATTCAGGGAATACTCGCCGGGGCCGGTTACGATCTCGACAAGACCTACTTCGATGTACCGCGCATGCGGACTGCATTTCCCGGCGACTATCTCAAGACCGGAATCGCTTACGCTTTTCACCCACACCGCGACACATGGTACTCGGCGCCGATGTGCCAGATTAATTGGTGGATGCCTGTCTACGAAGTGACTAGCGAGAATTGCATGGCATTGCATCCGCACTATTTCGGACGGCCGATCAGGAATGGCTCCAGCAGTTACAATTATCAGCGATGGAACCAGGAAAGCCGCTTCAACGCAGCGCAGCATGTCAAGGTGGATACTCGAGTGCAGCCACGTCCGGAAGAGTCGATCGAACTCGATCCGCAGTTCCGGCTTGTTTGCCCCGTCGCTACAGCATATGAGTTTTCAGCCGCGCATCTGCACTCCACTGTGCCGAATACCTCTGGCGTCATAAGGTATAGCATCGATTTTCGGACAGTCCATCTGGATGACGTTCTGGCCCGGAGTGGGGCGGACAACGTAGATTCTGCATGCACTGGCACCACAATCGGAGATTATCTGCGCGGAAGTGATTTCGCACATCTCCCTCAAGAAGCGGTCGAGCTTTATCTCGATGCGCAGCCGGCTTAGCAAGCCGGATCCCTGCATTCACCGGCTGGATCGCTGATTGTTCCAGTCGCGATCTGAACTCAACGGGCGATGGATCATTCCGGAGGTAAGGAAATGAAAGTAGTTTTGTTCTGCGGCGGGGCCGGCATGAGATTGCGTGGCTACTCTGAAGATGTACCGAAGCCGATGGTCACAGTAGGTGCGCGGCCGATCCTATGGCATGTTATGAAGTACTATGCGCACCATGGTCACAAGGACTTCATAATCTGCCTCGGTTATAAGGGAAGCGCCATTAAGAACTACTTCCTGGAGTACGAGGAATCGGTATCCAATGACTTCGTATTCTCTCAGGGTGGGCGGCAACTCGAGTTCATGCAGCGGGATATCGACGACTGGCGTATCACTTTTGTCGACACAGGACCGCGCTCGACAATAGGTGACCGTTTGCGGCTGATCGAGCCGCATCTCGATGGCGACGACATATTCCTGGCAAGTTATAGCGACGGTTTGACGGACCACCCGCTCCCGCAAATGATTGACGAGTTTTCACGTCGCGATGCTTACGCATCTTTTCTTTCCGTCCAGCCGGCGACCAGCAGCCTTGACACCGTGCAGCTTGGAAAAGACGATCTCGTCACATCGATCCGCTGTATGAAAGACGCCGACATATGGGTCAATGGAGGCTACTTTATCCTGCGCAAAGATGTCTTTCGATATCTGAATCCAGGCGAAGAATTTGTCTATGAGCCCATGCAACGAATGATTACGGAAGGTAAGGTTTGGTCGCCACGGTATAGCGGTTTCTGGCAGTGCATGGACACCTTCAAAGACAAGCAGATATTGGACGAGCTTGAGGCATCCGGCAGAGCCCCCTGGTGCGTCTGGAACAGGGGCCGCACAGCTAGGCTCAGTGCATGATCAGTCTCAACCTCGATAAAGAGAACTCCGGACCGCTGACAGTTCTTTGCCTTGGCGCACACTCTGACGACATTGAGATCGGTTGCGGCGGAACAGTGCTGCAACTAAAGCAGCAACCTCGCGAGGTGATTTTCCATTGGATAGTTTTCAGCGCTACCGGAATTCGCGGCGAAGAAGCACGGACAAGCGCTGAGCGATTCACGAGCGGCTCCAAGCTGAGCCTGGTCTTGAAAGAATTCAAAGATGGCTTTCTCCCCTATAGCGCTGCTCAGATCAAGCAGTTTTTTGAGGAATTGAAAAGCGAGGTTAATCCGGATTTGATCTTCACACATTGGAGCGGCGACGCGCATCAGGATCACCGGCTATTGAATGAGCTTACCTGGAACACCTTTCGCAATCATTTGATTCTCGAATATGAGATTCCGAAATACGATGGAGACATGGGAAGGCCGAGTGCCTTTGTCCCCCTAGCTGAAAAGGCATTCCGGTCCAAGGTGGAAATCCTCTGTGATGCCTTTAAATCTCAAAACTCCAAACCGTGGTTTGCTCCGGAAACCTTTCTTGGATTGATGAGACTCCGCGGAATGGAATCGAACGCGCCCACTGGATATGCCGAGGCATTTTACGTGCGTAAAGTACTGCTCGACCCCATCGGAATCAGGGAAGGAATTCAATGACTCTCGTGCATGAGTTAGCTTCGAGCTATTCCAACCCGAAGACTCTTTCTCCATCGCGCGCGCTGCAAGCGAAGGCCCACAAGCTTATCCCCGGTGGCGCGCACACCTATGCAAAAGGTGACGACCAATATCCTGCGCAGGCTCCGGCGTTTATTGTCCGCGGCAAGGGATGCCATGTCTGGGATCTTGAGGGAAAAGAGTTCATTGAATATGGAATGGGCCTCAGGGGAGTTACTCTGGGACACGCCTTCGAACCTGTGATTGAAGCCGCGTATCGGCAGATGCAGCAAGGCATTAACTTCACACGGCCTGCAACTATCGAAGTCGAAGCCGCCGAAGCATTTCTTGAGATCATCGCAGGCGCCGAGATGGTGAAGTTTGCCAAAAATGGCTCAGATGTAACTACCGCCGCAGTGAAACTCGCTCGCGCCTTCACTGGCCGGGACCTTGTTGCAATCTGCGGAGATCAGCCGTTCTTCTCAACGGACGATTGGTTCATCGGCACCACGGAGATGGACGCGGGCATACCTCACTCGATTACCAGGTTGACTTTGAAGTTTCGCTACAACGATCTGGAAAGTTTGGCGGCGTTGTTTGATTCCTATCCGGACCAGATTGCCTGCGTGATTATGGAGGCGGAGGCAGTAACTCCCCCAAAACCTGGATATCTGAAGCAGGTAAAGGAGCTTTGCGAACAACGAGGAGTCCTGTTGATCTTCGATGAAATGATCACCGGTTTCCGCTGGCATCTCGGAGGAGCGCAAGCATTCCATGAAGTGACCCCGCACCTCTCAACCTTTGGCAAAGCAATGGGCAATGGATTTGCAATTGCAGCTTTGGCTGGATTGCGGGAAGTCATGCAGTTGGGTGGCCTCGATCACGACCAGAGCCGCGTCTTTCTGTTGTCAACGACGCACGGGGGCGAAACCCATGCCCTCGCGGCCTCACTGGAAACGATACGAATTTATCGCGACGAGGATGTGGTCGGCGCTCTCTGGAAGCAAGGAGAACGCTTGCGAGCGTTGATCAACCGATCGATTGCAGAAAACCGCCTGGAAGGAATCTTCGAACTTGTTGGGCGCCCATGCAATCTAATCTATGCTACCCGTGATCAGAATCGCATGCCTTCGCAGGCCTTCCGGACGCTCTTTATGCAAGAGTTGATTCGTCATGGAATTATCGCACCTTCGTTTGTAGTAAGTTTTTCTCACAGCGATACTGAAATCGACAGAACTGCGCAAGCTGTGCATGCCGCACATATCGTCTATCGCAGAGCATTGGACGAGGGCATTGAAAAGTATCTGGAGGGACGCCCGGTCAAACCGGTGTTCCGCGAATACAACTGATCGACCCGCGGATTCAAAACAAAATATTAGGCGTTGGAGCTCAAGTTACATTTAGCCTTCATGCTAATCAGCAACGAATTGATCTATTTTTGCTTATCTCATTTTTGGCTCTCAATTCGACACGCCGGGATCCAGACTTAGCCTTGCGACTCTCTGGACCACTCTTTCTCGTTAAAAACTACTGTGAATATCCTCAATACACTTGCGGGCATAGGCGCCGAGCAGAGAACGCGGCGCTTTTTTCTGGTCATCGCTGTGCTCCTCGGCTTCCTGCAGGCCTGGACAAGCCGCATGGACCTGGTCAACGACACGGTTTCATATCTCGATATCGGTGACGGCGTTTGGCATGGCAACTGGCTAGTGGTAGTCAACGGACTCTGGGGACCGCTCTACGGCATAATACTCGGCGCGGCCACCAATCTACTCAAGCCGTCTGTTGATTGGGAATACCCCCTCGTCCATTCTGTCATCTATGCAATCTTCCTCTTCTCCTTGTGGAGTTTTGATTTCTTCCTGCGTGAATTCATTTCCCTTAGACGGGAAAGAGAGTCCGCCGACGAACTCTCTGTTCCTGCCTGGGTATGGTTGATGATCGGATATACGCTCTTCCTGTGGAGCGCATTGCAGCTTATTCAAGTTTCAGAAACCAACCCAGACATGCTGGTTGCAGCATTTGTGTATCTCACGGCCGGCCTGCTTATCCGAGTCAAGCGAGGCGTCGCCGGATGGCCGGCATACTTAACTATGGGGGTCATGCTTGGGCTGGGCTATCTGACAAAGTTGATCATGTTTCCAGTCTCGCTGATCTGTCTTACCGCTCTATTTGCAATTGGAAAGCGGAGACCTGTGCAGTGCCTGGCAGCGGTCGCCGCCTTCTCCGCACTGGCTGCTCCATTCATCGTGGCTCTTTCCCTGGAGAAAGGTAGAGTGACCTTTGGCGAGTCGGGTCGATATAACTATGCCGTGCATGTAAGCCATGTTCCAAGAACCCACTGGCAGGGAGAAACCGCAGGATGCGGGGAGCCTTTGCATGCCACCCGTCAGATCTTTGACCATCCGGCGACATTTGAATTCGGGACTCCCGTTAGCGGAGCATACCCTGCCTGGACTGACCCGAGTTATTGGTATGACGGGGTCAGGTGTCGTGTCGATGTTAGACATGTCGTCGGCAACACGGCAACACTACTGAGAACAGAGGCGCTGTTCTTTTTTGAGTTGCACGGGAGCATTGTCGCTGCCTTGTTTATTCTGTTCTATGCAAGCGGGCGAAAATGGGCGATCCTGGAAGATCTATTAGCCTATTGGTTTCTGCTCCTCCCGGCAATAGCCGCACTCTGCATATACGCGCTTATACACATCGAGCCCAGGTATCTGGGTCCATTTCTCGTTACATTTCTGTTATGCCTGTACTTCAGTGTCCATCTACGCGCCTCTGAAGGCCATGCGCGACTCTACTCAGCGATCGCCGTTCTCTTACTCGCAATGTATTTCGTACCCATCGAGACGTCCTCTCTGCACATCAAGGCATTTGTCGATGACGTGGCAGGAAGATCAAAGATCGATCCGGACTCCCCCGAGGAGATCGCCAAGGCTATGTATCAACTCGGACTGCGGCCAGGCGATCGGATTGCGTCCTTGGAATACTCGCTTTACAACACATCGACTTGGGCGCGCTTGGCGCGAGTAGAAATCATTGCGGAGGTCTACTACTGGCCTACTCTTTCCGAGAGTGCTGCGAACGACTTCTGGAAGGCCAGTCCTGCGACACAAGGGATGGTGATTCAGGCTATCGGGAAAACGGGCGCCCGAGTCATCGTATCGCAAATGCCGCCGACTCCATCCGATGCTTCCGGTTGGCGGCGCGTCGGCAAAACTGATTACTATGCGTATTGGCTGCATAGGACGACTTAAGGACACTTATGTGAGCAGTCGATCACTGCTCCTCAGCCTCAGCTTCTTGCGAAACTACAATCCAGGCCACGCCCCGATATTGCCTCACCTTTGGTCCTTGTCCGTCGGGGGACAGTTCTATTTAGCTTGGCCCTGCCTTTTCAGCTATCTTTCAAGGCGCAATGCGGCTCGCTTATTGACTGCAATAGTAATTGTAGTGCCGCTCATAAGAGTGTTCGCGCTATTCTGGGTAGGTGACCAATGGGTCTGGCACACAGAACAAGTTGCAGATGGCCTGGCATGGGGATGCCTGCTTGCTCTTCACCAACAGAAACTGCGGGCGACACGAACTTACCAATGGATCGTCAAGTCTCGTATTTTCCTCTTTTTACCAGTGGTAATTATCCTTGCAAGCTACACTTATCCGCAGGCGCTGTACGAGGGCATGGAAAGACAGTAATATTCGTGGGCGTAGCGCTTCTTATAGACATATCTCTTCTACGAGGTGATTCCTTAGCAGGCAAAGTGCTGAATTCCGCTTTTTTGTATGGATCGGTAGAATCAGCTATTCACTATATTTGTGTCAACAGGTCTACCTGGTTGTAACGCGCGGAGAGCAGCCTTTTGCATGGCTTCCCGCAAATCTGGCTCTGTCGTTCTTATGCGCTGTCACATCCTACTATGTAATAGAGATTCCGACGATCCGATTGGGCCGCAAACTTATTGCGCGTCGCGGACAGCCCCTTCTGGCGCTTGCGACACCGGTTGGTTCCGATGCCGAAGCATAGGTCAACACGACAGCAAAACCTGGGAGCCACATTGAGATCGATAAGCCGCATCGACAAAAGATGACATAGTTGAGTGCAGCCCGGTAATCGCTGGATTTTGCGATTCCTTACTGCCTGACTATGAAATCGTGAGCGTAGAAGGAGATTCGAGTACCGTATGCAATCCCAGACGATCGATCAATCTCGTGAAATGGAAGAAAAGAACTGGTGGGACCTTTGGAACACATCTTACCGTGCGCAGGACTCTGTAGATCCAACATCCACAGAGCTATTCGCGCACGTTGCTGATCTCATACAAAAGATCAGCAGCGGTAGTAAGCCGCGCCTATTGGAAGTTGCTTGCGGCACTGGAACACTTTCAAGAACACTTGGCTTCTCAACCTATCACGGTTTAGATTTATCGGCAGCGGCCGTCGAGATCGCCAGACAGAAAGCAGCCCTCCTGCCATTACCGGAAGGTGCGGCCCCAGCAACTTACGAGGCTGCCGATTTTCTCGACTGGCCATTGCCAAAAGAACCATTTGATGTAGTACTTTTCGTCGACGCGATCGCATGTATTCGGGACCAGCAGGTGGTACTGGAAAAGATTGCGCGTAGCCTCGATGTAAACGGGCATCTCGTCCTTACTACAGTCAATCCATTCGTTTACAATCGCATCCGGCGAGCGGGTGGTGTTCGACTCGAGAATGGCCCTGTCAGTCATTACCTTAAGAGAAGTGAACTGCACGCGCTGGTCAAGCGGGCAGGCTTGAAGATGGAGCGCTCATTTTCAATTATGCCGAGAGGTAATATGGGGATTCTGCGCTTCGTCAATGCGCGACGACTGAACGACCTATGCGGAGTGCGCGGAGCCGACATCTTGAGACGTCTGAAAGAGATGGCAGGATTAGGTCAATATAACGTCGTTGTTGCCCGAAAGAGCGGCAGCAGCCGGCACTAAGTACAGTTAGCTATTCGGCTGAAAACTTCCCTCCATGACATGGAATTAATGCAGCATGATTTGATTTTTCTTTATGAGCGACTCATTTAGGATAGGCTAGGAGCTTGCCACGGAGCCAAATCTGAAAACTCAAGTCGGAGCTACTGCGCTGGATGTCCCTGAAGCGTCTGAACTGAAGCGCAAATCCGTTCGCGGAGGCGCTGCATCCATGCTCGGTCAAGGCGTGGGCATAGTCCTTCAATTGATTACTACCTTAGTGCTTGCGCGGCTTTTGTCCCCTGATGACTACGGCCTGCAGACGATGGTCCTCACTCTGACTGGATTCTTCAGTTTGTTCAAGGATGCTGGTTTGAGCGTTGCATCCGTTCAGCGTGAAGAACTTGTACATGAGCAGATATCGACGCTGTTCTGGATCAATATTTCGGTTGGCCTTCTACTCACGATTGCTGTTGCCGCTACCGCTCCTCTTCTTGTTACGTTTTATAAAGATCCTCGGCTGCTGTGGATCACTGTTGCCTCATCGACCATTTTCTTTATCAACAGTCTTGCCATCCAACACCGCGCGCTTCTCGATCGAAGCATGCAGTTCACTGCGAGCGTGAAGATCGATATCCTGTCTGCGGTAATTGCCGCAGTAGTAGCCATCGTCATGGCATGGTTTGGCTTCGGATACTGGGCACTGATATGCCAAAATATCAGTCTTCCTCTCGTTACGACCATCGCTGTCTGGTTCGCAATGCCGTGGGTGCCCGGAGGCTTTCACTGGACCCGGGAACTCCGCTCTATGGTGCGGTTTGGCGGCACGGTCACACTCAACAGCCTCGTTGTTTATTTGGCCTACAACACGGAAAAGTTTCTCCTTGGTCGGTTCTGGGGCCCTGTGCAACTTGGACTTTACGGTCGCGCTTATCAACTAACCAACATGCCCATGCAGCAAGTTTCAGGAGCAATGGGTTCGGTCGCTTTCCCAATGCTGTCGCGTTTACAGAATGACCCTCCCCGTCTTCGCCGTTCATATCTGAAATGCCACGCGTTAATCGTGTCATTGACGGTCCCAGTGGTCATCGGCATTGCCCTCTTCGCAGATGAAATTATTCGCGTTATGCTCGGCCCGAAGTGGATCGGTGCGGCCCCAATCCTGCGGTTGCTCTCCCCTGCCATTCTCGTCTTCGCTTTGGTGAACCCGTTCTCCTGGCTTCTGCGTGCCACTGGCCGTGTAGAGCGCAGTTTGAAGATAGCGATGCTCATCTGTCCCGTAGTGATTCTTGGCGTTCTTGCAGGCCTGCGTTACGGTCCGAATGGGGTTGCGCTTGGTTATTCCGCCGCATTGGTCATTCTGGTATGGCCACTGATGGCATGGTCGAAACATGGAACAGGTATCACGACCGGAGACTATTGGAATTGCGTCAAACCCTCCCTCTACGCAGGCATCGTCGGGGGAGCAGCTGGGTTGCTTATCAGGTATGTTTGCTATAACATCATGGGACCGGCTACCCTCCTGCTCACCGAGCTGACCGTGTCGCTCGGGACCTATGCATTCTTGCTCTTGATTGTGTTAGGACAAAAGGCAATGTACCTTGATTTGTTTGATCAGATTCGTAGTCGTAAGGCAATACTCTAAACCCATAGGAAGCAGGCGCAGACGTTCACGCACCGGAGGTCTAGATTATTTATGGATGCTTTAACTGACAGCCCCAATCTCAACTTTCTGCGTGCGATCGCTGTTCTATTCGTCACAGGGTTTCACTTACAGCTTCTGTTTGAACAGCGCCATTCTCCTTATGTAACAAAGCTGGGCTTGCTCCATTCTATCGGCCACTGGGGCGTCTTGATTTTCTTCGTGCACACCAGCTTGGTGCTCATGTTTTCGCTAGAAAGGCAGCATCTTCGCTTTGCAGAAGGACCCACTTATTTGCCTTTCTTAACGAGAAGAGCGTTTCGAGTATTGCCTCTCAGCATATTCATCGTACTTCTGGTAACAGCGTTAAGGCTTCCAGTTGGACAAATAGTCGCAGGCCGATTAGAGTCAGTCCATTTGCATTGGCCTGGGATCCTGGAAAACTTTCTTCTGGTGCAAAACCTCTCGCACACCGACTCCGTTATCGTTCCCTTGTGGAGTCTACCCTATGAAATGCAAATGTACTTATTCTTGCCGTTCCTGTTCCTGCTTGTTTGGCGGGTGCGCAGTGTTTGGCCGATCCTGCTGTTGTGGATTATGACAGTCTTGATCGATTTGCACCACGGTGGTCTTGAGCGGTACGGAGTACCCGATTTCATCATTTATATTCCATGTTTTCTTTCTGGCGTGCTCGCCTACCAGCTCACAAAAGTGAGGGCGATGAAACTGCCGGCGTTACTCTGGCCGCCAACACTCGTGATACTTACGTATGCCTACCTGAAGAGACCGGATATTGAAAATGCTTGGCTCTGCTGCATTCTATTGGGATTTCTAATTCCTCAGTTCCGGGAAATCAGCAATAGATTGATCTGCGGCGCTTCTAAACTCGTCGCCCGATACTCTTACGGAATTTATCTGACCCATTTCATTTGCATCTGGTTAGCGTTTCAAGCGTTCACGAATATTCCTGCATGGTCGCGATGGGTGATTTTTGGGATTACAGGCACAGCGTTCCCTGTCGCGTTGTATCATCTGCTCGAGCGGCCAATGATGAGTGTTGGACAAAAGGTCGCTAACGCTCTCCGCGAACGGTTTGAACATCGAGTACGAGTGGCGGTTTAGGCCTTGTTACGAAACGAAGGAAAAAACTATAAGATGACGAATAAGCAATCAAAACTGAAAGTGGGCGACTGGGTAGAAGTCCGGACCAGGGAAGAGATATTACTCACACTCGACCGCAGCGGCCAGCTTGACGGCATGCCGTTTATGCCGGAGATGCGAGCATTCTGCGGCCAGCGATTTCAAGTCTACAAACGAGCTCATAAAACCTGTGACACAGTTTTCCCGGTACGGGGGCGGCGCGTTCGTGAGGCGATTCATCTTGATACCCGTTGCGATGGAGCGGCACATGGTGGCTGCCAGGCCGGTTGCCTGATTTTTTGGAAGGAAGCCTGGCTCAAACCAGTCAGTAGCAATTCAAGGAAGGTCTCTTTTGTCAGCATCGAATCGCTTGTCGCGAACGGGAAGCGCGGGATTTCGCCTTCCGGGTGCACGGAAGCGGATGTATTGGCCGCAGCGCAGATCGAGACGGCGCCGGACATTCCGATCAAATATGTTTGTCAGGCTACCCAGCTCCCATATGCAACCACGACTCTTGAGTGGTGGGAGTTAAGCCAATACATTGAAGACTATCGCTCAGGCAACGTAGGATTGTGGCAGCTCATTTGTGGGGCGACGTATTTTCTCTACTTCTGGCTTAGTTGCGCTGATATCGGACTAGGTAGGCCGATGCGCTGGTTCTACGACCACTTCTATTTCTTGTGGCGTGGCTGTCCGTTTCCTCGCAAGAATGGACCTATTCCTGACCGAGAGCCAACTCCCGTCGAGACACTTGATCTCCAGCCCGGAGAACTTGTGCGCGTCAAACCACATCAAGCGATACTAAAGACCCTGAATACGCGAAGCCGGAATCGAGGGCTTTATTTTGATGCGGAAGAAGTTCCCTACTGCGGCACTACGCACCGGGTTCTTCGTCGAGTCGATAGAATTGTCGATGAGAGAACCGGGCGCATGCGGGAGATGAAGACGCCATGTGTCATTCTTGACGCTGTAGTGTGCAGATCGCGTTACAGCGAATGCCGCTTATTCTGCCCCAGAAGCATCTATGCTTACTGGCGCGAAATCTGGCTTGAACGAGTGGAGCCGGAAGGTTCGGTTTCCCTTGCTGCGAAAGAAGACCAAATGGCTATCCGTTAGTTGAGGCAATCTCAAGGAAGAGACACTTCGATGGGGGTCCTGTGAGAGGGGTAAGTGAATCAACCGCTTGTTAGTGTCGTCACGCCGTTCCACAACACACGTGAATTCCTCGCAGAGTGTATCGAGAGTGTTCTGCGCCAGACGTATCAAAATTGGGAATACATCCTCATCGACAACGCAAGCACAGATGGTGGAGGCGAGCTCGCAGAGGCATATGTAAGTAGCTCTTCCAAAAGAATTCGAGTCATTCGCACGCCCAAACTCCTTTCCCAGGTACAGAACTACAATTTCGCTCTCACCTGCATCCTGCCCGAAAGCAAATACTGCAAAATGGTGCAAGCGGATGACTGGATCTATCCGGAGTGCATCGAGCGAATGGTTGGAGTTGCGGAATCGGACCCGTCTATCGGCATTGTGAGTTCTTATCGTTTGAAGGGCTCGCGCGTCCAGGGCGAAGGGCTTTCGCATTCGAAAAGTCAATTCTCAGGCGAGACTATCTGCCGGAAGCATTTGACTACGTCTCTTTTTGCCTTTGGGACGCCGACGACTCTTTTATACAGGTCTGAGATCATTCGTCAACATTTGCCGTTCTTTGACGAAAGCGCGCGATACGAAGACACAGATGCTTGTTATCGTACCTTGAGATCCTGGAACTTCGGATTCGTTCATCAGATCCTCTCCTTCACCCGAGTCGACAATGAGTCGATCATGACGGGCATCCGTAGGTTTCATCCGTACTATTTGGATCGGTATCTCCAGCTTGGCAAGTTTGGTTCCCTCTATCTTGAACGAGACGAACTAACTCGTGAACTACGAGCATGGGAGAACCAATACTACAGATTTCTTGCGCTTCGCCTGCTTTCAGGATCGAAGAAGGGATTCTGGCAGTATCAGATATCCGGCTTGAAATCGGGCGGTCTGCGCCTCAATTGGCTGATGCTGTTCAAGCACATCTTTCTGCACATCTTGCACCTCGTCACAAATCCGGGAATGGCTTGCGCCAAGCTGTACACGCGACTTCGATGGTGCTTCCGAAAGGTTCCGATCTCGAGCGAGTAGCTCTTATGCCGACAAACCCCGGTCCATTCGCTGCATGATGCGACCATGCAGCTCGAATTCAATTCGTAGGGACAGCTATCTGATTTTGAGTTCTTCCCGATACCCCGAACCCACCTACGGTCCCCTGCTATGATTCGGATAACTAACTGTGAACTCCTGGAATCTCTCTAACCGATGAAACTCAGTCCGCCGTGGGTCGAGAAACGGAAAGATGCTGACGGTAACTCCCGCTTATCTTTCCGAACGCGCTTGCTTTTATTTCTCGTGCTGTTTCTGGTTGCCGTGCTCTGGTGTGCATTCCGCAGTTTTGGCACGCCAGTGACGGTCAATTGGAACGTCACTCACCAGACCATCGATGGCTTTGGCGCCAGCGCTACAGGTTATGTTTCAGGATTGAGTCCGCGACAGATAGATCAGTTCTTCGATCCGGATCGTGGGTTGGGGCTGTCCTTGCTTCGAATTCATGTGATCGCCGATATAAAAGATGCGGATTGCGACTGCGTTGCGAACAGCGCGCCGGCACGGTGCGCGCGAGGATCCGACAGCCAGATCGTTAGCGGCGATTTGGAAGTAGCGCAGTCAGCTTCCTCGCGAGGAGTAAGGTTGATTGCCGCGCCGTGGTCTCCGCCGGCAGAGATGAAATCATCGGGTAAATTCTGTTCAGATGGATTGATGAACGGAGGTACCGAAAACTATGCCAGGTATGCTGGACAACTCGTCGATTTCCTATCATTTCTCAAGCAGAAAGGGATAAGCATCGATGCCATTTCAGTTCAGAATGAACCGGACGAACAGAACTCGAGCTACGATACCGCCAAGTGGACTGGCAAGCAGATTCACGATTTCGTTCCAATCTTATCTCAAGCGATGAGCAAAGCAAATCTTGAAGAAGTTAAGATCGCTGCACCGGAACAGGAAGCCTGGAAGTTTGACCTGATGGACGACTCCATGAGCGATCCTGATGTGGTGGACAAGATTGGAATCGTATTTGGGCATGCATACACGTCGGAAAACCCCTCAGGGCTCCCATCTGTGGGAACGCGACATATTTGGCAAACGGAAGTCTCTGACTTCACAACCTTCGATGGCAGCATCGCGGACGGGCTCAGGTGGGGCAGTTCTATCCACAATTACATGCTCGCTGGCGTAAACGCCTGGATGTATTGGAATATAGATTGCGCAACCGCCAAATTTAATCACGGCAATAACATGTGTCTAACCGATTCGGATGAAAATCTCGCAAAGCGAGCCTACGTGCTTGGTCAGTTTGCGAAATTCGTCCGCCCCGGTTGGCAACGGATTGATGTAACCTACAATGGACCATTACTGGTGACAGCATTCAAAGGACCGAAAGGAGATTTTGCAATCGTCGCGATCAACAAAGGCCGTTTGCCGATTTTCAACCAGTCCTTCCGCATCGACGGAACCACATCGCGCCACTCCGAAGTGCTTCCCTGGGTGACAACATCCTCGCAGTCATTGGCAGCGCAACAGCCACTCGAGCCTGATTCAAACGGCTCTGCTTTTACTTATACTATTCCAGGCAGAAGTGTCGTGACCTTCCAGGGTAAGGGCGACTGACTTCGCTTTAGGGGAGAATCAAGCATTGTGCTCACGGTTTTGTTGGCAACCAAGAACCGAATTCAAATCTTGCTCGAAGTTCTTGAGTCCTACTGTAAGTTAGCGGCCCCTGCTTCGGGCTGGAAACTCGTCATCGTTGACAACGGCAGCACGGATGGAACTTTCGACATCGTTTGTAGATTCGCTACCCGTCTTCCACTGCATGTAATTCGAGAACCCAAACAAGGCAAGAACTCCGCTCTAAATAAAGGCATCGAGCTTGCTGAAGGGGATTTGATTGTTCTCACGGACGATGATGCATTTCCCTCCCCCGATTGGCTGGTTCAGCTACGCAAGGTTGCCGATGAACAAGTGGACTACTCGATATTTGGCGGTGTAGTGAAGCCACATTGGGAGATATCCCCACCATCGTGGGCGCAGTGGATCGATCTTGGTCCTACATTTACAGTAACCGATCCAACGTTGGAAGAAGGCCCCATCGAGGCCCACCACGTGTTTGGCCCAAACATGGCTATCCGCATGTCAACATTTCAAGCCGGGGCACGATTCGATAGTACTATCGGACCCAACGGATCGAACTATGCAATGGGAAGTGAAACAGAACTAGTCTTGAGGCTTGCAAGTCAGGGTCATAAAGCCTGGCACGCGAAAGACGCCGTCGTAGGTCACTACATCAGAAGAGAACAACTTGATCTGCACTGGGTCTTTCAGCGTGGCGTCCGATTCGGACGCGGTCAATATCGACTGTATCGCCAACGAGAAGACGCGAACGTTTGGTCGATCTTTGGGATTCCGATATATCTCTTTCGCAGAGCCCTGAAGCAGGCTGTTCTAGCCGGGTTCGACCGGATTTTCCTGGATAAAAAATCATATATCGGGGCGCGCTGGCGATTGAATGTTCTCATCGGGCAAATGATTGAAGCTGGAAACGTGAATGCCGGCCGAAAGATGAGCCGTTCATCCCATCCTGAACTCGCCGTGCAATCACCGTTGCGCGAGCCGCATTCATTGAGTTCAGAGCAACATAACGACAATCAGCTAACCTGAGATAGATGCGATGGACATCAGTGTCATTTTGTGCACCTACAATCGCTCCGAATCCCTGAAGAGAGCCCTCGATAGTGTGGCTAAATCTGTATTCCCGCAGGCTATTGATTGGGAAGTATTGATTGTGGACAATAACTCGAACGACCGGACCAGCGAAGTTGTTCAGGAATTCAGCCTCAGGTATCCAGGGCGCTTTCGCTACAGTTTTGAGCCGAGACCCGGTAAGTCGCATGCGCTTAATCGCGGAATTCTGGAGGCGAGCGGCAGCTTGCTGGCCTTCATGGACGATGACGTCGTTGTTGAGCCAACGTGGCTTCACAATCTGACCGCAGTGCTTCGTGATTCGAATTGTGCTGGCGTAGGAGGACGGATACTGCCTCAGTGGACCGGACCTCCGCCACATTGGCTGCCAACCCATGAGCGCTATGGATTGGCTCCTCTCGCAATGTTTGATTTAGGCCTTGAGTCCGGACCGCTGAACGAACCGCCATTTGGAACCAACATGGCGTTTCGCAGAGACGTGTTCCAAAGGTATACGGGATTTCGAGTTGATCTTGGTCCGCGACCCGGAAGCGAGATCCGCAATGAGGATACGGAGTTCGGACAGCGCCTCTTGAACGCGGGAGAGCAGTTGCTTTACGAGCCTTCAGCCGTAGTTCATCATGAAGTTCCATTGAAGCGGCTTACGAAAAGGTATTTCCTCCGTTGGTTCTTCGATAAAGGCAGAGCGGACATGCGCGAATTCGGCGTTCCAGGCAATTCGCAATGGCGCATAGTTGGGGTGCCAATCCTGTTAATTCGTAGATTCGCGACGTCGATTGTTCGATGGATGATTGCAATCGACCCCGGCCGCAGATTCGGAGCTAAACTTAAAGTCTGGACAAAAGTCGGCGAGATCAAGGAGTGCTATAGGTTGTCACATTCAATGGAACAGCATATTTGAGCGAAACTCGACGCTCGATGTACAAGCGGTTCAATCCTGTTTGCAAGGGCTGAAATGAAGATAGCCATTATTGGTGGCGGAATTGTCGGATTGGCGACTGCGCTCCGTTTTCTTGAGAGATATCCGCAAGCTAACATTCTCCTGCTCGAGAAAGAACCGGGCCCAGGCAATCACCAGAGCGGACACAACAGCGGTGTTTTGCACTGCGGCCTGTACTATAAGCCCGGATCAGGAAAAGCCCGGATGGCAGTTCAGGGCATTCGAAGAATGGTACGATTCTGTGCCGAGAATGAAATTCCCTACGAACTATGCGGCAAAATTGTAGTCGCGACAGAAGAGCAAGAGATTCCTCGACTGCATGCCCTTTTGGAGCGCGGTACAGCGAATGGACTTCAAGGGCTTGAGTTACTGAGCCCGGAGAAAATCCGAGAGATAGAGCCTCACGCAGCCGGCCGGGTTGCGATTCGTGTCCCGGAAGAAGGCATCGTCGACTATCGCGCTGTAACACGCACAATGACAAGCAAGATTCAGTTGCTCGGCGGCGAAATCAGGTTTTCCTCTGAGGTGCTAAGACTCGAAGAGCGAAGCGATTGGAATATCCAGACGACAGGCGGAGACTATCAAGCGGACTTTCTGATCAACTGCGCCGGCCTGCACTGTGACCGGGTGAGCCGCTTGGCAGGCACTCGTGACCCAACGAAGATCGTGCCCTTTCGGGGTGAGTATTACAAGCTGAAGCCAGAGCGGCAACACCTGGTGCGAAACCTAATTTACCCCGTACCCGATCAAAAGTTTCCCTTTCTCGGCGTGCACTTCACACGTTTGATTCACGGCGGAGTCGAGGCCGGCCCAAACGCGGTTCTGGCTTTCGCGCGCGAAGGGTACAAGAACACAGACTTCTCCCTCCGCGACATGATCGAAACCCTCACCTACCGGGGCTTCTGGAGATTCCTCATGCGCTATCCATCAATGTGCTGGGACGAACTCAAGCGCTCTTACAGCAAGCAGCTCTTTTGCCGCTCGCTTCAGCGCCTGGTTCCAGATCTTCAGGTCGATGATCTGGCTCAGGGTGGAGCGGGCGTCCGCGCGCAGGCTCTTTCACCTTCCGGGGAGCTAGTGCAGGACTTTTACTTTGTGCGTCAGGCCAATGCGCTGCACATCCTCAATGCCCCAAGCCCGGCAGCTACAGCCAGTCTCGCCATCGCTGATGAGGTGATCGACCTAACCAAAGATGCGTTCCTCTAAGTCTCTATTTTCAAAGCAGGCATTCTAAAAAGACAAGGCTGAGCCCTTTTGGACTGATGTGAACTCATACATCAATCTTTGGGGCTCAGCCTTTTTTATTGCCCTGCCTTCATCTGCCTGGCAGCAGCGTCATCAAATTATTCCATGCTTCAAGGAATCGCCACTGCGATCACATTAGACGCCGCGCTTAGATTGCCCGATGCGTCGACGCTCTTAACAACATAGTTGTAAGTCACGCTGCTTACAGCGATGCTATCCATATACGTAGTCTGCGCATCAACCGTCGTGTTCAACAGTTGATAAGTCGAACCGCCGCTCAGCGTCCGATAGATGTTATAGCCCGCTATCGAATCTGAACTGGTGGGTGCACTCCAGGTCAACTGCACTTGATGGGGATTTCCGGTGCCGCTCAGGCTTACAACTGCCGTCGCACCGCTTGAGGAGGTGCTTGTGATGGTAAGCTTTCCGGCTGCCGCTCCTGTGACCTCCGGCTGGAACTGCACATTCAGCGTAGCCGTTTGTCCCGGATTCAGCGTGAGCGGATAAGTACCCGCCGCAAGCGTGTATCCCGTTCCGGTCAGGGTCGGCGCATTGATCGTTACAGCTGAGGTGCCAGTTGACTTCAGGGTAATGGTCTGTGTCGATGTCGAGTCCAACACGACACCGCCAAACGAAACGGTTGTAGCACTGATGCTCAACAGCTTCGATGCCGCAGCCAGTTGCAGAGCAAATGTCTTCGAAACGCTGCCCGCACCCGCAGTCAGTGTCACGGCCGCTGCCGTGCTTACCGACGAGACAGTCGCACTAAAGCTCGCGCTCGTTGCATTTGCCGCCACGGTGACCGACGCCGGCACTGTGACGCTCGTGCTGCTGCTCGACAGACTTACACTGACTCCACCGCTCGGCGCAGCCGCGTTCACCGTAACCGTGCAGGCATCCGTCCCTGATCCAGTCATCGAGGAGCTGGTGCAAGTAAGTGCGCTCAGCACCGGTGTCGCAGCCGCCGTCGTCGTACCCGTCAGTGCAACAAGCAGGGGCGATCCGGTTGCACTATTGGCGATGGAGAGTGAAGCGCTCAACGTTCCCGCCGCTGCAGGCTTAAGCTCAACCGAGATCGTGCAGCTCGCGCCAGCAGCCAGTGAGCTTCCGCAGGTAGTAGTCGGCGAGATGAACGACGCCATGCTGGTTCCCGTGAAGCTTCTGGTACCCAGCGTTACTGTCGACGTTCCCGTATTCTTCACCGTAACCACCTGCGGCGCCGTGGCGACACCTAAGGCACTCGAAGGAAAGCTGAGGCTAGCCGGCGACACCGTTACCGTGGCAACGCCCGTGCAGTTACCGCTCAAGGCGACCACTGAAGTGGTGCCAGTGACATTGTTGTTGCTCGCGATAGTCAGCCCGCCTGTTACCGTTCCAGTTGCCGTTGGCTTGAATTGCACAGTCAGAGCCAGCGACTGACCAGGGTTCAGCGTAACCGGCGTCGTGGCTCCTGAAACCGTGAAGCCTGTCCCGGTCAGTGTCACAGCGCTCACCGTCACCGACAGATTGCCTGTCGATTTCAAAGTCACAGACTGCGTCACCGGAGTATTCATCGCGACATTTCCGAACGCCAGAGTGGTCGCACTAGTCGTAAACGTTCGCGTGGCCGGAATCAATTGCAGCGCGAGGGTCTTGGTAACTCTGCCAGCACTCGCGGTTAAAGTGGCCGAACCAGAGGAAGTCGCCCACCATGTCACAGCCGCTGAAAAAGTCGTCGTCGTCGCACCGGCAGGCACTACGACACTTGCCGGTACCGTAACCGCCGTAGACCCGCTGCTAAGGCTCACTGACAGTCCACCGCTGGGAGCTGCCTTCGTCAGAGTCAACGTGCACAGATCCTGCAACGATCCAGCAAGACTCGTGGAAGCGCACGAAAGCCCGCTCAGCGCCGGCGTGGTAGTGGCTGCAATAGCGGTACCGCTGAAGCTGACCACCGCGGTCTTGCCATTCATATTGTTATCGCTGGTGATAGTCAGAGAACCGCTAGCGGCTCCGGTCGCGGTTGGAAGGAACTGAACGGTCAGAGACACTGACTGGGCAGGATTCAACGTGAGCGGCAACGCAACCGACGAAAGAGTCAGTCCCTGACCGCTCAGCGCCAGCGAACTGATGGTTATCGGCAAGTTGCCCGTGGACTTAACAACTACAGTCTTTGTAGCCGCCGTACCCGTTGACACACTGCCAAAAGACACGCTGCTTGCGCTCGTGCTCAGTGTCCTCGTAGCCGGAAGCACTGTAACGGTAAGGTTCTTTGAAACACCGCCGCCACTTCCAGTTAATGTAACTGTCTCCCCTGCGGGGCCAAACCAGGACACGATCGTCGTAAAGCTGGCACTAGTCGCACCTGCCGGGACCGTAACCGAATTCGGCAGCATCACCGAGCCTGAGTCGGTACTCTGCAGGCTCACGCTGAGTCCCCCGCTCGGCGCAGGCGCGCTCAGATTCACTGCACAGGCATCTTCTACCCATCCCGTCATCGAGGTGGTCGCACACGTGATCGAGCTCAACGCCGGCGCTGCGGATGCGCTGGATGAAAGGCCGAAGAACATCAACATCACGAGAACGGCGCACAAGCCGCCGACACTGAAAATTGACTTTCGGCCCCCCGCGCCGGCCCCTTCCAATCGAGAAATGACATCCCCAGGAAAGAAATCACGAGCGCCCGCCTTCGGGGTCGATGGGGGAAGAACAATGAATTTGAACATACAATTCTCCTCTGGAGAATCCGCGCACTGAAGCGTTAATTCGGATTCCAGTTTTGATGAAATCTGGGAAACTGCTCACAAGCTTAGCATTACTGGATCGCACCAAGGTAATCAAGAAATGTTACTTTTTGCTGCTCTTCCGTTCATGGTGTTAAGATGATGTTTATGAATAACTTGAATGAACCAAGGCCCCAGGACATCTTGCCTGTTGCTCCTTTTTGGGTCGATGCAAGCTGCTAAGGTGAACATCATGTCCTGATACTACCACTGTGGTAATCATTAATAGGTTACTAACGCACGATCAATGCCCATGATTTCTTCTGTGATTATTACCAAAGTAACTTTTCTGGTCTGAACCTAAACGGAGGGAGACTTCCAAACAAAAGCAATTCTCGTGCCATGCACACTCTGGCAAAGAGTGCTGGTCAATAAAACACTAATTCTTAGGGATTTAGAGGGAAAACCTCTGAGTGCAAGGGAAAATCCAGCAAATTTCCTTTGCAGTCTGGTATGTAATTTTTACCTTATCGAGTCTTTTCTACCTGGTTGGAACGTAACTGTCTGCCATACGTCTTCCGAAACCGCCCAGACCTCCCTTCCGACGCTTTACCGGCCACTGCCAGACTACCAGCGCTGGCCGGCACGGTTGCCGAAAAAGATCTCGCGGCAGCGGGAAACCACTCGTCCTCTGTGTTCGAGGTGACCCGCCCATCTCTTATGAATCGCTACGTCGTCACATGAGGGGTAATTTGTCGCACTGAAGGGATAGGCGACATTCGCCTTCCTCGATGCCGCCAGCGCCGCGAACGACAGAATAATATCTTCCCCATTTCCTCTTGGTTTGGAATGTAAATCGCTGAAAAGATCCGTCACGGACAACGCCAGATTGTTGACACGAATACTACAGACGACTGCCCTGGTCAGCACCACTTCAACCGGGCCGTATACATTCCCATAGCGATACGTTGGATAAGCGATTCGGCCGTACAAGCCGTGACATGAAAACCTGGAACGAGTCCAGCTATCGTAGAGCGCGCGCAATGTCTTTTCGGGCACGGCGATGTCGTCATCTGTGTGAAACAATGCCTCCGTGCTAGCGAGTGAGGCCGCAGCAAGCCGGCTGGTAACCCCAAGATCGGAAGAGGATTCCACCAGGACGCACTTCTTTGGAAGATGCTTCGCCGGTATCAGAGGAGCACCGTTATTGAAACACAGGATATGTTTGACGAAGCTATAGGACGCGTACAATTGCATGTTTCTCAGCGCATATTTTGGACGTGCCCAATTGAGCATAACGACGGTCAACATTCCCGATTCGCCTCCTCTCCAAATCAATATTGCTGCGGCCAGTTGAGCATGGGGCCGATCCGGCGGGCCACTGCGGGATGAACCCGTTCGGGGGCCTTTCCGCCAGAGTATCGTTTGACCGCAGCCGCAATTTGTTGAGCGTAATGTTTTCGCCAGCCGGAGAGATAACCTGTATCCCGCGATTGCGTCAGTGACATCGCGTGGATCCGCCGCAGATACAAAAACCGGGGAATTACGGTCTTGGTAATACCTGCCCATTCTGCCCGGCGCAAAAAATCGGAGTCCGCATGGCACCACCACGCGCGAAAACTGCCTAACCGCTCCCACACCGAGTAGCTCATGGCGAACTGACCATCGGATCCGGCCAATCGCCTTCCATCGGGCCTGATAGTCTTTCCGCAGGCCAGCATGGCGCAGGTGGGGCGCAGCTTCTCGTCAACGTAGATCGACCAGGTTTGGGTTATCAAAGCCCGAGGTGATGACTGGAATAGCTCAACCTGCGTCCTGAGATAGTCGTCGAGCATCACATCGTCGGCGTCGAAGCGGACGAGCACGTCTGACTTGTGAGCGAAGGCCAGCGAATTGAAGATGACATACGGCCCCACATGTTCCGGGAAGTAAGTCACCTGAACACCCGGAACACTTAGCCTTCTCGCCGCCTCAAAGGTCGATTCACATGCGTCGACACCGAGCAATATTCGCAGTCTCCACGAGTGCGGAAGCTTCTGAGCCGCCACGGATGCAAGGCACTGCTGGAGCCAGGGCGCAGCCTGCCTGCCCGCGATGATCACGGCTACCGTCTTCATCGGTTTTTGCCCCTTCCCTTGATCAAAGCGAAAACATGCTAGCAACTAAAAATCCAAAGGGCAAGCGATTCATTCCTGAGGTCAATCGCCGGCGGTCATGTAATAGTGTTGGCACAGTCGAGATCGTTACCTTACACAACTCGTGGTGCAGAAATGCCTCGAAACTTCGTCGTCGAAAAATTACTTGACAATATCCGCCTGCGTGTAGCACTGTATCGCTGTGCCAACGAAGCGCCACGTTTTATCAGCAAGCCAGTAGTTATGCTGCATTAATGCGCGCAGACATTTTCCCAACGTAACGTTCAAAGTTTCTGCCTCTCACCAGCGAGTTCTCAATCAGCAGAATACCCGGTGTAAAGGTGTGATTTCGCAGTTGTTTCCAGTGTAGGTCGGCAATCCCAAGCCTTAAACTCTGTTGAATTTCTCCTAAGCCTCGTGCTCGCTCGCGGAACAACGCGACGTTTCCGGGTTCTCGGGACAAGTTAGCGCAGGGTGCGGGCTTAGGGCACTCATCGTTTCCATTTCAGATATCTCACAAGTCAAAGTGCATTGCGATCCCAGTGATTTTCTCGGATTCAAATTTTGATTCCCGCAAGGATGATCAACATGGCTGAAGAACGAGTAGAACTACCAGGTAGTGAACGCAGCGCTCTGAAAGACGCCAAGCTTTTGGGCAGGGTGAACCCCGACGAACGGTTCACCATAACGGTTGTATTGAAACCGAGTGCTCCGGTGACCGCTCCACAAGGCCGCTTTCTCACCAGGGAAGAGCTCACAGGCCGCCACGGAGCTCCACCCGAAGCATGGAATCTGGTGCGTAGCTTTGCGCAGGCCCACGGATTGACGGTGACTGAAGAGCATCCGTCCTCGCGAGTGTTGCGTCTATCCGGCACTGCGGCTGATATGAGCGCCGCGTTTGGCGTGACCCTCGATCAGGCCGAGGTCGATGGCAAAACTTTCCGTCATCGGGAAGGGCGCATCATGGTTCCGGCCAACCTCGCCGAAGTTGTGATGGCAGTCATGGGACTGGATGACCGCGAGCAGGCGAAGCCTCGCTCTCAGGTACTCGATCCGAAGCGAGTTATACCCCATGCAGGCGCGGTACCATTGACTCCGCCACAAGTTGCCACGCTCTATAACTTCCCCACCGGCGTGAATGGAGCCGGCCAGACAATCGCTGTCATTGAACTCGGCGGTGGATTCTCGCAGACCGATCTCACCACCTACTTCAATTCCATCGGAGTCCCGGTTCCGACCGTGACCGCCGTCTCTGTGAACGCGTCGAATAATCCCGGAGTCGACCTGAATAGCGACAACGAGGTTATGCTCGATATCGAAGTCATCGGCGGCATCGCCCCCGGCGCCAAGCAGCTCGTCTATTTTTCCAAGGGAGACGACAGCAGCTTTTTCAACTGCGTCGCGGCAGCGGTACACGCCTCGCCGCCTCCCACCGCTGTTTCCATCAGCTGGGGCAAACCCGAGGACCAATGGACAAGCCAGTCCAGAGCCTCATTTACGCAGACCTTCCAGGACGCAGCTGCCCTGGGCATCTCGGTCTTCGTCGCATCGGGAGATGCTGGCTCCTCCGATGGAACCAGCGCTGCCGACGTGGATTTTCCAGCATCCTCGCAGTCATGCACCGGTTGCGGAGGTACGACGCTCATCGGCTCCGGCAGCACCATCAGCAGCGAAGTCGTGTGGAACGATGGGCCCAACCTTGCGACCGGCGGTGGTGTCAGCAAGCTTATTTCCAAGCCCTCCTATCAGTCAGGCGTTACGATTCCGTCTCCAGGGGGCCGTGGAGTGCCTGACGTTTCAGGTCATGCGGCGGCTTGGACCGTACGAGTCAACGGCAAGAACACCGCTCTTGCCGGAACCAGCGCAGTCGCTCCAATGTGGAGCGGGTTGACAGCGCTGCTCGCGCAAAAGCTGGGTAAGAAGCTGGGCTTTCTGAACCCCCAGTTATACCCCAGTTCAGTTTCATCCGTAGCTTTGCGAGATATCACTTCGGGCAGCAACGATTCTAACGGGAATCTGGGAGTCTATTCCGCCACGAAAGGCTGGGATCCATGCACTGGACTCGGCAGCCCAAACGGCGCGGCCCTCGCGACCGCGCTAAAGGTCTCGCCGCCGACTCCGACACCAACACCAACTCCAACTCCAACTCCAACTCCAACTCCAACTCCGACTCCGACTCCGACTCCGCACCCTACCCCGACGCCTACTCCGACGCCGCATCCGACGCCTACTCCTACACCGCATCCAACTCCAACACCGACGCCGACGACCGGATCGACAGGGCACGCCGCGTTCCCGATGGCTGAATGGCCGTCGTACGTGCCGCCTCCGCCGGTTCCACCATCTGTTCCGCTGCCCCCACTGCCCGCTCCAATTCAAGCAGCTCCAACATTCGCTCTCGGCGGCAACGCTGTCGCGATCGTCGGGGTAGTAGGTCTTGCGGCGGTCATGGGAATGGTAGCTGCCACCGGTGTCGTCGCTGTGGTTGCAATCAGCAAGGACCGAGGATAGTGCTTGAATCGAACTCTTGACGATAGGAGGCGAATGCATAACCGTACGGAACAGCTCGTCGAGTCTCTCTTAAAGGCGCCGGCCTTGGTTGAGCTGATTAAGCGCGATCCGGCACAGTTGCTCACGACCATTGCGAACTCCGAACCGGGCCGGAATGCAATCAAGGCTGGTACTCAGATGATCGGCGATCTTCTGAGTCGCTGTGTCGACAGTACTTCCGGTCAGCCAAAAGCTTTGGCGCGCGTGCCGGGACCGCAATTGGATGTGGTGACGCTGGAGGCTTCCCAGGTAAGTGAGTTATCCCCAACCAACGGACGGTCCAACGCCGTGGGAATCGTGGGTGTCTCATCGCTCGCTGCTATCGCGGGAAGCCTCGCTGTGCTCGGAGCCGTTTCAATCGTGGCAATGAACCGGCGAGAAGACTGGCGCCACAACGAAATCTGGTAGCGCCGGCACGTGTTGCACAGCGACTCGTGCCTCTCTCTTGCGATTCAACGTGCTGTGGATCCATCATTACGGCTGGACGAGGCACTCAAGACAAACAAAGCATCGCACTGTCGTGGAATTACTCTATCCTGTGCCGTCTCAGGAATGCGGCGGGGGCGGAGAGTCTATTCCGACTTATCCGACGCGCCCCTGCACCGCGGCTCCCATTGACAATGGGCTCGACGAGTATATGCGTAATGTTCAGTGAGATTGACGTTTTCATAGTTACAGGATGTCTAGTTACGAGCTATTGTTCGGCAGCAGATTTTGTTTGGAAAGAGGACAGATGGCTGAGACCAGAGTTGAGCTGCCCGGTAGCCATCGGGATCCTCTCGCGGGCCGCGAGACGCTGGGGCCTGCCGATCCATCCGAAACAGCTCATGTCACGGTAGTCCTGAGGCGCAAGGAGCAAGTCCTTCCGATTACTCCTTACGGAGCTCCCAAGCGGCGCGATGAATACACCGCCGCGCACGGAGCCGATCCGCTCGACATAGAGGCAGTTCGCAGCTTCGCGAAAGAATATCGGCTCGAAACCAGGAACGACAACGCGGCAACTCGAACCATTGAGTTAAAAGGAAAGATCAGTGATCTGTGTCTTGCATTTGGGGTTTCCCTTGAGAAGGCTCGAATCAAGGACACAACCTTTCTGCATCGAACGGGATGCATTACATTGCCGGAGGGACTAATCCCCCAGATTGAAGCTGTTCTTGGGTTGGACACCCGTCCCGCAGCCCGGCCCCATCGGGTTAAAGTCGACTCTTCCAATCCTTCCGCAGTGGCGAGCGCGTTTTCTCCGCTGGAAGTGACCCGGTTGTACAACTTCCCCACTAAGTTCAACGGCTCCGAGCAGACGATTGCCATCATCGAGTTGGATGGCGGCTTCGTTCAGTCTGATGTCAATGCGTATTTTCGCGGATTGAGTCTCCAACCACCAAAGATCAGCACAGTTCTGATTGATGGCCAGACCAACCAGATTGATAGGCACCTTCCTCAATATCCGGAGTTGAATGCCGACGATGAGGTCGCATTAGATATCGAAATTGCTGGAGTGGCTGCGTCTGGCGCGAAGCAGGTCGTATTTTTCGCACAAAACACAGACCAGAGCTTTCTGAAGGCAATCAACGCCGCCATATTTGCCACACCGCAGCCGACGGCAATCTCGATTAGCTGGGGCCGGGCCGAGAATTCCTTCTCAAAACAGGCTATGAGGGCCTTTGAGTGCGCATTTCAGGACGCGGCGAATCTTGGCATTCCCGTCTGCGTCTCTGCGGGCGATAGCGGATCGTTTGATGCCACCGGCTCGCTGCAAGTGGATTTTCCTGCTTCCGCGCCGCACGCCCTGGGATGCGGAGGCACCAGTCTAAGAGGCTCCGACGATATGATCGCGAGCGAAACTGTCTGGAACGCCGTCGTCACGGACCATCAGGGCAATCGCGCCCGGAAGGGCGCCGGCGGTGGCGTGAGCCAGTTCTTTGCGAAGCCCGTATACCAATCGAACGTGGACGTCCCGCCTCCGCCAAAGGGGTTGAATGGCGGACGAGGTGTTCCCGATGTTTGTGGAAGCGCTGATCCTGCAACCGGATACCGCGTCCGTGTCAAAGGAGTGAATGAGGTCATCGGCGGAACCGGCGCGGTGGCGCCACTTTGGGCCGGCCTGATTGCACGGTTAGGACAAGCTATCGGAGGACCGGTCGGATTTCTGCACCCGCAGATTTACAAGGCACGCATTCGCGCTGCGGGATTCCGAAATATCACCGAGGGAGACAACGACAGTCAGGGTAAGGGCGGACTTTATCACGCGAATCCGGGCTGGAATCCTTGCACCGGAGTGGGCAGCCCCGACGGAGCCGCGCTGCTTACTGCGCTCGGCGCTCCGCCTCTGCCAAAGCTTACACCCAAGCCAAAATCACTCGCCCCAAAAAAGAGCAAGCCCAACCCAAGACCGGCTCCGCATCCGACACCGAAGCCAGTTCCCTTTCCAGAGCTGAAACACAACCCACCTCATGAGCCAAAACCAGCTCAGTTCCCGCTCATGAAACCAGCGCTAACAGTACCGCAAACGACATGCGAGCCCTCTCCACATCCAGTGCAGGCGTCTGCTCAGGCGGGAAAGCCTGAAGCCATCAGAAGCGCGCCGCCCTCGACTAGTCAGGTCTCGGCTCCGTCGCCGTCATCAAAGCGAGAACAGCGTCCGGCTTTGGCAGCAAAATCTCAAACCGCTTTGGCCAAGGAAGGCACCGGCTCGGTGGCCCTGGCCTGCGTCATGGGGCTGGCCGCTGCAGCAGGGATGGTCTCCGCCGTCGGCATCGTCGCAGCCATAGCCCTCACTCAGGAAAGGAAATAACTCGTAGCCCTGGCCGACTGGCTGTTTCCGTCGCGAAGTGTATGCAGGATCAAAGAGAAGCTGAAACGAATGAGCAAGCATTCCGAGTTCAGGACCGTTAGGCATTTCGCAATCGGGGATGGCAGCATCCCGTTTGTGAGTGTCATCATGCCGGTGCGCAATGAAGGAGAGCGGCTCCCTGCAGTGATCCATTCGATCGTGGGAGGCAGGTCGTCGCGATTTCCCTTACAGGTGATTCTTGTCGACGATTGTTCTACCGACGGCTGTTGCGATGCGCTGGGAGAGTTGGGCTGCACTCCATGGGACAACGTTGAACTTCTGTTGGTCCGGCTTCCTCGCTGGTCTGGAATTCCTTATGCACGCAACGTGGGTGCTTCGTTTGCCTGTGCCGAAATCCTGTTTATCACCGATGCGAATGTCCGGTTTCCTCAAAATTGGGATCTGCCCATTCGAAATCGGATCGCACCGATGCGCGCGCTGTGTGCAACCATCGCCGACGAGAACTCCCCATTTCGCGCTTGTGGTGGAATGCTTCACCTACCGGCAATGGGCTTTCATTGGCTGAGAAATCCCAATACCTTCGGAGGTTATGCCCCGCTGTCTCCGTGCACCGGCACGATCATGCCTCGCGAGCTTTTCCGTCGAGTGGGCGGATATGACACGGGGATGCCTGTATATGGCGCGGCCGAGCCGGAGTTCAGCGTGCGGCTCTGGTTAAGCGGAGCTGAGATTGTCTGCGCGCCGGAACTGGTGCTGAAGCATCGATTTCGTCCTACTTCCGAACGCCGTCCATTCCTGCAGACAATCAGTCTCCTGCAGATACATAACTATTTGCGTTTCGGTTTTCTTTATCTTGACCGAAATAACTCGAAGCGCGTCTTCGACCATTACGCCGCCAGCGCACCGGAACTGGTAGACCGGGCCCTCCAACTCGTCTTGAGGGGCGATGTATGGCGCCGTCGGGACGTGCTGATCAGAACATTGCCCTTGCGATTTGAGTCCTTCGTGAAAAGGTTTGGTTTTGTCGATGCGCAAGGGCGTTTCAGTTACGGCTAGAGTTGAGTTTCAGTGATATTCTGTGGCCCGAAAAAGGGACCACTCTGGTGGCGTCATCAAAATTGCCGTCCGTGAAAGATAACTTCGTTTCGAACTCGAGGAGGAGCAGGCGATGGGCACGAGCGCAAGTTGCATCCCGGTGAGCTGGGCCAATTGGATTGAAGAAAATCGAGCGCGTGGGGTTCCACCTGCGGAAATTGACGCCATCCTATCTGCCAATGGGTTCGATTTCTCGGTGGTCCAGGCGCCATCGCAGTTCGAACCGAGTCAATCGATCCATACGGATATCTCCGCAGCTCAACGCAAGATCGATCGCATGGAAGCGCTCTTGCGGGTCTATTCCAGGTTGTGGCGTGAGGTCCGCGGAGCCGCATCTATCGATACCGTCAGCGAGTTGAGCGGCGAGTCATTCTATCGATGGTATTACTCCGCGAACCGGCCAGTAGTCCTGCTCGACGGCATGACGAACTGCAGCGCTCTGCATAGATGGACGCCGGCTTATCTGAAGGATCGATTCGGAAGCGAAACGGTTGAGGTCATGATGGATCGGGCAACGGACCGGCAGTATGAACTGAACTCTGAGCGGCATAAGACTACGATGGTGCTGAATAACTTCGTCGACCTTGTCGAGTCCGCTGGCGAAACGAATGACTTCTATATGGTCGCCAACAATCGAACTCTGGAAAACAGCCGATTGCGCTACCTCCTCGATGAAATCCAGATCTTTGACGAGATCCTCGATAACACCAACAGGGCCTCGATGGTATTTCTCTGGTTCGGCCCGGCTGGCACAGTTACACCGCTGCATCACGATTCGATGAATGTACTGCTCACTCAGATAATTGGATCCAAGCTTGTTACCCTGATCCCTTCCTTTGAGTTGCCCCTCGTCTACAACCATATCGGCGTATACAGCGAGGTGGACTGCGAGGCCCCCGATTACAACACCCACCCTCTGTTTGAGCAAACATCGAGGATGCAGGTGGTGCTGGAGCCGGGCCAGGCATTGTTCATTCCAGTTGGATGGTGGCACCATGTCCGATCGCTTGATGTGAGCATCAGCGTATCGTTCACCAATTTTCTAGCTCCTAACTACTATGGGAGCGAGTACTGAAGCTGACAAGCTTCGTCGCAACGAATGCCAGGCGGATAGATCCAGTCTGCCGCGTTGAAGTGAAGCGGAGGCTATCGGATATCCGCTCAACCTTCTGCACACAGGCCAAAATCCGGCGATTTTTGTAAGCAACATACAGAAGGAGTTCAACCAGCAAAGAGTCCGAACAGGAGCGAATCGCATGGCAAAATCGCGAACCGGAATACAGACTTCGCCCAAGCCTCCAGCATCGGGTCCAGAGGCTAGCCGAGCCCACTTGACCGCCATCGAAGACGACTGGATCAAATCTCGACTCAAGAGCGACATGGAGTTCTCCGATCGATTGATCGATGAAGCCTATCAGGGAACCACATCTGACGGTCTCCTTCAGTCCAAGGCCGAATTCATGCAGGCGATCGCGCGATCCGCGCCTCTCCACTCCGACGCCCGTCAAGATGAGCGACGCATTCAGATCTTCGGCGAACTCGCGGTGTCCACCGGTGTTGCTACCATGCAATCGCAGAATCGCAGCCGATCCTTTCGCTACATCCGAATCTTCCGGAATAAGGAGGGTTCCTGGCGCTTAATTGCCTCTCAATCGACACGCGTTCTCGAGGCCTGAATGGAGCACGATCTCTACCTGGCTGCGCCCTCGTGGACCGGAACCTGGCATAGGTTCCGTGTTATCGATCATGCCCGCGTGTTTGTGGCTCATTCGGGCTTCCGGCTCCACTTCATATGGGCAGTGAGCAACGGGGTTGCTAACTGTCGCTTCGAAGAGCTGTTCTCGCCGATTCCGAATATTCGAGTTATTAACCTTTCCGAAAGCAATATGGACGAGCTGGAACAGAAATCGTCCACATCGAGCACTCTTGAATTCGATGGTAAGAAGCTCGCTGTCTATCAACCGGATGGAAAGATCACGGGAAACATGCTCACGTTCGACTTCAAGGGTGCGCGCGCGCTTGAGGCCTCCGTCCCGCAATCCAGGGTGAGAAAAGTTCAACCCCTGCGAGCGATACCCGCCTCCGAACTGCGAAACAAAGCCAGCCACTGCATAAACAATCTGCAGATGTCCGGACGCCTTGGAGTTCGCGTCCGCGTCACCGAATGTTCGATCGACGGACGCAAACCTCGCCGACTTCAGCGGGAGTTAGACGAAACGTTAAGATCCCTGATTTGTCTTCCCTGGCACACTCCGGTATTTTTAGTTACCGATTCCGAGTATATGCAACTGATGCTGTCCTCCCACTTTCATGACTGCAGGTTTCTGCCGAAGAGATTTGCGGAAGAGCATGACACCGGAAAGTATCTAAGCCGGTTTGACCGCGAAGGCATGCGCATATTCACGACAGAAGTAATGTGCCTGGAAGCCTGCAGAAAGATCATCAATATAGGGGGCTTTCTCAATCAGGATTCAGTAGCCTATAAAATCGCCAGTCCACCCTGGGATGTAAAGACTCTGGGTCTGCGAAGCAGCTCTGAATTATAAAACTCAAAAGAGGATGCAGATGCAAAGAACAGTGATTTGCGCCGCCGTCTCCTCAAGTGGCGTTCGCCATAGGATCGGAATGCTGTCGCGCGTCAAGCATTTTGCCGATTCACGCGGATACCGAGTAGTGATGCTTTGGGGTGTAACCTCCGGAGTATCGTTTTGCAAATTTGAAGAATTATTCTCACCAATCCCGGGCGTCACCGTCTGGAATGCCACGGATGACGAGATTCATGAACTCAAGCATCACATGCCATCGAGCGAGTACGTCAACATCGGCGGCAAATCCCTCAAGGTGTTCCGCTCCGGACAGGTTCCCAAAGAAGACATCTTCTCCTGGGATCTGCGCTGCGCTTCAGCACTACTGCGAGGTATTCCCGGCCCTATGCCTCTGATCGCGATGACTCCATCCATTCATCTGCGCAATCAGGCGGCCAGTTTCGCGCAACGACATAAGATAGCCCAAAGGCTCGGCATTCGCATTCGCGTGGAGGAGATCCTCCGCCGCGACCGAAAACCTCATCGTGTCAAAAGGGAGCTCGACGCCGTCGTCAGGTCTCTCATCCGGATCCCTTGGTACGTGCGTGTTTTTGTTGCTACCGATTCAGAATACCTTCAACAAATGATCGCGTCCCATTTTGCCGACACCGTCTATCTGCCCAAACAATTCGACCTGCAGGAAAGTACCGGCCGCTATATCCATCGGCAGGATAAGCACGCAATGTTCACTTTTTTGATGGAGGTAGAGTGTCTTTGCCAGTGCAGGAAGGTAGTCAATATCGGCGGATTCATAAACGAACACACGGTACTAGAGAAGACGATCGCAGAACCGTATAAAGAAGTAATCGATATGCATCTGCACAGACTTTGACTCCGGCCAATAGCGTCATGTCAATCAGTCTCAAGTTAATTCGTGAACAAATAACGCAGTATTGCACACCTATTACTCCAACGAGTACTCCGAATCAACCGGAATCTGGAGCCCTGTTGCTAACGCGTTGGTTTCGGCTGCCATGCCGACTACCGCGAGAAACTCGGTATATTGTTGGTCAGTCAACCCCTTGGCACGCGCTGCAGCCGTATGGGAGTGCACGCAATAGCTGCAACTGTTGATTGTGGATACAGCTATATAGATCAATTCTTTGGTAAGTGGGTCGAGAGCCCCCGGCTGGATCATCACTTCCTTGACACTCGACCATGTTCGTTCCAGAAGCGCCGGTTGATTGGCCAGCGCTCTCCAGAAGTTGTTTACAAAATCGGATTTACGGGTAGACCGTATGTCGTCGAAGACTGCTCTTATGCGAGCATCGGCTGAGACTTCGTCGTCCGTCCAGAGTTTTACTGTGGCCATCGTGAAAACCTTTCAGCAATGATCGGCACATGACTATGAGTTTGTTGTTTGCAAACAGTCTCGAGTCTACGCGAACTTCACCCGATAACTTCCCTTAGCCTGCAAAGTGACTTCGACACTGCCGTCTGGGTGTGATCGCAATGGAATCTCACCTTGACTGACAACGCCGCTGATCTTTTGTCCGGCTGGCACGCGCAAGCGATAGTCGCCCGCGAAATCCGGTCGAAGTGCAGCAGCGGTTACCCTTCCCTTCTCCCAGCGCAGATCGACTTCAACGGAACCTCGCGCCCTCAGGCCGTTGACTTCGCCTTCCGGCCACGCCGAAGGCAACGCGGGCAGCAGATCGATGACACCGGTGTGGCTTTGCAGCAGCATCTCGGCAATTGCTGCAGTGGCGCCGAAGTTTCCGTCGATCTGGAAGATCGATGTCTTGCCCGCTGGGTGCGTATCGAACAGGTTCAGATTTGTGCTGTGCTGCATCAGCATGCTCAGAGACTCCCACGCCTTGTCGCCATCAGAGAGCCGCGACCAGAATCCGATGGCCCAGGCGCGGCTCCAACCGGTATAGGCGCCCCCGTTGGCCAGCCGGCGCTCCAGGGAGATCCGCGCCGCCTTGGCCAGTTCTGGCGTGCTGCGCGGCGTAATCTCATTGCCTGGGTATAGCGGATACAGGTGCGACATGTGCCGCTGCCCAGGTGTGCTTTCAGCAAAATCGATAGACCATTCCTGCAACTGACCGTATCTTCCGATCTGGTAGGGAATAAGCCGTGCGCGTGCGGCCTCCAGCTTCGCCGCGAACTCATCATCGATCCCTAGTTCCTTCGAAGCATCGATGCAGTTCGAAAACAGTTCACGGATGAGCGCCATATCCATCGTGCAGCCGGCGCTGGTCATGGCAGGCTTGCCATCCGGGGCCATGAAGTCGTTCTCGGTCGATTCCGACGGACACGTCGTCAGATGTCCGCTTCCGTCATCTATCAACCATGCCAGACAGAACTCCGCCGAGCCCTTCATTGTCGGATAGGCGCGCACACGCAGAAATTCGCGATCGCGCGTGAATCGATAATGCTCAAACAGATGCGCGCAGAGCCACGGCCCGCTCATCCCCCAATTGGCCCATGTCGGTGAGCCGACGCCCATTCCCACCGGGTTTGCAGCGCGCCAGATATCGATATTGTGATGCGTCACCCAGCCGGGCAAACCGTAAGTTTCCTGCGCGGCCCGTGCGCCGGTGCGGCTGAGGCCCTCGATGAGCGTCATCAACGGTTCGGTGCAGTCGCTCAGATTGCATGTCTCTGCGGGCCAGTAGTTCATCTGCACGTTAATGTTCGCGGTCCAGTTGCTGCTCCACGGTGGCTGAACCTGGTAGTTCCATATGCCTTGCAGATTTGCCGCTTGCGTGCCCGGCCGCGAACTGCTGATGAGCAGATAGCGCCCGTAGTGGAAATACAACGCCAACAATGACGGATCGGGAGCGACAGCGAACTTCGCCAGCCGCTGGTCTGTCGGTTGTGAAATTGTCGGCTTCGACGCCGCCGACTTCGTCCCCAGTCGGAATGAAACCCGGTCGAAGAGCTTGCGGTAATCCGCCACGTGCCGCTGTCGCAACTCCGTATAACCGTGCTCCAATGCGGCATCGAGTTGCTGTCCAGCGCGTTCCTTCACTTGAGATTGCGGCGTATCGGGCCTCTGATCAAATCCGCGATAACCGGTAGCCGCAGTCAGAACGATCGTGCAGGCCGTTGCGCCATGGATGACAAGTCTGTCCCCGTCCTCGGAGATCTGGCCGCCCTCCACATCAACCTGCAACACGGCGGCGTAGTACATGCCTTCCCCCGGCACATCGGAAAATACGACCGGAATTTCGCTGTCTGGGTGACCAGCCCCTGCAACATGCTTTGCCGCTTTGCCGGTCAACAGCAGACGATTGCCGGTCACCGCCCTTACCGATTTCGTAAGCGGGCCGTCCATCCATATCGTCGCGTTCAACTGCCCAGGCTTGCTGGCCGAGATACGCAGCACAATCGCTTGATCGGGAGTTGAGGAAAATGCAGTGCGTTCAAATTCGACACCATGCACCTTGTAGCGTGTCACGGCCACGGCAGATGCAAGGTCCAGTTCGCGGCGATACTCCGCCACTTGGCCAGGATGCGTGCAATCGATATGCAAATTGCCGATCGGTTGATATGCCTCGGCAAACAGGCCTTGCATCTTGCGGCAAAGCTCATCGGCCAGGTGATAGTCCTTCTGCTCCAACACAGCCCGCCGCACGTCGGACAGATGATTCTTAGCATCAAGATTGTTGCCGTCAACCGGAAGGCCCGACCAGAGCGTATCCTCATTCAGTTGCAGCGTCTCTTTCGCCGGATCGGTCGGAACGGGACCGGCTGCATGATCGGCCTTCGGGTCCTTGGGATTGATCGGATCGATAGCGCCTCCGCCAAAGACCATCGCGCCCAGACGTCCGTTGCCGATGGGCAGCGCGTCAACCCATTGCGATGCGGGCTTTGCGTACCACAGCTTCAGGTCGTCAGATTCGATGAGCGGGCCCTCGGCCAATCCAAGACGTCCCGCGAGCGAGAGAGATCCGGCAACAGTAGAAGCATTGACGAGAAAGCGGCGGCGCGTGGATTTACCCATGAGATATGTTCTTTCCTGGTGAAAACGGATTGAGCGGCAGGATATCGTTACTCATCGGAATTGTATCGGACGCCGCCTCACTCGTTGTGCACGCAGAAGTACCTTGTCCTGTACCGGCCGTGGCAGGACCATTCATCCGACGTCGATCCTCAAACTGACCCGCAATCAGACTCCACGCCTCATCTATGAGCGGCACTTGCTCAAGATGCAACGTGCTCAACTTTTTTGAAAGGCTGATAGTCAACACGTCGTGTAGTATTTGGTCCCATCGATGCGTTTCGCCCTCTGGTTGTCTAAGATGGAATACCAGGTGTAAGTGAGGAGACAAGAATGTCACCGATATCGAGAAGAGAGTTCGTAAGAACGGTTGCGTCGAACGCCGCGTTGGGCGCAGTCCTCTCTGCAGGCGGCCGCGTGCTTCGCGCCAATCCTCTTGGCTTGCCCATCGGATGTCAGACGTGGCCTGTACGGGCAATGATCGCCAGGGACTTCCGCGGCACACTGAAGGAACTTGCCGCAGCCGGATTCCAGACGATAGAGTTGTGCTCGCCGGTGGGGTATGCGGACTCCGGCTTCGGAGGTCTCAGCAAATTCAAGGGCTCCGAACTGCGAAGCATTCTTCACGATGAAGGCCTCACCTGCGTCAGTAGTCACTTCTCCATCGACGAACTGCGAAAGAATCAGGACGATCGCATCTCCTGGGCACGAGATACTGGCCTGACTCAAATGATTGTTCCCAGTCTCGATGGCCCCAGGAATCCCACTTTGGATGACGTGAAGCGAGCCGCAGACGAATACAACCGAATGGGCGAACGAGCAGCGTCGGCTGGGATCGTGCAGGGCCTCCACAACGAGAACTTTGAGCTGACCCAAATCGATGGCAAGCGAACGTATGACTTGCTCTTTGAACTACTCGATCCAAGGTTTGTTAAGTTTCAGTTCCAGGTTTCCACAATCAGCGAAGGCTATGATGCCGCCGGCTACTTTACCAAATACCCAGGCCGCTTCATTTCCATGCACGTCCAGGGTTGGTCGACAGCGACTCGCAAGATAGTGCCGGTAGGTCAGGACACTCTCGACTGGAAAAGAATATTTACCGCGGCAAAGACCGGCGGCATCAAGAACTACTTCGTGGAGATGGACTTGCCCTTGATGAAGGCCAGCGTTCCCTACCTTCGCCATTTGCAGGTAGGATAGTGGCGCCCCGCCTGGGCCGGCAAATTCATGGATTCCGCGCTGCCGTAGTACTAAGAAGGTTTCTACCTCGGCCATGCTTACTCTTCTGCGAATCCACTGGAGTTAGAGAAGACAACTGCTACGCAGAAGGTTCACAGCGAGAAGGAGATCGGCTCAGGGAATGACATCAATACCCGCTTCGACATCGCGCAACTCGCAATGATGACAGTCCCCATCTTGAAGATGCCCGGAAAACCCCGAAGTATGTTTCTAGTACTTAATAACTCATCACTTGGCCCCTGTGGCGGGGGGCCGGAGGATTATTACCACCATCGAACAAGACCAATAACTCATGCAGCAGGCTACCTAACTCCTTTTGCCTGAGCGCGATAACATAAAAACCCACCTGATACCCGGCACTGGACGACTTGCAAACGCGTCGTCATTCGAAGTAACTTCGGGAGTTGTCCGCACTTTAGTAACACGATCGCTAGCTGGCAAGATAACTTTTAGGGCCAGGACCGCCTCTTATCTTGTGAAAGCTTAAGGAGGGCAGACAATGACAATGCAAGAAGTTAACAGACTTCAGGTAGTTACACTTCTTAAAATTGAACGCGATCAGGTCGCCGAGTTCGCGCTGATAAGGTATGGACCAGAAAAAGCGGCGCCGTTGACAAAGCGTGGTACTACGCCTAAGTGGCAATTGATCTCTTTCCTGATCGATATGAATCGAGCAACCGGCTTTTAATGACATGCAACAGATGTTTGCAATATTGCGCATTATCGTCTTAATCCCGCGGCGGAAGTTGAAGTCAAACCAGCCTTCAACTTCCTTCATATACTTGACTCCGCTTGCGCCGGAGGTATCATCCAGTAAGTCTTTTGCAGAGGGTTTCTCGATCGGAGGAAACCAGCCCTCTCTCGAAATGAGCGGGGGCCTTTCTTTGCGCCCCGCCTGCATTATCGGCCCCCCTGCTGCATATTGATCGTCAGCGACTACTTACGGCGAGGATCTTTATCACGAACTTTTTTACTCGAACGAACGAGAGGGCGACGCGAGCTTGGCTATCAAAGGCTAGGGAATTTGCCCTATTTCCGCGAGTACATCATTCGTTTGCTTCGCCAGCATTCCGCTGAGATTGTCGGGACCGTTGAGCATAATTTGGCGGAATACGTTGAAGCCGCAACTCCGCCGGTCCGACGGGGCGTCATGTACCATTCTCTGTCTGCTCAACCGGTCACGGAAACATCATGAGTTGAATGAGAATAGCGAATGGCTTGGACTGTAGAACTGGCTATTAGTCCTCCCTGGATCATCGTATCGAGATGGGGAAGCAGCTTTTGAATTTGTTCTTCCCTATCGATCACGCTCACCATAATGGGAGCGTTCTTGGAAATCGACAGACTTCGGCCATGGTAAATGCGTGCGCTCGCTCCGAAGCCCTCCAGGCCGCGATAGACGATCGCACCCGCAAGTCCCAACTCATGACACTTGGCGACGATTGCCTTGTAGAGCGGTTCACCGTTCCATTTATCGGCTTCGGTGAAGTGAATCCGGAGCATCCTGGCTGGAAATTCCTCTTTCATGGCTCACTCCTAATCTGCGCTAATCTCCGCCGGGCGAGGGGAATACTTGATGATATCTGCATCGGAGAGTACCACGAGCCCCTCCAGGACCATCTTGTCGACGATTGGCAGAAAGGCACGCAACTTCTCTTCCGTGTCGACGACCGAGAGCATGATCGAGCAATCGTGCGAGAGATGCAGCGGCTTCTCTTTATGAAACCTGCGATGGGCTCCATAGCCAAGAATGCTGCGATAAACCGTGACGCCTGCGAGGTCATTGGCTCGCATCGCCTGCACTAGGGCTTCGTGAAGCGGCTTCCCTTGCCATTGGTCACTCTCACCAATGTAGATACGCATCATCTGCGCTTTGCCTTCGATTCTGATGTGTTGCGGGAGGGAGGATGATTTGGATTTTGACAATTGAGCCGGTTTCGCAATCGTTGTTTCCTGCAATTCGATCATGCCGGAACCGGCCAACTCCTCTAACTTGCCCAACAATTCGTCGACCTTCTCCCTCGTTTCGATGAATTCAATCTTGAGAGGAAGATGATCTGAGATGTCCACCAGGCTGGAGCAATGTAGATGATGGTCCGCTCCAAATCCAGCGACACCCTTAAGCACTGTCGCACCCGAGACTCCGCGAAAGAACAAAAAATCGAGGATACTCGAATACGTAGGAGCTCCATGATGGGTGGACCCTTCGCTGAGATAAATTGAAACTTTGACCGCTTTGCCCGTTGTCAACATATCATCCCCCTTTTGCCTATGCGAGCACCGGCAGAATCGATTCGCAGTTAAGGATCTCGTTAGCTCTCATGGAATTATCCTTGCAATCAAGACACCGCACCACACTCCGACTAAGCCCAAAAAGAAGCTTAAGACGACGTATAACGCGGCAATCAAGAAGGCTCCGGCCTGTAGACTCGAAAAGGTCTCCCACTCGAAGGTTGAGAAAGTACTGTACGCACCGACAAAGCCAACGGGAATCAGAAATCTCAACGCTGGACTAAACTCGCTACGACGTCCAAGGAACGCAAGCGAAAAGCCGATGATGATGCACGCTGTGATATTGATGACGAAAGTGCCGTAGGGAAATCTGGTCCCCATCCTATCCGCAATCGTCGAGCCAACCCAGTAGCGGGCGAGCGACCCGAGCGCGCCTCCGATCGCAATGAAAAGATATTTCTGCAAGTTCTAGTTCTCCTTACTCATGCAAGTACGTCCGCAAGATCGACCGCTCTTGTCGAACTCCAATGATTGAGCATCTCCAGGTCGCCTTGCAGTTGGGCTGGGTTCGCTCCTGTATCCGGGACGCCAGCGATTCGATGAAGCTGCGCGCGATACGCATCCGCGTACGAATTAACGAGGTCTTGCAACTGACTGACGATTTGTTCGCTCCACTGGCCGAGAGTCATTCCATAGAGGTGCAACTCATCTTTGAGGAGGGACCCTATGCTCTCCCGCAGACTTGACTTGATTCTAGACCGAACAATCCCTTCTCCCAGGAACTTCCAGTGGCTCACATCGATCTCAGATGGAAGGCCAGCCATCTCAAATCGTGGCATGTCCCTCAAAAAGTCGATCTTTACCTCGTTCCTGTAAGCCCACAGATCCATCATCTGACCGGCGAACTCTGGTCCGTTATCACAGAACAGTACCTTCGGCACACCGCGTTCTTGCTTCAGCCGGTTCAGCACACGCACCACATCCTCTCCCTTCATGCTCTGTCCCACTTCGATGGCCAGGCTTTCCCGCGTGAGCATAAGCGCACACAGGAGCCCAATGAAATACACCGTCATCATCCGCCGAGTGGTACCGTAGCAAAATGAAGTTTTCTCAACCCAGGGAGAACCAGCGAGCCCAATTTCTTGAACGCCAGCAACGTTTGAAGATGGCTCGCTCCGCTCAAGCCTATGTCCGGGGAAGCACAGTCAAGTTTTACGAGTGGCTCGAAACCGCGAAGGGCAGAGTCCCGGAAGGCCCGCCAATCTGGATATGCGGTGATTGTCACGTCGGGAATCTGGGACCTGTATCTGATTCGAAGGGGAATGTCGAGATTGAAATTCGAGACCTCGATCAGACCGTTATAGGCAATCCTGCGCATGACCTCATCCGCCTGGCGCTTTCGCTCTCCATGGCGGCGCGCAGCTCCGATCTGCCCGGCGTGACGACGGCCCTCATGTTGGAACAGATGATAAGCGGGTATTCGGATGCACTGAAGCCTGGAAGAAGAAATCCTGGGATACCGAATGACAAGTCGGGAAAACCCATTCGCATCGTGTTGCGTGAGGCGTTATCCCGGAAGTGGCGCCATCTTGCAACTGAGCGAATCGAAGACGTACGCCCCTCGATCCCGCTGGGCCGCAAGTTCTGGGCTCTCTCCACCAAAGAACACGACGAAATCGTCAGGCTCTTCGAGTCAAAAGAGGCGAAATCATTAGTCGGCAAGTTGCGCAGCGAAGCCAGGCGCCACAAAGTCGAGGTTCTCGACGCCGCTTACTGGATGAAGGGATGCAGTTCGCTTGGCCGGCTGAGATACGCGGTTCTTTTGGGTGTGGGCAAGACATTCTGTCTTATCGATATCAAAGAGGCGGTTGAAGCCGCGGCTCCTGGAAAGAAGTCACGCGCAGTGCCGCGCGACTATGCTGAGAGGCTTGTCACAGGGGCGCGCGCACTTTCGCCCTATCTCGGTGATCGGATGGTAGCCGCAAAGTTCGGAGGCCATTCAGTAGTCATACGCGAGCTTCGCCCACAAGACCTGAAATTTGAATTCGACCAGATCACGCAGGAACAAGCGGTAGAAGCTGCGAGGTTCCTGGCAGGTGTAGTCGGCAAAGCACACGCACGCCAAATGGATAGCAAAGTACGGAAGCAGTGGCTGAAAAGCCTCAAGGG
>Ga0182024_10000380_pt1 | contig 113548 bp, 113 predicted proteins | sample P32metaG_FD_120480 | JGI IMG/M metagenome (GOLD analysis project Ga0182024, IMG submission 120480) | Permafrost microbial communities from Stordalen Mire, Sweden - P3-2 metaG (Illumina Assembly) | ecosystem: Environmental > Terrestrial > Soil > Wetlands > Permafrost | place: Sweden: Stordalen... | reverse complement strand
CGGGCCGGGCACGACCGTCGCGGATCGCATCGCCGAGCTGAAGCTGCACGAATTCGGGCTGTCCGCGGGCGCCGTGCTGGAGACGAACTGCGTCTACATCGTGCCGCTGATCGAAAGCCTGGCGCTGCCTTCCGATATCGCCGCGGCCACGAACCCCAAGAGCTCGACGGGACGGCTCGACGTCTTCACCCGCGTGATCGCCGACGAGACCCGCGGCTTCGACCGCGTCGCGCCCGGCTATCACGGTCCGCTCTATGCCGAGATCAGCCCAAAAACCTTTCCGGTTCTGGTGCGCGAAGGATCGCGGCTGTCGCAACTGCGTCTGCGCCGCGGCGACGCCGTGCTCGGCGCCGAGGCGCTGCGCGCGCTGCACGCGCGCGAGCGGCTGGTCGATCGGGCCGAGGCCGTGATGGGCGACGGCGTCGCCGTGAGCATCGACCTTGCCGCCACGAATGGCGCGGGCATCGTCGGCTATCGCGCCAAGCGCCACACCGCGGTCATCGAGGTCGAGCGCCGCGAGGCTTACGATATCGCCGATTTCTGGGAGCCGATCGTTGCGCGCCGCGACCGCAGCCTGATCCTCGACCCGGACGAGTTCTACATCCTGGCATCGACCGAGGCCGTGCAGGTGCCGCCCGACTATGCGGCGGAGATGGTGCCGTTCGATCCGCTGGTCGGCGAATTCCGTGTCCACTATGCGGGCTTCTTCGACCCCGGCTTCGGTTATGCCGGCGCCGGCGGCCTGGGCGCCCGCGCGGTGCTGGAAGTGCGCTCGCGCGAAGTGCCGTTCATCCTCGAGCACGGCCAGATCGTCGGCCGCCTGGTCTACGAGAAGATGCTGGCGCGACCGGACCGGCTTTACGGCAGCAGCATCGGCTCGAACTACCAGGCGCAAGGCCTCAAACTGTCGAAGCACTTTCGCGCCTGAGCGCCGGGCTGCGCTCGCGGGCGAGGACGCAGAGGCGCCACGCCGCGAGCCCGACCGCGAAGGCCGCGATCCAGACCATGCGGGAGCCATAGCGGTCGTGCGGATTGGAAACGATCCCGCACACGGCCGCATTGGCAAGCAGCGAAACCGCGGCCGTGGCGGCGAGCCACCCTAGATCGGCAAAATCGGCGCTGCGCAGGCCGAACATTACCAGCAGCGGAAGCAGCGCCATCGTTGCCCAGGCGAACGGCACGTGGAGGTCGTTGATCGTCCTGAAGTGGATCTCGCCATGCTGTTGGCGCGCCGCCCGCATCGCCGGGACAGCGGAAGGCGTGTAGCGATTTACGATGCCGTAGGTGTGCCAGGTCGTGTTGACGACGCCTTCGCCGGTGCCCACGCTCACAAGTTGCCTTGCGGTCGCCTCCAGCGCGGTTTTGACCTGCATCGCCGGATAGTCGCGCAGGCTGCCGAGCACGATAGTGCGCATTTCATCGCCGAGCCCGGCGAAACGGCCGAGCCGGTCGAACACGCTGTGGCCCCACAGAAACGCATCGGCGTCGAGCGGCAGCACCTTGCGGTACGGACAAAGCTTCAACCGCGGGTCGGGACAATGATCGTCGAGATAGCGCGTCACGATGCCGTCCTGCAGCATGCGGCCGAACACGATGCCATAGCCGCCCGGCGTCCAGGCAAGCGTGCCGCTGGCCGCATAGTTCGCGGCGAGCAGCATGGCCGCGCCGAGCACCATAGCGGCCATCCCATGAGGCAGGAAGGCGCGCGGCACGAACTTGACGCTGATGAACGACAGCGCCAGCGCCGCCGCGCTGAGCGCCAGCAGCACGGCGAAGGTGCCGCTATGGGTCGAGGCCGCGAACGCGATGAACACCACAAGCGCGACGCGCTCACGCGGCGCGATCCGATCGCCGTGCCGGACCAGCGCATGGAACGCGAGCACGGCAAGGCCGGCAAAAATGTCGGTCAGCAGGATGCTGGCGAGCCACGGCAGCGCCGTCGTGAGCGCCAGCGCCGCAATGACGGCCGGCAATCCGATCGGAAAGACGTTGAACCGAAATGTCCGCAGCATCAGGCCGATGACCCAGACCGCGGCAACGGCCTGGAGCAGCACGATCGGCCAGAAATCGAGCGGCCAGCCGGCCGCGAGCAGGAGGCCGTAGGTCGTCGAGCGGCTGGGCACGAGGTAGCCTTCGAACCAGCGCGCCAGATATCCGCCGGTGTCGTATTCCAGCAACGGGAAGCGGTTCCACAGTGCCGGCAGCAGCAGAAGGAAGGTGGCGCAAATCGTCGAACCGATCCGCGTTGCAATGCTCGTAGAGGCCGGCATGCGCGAACCATAGCCGAGTTTGCGCAGCGGCTATTATCCGCGGGCCTGGGACAATTCGGCGCGGTTGCCGCCTCGTCAGCCCGGCCACCGGCCGGTTTCGGCACCGCCGATCATGACCGCCAATCGGCCAAAATTCCTGTGGCATTTCCCCGGGAAGGGCGCTTCTCTGTCGGCGGGGCATGATGGGCCGTCGCCGGCAAACGCCCGGCAAACGCAAGGACGGGCATGAGTCGGGCACTCGTCGTAGGCTTGGCCCTGCTGCTGGCCGGTGCTGCCGTGGTCGGGGCCGGCATTGCGGCGGCCGCCGCGCAATCCGGATACGATCGGCCGGGCGGCGATTACGCGAGCGCTGCCGTGGCCAACGGCGATCCCGCGGTGTGCGCAGCGCGCTGCGAGCACGAGAGCCATTGCCGGGCCTGGAGCTTCTCCTATCCACCGCCGTCGGGCGGACCGGCGATGTGCTACCTCAAGCGCGAAGTGGTGCCGCGGGTTGCGGCAAGCTGCTGCGTCTCAGGCGTGCACGGCGCCGGCGTGATCGAGCCGCGCGTGGGCGAACTCGAATTCTCGATCGATCGCTACGGCGGCGACTACCGTTCCTTCGAATTCACGCCGGACCCCAGGGGCAAGGCCTGCGCCGAGGCCTGTCACGCCGAAGCGCGCTGCCGCGCCTGGACCTATCGCAGGCCCGGCTATGGCGCGTCCGGGGCGCGCTGCTACCTCAAGGAGAGGATCACACCGCCTCACCGCAGGCCGTGCTGCATTTCGGGGGTGGTCAGGTAGCGCCGCGCCAAGCCAATTGGCAGCTCACCCGGTTCCGCCGACCGTGATGCGATCGATGCGCAGCGTCGGCTGGCCGACGCCGACGGGGACGCCCTGGCCGTTCTTGCCGCAGGTGCCGATGCCCTGGTCGAGGGCGAGGTCGTTGCCGACCATGGAGACGCGGTGCAGGTCGGTCGGGCCGTTGCCGATCAGCATGGCGCCCTTGATCGGCGCGCCGACCTTGCCGTTCTCGATCCGATAGGCCTCGGTGCACTCGAACACGTATTTGCCCGAGGTGATGTCGACCTGGCCGCCGCCGAAATAGACGGCGTAAATGCCGTTCTTGACCGAGGCGAGGATCTCGCCGGGATCGCGGTCGCCCGCCAGCATGTAGGTATTGGTCATGCGCGGCATCGGCACGTGGGCGAAACTCTCGCGACGGCCGTTGCCGGTCGGCTTCATCTCCATCAGCCGGGCGTTCTGGCGGTCCTGCATATAGCCGACCAGGATGCCGTCCTCGATCAGCACGGTGCGGTTGGTGGGCGTGCCCTCGTCGTCGATCGAGAGCGAGCCGCGGCGCAGCGCCATGGTGCCGTCATCGACGACGGTGACGCCCTTCGCCGCCACGCGTTGGCCCATAAGGCCGGCGAAGGCCGAGGTCTTCTTGCGGTTGAAATCGCCTTCGAGCCCGTGGCCGACCGCCTCGTGCAGCATGACGCCGGGCCAGCCCGGCCCGAGCACGACATCCATTTCGCCGGCGGGCGCCGGCACGGCTTCGAGATTGACGAGCCCCTGGCGCACGGCATCGTCCACCAGCCCTTGCCAGGCATCGGTGACGATGAAGCGCTCATAGCTCTCGCGGCCGCCATATCCGGCGCTGCCGACCTCCTGCCGATCGCCGTCACCGACCACGACCGAGACGTTCACCCGCACCAGCGGCCGCACGTCGCGATAGGTCTCGCCGTCGCCACGCAGGATTTCGACCGCCTGCCAGGAGGCGCCCAGCGTCGCCGAAACCTGGCGCACGCGCGGATCCTTGGCGCGCGCGTAGGCATCGATGGTTTGCAGGAGCCGCGCCTTGGCCTCGAAGGCGGGACTGCCCAGCGGGCTGTCCTCAGCGTAGAGCTTGGCGTTGGTGCGGGCCGGCGGCTCGCTGTAGTGGCCGGAATGACCGCCCTTGACGGCGCGCACGGCGTCCGCGGCCCGCGCGACCGCCGCCTCCGACATGTCGGAGGCATGCGCATAGCCGACCGCCTCGTCCTTCACGGCGCGCAGGCCAAAACCCTGCGAGGTGTCGTAGGTCGCCTGCTTGAGCCGGCCGTTGTCGAAAACGAGGGCCTCGGACTGGCGATATTCGAGAAAAAGCTCGCCGTCGTCGGCGCCATCGAGGCCGCGCGAGACGATCTTGGCAAGGCGCGGCCGGTCGAGCCCGGCACGGTCGACAAGCGAAATGGGGGCGGTGGTCATGGCGGCATCCTGTTGAGTTCCGACCTACATAATCGCTTGGCGGGCCGAGCGCGAGGGCCCGCGCTCGGTCACTCGCGCTTGGCGATGCCGGCCTTGGCGATGACCGCGCCCCATTTGGCGATGTCCGAGTGCATGCGCGCCGTCATCGCCTCGGGCGTGCTGGCGCGCATGGCCATGCCCATCTGCAACGACCGCGTCTGGATCTCGGGGCGGGGGATGACGTCCGTCATGGCCTCGTTGAGCGTCGTGATGACCGCTTTGGGCGTGGCGGCGGGAACCGAAAGCCCGTTCCAGCTGTCGACCTCGTAGCCCTTGATGCCGCTCTCGATGGCAGTCGGGACATCCGGCAAATAGGCGCTGCGCGCGGCGCCGGTCGATGCCAGCGCCACGATCTTGTGGTCGGCAAGAAGCCCGCTGATCGCCGCATAGAACTCGAATGCGACATCGACATCGCCGCGCAGCACCGCGCCGGCCATGTCGGGCGAGGTGCGGAACGGAACGATCGTCGCCTTGATGTCGGCCGTGCCGGCGAACAGTTCGGCGGCGAGGTTTTGCGTGCTGCCCGGATTGATCGTGGCGATGTTGAGCTTGCCGGGACTGGCCCGCGCCGCCGCGACAACGTCCGCCACCGATTTGAGCGGCGAGCCGGCCCCCGTCACGATCAGGAGATCGAAGAATGAGGCGGTCGAAACCGACGCAAAGTCGGTCAGGACATTATAGGGCAGCGACTTGAACAGCGCCGCCGCGATGGCGTTGTTGTTGCCGGTCATCAGCACCGTGTAGCCGTCCGGCGCGGCCGCGGCGCCGGTCTGGGCGGCGACAATGCCGGCGGCGCCGGGCCGGTTTTCAATGACGAATTGCTGCTTCAGGCGGCTGCTGAGCTGTTCGCCGAGGAGGCGCATGCCGACGTCGGCGACGCCGCCCGCCCCATAGGGCACGATGAGGGTCACGGGACGGCTCGGATAACCGCTCTGGGCGAGCGTCACGGCAGGCGCCGCGATGGCCACGACGAGCAGCGCGGCGGCAGCGCGGGCGATGGTGCGCACGGCTGCCGGCGCGCTGGGAAGAAGGCTCTGCTGCCTCAATCCGAGTTCTGCCCCTGCACCCGCCAGGTGACGCCGACGTTGCCGAGGCCGGCAGTCGAGCTGACGGTCAATCCATTCATGAACCAGATGGCGACATCGCCGGTCGTGTCGATCCACAAAATGTCGCTCCTGCCGTCGCCGTTGAAATCGCCGGTTTCGGTGACCTGCCATTGCGTGCCGACATTGCCGAGGCCGACGCTGGACGACACCGTCCCGCCGTTCATCAGCCAGACCGCGACATTGCCACTGCTGTCGAGCCGGAGGATGTCGGCGTCGCCGTTACCGTTGAAGTCGCCGGTGGCGACCACCGACCAGGTGCTGGCAACAGCGCCGACACTGATCGCCGACGACAATTTGCCGTTGCTCATCAGCCAGATGGCGACATCGCCGGTCGAAGAGTTGCGCCAGAGAATGTCGGTGGTGCCGTCGCCGTTGAAGTCGCCGGCACCGACAACCGACCAAGTGCTGGCGACGACGCCGAGGTCCACGGCGGAGGAGAAATCGCCATTGCTCAGCAGCCAGGTCGCGAGAGCGCCGGTCGAAGAGTTGCGCCAGAGAATGTCGCCGGTGCCGTCGCCGTTGAAATCGCCGGTGCCGGTGACCTGCCATTGCGTGCCGACATTGCCGAGGCTGACGCCGGACGACACCGTCCCGCCGTTCATCAGCCAGACCGCGACATTGCCACTGGTGTCGAGCCAGAGGATGTCGGCGTCACCGTCACTGTTGAAGTCGCGGGTGCCGGCCACCGACCAGACGCTCGACACCGCGCCCATATTGACGCGGCTCGACTCCGCTCCGTTACTCATCAGCCACATCGCCAGATTCTGGCTTGAGGAATTGCGCCAGAGAATGTCGCTCACCCCGTCACCGTTGAAGTCGTGCACCGCAGGTTCGATCCTGATTGATGCCATGGCGGATGCACCGTTGCCGCCTTCGTTGGATATGACGGCGCTGGTCGTATTGGTGTCGTGGCCGGCGATGGTTGCCCTGATATTGATCGAAAAATTGCAACTCGCGCTGGCGGCAAGACTGGCGCCCGAAAGGCTCACGGTGCCGGCGCCCGCTACCGCAGTAATGGTGCCGCCTCCGCACGATCCGGTCAGACCGTCAGGCGTCGCAATCACCATTCCGGCCGGAAGAGTGTCGGTAAATCCGATGCCGGTCAGGGACGTGGAAGCGTTGGGATTTTGAATCGTGAACGAGAGACTGGTGCTGGCATTGATGGGTATTACTGCGGCGCCAAAGTTCTTGGATATGACCGGCGGGCTAGTTGATGCGCCGAACGAGCCTGCGTTACTCGTAGTGCCACCGGGGCAGAAGCCTGCGTCATTGTCCGTAACCAACGTCAAGGAGTCGCCGGTTGATGGCGTGGTCGTCGTGACTGCATTGTAGGTGCAATAGAAATCGCTGGGGTTTTCATTGGGAACCGCGGGGTATGATGCAAAAATAAGCTCAGTGATGGTCCATGACGTGATTTGACTGCTTGCGTTGGTCCCAATTTTGATTGTGGGCGATGAGGGCGCGTCGAAGTAAGATGACCCCCACGAGCCGCCAATCGGAAATCCGGCCGCATCCTGTTGCGGCACATCTCTGGCCTGAAAAGTGAAAGCGGTGACGGAGGACGTGATATCAGTGCCGGGCGGGAGATTAGCCAATTGGGCGGGGGTCATTGAGGTGGTGAACGAGAAAGTCGGCACGATGTCGCTGATGCTCGACTGGAAAAACGTGTAGTTCGTGGCTGACGCTGCAGTCGGCGCCAGACCGCATAAAGCGCCGAGCAGCGCAGCGGACACCAAACACGTTGTTCGCACCCACATAAGTGACGCTTTCATGACATTGCCCTTTATGAAAACTGAATGAAAACTGACGCGACGCATCCAAAGCTCGCCAGCCGAGCAAGCGCGCCGCCGTGATCTCGATCGTTCTCGTGGCTGTCAGCAAGTCCGTTGGAATGGCGACGAGCAGCCTCGTCGCGGTGTCGGAGAAGACGCCGGGAAAAGAAAGCTACCTCTCAAAAAACACCTGCGCAACGTATTTGACGTGCCCGCCGAACAGGTCTCGGTCTCTGGCGCGGCGAGGCAGCGCGTAAATAGGAATCTGCTCAACCGTGGGACGCTTAATTCCGTCTGTTCGCCGGCGCTGGCCGTGTGGACTATTGGAAAGCGCGGCCGGATCGCGAGCGCCGCGGTGCACTCGGGCTACCGCGACTGCCATCGCGAACGTTACGGCAGCTTGTCGTAGCCTTCGCCGAAGCCTTTGAGGCTCATCGGGAAGCCGATGCCTTCCTCGGGCGTCTGGAAAATGATGAAGGTCGAAGTCTGGCCGGTGCGCAACTTGCCGATCAGCTCGTCGTCCATGATCACCTCGGCGACGCAGCCGTTCGGCAGGCAGCGCACGAAGCCGGCCCGCCCGACATCGGCATTGTCGATCTTGAGGCCAAGGCCCGACGGCAGCAGCACGCCGAGCGGTGCGACGACGCGCATCAGCCGGCTCTTCTGGTCGCTGGTCTTGAGCACGATGACGGTCAGCCCGACATTGGGCCGGTCCTCGGCGGTCACGCTCTGCATCAGCGCGCATTGCTCGCCCTGCGCGCCGGGCGGCGTGTCGCAGCGGATCTGCCAATCGCCATGGACCGACTTGACCGCACCCTGGGCGGCCGCTTGCCCGCACCATGCGGTCACCGCCGCGAGCGCAACGGCGGCAGCGAGCGCCGGGACCATCGGCCGCAGCCGCCGTCCGACATCGAATTTGGCCATGATATCGTTTCCCTGACCAGGCGCCCCCGCGCCACGAATCACCCACGGAGGCCGGTGCCGACCGCGCCTGCCTACAGCGAAAGATCACAGTGTCAAGATTCATCCAGACCAAGGCATTGTGGCCGCCCGAAGGTCAAACAGGTTCCCCCCAACCGTTCAGGGGACCGCCGCAAAAGCCTCCTGTGCATGACCGGCTCGAGCGCGCGCTTGGAGCACCTATGAGTGCATTGCAGCAGGCGGCGATTTGTGGTTTGAGGGGCTGGGATTCCCCCATCCCGCCGATGCCTGCCAAGGAACGAGATGCGTCCGCCGTCGCTACCCTTCTCCGCTCGGCGGGGACCTTAGGGAGCGGGCCGGAAGCGGGAGGCGTCAGGCTGTCGCGGTCTGCGCCGGACGTGGTCTGCGCTGCTCGTGAACGGTCGCGGCCGAGACTGAGATACAGGGAGCACAGAGACCCATGCCGGTGATTTCACGCTTGACCGCCATTGCGGCAACCGTCGGGGCGTTGCTTGCGAGCGCGGGCGCGGCATTTGCCGGCCTCGGCCAGCCGTCGCCCTGGCAGATCGGACTGCAGGGCTCGGCCTCGCCGATCATGGACGACGTCTCTGCCTTCAACACCTTCCTGACCTGGGTGACCACCGCCATCGCGCTGTTCGTTCTCGTCCTGCTCGGCATCATCATCGTGCGCTTCAACGCGCGCGCCAATCCGACGCCTACGCGCACCACGCATAATACGCCGCTCGAGATCATCTGGACCATCGTTCCGGTCATCATCCTGGTGCTGATCGCCGTGCCCTCCTTCCGCCTGCTGTTCCTGCAGCTCGACGTGCCGACGCCGGACCTCACCGTGAAGGCGACCGGCAAGCAGTGGTTCTGGAGCTACAGCTACCCCGACAACGGCAATTTCGAATTCGACTCGCTGCCGGTCGCCGACAAGGACCTCAAGCCCGGCGAGCCGCGCCTGCTCGCGGTCGACAACGAGATGGTGGTGCCGGTCAACAAGGTGGTGCACGTGCTGGTGACCGGCGCCGACGTGATCCACTCCTTCACCGTGCCGTCGTTCGGCATCCGTATCGATGCCGTCCCGGGGCGCATCAACGACACCTGGTTCAAGGCGACGAGCGAAGGCATGTTCTACGGTCAATGCTCCGAACTGTGCGGCAAGGACCATTCGTACATGCCGATTGCGGTACGGGTGGTGAACGAAAACGACTTCACTACCTGGCTCAACGGGGCGAAGCAGAAATACGCCGGCGAAGAAAGCGCTCCGCCGACCACGTTCGCGGCGGCCGGCGCGGCCTCGCGATGACGACGGGCGGGCGCTAACGAAGGAACCTGCAATGGATACGATGGCACACGCGGCACATGGCGACGACAACGGGCACGCCATCCCGCACGGCTGGCGCCGCTACGTCTATTCGACGAACCACAAGGACATCGGCACGATGTACCTGGTGTTCGCCCTCGTCGCCGGCCTCATCGGCGGCGCCTTCTCGATCCTGATCCGGGTCGAGCTGATGTACCCGGGCCTGCAGATCTTCCACGAGACCCACAACTACGATGTGCTGGTTACGGCGCACGGGCTGATCATGATCTTCTTCATGATCATGCCGGCGATGATCGGCGGCTTCGGCAACTGGATGATCCCGCTGATGATCGGCGCGCCCGACATGGCGTTCCCGCGCATGAACAACATTTCGTTCTGGCTGTTGCCGGCATCGTTCGCGCTGTTCGTGACCTCGATGTTCTTCGAGGGCGAACCGGGCGCCAACGGCGCCGGAACCGGCTGGACGATCTATGCGCCGCTATCGACCTACGGCCATCCCGGCCCGGCGATGGACTTCGTCATCCTGTCGCTGCATCTCGCCGGCGCCTCGTCGATCCTCGGCGCGATCAACTTCATCACCACGATCTTCAACATGCGCGCACCCGGCATGACCCTGCACAAGATGCCGCTGTTCGTGTGGTCGCAGCTTATCACGGTGTTCCTGCTGCTGCTGGCGCTGCCGGTGCTGGCCGGCGCCATCACCATGCTGCTGACGGATCGGAATTTCGGCACCACCTTCTTCGATCCGCACGGCGGCGGCGATCCGCTGCTGTTCCAGCACCTGTTCTGGTTCTTCGGCCATCCCGAGGTCTACATCCTCATCCTGCCGGGCTTCGGCATGGTCAGCCAGATCGTCGCCACGTTCTCGCGCAAGCCGGTGTTCGGCTATCTCGGCATGGCCTATGCGATGGTGGCGATCGGCGGCATCGGCTTCGTGGTGTGGGCGCACCACATGTACAATGTTGGCATGTCGGCCAGCGTCCAGGCCTATTTCATCGCCGCCACCATGGTGATCGCGGTGCCGACCGGCGTGAAGATCTTCTCCTGGATCGCCACCATGTGGGGCGGCTCGGTCGAGTTCAAGACGCCGATGCTGTGGGCGGTCGGCTTCATCTTCCTGTTCACCATCGGCGGCGTCACCGGCGTAGTGCTGGCCAATGCCGGCGTCGACCGCGCGTTGCACGGCACCTATTACGTGGTGGCCCACTTCCACTACGTGCTCTCGCTCGGCGCCGTGTTCGCCATCTTCGGCGGCTGGTACTACTGGTTCCCGAAGATGACCGGCTACATGTACAGCGAACCCATCGGCAAGCTGCATTTCTGGCTCACTTTCGTCGGCGTCAACGTGGCGTTCTTCCCGCAGCACTTCCTGGGCATGGCCGGCATGCCGCGCCGCATCGCCGACTATCCGGACGCGTTCTCCGACTGGAATTTCATCTCGTCGATCGGCTCGTACATTTCCGGCCTCGGCACGCTGGTGTTCTTCTTCGGCCTGGCGCACGCCTTCTTGCGCAAGGAGCGCGCCGCCGCCAATCCGTGGGGACCCGGCGCGACCACGCTCGAATGGACGCTGCCGTCGCCGCCACCCTTCCACCAGTACGACACGCTGCCGCTGATCCGATGAGTGTCACGATCTCACGAGCCGAGCCCAGCATCGCGGGCGTCGGCGACTACATCGAGCTGATGAAGCCGCGGGTAATGTCGCTCGTGGTGTTCACCGCGCTCGTCGGCCTCCTGGTGGCACCGGGCCACGTGCATCCGGTGATCGGGTTTACCGCGCTGCTTTGCATCGCGGTCGGCGCCGGCGCCGCGGGTGCGCTCAACATGTGGTACGACGCCGATATCGATGCGCGCATGTCGCGCACGGCGCAAAGGCCCATCCCGGCCGGCCGTCTCGCGCCCGGCGAGGCGCTCGCCTTCGGGCTGACGCTCGCCGGCTTCTCGGTGGCCGTGCTCGGCGTGCTGGTGAACCTGTTGGCCGCCGCCATCCTGGCGGTCACGATCGCGTTCTATGTCCTCGTCTATACGATGTGGCTCAAGCGCACGACGCCGCAGAACATCGTCATCGGCGGTGCCGCCGGCGCGCTGCCGCCGATGATCGGCTGGGCGGCGGCGACCGGCAGCCTCGCCATCGAGCCGGTCGTGCTCTTCCTCATCATCTTCTTCTGGACCCCGCCGCACTTCTGGGCGCTGTCGCTCTACCGCGCGCAGGACTATGCGCGTGCCGGCGTGCCCATGTTGCCGGTGGTCGCCGGCGAGCGGGAAACGCGGCGCCAGATCCTCGCCTACACGCTCCTGCTCGCGCCGCTCGGCGCGGCGCCCTGGTTCCTCGGCTACGCCGGAGCGCTTTACGGCGTGGCAGCGCTGGCGGGCGGCGCCGCAATGATCGTGCTGGCGCTGCGCGTGCGCGCCGAGCGAGAGGGCCACGCCGCGAGCAAGCGGCTGTTCGGATTCTCGATCCTCTACCTGTTCCTGCTGTTCGCGATGCTGCTGGTTGATCGGATGGTTTCGGCAGGCCTCGCCGGCCAATTCGGCGGATGACCATGAGCGCGGGCATGAACGAGCAGGAGCCGCCACCCCACGTCGCCCCGCCTGCCGGGACGGGCGCCGAGGAGCGCATCAAGCTCACCGAGCAGCAGCAGCGCGCGCGTCGCGCCCGTTCGATCGCGATCGCGGTATCGCTTGGCGTGCTTGCGGTGCTGTTCTACATCGTGACGTTGGTGAAGGGGCCGGCCGTGCTGGTCAGGCCGCTGTGACGTTTGGGTCCGGAATGTCGTTGTGAAACACGAATGAACGCGCAGAAGCCGCCTCTCCCGCGCACGCCCGGCCGCGATCTCGTCGTCGCATTCGTCTGCGGCGGCATCGTCGCGTCGATGATCGGTCTGTCGTTTGCCGCGGTGCCGCTCTATTCGTGGTTCTGCCGCACCACCGGCTTCGGCGGCACCACGCAGGTGGCGAAAGCGGCGCCGCGGGAGACGTCCGATCGCAGGATCACGGTGCGCTTCGATTCCAATGTCAGCGCCGGCCTGCCGTGGCGGTTCGAGCCGGAGCGACGGACCATCGACGTAAAGCTCGGCGAAGTCGTCACCGTGTATTATGCGGTCACCAACGAGGCCGCCCGCGTCACCACCGGCCAGGCCGGCTACAATGTCAGCCCGCCGACGGTCGGCATCTACTTCGAGAAGATCAACTGCTTCTGCTTCACCCGGCAGACGCTCAAGCCGGGCGAGAAGCGCGACATGGCGGTTGTGTTCTACGTCGATCCCAAGCTCGCCGGGGATGCGGACCAGAACGATCTCACGACCATCACGCTGTCCTACACCTTCTATCCTGCGCGGGCGCCGGATGAGCCGGTGGCGGAGAGCACGGTTCCGGAACAATCCGGCCATATCTGATCGAGGCAACGAAGGCGGCGCGCCAGGCAAGCAATCGCGCCGCAGTGGAGACGATGACAATGGCTGATGCGCACGCCGGACCGCACCACGACTACCATCTGGTCAATCCCAGTCCGTGGCCGGCGGTCGGCGCCACGTCGGGATTCCTGGCGGCGCTGGGAGGCATCCTGTGGATGCATCATGTCGTCGCCTTTGCCCCGGTCATCTTCGGGGCCGGCGTGATCGGCATCGCCTACACCATGATCGGGTGGTGGCGCGACGTGATCTTCGAGGCCGAAGTCGAAGGCGATCACACCCGCGTGGTGCAGATCTCGCTGCGTTACGGGATGATCCTTTTTATCGCGTCGGAGGTGATGTTCTTCGTCGCCTGGTTCTGGGCCTATTTCAATACCGCGCTGTTCCCCGCCGAAATCCAAGACGTGGCGCGGGTCGCCTTTACCGGCGGCGTGTGGCCCCCCAAGGGCATCACGACCTTCGATCCCTGGCACCTGCCGCTGCTCAACACGCTGATCCTGCTCACCTCGGGCACGACGGTGACCTGGGCGCACCACGCGCTGCTCGAGAACAATCGCAAGGGCCTCGTTTGGGGGCTCGTTCTGACCATCGCGCTCGGCTTGAGCTTCACCTGCGTGCAGGCCTGGGAATACGCGCATGCCGCGTTCCACTATTCGGGCAACATCTACGGCGCGACGTTCTTCATGGCGACGGGGTTCCACGGCGCCCACGTCATCATCGGCTCGATCTTCCTCATCGTCTGCCTGTTCCGCGCGCTCGCCGGGCAGTTCACGCCGACCCATCATATCGGCTTCGAGTTCTGCGCCTGGTATTGGCATTTCGTCGACGTGGTTTGGCTGTTCCTGTTCGCCTGCATCTATGTGTGGGGCGCCGGCGTGATTCACCCCGAGTAGTCCACCCGCGTTCCGTGAGCGAAAAGCCAATCGAGTCGCTTTCGGGATCGATCCTCGCCGGATTGTCGTGCGCCTGTCCGCGCTGCGGCGAGGGCAAGCTGTTCCAGGGCTTCCTGGCGTTGCGGCCGCGTTGCGCGGCCTGCGGCCTCGACTACGGCTTCGCGGATGCCGGTGACGGACCCGCCGTCTTCATCATGTTTCTCGCCGGCTTCATCGTGGTCGGAGCGGCGCTTGCGACCGAGATCATGTATCGGCCGCCCTACTGGGTGCATGCGGCGCTGTGGCTGCCGCTGATCCTGATCGTCACGCTCGGACCACTGCGGCCGATGAAGGGGCTGATGATCGCGCTGCAGTACCATCACCAGGCCGGCGAGGGACATTTTGGCGGCGGAGACGACCCGTGAGCGCCGCCGCAGCGCCACGGCGGCCCTGGCGCGGACTGCTGGTGCCGGCAGTGCTGGCCTTCGCGGTCCTCATCGGTCTCGGCATCTGGCAGATCGAGCGCAAGGCCTGGAAGGAGGCCTTGATCGCATCGCTGACCGAACGCCTCGCGGTGCCGCCGACGGCGTTGCCTTCGCCCGCTGCCTGGAAGGACCTCGGCGCAGCGAGCGACGAATACCGGCACGTGCGCTTTGGCGCGCAATTCGATTACGGCAAGGAGGCGCTGGTCTATGCGAGCGCCGCGGCGTTTCGCCCAGACGTCTCCGGCCCCGGCTACTGGGTTTTCACGCCCGCGCGACTGGCCGACGGCGGCGTCGTGATCGTCAATCGCGGTTTTGTGCCCGAGGGCCGGCAAGACCCGGCCGCGCGTCTCGCCGGCCAGGTGGCCGGGCCGCTCACCGTCATGGGTGCGATGCGCTGGCCCGACGACAGGCATTGGTTTACACCGAGAGACGATCCGGCGCACAACCTGTGGTTCAGCCGAGACCCCCAGGTGATCGCCGCCGCCAAGGGCCTCGGCGCCGTGGCCCCGTTCTATGTCGAGCAGGAAACGCCGGTTCCACCGGGCGGCTTGCCGCAGCCCGGCAAGCTCGAGGTGAGCCTGCCGGATAACCACCTGCAGTATGCGCTGACCTGGTTCGGCCTGGCTCTCGTCCTGGTCGCGGTTTTCGTGTCCTGGGCGCTCACTTCCGGCCGCGGCGACGGCGCCGCCACCACGCCTGCGCGCCGCCAAAGCGACGCTTCACCTTCCTTGTGAAGGCCGCCGCTTTTCTATTAATGTGCGCGCTGTCCGGGGTGACGGCGGCTTTGCCGCTCACCGCGAACAGGCAGTAAAATCAATAGGTTAGTTCGTGCCGCCGAGCTCGCTCCGGGGTCAGGGCGCCAGGAAGACACCCGTGCATCACGTCTCCACCAGGGGCGAGGCCCCGCCGCTCGGCTTCGCCGAGGTGATGCTCGCGGGTCTCGCCCGCGACGGCGGCCTCTATGTGCCGAAATCCTGGCCGCAGCTCGATCCCAAGACCATCCTCGGCTTCGCCGGACGGCCCTACGCGGAAGTCGCCGTCGAGGTGATCCGGCTGTTCGCCGACGACTCCATTAGCGATTCCGATCTCGCCCGCATGGCGCGCGAAGCTTACGGTAATTTCCGTCATCCCGCGGTCGCGCCGCTCGTCCAGCTCGGCGTGAACACGTTCGCGCTGGAGCTGTTCCACGGCCCCACGCTGGCGTTCAAGGATCTGGCGATGCAGCTGCTGGCGCGGCTGATGGACCATGCGCTCGCCGCGCGCGGTGAGCGCCGCACCATCGTGGTGGCGACCTCGGGCGATACTGGCGGCGCCGCCGTCGAGGCGTTTCGCGACGCCAGCCAGGTCGACCTCATCGTGCTGTTCCCGCGCAACCGCATTTCCGACGTGCAGCGGCGCATGATGACCACGGCGGCGGCCGCCAACGTCAACGCCGTCGCCATCGAGGGCACGTTCGACGACTGCCAGGCCATCGTGAAGGGGCTGTTCAATCATCACGACTTTCGCGAGCGCGTGCGGCTCTCCGGCGTCAATTCGATCAACTGGGCGCGCATCGTGGCGCAAGCGGTCTATTACTTCACCGCCGCGGTGTCGCTCGGCGCGCCGTACCGCAAGGTGGCGTTCACTGTTCCGACTGGCAATTTCGGCAACATCTATGCCGGCTACGTGGCACTCCACATGGGGCTACCGATCGACCGGCTGGTCATCGCCACCAACGTCAACGACATCCTGACCCGCACGCTGGCCACCGGCACCTACGAGCTGCGCGACGTGGTGCCGACCACCTCGCCGTCGATGGACATCCAGATCTCGTCGAATTTCGAGCGGCTGCTGTTCGATGCCCATGACCGCGACGCCGGCGCGATCCGTTCGCTGATGGGCTCGCTCGCCCAATCGCGGCGTTTCTCGCTGTCGGCGCGCGCCTTGTCGCACATTCGCGCCGTGTTCACCGCGGACCGCGCCGACGAGGAGGAGGTCGCCGCGACCATGCGCACGCAGTTGCGCGAGACCGGCAATTTCGTCGATCCGCACACCGCGGTCGGCATCGCGGTGGCCGAGAAGGAGTTGCGCGACCCGACGGTGCCCATGGTGGTGCTCTCCACCGCCCATGCGGCGAAATTCCCCGACGCGGTCGAGGCGGCCTGCGGCGTGCGGCCGCCGCTGCCGGAATGGCTTTCCGATCTCAATGAACGTCCGGAGCGCGTCACCGTGCTGCCGGTGGACCAATCCGCGGTCGAGCGTTTCGTCGTGGCGACGAGCCGTGCCGCACAGGAAGGAGCGGCAGCATGAGCGTCGCGGTGACGACCTTGAAATCCGGCATCAACGTGGTGACCGACGCGATGCCGCATCTCGAGACCGCCTCGCTCGGGGTGTGGGTCAATTCCGGCAGCCGCGACGAACGCCGCGACGAGCACGGCATCTCGCATTTCCTCGAGCACATGGCCTTCAAGGGCACGCGGCGGCGCAGTGCGCGTCAGATCGCCGAGGAGATCGAGGCCGTCGGAGGCGATCTCAACGCCGCGACCGGCGCCGAGAGCACGGCCTATTACGCGCGCGTGCTCAAGGCCGATGTGTCGCTCGCCCTCGACGTGCTCGCCGACATCCTGTCCGAGCCGGCCTTCGCCGATGACGAGCTCGTCCGCGAGCGCGGGGTCGTCGTCCAGGAGATCGGCGCCGTCATCGACACGCCGGACGATCTGATCTTCGAGCACCTCCAGGTCACCGCTTTTCCGGATCAGCCGCTCGGCCGCTCGATCCTCGGCACGCCCGACACCGTGCGATCCTTCGACAGCGGCAAGCTGCGCGACTATCTCGCCAGAAACTACCGCGCGCCGGACGTCGTGGTGGCTGCGGCCGGCGCCATCGACCATCAGGCCGTGGTCGCCGAGGTCGAGCAGCGCTTCGCGAGCTTCGATGGCGCGGCAACGCCCCTGCCGGAGCCGGCGAGCTTCGTCGGCGGCACGCATGTCGAGAAGCGCGACCTCGAACAGGTGCACATCGCGCTTGCCCTGCCGGGCCTGGCGGTGACCGATCCGGCGCTGTACAGCCTGCAGGCCTTCACCAACGTGCTCGGCGGCGGCATGTCATCGCGGCTGTTCCAGGAAGCGCGCGAGCGGCGCGGCCTGTGCTACTCGATCTATTCCTTCCATTCCGCGTATTCCGACGTCGGCATGTTCGGCCTCTATGCCGGCACCGATGCGGCCGACACGTCGGAGCTGATGCGGCTCGTCGTCGACGAGATCGCCGGCACCGCCGAGACCATTTCCGAGGCGGAAATCGCGCGCGCCAAGGCGCAGATGAAAGCCGGCCTGCTGATGGCGCTCGAGAGCTCAGGCGCGCGGATCGAGCAGCTGGCGCGGCACATGATCACGCGGGGCCGGCCGATCCCGGTCGCCGAGCTGGTGGAAAGGATCGAAGCGGTGACGGTCGAGACGGCCCGCGCGGCTGGTCGCGCGCTCATTGCCCGCGGCAAGCTCGCGATCGCCGTGCTCGGCCTTGGCTCCGGGCTCGAGAACGCGGCGACGATTGCCGAGACTCTGACGCGTCGGGCCGCATGATGATCGAGGTTCGCGGCTGATCATCGTCGCCGAGCACACGCCATGGCGTTTTTCCGCACCATCAATTTTTCCGAACCGATGCCGGCGATCGCCGGCCACGGCGTCACGCTGCGCACGCCGCAGATGACGGACCACGCCGATTGGGCGGCGTTGCGCGAGGCGAGCCGCGATTTCCTCACGCCATGGGAGCCGACCTGGCCGACCGACGACCTCGGCCGCAGCGCGTTCCGGCGCCGGATCCGGCGCTATGCCGAGGACCTGCGCAGCGATCAGGGCTACGCCTTCCTGATCTTTCGCAATTCGGACGATGCGCTGGTCGGCGGCTTGACGCTGGCCAATATCCGGCGCGGCGTCGCCCAGGCCGGCAGCCTCGGCTATTGGATGGGCTTGGCGTTCGCGCGCCAGGGCCACATGACCGCGGCGGTGCGCGCCGTCATTCCGTTCGCCTTCGGAACGCTGCGGTTGCATCGCCTCGAAGCGGCATGCATCCCGACCAACCAGGGCTCGATCCGGCTCCTGGAACGCACCGGTTTCGCGCGCGAAGGCTACGCCCGCGAATATCTGTGCATCAACGGCGCCTGGCAGGATCATCTGCTCTACGCCCGGATGAAAGACGTTGCAAAGTCGGCCACTGCGCCCTTTCCCGCAGGCGGGGAAGCGTAGAGGATATGGCCTTGGGATAGCCACGGTTCATTTGCTATAAGATCAGGAGCATCGCGTGCAGTCTGGCGATGAAGACCGGGGAATGCAGCGGAGCAAATATTCGATGTTTTGGTGCGATCGCGCCTCGATCGCGGCTCTCGTTTCGCTCGGGCTGCTGGCCGCCGGCTGCACCGCGGGCGGCAGCTTGGGCGTGCCGACCACGGCGGCGCCGGAGCCGGCGCCATCGTCTTCGTCTTCCGGCTCCTCCTCGCTCACAGATAAGTTCAAGAATTTCTTCTCGAACTCGTCGGCGGATTCGCACCAAGCGGTCGCCGGCGCGCAGGCCGACGTCAATTGTCCCTTCATCGAAGTCCGCGAGGGCGCGTCGACGTTGAAAGTCGGACCCACCGGCGAAAACGCCGCGATGCTGCTGAAGTACCAGGGCACGTTCGTGCGCGCGGCGCGCGAATGCTCCGTGGCCGCGGGCAACCTGGTGATGCGGATCGGCGTCGAGGGCCGCGTCATCGTCGGGCCCGCGGGCGGGGCGGGCCAGGTCGATGTGCCGCTGCGGATCGCCGTGGTGTATGAGACGCCGGCCGGCGCGAAGCCGATCGCCACCAAGCTGGTTCGCTTTCCGGTGACGATCGGGCCCAACGACCAGAACGCGCTGTTCACGCATATCGAAGAGGGCTTTGCCTTCCCGATGCCGTCGGCGGCCGACCTCGACCACTACACCGTCTATATCGGCTTCGATCCACTCGGTGCCGAAGCGATGGACAAGCAGAACCGGCCGCCCCCCGCCAAGCCCAAGATCCGGCCGAAGCCGAAGCCGACCGCCAACGCGAACTGACGGTTCGCGAAACTCGCTCCAGCGAAATCTACCAGCCGCGCAGGTCGATGATCGCGCTCTTGAGCGCCCGCATGTCGGCTATGACGGTGCGGGCGCCCGCGGCGAGGAGGTCTTGCGCGAGCTGGCCCGCGGCGTGGCTGCCGCCGACAAAGCCGAGCGGCGTCATGCTCGCCGCCGCGGCCGCGGCGATGCCGGGCGCCGAATCCTCGACCACGATGCAGGCTGCGGGCTCGACCCGCGATTGCGCCGCCGCGCGCAGGAAAAGATCGGGCGCCGGCTTGCCGTTGCGCACGTCGCTTGCCGAGAACAGCCGCGGCTCGAAGAAGCGGAGCAGCCCGGTCACTTCGAGGCTCACCCGGACGCGATCGAGCGCCGACGACGACGCGACAGCCTTCGGCCCGCGCACCCACGACAACGCATGGGCGGCGTGCGGAATGGCGCGCAGCTCCGTCCGCAACCGCCGCAGCGTCTCACCCGCGACCGTAGCGGCAAAACCGGACGGCAACTTTTTTCCCGTCGCGCGCTCGAGTGCGACGAAGATGTCGGCCGGCCGGCGTCCGTGAAACTGGCGCGTCACGGCCTCGGCGGACAGCGGCAGGCCGCTGCGCTTGAGCGCGTCCACCAGCACTGCGGTGGCAATCGACTCGCTGTCGACAAGTACGCCATTGCAATCGAAGATGACCATGGGTCCCTCCGATGCTTCGGCCGGGGTGGTGAGCCTCTGTTCGGCCTTCCGAAGATCGCCGGATCAAGTTACCAGCCGGCGGCCGCATGCACAGACGACGACGCCGGCGCGCCTCGTTTATGCACAGGAATCAGAGCTGGATTGTGGATGGCGCGAAGCTCGGGGACGCCGCCGCAGCAGCGCTATGGCCCTAGTTGAACTTCTTTCTGACGTCCTCGATGCCCTGCGCCAGCAGGTCTGCGGCGCGTCTGCCTTTGGCCGCGACGGAGAGAATTTTCTCGGCCGCGGCGACGGCGGCATCGGCCGCGGCGGCGCGCACGTCGGCGACGGCCTGGGCCTCGGCCTGGGCGATCTTCGTCTCCGCCATCTTGGTCCGGCGCACGACGAAGTCTTCCATGCGCGTCTTGGCCTCGCCGGCGAGCCGCTCGGCTTCGGCCTTGGCGCTGGCGATGATGGCCTCGGCTTCGCCCTCCGCCTCGTGGGCCTTGCGCTCGAATTCGGCGAGCAGCGCCTGAGCTTCCTCTTTCAGCCTGGTCGCCTCGCTGAGCTCGGACTTGATGCGGGCCTGACGCGCATCGAGCGCATCGATGATCCTGCGATGCGCGCCCAGATAGGCGAGCAGGCCGAGGAAGCACAGGAAGGCTATGGCGACCCAGGTTTCGGCTTCGGGCATCATGGCATCACCGCTTCATTGTCTCGCCGAGCGCGGCGGCGACCTCGTGGTCGGCCGGCGCCTGGCCGATCAGGCGCTCGACGATCGCCGAGGCGGCACCCGCGGCGATGGTCCCGACATTGCCCATGGCGGCCGTGCGTGTCGTGGCGATCGATCGTTCGGCCGCCGCGAGGCGCTCGTGCAGCTCGGCCTCGAGCCGTTTGTTGGTCGCCTCGGCTTCGGCCGCCTGCTTCTCGCGCGTCGCGCTCGCTATGCCTTGGGCGCGCGCGCGCGCATCGGCCAGCGATTTCTGATAGGCGGCGTTGGCCTCGTCCGAGCGCTCCTTGAAGCGTTGCGCCGCCGCCAGATCATCGCCGATGCGCTTGCCGCGCTCCTCGAGGATCGAGCCGATGCGCGGCAGCGCCACCCTCGACATCAGCACGTAGAGCAGCACGAAGGTTATCGCCAGCCAGATGAGCTGCGACGGGAAGTTGTGCGCGTCGAGCGGCGGGAAAGCCTTGTGTGCCGCAGGCGCCTCGGTATGGGCGGTCGGTTCGGCCATGATCGGCGGCAGTTACAGCGCGAACAAGAGGAGCAGCGCAATGGCGAACGAGAAGATGCCGAGCGCCTCGGTGATGGCAAACCCGAAGATCAGGTTTCCGAACTGTCCCTGCGCGGCCGACGGGTTGCGCAGCGCCGCCGCCAGGTAGTTGCCGAAGATGATGCCCACGCCGATGCCGGCGCCGCCCATGCCGATGCAGGCGATACCGGCCCCGATGTATTTCGCGGCAATCGGATCCATAACGAAGCTCCCTTTCGAGGTTGTACGAGACGGGCCGTCAGTGGCCCGGGTGTATCGCATCGTTGAGATAGATGCAGGTGAGGATGGCGAACACGTAGGCCTGCAGCACCGCCACCAGCAGCTCGAGCGCGCACAGCACGATGACCATGGCGAACGGCAACACCGCGCCGAACCAGCCGAGCACGCCGGCACCCGCTAGCATGATGACGAAGCCGGCAAAGACCTGGAGCGCGATATGCCCGGCGAGCATGTTGGCGAACAAGCGGATGCTGTGCGAGACCGGCCGGGTCAGAAACGACAACACCTCGATGGCCACGATCACCGGCAGGATCAGCTTGGGCACGCCTTTGGGAATGAACAGGTTGAGGAAGTGCCAGCCGTTCTTCCAGAAGCCGTAGCCGACCACGATGAAGAACACGGTCAGCGCCAGGGCGACCGTGATGATCAGCTGACTCGTCACCGTGAACGCATAGGGGATCAGCCCGACCAGGTTGGCGGCCAGCACGAACATGAACAGCGTGAATACGAAGGGAAAGAACTTCATGCCCTCGTTGCCGGTCGAGCTGCGGATCGTATGGGCGATGAACTCGTAGGACATCTCCGCCATCGACTGCAGCCGGCCGGGCACGATGGCACGACGCGTCGTGGCGCCGATCATCAGCGCCGAAACGAGCCCGACGATGATGAACATGAACAGCGCCGAATTGGTAAAGCCGAATTCACGGCCGCCTACGCTGAACGGGAATATGCTTTCGATCTGGAACTGGTGGATCGGATCGATCGTCATGGTTCAATGCCGTGTGGCGCCAAGCGCCGAATTACCGTCTCGTGCTTTGCCCGGCGCCGTTACCGGAGGCGCCGCCCTGTCCCGCTCCGGTGGAACGCACCACGTTGAGGACGCCCGCGGCGAAGCCGAGCAGCATGAATATGATGAGCCCCCAGGGCGAGCTACCGAGCAGGCGGTCGAGAAACCAGCCGAGGCCGGCGCCCACCACCACGCCTGCAACAAGTTCGCTCGAGAGCCGGAAGCCCTGGGCGTAGCCGGATGCAGTCGAGGCCCGATCCCCGCCAGAGCCGCCGGAGGGCTGGCCGCCACGCTCGCGTGCCTGGCCGAGCCCTTCGCCGAGCCGCTGGAGTCTCGCGGAGAGAGCGGCCTCATCGGTGCGCGGCTTGCCGTTGTCGCCGTGATCGCGCGCGCCGTCGCTCATGCTTTCGACACTCGCGGCCTTGCGGCGATCGCGGCACGCCCGCCCCCTGAAGCCGCGCGGACCATACTGAGAGGATTCTGCCGAGTCAAGAAACCGAGGACCTGCGCTAATGCCTTGAAACAATGACGGATATGGGCCGCCTGCGACGCTCTTCCAAGCCTCGATTGTGCGCTGCGAAGCGCGCTTGGCCACGCCGCGCCTCTAAGGCACGGACATGGCGCTCCACCGATTCGTTGCACAGTGCTACCGGTCGCCGCAGCGCGACCCTATTTGAACTTCATTGTCGGGCAGGCGCGGGGTTCGCCGCGCCCAGTCCTCACCTCTCTTCAAGCTGGCGCCAGGAGATGACGATGATCAGCAAGGGCCTAATCACTGCCCCAGCCGCGGCCGCCGCCATAGCCGCCTTGTGCCTGACCATGCCGGCCTTTGCCGACGACACCGCCGCGCCCGACAACGATGGCGGCCGCTACACCTTCAACAAGGTGGCGGATGGTTTTGTGCGGCTCGATACGCGCACCGGCGAGGTTGCGCTGTGCAGCCAGCGGACCGTGGGCTGGGCGTGCCAGGCGGCGCCAGAAGATCGCGCCGTGCTCGAAAACGAGATCTCGCGCCTGCGCCTCGAAAACGCGGCGCTGAAGAAGGATCTCCTGTCGCGCGGCCTGCCTTTGCCGCCCGGCACGATGCCGGCGCCGCCGATCGTGCAGAATGGCGACCATCCACTGCATCTGCCGAGCGACGCCGATGTCGACCGCATGGTCGCCTTCGTCGGCCGGGTCTGGCATCGCCTGGTCGAGGCCATTGTGCGGGCGCAGAAGCAGGTGCTCGACAAGAGTTGAGCGGCGCGGCGTATCTCGATGCAACTGTCCGCCATCCGCACCTCCCGTGTCGAGACCATTGCGAGCGCGGTGCTGGCGGTGGAGACGGCCGGCGAAGGTTTTGTCGAAATCACGCGCGAAGTCGCGCGCTTCCTGGATCGGGCGAAGGCGCGGGACGGCGTCGTGCTGCTCTATCTGAAACACACCTCGGCGTCGCTCGTCATCCAGGAGAATGCCGACCCGGATGTGCGCACCGATCTTGTCACCGCGCTCGGGCGCCTCGCGCCGCCCGACGCCGGCTGGGTGCACGAGGTCGAAGGGCCCGACGACATGCCGGCCCATATCAAGTCCATGCTCAACGGTGTGGCGCTGCACCTGCCTGTCGCCGACGGCAAGATGCAGCTTGGCGCCTGGCAAGGCATCTATCTGGCCGAGCACCGCGAGCAGCCGCATCGGCGCGAGGTGACGTTGCAATTTCTCGGCTGCTGCGAGCAGACCTAAAGGCCGGAGCATTTTGTCCCAGACGGCGATGAGGAGACCGACATGAGAATCATGGTGGCGCTTGTTGCGATGATCGCCGGCTTGCTGGCGAGCAGCGCTGCTTCAACGATGCAGCGCGCGCCCTCGCCGGCTGACGCGCGCTTCGCCCAGGCGGACGCTGGAAAAATCTGCGCGCAGGTCATCTCGTGCGGCACGAAGGACGGCAAGCGCAAGGAATACCCGACCCCGTGCGCAGCCCAAGACGACGGCGCCACCAATATCGCGCCGAAGTCCGGACCGACCTGTTAGCATTCCAAACAAGACGGCGATCGCCGCCATCGCGAGCGATATCGCGCCCAGTGGACCGCCACGCCGATCGGAAGTAACATGAGCCGCGCTCGAAGTTTCGCACGCGTGGGTGCCGCGCGCAGTCGACTGGGACATCCCGTTGAGCGACGCTCAATTGCATCATCTGGTGATTGCCGACGATCACCCGCTGTTCCGCGGCGCGCTGCGCGAGGCGGTCCACGGGCTGTTCGGCCGCGCCGACGTCGGCGAGGCCGGCACGTTCGAGGAGGTCACCGATCTGCTTGAGCGCGGCGGCGAGGTCGATCTGATCCTGCTCGACCTCAGCATGCCCGGCGTGCGCGGCTTCTCCGGCCTCATGTATCTGCGCGCGCAATATCCCGGCCTGCCGATCGTCGTGGTCTCGGCCAACGACGACCCCGCCGTAATCCGCCGCTGCATGCAATTCGGCGCCTCCGGGTTCATTCCGAAGACGCTCGGCATCGAGGCCATGCGCCAGGCGATCACGCGGGTGCTGCAGGGCGAGGTGTGGACGCCGCCCGATGTCGATCTGGCGCGCGGCTCCAATGCCGAGACCGCCGCCATGATCGCGCGGCTGGCAAGCCTGACGCCGCAGCAGGTGCGGGTGCTGATGATGCTGTCGGGCGGTCTGCTCAACAAGCAGATCGCCTACGAGCTCGGCGTCTCGGAGGCGACCGTCAAGGCGCACGTCTCCGCCATCCTGCAAAAGCTTGGCGTCGAAAGCCGTACCCAGGCCGTTATCGCCGCGGGCAAGATCGAAGCCGGCCAGTGGCCGCATGGGCCGTCCTCGCCAGCGAAAGCGGAGGGCGAGCGCGCATAAGCGCGGTGCTGCACCACGCTTTCGCGATAGCGGGGGCGAAAAAACTCACTCCGCCGCAACGCGCTGCACCCGCCATTGCGTGATGACGGCGCGCAGCGAGGCCGGCTTGATCGGCTTGTGCAGGAGATGAACGGCGGCGGCTTGGGCCTCCTCGCGCACGTGCGCGGAGCGGTCGGCGGTGATCAGGATCGCCGGGACATGCCGGCCGAGACGCCGGCGCAGCTCGGCAATCGCGGCGAGCCCGTTGTTGCCGCCGAGATGATAATCGACCAGAAGACCGTCCGGCTCGGCGCCGCTCGCGTCGATCGCCGCCAGCGCCCCGATCAGGTCGCCCGCCGTGAGCACGCGGCAGCCCCAGCCGCCGAGCAGCATCTCCATGCCGTCGAGAATGGCGCCCTCGTTGTCGATGCAGAGCGCCACTGTGCCGGCGAGCCCGCCGGCGGCAAACCGCGGCGCGGCGTCAACGGCCGCTTCGCCGGCACCGGCCATGCCGCGTGGCACCTCGACCGAGAAGCGCGAGCCGCGGCCGACGCTCGATTTCAGCAAAACCTCGCAGTCGAGCACGCGCGCGATGCGTTCGACGATCGAAAGGCCGAGCCCGACGCCGCGCGCCACCCGCGCGCCCTGGTCGAGCCGGTGGAACTCCTTGAACACCGCGCGCCGCTTGGCGTGCGGAATGCCGATGCCGGTATCGCAGACATCGATGCGCAGTTTGCCGCCGCAGCGCCGGCAGCCCACTAGCACCTTGCCGGCCGGCGTATATTTGATCGCGTTCGACACCAGGTTCTGCAGCAAGCGGCGCAGCAGCCGGCGGTCCGAGCGCACCGCGAGCGAGCACGGCATGAAAACGAGGTCGAGACCTTTCTCGCGGGCGAGCGGCGCGAACTCGACCTCCAGCCGCTGCAGCAGTTCCTCGATGCGGAAATCGGTCGGTTCCGGCTTCATCGCCCCGGTATCGAGGCGGGAAATGTCGAGCAGCGCCGCAAAAATCTCCTCGACCGCCTCGAGCGAGGCATCGATGTTCTGCACCAGGTCGGCATCCTCGCCGGAGCGCTGGCGCTCGATCAGGCTCGTCACGTAGAGCCGCGCGGCGTTGAGCGGCTGCAGGATGTCGTGGCTCGCGGCGGCGACGAAGCGGGTCTTGGAGACGTTGGCGTCGTCGGCCGCGGCCTTGGCGCGCTCGAGCTCGGTGTTGAGCCGGGTGAGCTCCCCGGTGCGCTCGCGCACCCGGCGCTCTAACGTCGCATTGGCGCGCTCGAGCGCCTCGGCCCCCTTCACGCTCGGCGTGATGTCAGTGAGCGTGGTGACGACGCCGCCGTCGGGCATGCGGTTGGCGCGCACCTCGATCACCAGTCCGCGCTCGGCGAAGCGTTCGAGGAACGGCTCGACCTCTGAGGTGTATTTGGCGATGCGCTCGGCAATGAAGCCGTCGACATCGCCGCTGTCGCGGCCGCGCTGCTGCGCGATGTGCCGCAGGATTTCGTCGAGCCCGATGCCGACCCGGGTGAGGCCGTGCGGCAGATCGAAGATCTCGCCGAACTGCCGGTTCCAGCACACCAGGGCGAGCTCCTTGTCGAACACCGCGATGCCCTGACCGACGTGGTCGAGCGCGGTCTGCAGGACCTCGCGGTTGTAGTGGAACGCCGCATTGGCGCCGTCGAGAAGTTTTAGCGCATCTCTGGTCGAGACCGTGCGGTTGCGCAGCAGCAGCGAAAGCACCAGCCGCGACGACGCAGCGCCGATGGCCGAGGCGAGCAGATATTCGCCGTATTGCAGCAACTGAAAGTCGGCCTCGGCCTGCGGCTCGAGGCTGATGCGGCGCGAGGCGGCGAAGCTCGCGAAGGATTCGCGGGTGCGCTCCTCGCCGAGGTAGCGGGCGACGGTCGCCATCAGGTCCTCGACCGTGGCGGAGGCCCGCCGCAGCCGGAAGCTCGGCGCCATCGGCGCCAGCGTCGAAGGAACGAACAGATCCGCCTGCACGCGTTCGATCGCGGTCGGCAGGCGGATGAGCGAACAGCCGACATAGAGCGCAATGTTGACCGAGAGGCTCGCCAGCACGCCATGGACGAGCGGCGGCAGGTCGATGCCGAACAGCGCCTGCGGCCGCAACAACGCCAAGCCCCACGGCCCCTCGGTCAGGATCCGCATGCCGACGATGCCGGCGTCCGAGATGCTCGGCAGCAGCAGCGTGTAGCCCCACACCAGGACGCCCGCGCTCATGCCGGCGATCGCGCCCAGCGCGGTGCCGCGCCGCCAGATGAAGCCGCCGAAAAAAGCCGGCGCGAACTGCGCGATGGCGGCGAAGGATAAAAGGCCGATCGCGGCGAGCTCGGCGTCGCCAGCCGAGCGGTAGTAGATATAGGCCAGCAGCAGGATGACGAAAATCGCGATGCGGCGCGTGGTGAGAAGCCGCGCGCCTGCATCGCTCGGCTCGGCCGCGAGCGTAGCGCGGCGCTTGAGCAGCAGCGGCATCACAATGTCGTTCGACACCATGATGGCGAGCGCGACCGATTCGACGATCACCATGGCGGTCGCGGCCGAAAGGCCGCCGATGAAGGCAACGAGCGTGATGAGCTGGGAATGGGCGGCGAGCGGCAGCGCCAGCACGAACATGTCGCTGTCGACGCGGCCGGCCGGGAACGTCAGCAGGCCGGCCACCGCGATCGGCAGCACGAACAGATTGATGAGCACCAGATAGGCCGGGAACAGCCACGCGGCGCGGCGGATTTCGGCCTCGCTGTGATTCTCCACGACCGCGACGTGGAATTGCCGCGGCAGCAGGATAACGGCGAACACCGACAGCGTCGTCATAGCGCCGAAGCCGGCAAGCTGCGGCGCGCGCGTCAGCAGCGCCGCCGTATCGGCGCGTTCGAGAGCGCGCGCGAACAATGCGGACGGTCCGTCGAACATGACGAAGGTGACGAATATGCCGACCGCGAGGAAGGCCATGAGCTTGACGATCGACTCGGTCGCGACCGCCAGCATCAGCCCGTCCTGGTGCTCGGTGGCGTCGATGTGGCGGGTGCCGAACAGGATGGCGAAGGCCGCCATCAGCAGCGCGACGAACAGCGCGCTGTCGCCGGGCACCGGCGCCGCGGCGCCCCCCGGCGAGGCTTGCGCCAGGATCGTGCCCACCGAGGACGCCACCGCTTTGAGCTGCAGAGCGATATAGGGGATCATGCCGACGATCGCGATCAGTGCCACGGTCGCTGCCACGGCCTGGCTCTTGCCGTAGCGCGCCGCGATCAGGTCGGCGATCGACGTGATGTTCTGGTGCTTGGCGAGCCGCACGATGCGGATCAGGAACGGATAGCACAGCCCGACCATCAGCATCGGGCCGATATAGATGGCGAGGAAATCGAAGCCCGTGCGCGAGGCGAGGCCGACCGAGCCGAAGAACGTCCACGACGTGCAGTAGATGGCGAGCGAGAGCGGATAGATGAGAAGCCGCGACGAGGCGCCGCGCGTCCGCCTGCGGTCGCCGTAGCTCGCGACCAGGAACAAAAAGCCGATATAGGCTAGCGCGATGGGGACGACGACCCAGCCGTGCAGCATGACCTTACCTTGCGTCAACTCGCGGCATTTTCTGCGGTCCGTGGCGCGTTGCCTGACGTAACGTCACCATAGTTTGGCTGGTCTGTCCATTCGCAGTGCAGCAAACAATACCGTCCAATCGCCGGGCCGCAGCCGAGCGAAGGCAACCAAATTGGGCCCGCCGGCCTCGCCCGCCTGCCGAAATGACTATTCTTATTTGTGGTGCGCCGCTGGTTACCTCAGCTTGTGCACGAGTGGTGTTATTTTAGTTTGAGCGAATCGATTTGCATCGCGGATGCAGATTGCGGGGGGACAATGAGCGAAATCTTCATCGTCGACGACGATCCGTCGGTGCGCGCCGCGCTCTCGGTGGTCCTGAGCGGCGAGGGCTTTGCGGTCACGAGCTTTCCCGAGGGCGAATCCTTCCTCTCGGCAATGCGCTCGCGCCCGCCGGCCTGCGTTCTAATCGATGTGCACCTGCCCGGCTGCTCCGGTCTCGACGTGCTCAGAAAGCTCGACGCGAAGCGCTACCCGGCGCCGATCTTCGTCATTTCCGGCCGCGGCGACATACCGATGGCGGTCGATGCCATCCGGCACGGCGCGCTCGACTTCATCGAAAAGCCGTTCGACCCCGCCGCGGTCGCGAGCCGCGTGCGCGAAGCGATCCAAGCGTGGCAGAGCGGCCGCCAAAGGGAGAGTATTCTCGTGCGCGACTTTCCCGGCCACGAGCGGCTGACCGCGCGGGAACGCGACGTGCTGGAGCGGATCGCCGGCGGCGCCTCCAACAAGGAGGCCGGCCGCGAGCTTGCCATCAGCCCCCGCACGGTCGAGGTGCATCGCGCCCGCATCATGGAGAAGCTCGGCGCCAAGAATGCCACCGATCTCATGCTCGTCGTGCTGGGCAGGGGTGGCGGGCAACGCGCGGCCGCATTTGGCGCCCGCCAACGCGCATAGTAACAAGGGAACCGCGCCATGAACGTCGGCGTCGCTCGATCTGCGCTACCGTCATTTGACGGCGGCGCGTGCAGCGGGCATTCATGGCGGATCGATGCTCCCTGCCCTTCCGCCGCGGCGCGCGCTGCTTGAGACGGCCGAGACGTTCGCCATCGCGCTCGCCGGCGGCCTCACGTTCACGCTTCTGGGATTTCCCGCCGGTCTGGTTTCCGGCTCGGTGCTCGCCGTGGCGTCCGCGGCACTGCTGGGGCGTCCCACCAAGGTGCCGCTCGCGTTCGCCCGCGTCTGCTATGTGGTTGTCGGCATCCTTCTCGGCGCCGTAGTGACGCCGGAGACGCTGCGCGGCGTGGCCGCCTGGCCGGCCAGCATCGCGCTGGTCGTGCTGTCCTCCCTCGGCATGATCGTCGCGACCATGAGCTATCTGCGCGTGGTGCACCGCTGGGACCCGCTGTCGGCCCTGATGGCCGCGAGTCCGGGCTCATTGGCGCAGGTGATCGCGCTCTCGACCGAGCTTGGCGCGGACCTGCGTGCCGTCGCCATCGTGCAGACGGTGCGCGTGCTGCTCCTGGTCATCGGCTTGCCGAACGGGCTGGCGCTGTTCGGGCTGGTGGCGCCGGCGGTGCCGGTGCTGCGCGGGCCAGCCGGCAGCTCCGTGCTCGGCGAGATGATCCTGCTGGCTGCGGTATCGAGCGCCTGCGCCTTCGCTTTCCTGCGGCTGCGCTTTCCCGGCGGGCTCATGTTTGGCGCCATGACGGGCTCCGCGATCCTCCACGGCTCGGGCTTCATCCACGCCGTGCTGCCGTGGTGGATCGGCGGCGGCTCGGTGGTCACACTCGGCGCCGTCGTCGGCTCGCGCTTCGCCAACACGACGCTGCGGATGCTTGCCGGGCTGCTAGGTGCCGCGTTCGGCTCGTTTGCCGTCTCGATGGCGGTCGCCACGGTCTTCGTGGCGATCGTGGCGCGGTTGTTTGCGTTCCCGGTCGCCAATGTGGTCATCGCATTCTCGCCCGGCGCGCAGGACACGATGATGGTGTTGGCGCTGGCGCTGCATCTCGACCCCGTCTATGTCGGGGCCCATCATCTCGCGCGCTTCCTCGTCGTCACGTTCGCGGTGGCGGCCGGCGCGCGGAGGATCGCGCGGCAAAAATGATCTTCGCTTCCTGCGGCGACGGGAGGGAAAAAATCACTCCGCGGCGAGCGCTCTTGGCTTGAGCGGCAACTGCAGGCGCTGCCACACGTCGACCAAAGCTTCGGCGAGAGCGTCGATGAGGCCGTCGTCGTGATAGGGGCTGGGCGTGATGCGCAGCCGCTCGGTGCCCTTCGGCACGGTCGGATAGTTGATCGGCTGGATGTAGATGCCGTGGTCGGATAGCAGCAGATCGCTCGCCTGCTTGCACCGCTCCGGATCGCCGACATAGAGCGGAACGATATGCGTCGGACTCATCATGACCGGCAGCCGCGCGGCGGCGAGCACGGCCTTGGTGCGGGCGGCGCGATCCTGATGGCGGTCGCGCTCCCAGTGCGAGGTCTTGAGGTGGCGGATCGCGGCGGTCGCGGCAGCGCAGACCGCGGGCGGCAGCGCCGTGGTGAAGATGAAGCCCGGCGCATAGGAGCGCACCGAGTCGATCAGCACCTTGCTGCCCGCGATATAGCCGCCAAGGCAGCCGAACGCCTTGGCGAGCGTGCCTTCGATCACGTCGATGCGGGCCAAAACGCCGTCGCGCTCGGTGATGCCGCCGCCACGCGGGCCGTACATGCCGACCGCATGCACTTCGTCCACATAGGTCATGGCGCCGTAACGCTCTGCCAGATCGCAGATCTGCTGCACCGGCGCGACGTCGCCGTCCATCGAATAGAGACTCTCGAACACGATCAGCTTCGGCCGCTGCGCCGCGGCGGCGGCGAGCAGCTCTTCGAGATGCGCCATGTCGTTGTGGCGGAAAATCTGCTTCTCGCAGTGCGCCTGGCGCACGCCCTCGATCATCGAATTGTGGTTCCAGGCGTCCGACAGAATGAGGCAGTCCGGCATCAGCCGGGCGAGCGTGGAGATGCCGGTCTCGTTCGACACATAGCCGGACGTGAAGACGAGAGCGGCTTCCTTGCCGTGCAGGTCGGCGAGCTCGCGCTCGAGCTCCACCAGCGGGTGGTTGTTGCCGGCGATGTTGCGGGTGCCGCCGGCGCCGGTCCCCATCCGCGTCGCGGTCTCGACCATGGCGCCGATGACCTTGGGATGCTGGCCCATGCCCAGATAGTCGTTCGAGCACCAGATCACGACGTTCTTGCTGCCCTCAGGCGAATGCCAGATCGCGTGCGGGAAGCGCCCGGCGATGCGCTCGAGGTCGGCGAACACGCGATAACGCCGCTCGGTCCGCAGCCGGGCCAGGGCATCGGTGAAATAACCACTGTAATCCATGGGTTTCCCGCCTCCCGCGGGCGGCCTTGTCTCGGCCCGGACGCCCTTTTTAGAGGGGTTCCAGGCAACTTGTCGAGACGGTCGTCACGCTATCTTGGGGCGTAAATTCGTCGCGCCGCGTTGAGAAGGACCGAAGCGGTGCGGCCGAGGTCGGAACGTGGTGAAGAATCCCTTGTCTTGCCCGGCGCGCTTTGGTCTAGATTTTTCCACTCATTCCCGCGAAAGCGGAATCCAGTGGGGAACGCCCGCATTGCGGCGGTCCGCCTGGGTCCGTGCTGTCGCGGGCCGAGCGGATAGCAGCCATGACGCAGCGCGAAGCCGGACTGGAACACGGGCTCACCGACTACGGCGACCGCGATTTCTCGCGGTATCTGCGGCGCTCGTTCGCGCAATCGATGGGATATTCACGCGGCTTGCTCGACAAGCCGGTGATCGGCATCGCCTATACGGGTTCGGATTTCAACAATTGCCATCGCCATTTCCCCGAGCTTCTGGCCGCGGTGAAACGCGGCGTACTCGCGGCCGGCGCGCTGCCGCTCGAATTCCCGACCATCTCGCTCGGCGAGGTGTTTCTGAGCCCTACGAGCCTCAAATTCCGCAACCTCATGGCGATCGACACCGAGGAGATGATCCGGGCGCAGCCGATGGACGCGGTGGTGCTCATGGGCGGCTGCGACAAGACGGTGCCGGCGCAGCTTATGGGCGCGGTTTCCGCCGGCCGGCCCGCCATCATGCTGGTCGCCGGGCCGATGATGACCGGCCGTCATCGCGGCGAGCGGCTCGGCGCCTGCACCGACTGCCGGCGGTTCTGGGCGCGCTACCGCGCGGGCGACATCGACGCGCAGGAACTGTCCGAAGTCGAAGGCCAGCTCGCCGTGACGGCGGGAACCTGCGCCGTCATGGGCACCGCCTCGACCATGGCGTGCCTCACCGAGGCGCTCGGCATGAGCCTTCCCGGCACCGCCGCGATCCCTGCGGTGCACGCCGACCGCCTGCGCGCCGCCGAGGCGACCGGCGCCGCCGCCGTCAAGCTGATCGGCTCGCCGCTCACGCCGGCGCGGCTCATCAATGAACAATCGGTCGAGAACGCAATGCGCGTGCTGCTCGCGCTCGGCGGCTCGACCAACGCGGTGATCCACCTCACGGCGATCGCCGGACGTGCCGGCGTCAAGGTTTCGCTCGAAGAGCTCAACAAGCTCTCCGAGACGACGCCCGTGCTGGTCAATCTCAAGCCGGTCGGCAATGGCTACATGGAGGACTTTTGCGCGGCCGGCGGCATGGGCGCGCTGCTGCGCGAGCTCAAGCCGCTCCTTCATCTCGACTGCACGACGGTGACCGGCGAAACGCTGGGCGAGCGGCTTGGCGGCGAAGCCGATAGCTATGTCGATCGATCGATCATCGCGCCGCTCGCCGAACCGCTGGAACCGAACGGCGGCCTAGTCGCGCTGTTCGGCAATCTGGCGCCGAAGGGCGCCATCCTCAAACGCTCGGCGGCCGACGCCAAGCTGTTCGAGCACGAAGGCCGCGCGGTCGTGTTCTCCTCGCTGGAAGACCTCGCCGCACGCATCGACGATCCAGCGCTCGACGTGACGCCGCAGGACGTTCTGGTGCTGCAGAACGCCGGGCCCCATGCGGCAGCCTGCATGCCGGAGGCGGGCTACCTGCCGATCCCGAAAAAGCTCGCGCAGCGCGGCGTCAAGGACATGATCCGCATCTCCGACGCGCGCATGAGCGGCACCGCGTTCGGTACCATCGTGCTGCATATCACGCCCGACGCCGCTTCCGGCGGCCCGCTCGGTCTCGTGCGCAACGGCGATCGCATCCGCCTCTCGGTGAAGCAGGGCCGCATCGAGCTCCTGGTCGAGGACGCCGAGCTGAAAAAGCGCGCCGCGGCGGCGCCGGCAGCGGCGCAAATCCCCGAGCGCGGCTATGCCAAGCTGTTCGCCGAACAAATCCTGGGCGCCGACGAAGGCTGCGACTTCAAGTTTCTGATGCCGCGGTAGCCATCCTCTGCCATTCCCGGAGAGGCGACGATGAAGCTCACCCCTTCGCCACCGCGATCTCCAGGGGAAAATCATCGACGACCTCGTGTCCGGTGCCGGTCACGATGAAGGTGTGACCGAGGAAGATGCCGAACAGCCCGTCCGGCGTGATCGGGTTGGGCTCGGCCATGATCACCATGCCGGGCTTGAGCACTTCCTCGAATTTTTCCGCCGCAACGTGCTCGGCGACCACGTGCGGCTTGTCGGTGACGAGATCGATGCCGTGGCACTGCGTCGGCCGCGACTGATAGCCGTTGTCGCGGAAGAATTTGCTGGCGAGCCGCATCGCCTCCACCGGCTTGCCGGGCGCGATCTCGGCGACGATGCGCCGGTAGCCCGGCAGCGTGATCTCGTTCCAGAATTTCTTGACCATCTCGGTCGGCTCGCCGACGCAGATCGGCGAGCCGACCTGCGCCGTATAGCCGCGATAGCCGGCGGCAAGCTCCATGTTGATGATGTCGCCGTTCTGCAGCACGCGTCCCGACGGCCGCGGATTGCCGAAAATCTGCGCCGGGTTCGCCATCGGCGTCGAGCCGATGATCAGAAAGTCGATATCGCCGCCGCCCTCGAGGATGGCCGAGCCCGCAGCGGCGCGCAGCTCGTATTCCTTCACGCCGAGTCGCGCGCGCTCGACCATCGCGTCCATCGCGTTGCGGCAAAGGACGCCCGCCTTGCGCACGCAATCAAGCTCCTCGGCGCTGTGGATCGAGAGAAGCTCATGCAGGAAGCCCGTCGTGAAAACGAGCTCGGCATCGGGCAGATTCTCGCGCAGCACGTTGTACTGGTTCACCGGCAGGTAATCGCCGTGCCGCGGATCGATCTCCATCAGACCGATGCGGCCGCGCTCGAGCTTCAATTCGCGGATGCGCTCGACCATGATGTCGGCGTAGCGCCCGCCGCGGCTGTGACGCACGTCCTTGACGGCGATCTCGACCTGCCGGCGCACCGCTTCGGCATGCGTGCCGCCCATCGAATAGATCATGGTCGGCTCGCCTTCGAGCGGCACCAGCACGTAGCTCGCCAGCGCATGCCATTCCCAGTGCCCGGTCAGCCACAGCATGCCGCCACCGAAGCTCCAATGGCTCGGCCCGCCCGGAACGATGAGCGCGTCGAGCCCCTGCCCGCGCATTTTCGCCCGCAGCGCGGCATAGCGGCGCGCGTATTCGGCCGGCGAGAACTGCTCCCACACCGCGTCGCGGTAATACGGCGTGTCGCGCATGTTGGCGAACGGCAGCGATTGATCGAGCTTTCCCCGCACCACGTCCCACGGCTGCGGTCCGATGCGCGGCGGCTTTATTTGATTTATTTGATTGTTCATGGCGAGCGTCCTCGGCTTGCGGCCCCTCGTGCCTGGCAAGGGCGAAGGCTGTAGTAACCGTTGCGATGGGGGCGAACAAGCTCCACACATTGCGGTTGGGCCGCGAATATTGACTGCACCGGCCGTAGATCGCTATGCATCCACCTTCACGGCCGGTGACCGCATGAAAATTCCGCGGCGACTTTTCATCGGCCTTGTCGGCGCCGCCATGCTCGGCCGACCGGCCCATGCCGCCGACAGGATCGTCGGCGGCACGCTCGGCGGCCAGGCGCCGCTGTGGCCGTTCTACATCGCCGCCCACAAGGGCTTCTTCGCCGCCGAGAACATCGATGTCGAGATCAACTTTGCGCAGAGCGGCGCTGCGGTCACGCAGCAGCTCACCGCGGGCTCGCTCGATGTTGCGCTCAGCGTCGGCATCACTGACCCGATCCATGCCATCGACAAGGGCGCGGCGCTGGCGCTCATTCGCATCGTCGGCAAGACCGCGCCCTACGTGCTGATCGCCAAGCCGGGGCTCAAGACGATCGCCGACCTGAAGGGCAAGACCGTCTGCGTCGGCCAGGTCAACGACATCACCACGATCTATTTCGAGCGCATGGCCGCGGCAAATGGATTGAAGCGCGGCGATTACGACCACCTGGTCGCCGGCGTGGCGGCGGCGCGCTATGCCGCGCTCAAGGCGGGCGTCGCCGACGCGGCGTTCGTTCTGCCGCCGCTCAACTTCCAGGCCGCCGAGGCGGGCTACGCGACGCTCGGCCTTGCCGCCGATTACGTGCAGGACGTGCCGTTCACCGGCATGGCGGTGCGCCGGCCTTGGGCGCAGGCGCATGAGCCGCTCGCCAGGCGACTCCTGGCGGCGACCGACGCCAGCATCGCCTGGCTCGCGGAGGAAGCGAACCGCGGCGAGGCGATCGACCTTCTGGTCGAGGTCGCCCATGCCGGCAGAGCCGACGCCCAGGCGAGCTACGATTTTCTGCGCCGCATCGGCTATTTCGAGCCGAGCAGCAAGGTTTCGCGCGCCAAGCTGCAAAATCTCATCGACGCGGAGCGCGCCGCCGGCAATATCGGTTCGTCGCTCACGCCCGAGCGCCTCGTCATGGCGGGCGTTACGGCAGTCACGGACTGACGACGGCGCGGGCGTCCGCGCTCGCCGGCTTGCGTGCAGAGTTGTCATCAAAGACAAAAAACCCCGGGCGTGAGCCCGGGGCTTTGCCGTCGCTGGCGTTTTTTGTGTTTTCTTGTGTTCAGTATCTGGCGGCGACCGGGCTAAACCAGTCGAAGCGGTAGTTCACGCCAGCGCGGGCGATGACGCCTTTGTTCTCGGAAGTGGAAAAGAAGGTCGTGTTCGGTCCGGCGCAGGCTGCGCCGCCCACCACGGTGCAGGGCGCGGACAGCGTGTGACTGCCGAGGTCGTAGTACAGCGCCTCGCCCTTGACCGACCAGTTGCCGAAGCCGACCTCGAGCCCGCCGCCGACGGTCCAGCCGAACTGGGTCGGTTCATCCGACGAGGCAATCGAAACCGTGCCACCGCCCACGACGTTGTTGAAGGAGTACGAGTTGCGCACGTGCCCATAAGCGAGGCCGCCGGTCGAGTAAAGCAGGACGTTGTTCCAGACCATGCCAAACCGGCCGCGTGCGGTCCCGATCCAGTCCATGTTCTGCGTGACGGTCGAGGTGCTCGCGAGAAAGCCGGGCACGGCGGTGTTGATGGTTTGCCCGCCGATCAGATTGGTGCCGTCGAAGTCGGTCTCGAGACCAAGCAGCCAGTTGGTGACCTGGTAGTTGCAGCCGATTTGTCCGCCGGCGAGCCAGCTGCTGCGATCGTAGTTGAAGCCGTTCGGAATGGCGCCCGCCAGAAAGGCCGGGGTCGCGATGTCGGTCGGATCGTTCAGCGTGATGGTCGTGGTGTCGTGCTCCCACATGCCGCCGGCATTGCCGCCGATGTAGCAGCCGCTGAAATTATAAGCGGGCGACGGCACGTAGGCAGGCGGCGGCCCCCTGTAGACCGGCGCGACCGGCAGATCGGCCGCAAACGCTGAACCACCCGCAAGCGCCAACAGCGCCGTCAAACTCGGAAGGAACTTGTTCATGGCCCTCACCCGACTGATTACCCACTGACGGCATTTTAGAACCACGGGTCGAGAATGGCTGTAGTAATGGCGCCACAGCGGCGAGGATTCGCCCACGCTGAACGGGCCCTAAGTTCATGAAATATCAGCCTTAATGGAAACACAAAGGCGCCACTATTTGGGCCGCCGGGGAGGCATCAAAGCAAAGAAAATGGCCCCACGGGAATACTTCCCGCAGGGCCGGATGAAATCCAACTGCTCGCGCCAGCTACTAGAATTTGTAGTTCACGCCCGCGCGCGCGAGGTTGACCGTCAGATTTGCCGAGTGCGAGACCGTGACCGGCTGAATTGGCACGATCCCGGTGCCGCTGATGCTGCCAAAGTCCATGTAGAGATATTCAGCCTTCGCAGTCCAGTTGCGGCTGAACATGTATTCCAGGCCGCCGCCGGCCGTCCAACCAAACTTGGTATTGGAGAAACTGGTGTTCTCGATACCGGTCGGCCCGAGCGTCGCGTAGGTGTTGTTCTGGTTGAAGTTGAGATCGGTCGCCGCGCCGCCGCCGGTGACGTAGACCAGCACCGGTCCGAACGCCCAGCCGGCCCGGGCCCGCAAAGTCGCCACCCAATTCGTGTTGACCTTCGTGATGCTCGTAAGGGCGACGTGACCGGGCGGCGCCACAGTGGTGGTCACCGTGTCGGAGAGTCCGGAATAGCCGAAATCGCCCTCCGCGCCGAATACTAAGCTGCCTGTTTGCCAGTTGCCGCCGATCGTACCGCCGCCGGTGAAGCCATTGGGCTTCAGCGTCGGCGACATATTGGCGTTATAGGCCGGCTGGGCGACGGGAGGAGCATTGCCAAAGGCGCTGGTAGGATCGAGCGTACCGGTCGCGTCGGAATTGCCCCATCCGTATCCGGCGTAGGCGCCGACATAGAAGCCGCACCACATGCAAGGCGGCTCGACCGGAACATAGGCAGCCGGAGCTTTGTAGACCGGCGGCGCGGGCGGCAGATCGGCCGCGAACGCCTGGCCGGCGGTGAGCGCAGCAAGTGCCGCGATGCTGAGACAAATTCTCTTCACTTGTTCCACCCCGCTTGATTGCACCAACCAGATCATCATACGCCGTCCTGCCGGTAGAAGCTGTTGCGGCCGAGCCACATCTCTCTGGATTCGAGCGCGCGTAATGGTTCTGTTCACGAATCTTCAACCTTAATGACTGGTCAAGGAGTTTCGTTTGACATAGAATCGCGGGTTTCAAGACACAAACGAGTCTCAATTGCCAAGCGGCGGGGCTGGATTTTGCCCGACCCTGCCAGGAATTTCCTTCAGCATCCGGGGCTCAAGCGGACGCAATGCCGAACCCACGATTTGCTCAATGCTTGACGCGCACGCCCTGGCGCACCAGGCGCGGCAGCACCTCGTCGCAAAAATACGGCACGTCATTGAGAAAATTGACGAACGAGAGCGCGATGCCGCGCACGCCGGCGCGGCTGATGATTTCCAGTTCCTCCGCCACGCGGTCGGGCGTGCCGACGAACGGATAGCCGCCGACCGCGTTGGCGGCAAAATAGCGTCGCTTGGCGTCATATTCCTCGGGCGGGATGGTCTGCGGCGTGATGCTCTTGTTCGCCAGCATGCCGTCGATGGCGCCCCAGTCGGCGCTCTCGATGTTGACGTGGCGGTAGTACGCGTCGGCCTCCTGCTGCGTCGGGCGGCAGATCACCTGGCCGACCGTATAGACTTCGATCTCGCGCCCGAGCGCACGCGCCGCGTCCTTGATCTGCGTGACCTTGGCGGCGTTGGCCGCCAGCGAGGTGCGCGATGCTGCGGTCGCCACGAAGAAGGCATCGCAGTTGCGCAGCGCAAAGGCCTGTCCGGCATCGGACGAGCCCGCATTCATGATCAGCGGCCGGGTCTCGCCATAGGGCTTGGGATAGGCGCGCGCGCCCTTGAGCTGCAGGAAGGCGCCGTCGAAATCGAAGGTGCCGTCGCACGTCCACGCCTTCATGACCACGTCGATCCATTCCTGCGCGTAGTCGTAGCGCACGTCATGCTCGCGCTGCTTGACGCCGAACATGTCGAATTCGCCCTCGTTCCAGCCGACCACGATGTTGACGCCGACGCGGCCTTCGCCGATGTGGTCGGCGGTGACGAACTCCTTCGCGGCAATCAGCGGGTGGAAAAGCGGCGCATGGACCGTACCGAATACGGTCATGCGTCTGGTCGCGCCGAGAAGTCCCACCGCCCAGGTGATGGTCTCTAGCGAGCGGCCGTGGAAATCGGTTTCGCCGCCGTAGCCCTTCCAGCGCGCAATCGGCAGCATGAAGTCGATGCCCGCGGCGTCAGCGAGCCGCGCCAGCGCCAGACAATCCGGCCAGCTCGCCGACCAGCGCTCCGGCACCTTGGTGGCGTTGCGGCCGGACGAGCAGTTGGCGCCGAACAGGCCGATCTTGAGCGCATTGCCGTTGTACATGGCAAGGCGGTCCTTCATGGATGCGGCGGGGGCCAGCACGGCTTGCTCCGGTGTCGAACGATCACGATTGCTTGCTGCGGTTGCGTTTCTCATTATCAGGTTTGGGCGCGCGCAGCGAGCGGCGGGAGCGGGCGTCGAGCCAGTCGGCTCAATCGATGAGATCGGTATCGCCTGAAAATTCCATCGGGGTATAGAAGCCGCCGTGGAACTGCGCCGCGATCTCGTTCTCCTTTTTGCCGAGCGCCAGGATTTCCGCGGCGAATTTTTCCGAGTCGTCTTCCGGCCGGTAGCCGAGGAAGCGGACGTTCGTGTTGTCCCAGCGGCTGCGCAGATTGTTGGAAACGCCGTAGACGACCACGAAGTGATAGTCCGGGTGATCGATGCAGCGCCGCACCAGCTGCACCATGTCGCGGTGACTGATCCAGGTGAGCAGCTGGCGCGCGTCGGTCGGCCGGTCGGGCGTGACAAAGCTGCCGATGCGCAGGCAGGCGACGCTCATGCCGTGCTTGTCGGCATAGAGACGGCCGAGCGCTTCGCCGAACACTTTCGACACGCCGTAGCGCGTGTCGGGCCGCGGCACCACCGTGTTGTCGATGAAGCGCTCGCGGCGATGGAAGCCGATCGCATGGTTCGAGCTGGCGAAGACGATCCGCTTCACACCCTGGCGGCGCGCCACCTCGAACACGTTGTAGCAACCCTCGATGTTGAGCGGCAGCACTTGCTCCCATGCGGCTTCCACCGACATGCCGGCGAGATGCACGACGCAGTCGATGCCGGCCATTGCCCGTTCCAGCGCCGCGACGTCGCGGATGTCGGTTTCGTGAATTTCTTCGCCGGCCGTGGCCGCGCCCAGCGGCGCCACGTCGAGCAGGCGAATGAGCGGATAGCCGCCGCGCAGCCCCTGGCGCAACGCCCTGCCGATCTGTCCGGCCGCGCCGGTGATGAGAATGCGTTTCATGTGCAAGCCTCGAAGATTGCGCGCCACGAACTAGCCGTGACCTGAATTGCCGAAGCGCCGCTCGTAAGCACGGATATAGGCTTGCGGCGACGGTTTGAGGTGCCTTCGCGTGAGCTCGATCAAATCATGCCGGCGCGCCGCGCGTAAGGCCCTGACCATCTCGGCGTGATCGCGGCGCGCACGATCGAGCGCCTCGGGAAAGGCGTTGGCATAAAAGCGGATGCCGTAGACCTTCTGCTCGAGCTGCTTGATCGTCTCGATCAGGCAGCCATTGCCGCACAGGCCGAACAGCGTCTGGTGGAAATGCAGGTTGGTATAGAACACCGTCAACATGTCGTCGTTGTCGATCGCGGCGCTGTGCTGCTTCGCAAGATCGTCGAGCACGGCAAGGTCGCTGGCCGCAACCGGGAACGGCAGGATGCGCGCGGCCATCACTTCCAGTTCCTCGCGCACCGCATAGATCTCCGTCACTTCCTGCGGCGTGAGATCGCGCACCATCGCGCCGCGATTGGGAATGCGCTGCACGATGCCTTTCTTCTCCAGCTCGAACAACGCCAGCCGGACATCGCCGCGATGGGTGTTGAAGCGATCGCACAGTTCCTGCTCCACCAGCCGTTCGCGCGGGTGACGCCGCCCCAGGACGATGTCCTCCTCGAGACTTTTCGCGATGACATGCGCCATGGCGTCGCGCACGCCGGACGTCGGCGGCAAGTCACGCGGCCGGCGCTTCGCCGCCGCGGCCGCTGGCGCTGCCACACGCTGTCGTCGGGGTGTCCTGCCGGCGGTCATCGGAAAACTCAAAAAATCCTTCGGCCTTCCCGATTTTCACGAGCACGCACCGGTCTATCCGGCCTGCGCACGGCCCGTTGCGCGACGCGTAGCGCTCAAGCTTGCGCGTCCGGCCGCGCCCGCGGCCCGCCCGATTGATAATGCAGGAAACAATTGTTTACAATCCTGTAAATAATGTTGTAAGCAGCTGTGCGGGCCAGATTGTGCCCCCCACTGCCGCGACGCTGCGCGCGGGGGCGCAGCGGCCTGCTCGTGCACGGCGGAAACGCCGTGTTAGCGTACCAAAGCCGCCGTCAGCATGATCGGCGGGACAACAATCGGGGAGGTGACCATGGCAACGTCCGGCAGACGCGCCGCTGTGACGCGACGCGGCCGCAGAGATTTCCTGAAAAAGTCCGCGGGCGGCGCACTTGCCGCAGGCGCCCTAGCCGCCTTCGGCATCCCGGGAAAATCCGCCGCCGCGGAAACCGTCAACATCGGCGGGCTCTATCCGGTCACCGGAAGTTTTGCCCAGATCGGCCAGGGCTGCGTCAATGCCGCCAAGCTCGCGGTCGAGATGGTCAACGACGCCGGCGGCATCAAGTCGCTCGGCGGCGCCAAGCTCAATCTGATCGTCTCCGACGTGCAAAGCGACACCACCGTCACCCGCACCGAGACCGACCGTCTGATCTCGGGCTACAAGCTCTCCGCGATTCACGGCTGCTTTGCCAGCGCCCTGACGCTGATCGCGAGCGAGGTAGCGGAACGGGCGAAAATGCCGCTGTTGACCGGATCGAGCTCGGACCTGCTCAACAAGAATCACCACTATACGTTCACGCCGTTCTCGCGCGCGTCGCAGTTCGCGCTGGCGCAACTGCAGATGGCCAAGCTGGTGAGCGAGAAGCCGAAAGTGGCAGTGGTATTCGAGAACACCGCGTTCGGCACTGCGACCTCCAACGGTCTGCGCGAACAGGCACCCGGCGAGGGCGTCGAGATTGTCATGTTCGAGCCGTATTCGGCCGGCTTGACCGACGCCAGCCCGCTCATCAACAAGATCAAGGCGTCGGGCGCCAACATGCTGTTCCCGGTGTCCTACCTCAACGATCTCATCCTGATCATCCGCGCCATCAAGCAGCTCGATCTCAAGGTCGCCATCAATGGCGGCTCCGGCGGCTTCGTCATTCCCGACTTCTACACCAACGTAGGAACGCTCGCGGAGGGCCTGCTCGGCGTCGCGCACTGGAACCACGACGTCAATGCCGATGCCCAGAAGGTCAACGAAGTCTACAAGAAGCAATACGGCGAGTTCCTGTTCGAATATGCCGGCGGCCTGGTGGCGCAGACGTTCATGATCGCCGACGCGCTCGAGCGCGCGGCGTCGAGCGATCCGCAGAAAGTGCGCGATGCGCTGGCGACCCTCGACGTCTCGCAAGGCTACGCCGCAATGGGCCCCGGCGGCCGCGTGAAATTCGGCCCCGACGGCAAGAACATCTATGCCCATCCGGTCGGCGTGCAGTGGCAGCACGGCGATCTCGCGGCGGTGTTTCCCAAGGACGACGCGCGCGCCCCCTTGCTGAAAACCTAGAGCCGCCGCCGCGACGATGCTGGAGACGATCGCACAGGCGGTGGTGAACGGCCTCCTCATCGGCGGCATCTATGCGCTGGTGAGCATCGGCGTCACCCTGATTTTCGGCGTCGTCAAGATCGTCAACTTCGCCCAGGGCGAGTTCGTGATGATCGGCATGTATATCAGCTTCTTCCTGGCCACCCGCTTCGGCATCGATCCGCTGCTGTCGCTTGTGATCTCGATGCCGGTGCTGTTCGTCATCGGCGTGCTGCTGCAGCAATTCCTGATTCGCCGGGTGCTGGCGCTCGGCGACATGCCGCAGATCTTCCTCACCTTCGCGCTGTCGTTGCTGCTGGTGAACCTGGCGCTGCTGTTGTTCACGGCCAACTACCGGACGGTGCAGACGCCATACAGCGAGCTGACGATCCATCTCGGTGCGCTCTATATCCCGGCGGCGAAGCTCATCGCCTTCGCCGTCGCGATGCTGCTGAGCGGCGCGCTGTGGGTGTTCCTGCGCGCGACCGATCTCGGCAAGGCCATGCGGGCCGCGGCGCAGAACCGCGACGTCGCGATGCTGATGGGCATCAATCCCGACCGGGTGTTCTGCGTCGCCGTCGGCGTGGCGCTCGCCCTGGCGGGCGCGGCCGGTTCGCTGCTGATGCCGTTCTACCCGGCCTATCCGATGGTCGGCCAGGTTTTCGTGCTGATGGCGTTCGTGGCCGTCGTGCTGGGAACGCTGGGCAACGTTACCGGCGCGCTGATCGCGAGCCTGATGATGGGGGTCGCCGAGTCGCTGGGCGTCCAGTTCGTCGGCGCCGACTCCGGCTTGATCGTGGTGTTCCTGCTGCTGCTGCTGACGCTGGCGATACGACCGAACGGCCTGTTCGGCGGGTGGACACGATGACCCGCAAGCTGTTCAGCCCGGCGAGGCTTTGGCTTGGCGCGCTCGCGGCGATCGTGCTGGTGCTTCCTCTCGTGGTGACCAGTCATTTCGCGCTCGACATTTTCATCAGGATCCTGCTGTTTGCATTCATCGGCGTCGCCTGGAACCTGATGGGCGGCTACGCCAAGCAACTCTCCTTGGGTCATGCCGCCTATTTCGGTCTCGGCGCCTATACCTCGACCATCCTGCTCATCCGCTTCGGCATCTCGCCGTGGATCGGCATTCTCGCCGGCGGCGTCGTGGCGATGCTGGCGAGCCTGCCGATCGGCGCGCTGTGCTTCCGGCTGCGCGGACCGTATTTCGCCATCGCCACGATCGCGACCGCACAGGTCCTGATGCTGCTGTTTCTAAAATTTCGCGATTTCGCCTGGGGCGCCGAGGGCACCACCATACCGAATCTCGGCGACTCGCCGCTGATGATGCAGTTCGATTCGAAGGCCGCGTACTATTACATCGCGCTCGGCATGCTGGCGCTCGGGCTGGCCATCACCTATTGGATCGAGCATTCCTGGATGGGATACTATTTGGTCGCGGTCGGCGAGGATGAGGATGCCGCCGAAGCGATCGGCGTCGATGCGTTGCGCATCAAGCGGCACATCTATCTGATCAGCGCCTTTCTCACGGCTTTGGCCGGAACGTTCTACGTCCAATACATCTACTTCATCGATCCCACCACCGCATTCAGTTTCAACGTCTCGGTCGAGGCGGCCCTGGTGTCGATTGTCGGCGGCATCGGTACTTTGTGGGGTCCCGTCGTCGGCACCGTCCTGTTGGAGGCGACGTCGGCGCTGCTGCAGAGCTGGCTCGGCAGCAGCCATGGCGGCGTGCAGCTGACGGTCTACGGCCTCATCCTGATCGCCGTGATCCTGTGGCGGCCGGCGGGACTGATCGGCCTGCTGACGGAAGCCTACGCCCGCATCGTGCGGGCCGGCCCGCAGCGCGAGAAGGAAGCGCTGCTCGATGGCTGAGGCGCTTGTGGTCCGCAACCTCAGCAAGCGGTTCGGCGGTCTGCGCGCCGTTCAGGGCTTGAGCTTTTCCGTCAAGGAAAACGAGACGGTGGCGCTGATCGGGCCGAACGGCGCCGGCAAGACCACGAGCTTCAACCTCATCACCGGGTATTACCGGCCCGACGCGGGCTCGGTGTCGGCTTTCGGTCGCGAGATCGTGGGGCTGCGGCCGCACGACATCTGCGGGCACGGCCTCGCCCGCACGTTCCAGGTTGCGAGACCCTTCGGCAAGATGACGGTGCTGGCAAACGTCATGACCGGCGCCTTCCTGCGCGACCGCAGCCTCGACGTGGCGCGGGAGCGCGCGCGCGAAGCGATCGCGTTCGTCGGGCTGACCGCCAAGGAACACACGCCGGCGCGCGATCTGACCACCATCGACCAGCGGCGGCTCGAAATGGCGCGCGCGCTGGCGACGCAGCCGCGGCTTCTGCTGCTCGACGAGGTGATGGCCGGATTGAACCCTACGGAAATCGATCAGGCCGTCGCACTGATCGGCAAGCTTTCGCAGCGCGGGCTGACCATCGTCATCGTCGAGCACGTCATGCGCGCCATCATGGCGGTGGCCCGCCACATCGTGGTGCTCGATCACGGCCGCAAGATCGCGGAGGGCAATCCCGAAGAGGTCGTGGCCGACAAGGATGTGATCCGCGCTTATCTCGGAACCGGCTACGCGCACGTCGCCGCGCCTGGAGGTGCCGCGTGCTAGCGCTCGCCGGCGTCAGCGCCAGCTACGGGACCGTCCCTGCGGTCAGCGATGTCAGCATCACGGTCGGCGAGGGCGAAGCCGTCGGCCTGCTTGGCGCGAACGGCGCCGGCAAGAGCACGACGCTGCGCGCCATATCGGGCCTCGTACCGCTGACATCGGGCACCATCACCTTCCTGGGCACGAATATCGCCGCGTTGCCGCCGTACAAGGTCACCGAGCGGGGCATAGCGCATGTGCCGGAAGGCCGGCAGGTATTTCCCGAGCTGACCGTGAAGGAAAATCTCGAGATCGGCGCCTACATCCCGAGCGCCAAGGCCGATCGCGCCCGCACGCTCGAGCTTGTCTTCACCATCTTTCCCGTGCTGGCCGAGCGGCGAAAACAGCTCGCCGGCACCATGAGCGGCGGCGAGCAACAGATGCTCGCCGTCGGCCGCGGCCTGATGCTCAAGCCGCGCCTCCTCATGCTCGACGAGCCGTCGCTGGGGCTTGCCCCGGTCGTGACCGACGCGACGTTCCAGAAAATCCAGGAGATCCACGCGATGGGCACGGCGATCCTGCTGGTCGAACAGAACGTCAGCCGCGCCCTCACGCTGGTGCAACGCGCCTACGTGCTGGAGAGCGGCAGAGTGATCATGCACGGCAGCAGCGCGGAGCTTGCAAACAACAAGCAGGTGCAGGCGGCCTATCTCGGCATCTAGCTAATTCGCGCGGCATCTAGCCGACGCGATCGGCGCTATTTCGTGATGGGCGCCAAGCTCGCTTGTTGTCCCGCCCACTGCGCCGCAAGCGCACGGCGGTCGATCTTGTCGCCGACGACCGGCATGGCATCGAGGATCACGATCCGCTCCGGCGCTTTGTAGGGCGCAAGACCATGCTGGTGGACGTGCCGGCGCAACACCTCCAGGTCGATCTGGCCTGTCAGCGCGGCCGGAACTACGCACGCACAAATTCGCTCGCCCAGGACCGGATCGGGAACTCCGATCACCGCAACCTGCGCGACGGCCGGGTGCGTGCGCAGCAACGCCTCGATCTCCATGGCGTTGATCTTGTCGCCGCCGCGGGTGATGAGCTCGGTCAGGCGCCCGCTGATGGTGATGTTGCCGTCGCCGTCGAAACTGGCGAGGTCGCCGGTGTGGAACCAGCCGTCGCGCCATTGATCGCGCCCTTGCTGGCCCAGAAAATCGGTGACGCAGCAGGGCCCGCGGCCGATCAATTCGCCGGTCGCTCCGGCGGCGACTTCGCGGCCGTCCACGCCGACGATGCGAAATTCCGTTCCGCCGCGGGGCTGGCCCACCGTGTGATGGCGCACCGCCGGCGGCGCGCTGGGATCGGGCGCCGCCCAGCCGCCGAAATCGGCGGCCCCATAGGCCGAGAGCACGATGCCATGCGTTGCCGCCTCGAGCTCGCTCGCGAGCGTCGGCGGCAGCACCGACCCGGCGGTGTACCAGATGCGCACCGTGGACGTGTCGACGCCGCCGAGCTTCTGCGCCAGCATGACAAGCTGCGCCGGCGTGCCGCAGACGATCGTCACCGCTTCGCGTTCGATCAGGCGCAGCGCGGCGTCGCTGCCGAATACCGGCATTCCGATCACGCAGGAGCCGGCGAGCGGCGCCGCCAGCCACGCCGCACGCGCGGGCCCGGTGCCGTGGGAGAGAACCAGGATGATATCGCCGGCCTTGAGCCCCAGCAGCCGCGCCTGCGCCGGCGCGCGCTGGCAAGCCGCCGCGAGCGTGTAGACGGCGAGCTTCGGGGTTCCTTCGGAACCCGTCGTGGACAAAGCGTGCGCCGCTTCGTCGAGCCGCAACGCGGCGCCTCCATCGTCGGGCGCGCCATCGAGGCGAAGCAGGCCATCGTCCGGCACCGTGATCCGCAGCGGCTGCGCATCAAGCTGCGCGCAGATTTCGTCGCACTCCGCGACGTAATCGCGCTCGCGAAAACGGCCGCGGCTCACCAGCGCGGCTGGCCGCGCCCGCTCGGCGATCGAGGTGAGCTCGCGTCGACCCTGCCCCGCAGGAACCGGAATCCAAAACAGTCCGGCCTGCTCGCAGGCGAGCCGCAGCAGATACCATTCGGCGCAATTCGGCAGCCAGCCAAGGACCGGAGCACCGCGCGGCAGGCCGCGCTCGCGCAACCAGCCCGCCGCGCGAGCGACCCACGCCGCGACCTCGCTCCAACTGAGCCGCACGCGATCATCGATGAGCGAAAGCGCCGCGGGCCGCTCCCGCGCCTGCCGCGCGAGCGCCTCCGTGAGGCGTTCCATCAACGCCGCTCTGCCATTTCCATCACGTCGAAGAAATCGCTGTACGGCGCGGCCAGGAAGGCTTCGGGCATTTCCTCGACGATGCGCACGCTGCAGGGATCGGGGTCTTTGACGCCGACGACCGATCGCAGCCAGAGCACCGGCTCGCCGGCGCGCGGCGGACGCGACACCACCGCGCGGACATTCACGCCGCGATACTTCTTGCGGCCGGGACCGAGATCGCGCAGCGTCAACACCACCTCGCGGCCCGACAGGATGCGCGAACGATCGCGTACAAAGGCTTCATATTCGCTTGCCATTTCGCTGCTCCGCAATCACAGCCCGAGTTTGTTCCAGCGCTGCCGCACGCGCTGTTGCACGTCCGGCGCATACATCGAATCGAGCGTGGCGCGCACCGGCGTCATGTCCGCCGGCCATTCCGGCGGCCAGGTCGAATCGAACGCGATGGTGGCGCCGGACCGCGCGATGCGCTCCTGCGAACTGTAGGCCGGCGTCAGCGTGTTGGCGCGGCCCTCGTAGCGCGTGACATGCGTGCCGCGGTCGGGATGGCACTTGGTGGCGAAGGCGTGGAGCACGGCCGCCATGTTGAAGACGTCGACGTCGTCATCGACGACGATGATTTTCGACATCAGCGCGCGGCGCGCGGTCAGCACCTCGACGATCTTTTGCGCCACGTCGGCGCCGCCGCGGCGCACCGAGACGACCGCGAGATGCACGCCGCCCTCGGGCGGCACATAGACGTCAACCACCGGAATCTGGTGCTTCTCGAGCCGGCGCTTGATGGCGATGGCGCCGGAGATCGATGTCGTGGTGGCGCTCGAGTCCATGAAGCCGGTGGTATCGAGGGTAAGGATCGGATCGCGCCGATGCGTGATCGCGGTGACGCGGGCGCAGATCGCGTTGCCCATCTCGCCGCTGCGATAGCCCGGATACTCGCCATACGGTCCCTCCTGCGCGACCCGGTCCGGATAGATCTCGGCTTCGATGACGATCTCGGCCGAAGCCGGAACGTAAAGGTCCGAGGTCTCGCATTTGACGAGCTCGACCGGCCGCTGGCCGAGGCCGCCGGCGAGGTCCGCCTCGTTGCCGGCGATCCTGAATGTCGCGGCAGCCGCGATGTGGCTCGGCAGGTCGGCGCCGATCACGATGGCGATTGGCATCATGCGGCCTTCGGGAACGTAGCCCTCCAGCAGCATCTTGCCCAAATGGCTGGTCGGCCGCGGAAAGCCGGTAAGGAGCCGCTCGTTATGGACCATGAACCGATAGGTGCCCCAGTTCACCCAATCGGTCTTGGCATCCTTGGAGACGACGAGGTCCCAGGTGCCGAGATAGCGGCCGCCGTCACCTTCGTGCACCATCGGCACCGGCAGGTCGAACAGATCGACCTTGTCGCCGGGGATGATGACGTCCTTGCACGGCGCATGGTTGACCAGGATCGGCGGGATCATCTGGTTTTCGCGTTCGGCATAGACCTCGTAGAGCCGCCGCAGCGGCGTATCCGGCGGCTGGCCGAGCGCCACCGCGACCCGACGCCAGGTGGCGATCGGATTGGCGACAATCCGCATCCGCGTGCCGTAGTCCTTGATGTTGGCGAACAGGAAGGCCGGCCCATTGCGCTCGCAGCCGAGCCGCCCGATGCCGGAGAGCTCCTGATCCCAGTCCACCTCATCGTTGATGGTGACCAGATCGCCCGACGCCGCGATGGCACCCAGAAAACTCCTGAAGTCATTGTCGCTCATGGGCCTCTCGCAGTCTGGAGCGCCGGGGGAACCCATTGCGTGGCCCCGTCGCACGATGATGAGTTCTCTCGATCCACCCTACTACCGGAAAGCTATTTCAGCGGCGGCAGGTCGGCGAAATATTCCGGGTGCGATTTTTCGACCTCCGCCATGAACGAGGGCCGGAACTGGTCCGGCACGTCGAGGCGCGGCGCGCCCTTGAGCGTGTTGTGCAACACTTCGTCTTCGGCCGCCTCGAACGCGCGCATCACCGCCGGCGACAGGCGCGGATCGTAGCTGATGTGGCGGATCGCCTTCTTGCCCACTGCAACGTCGGTGTTCGGCACCCATTTGGCGAAAATCTCGACCGACTCGTCGCGGTGATTGCGGGTGTAGTGCGAGGCGCCGGCAAGGCCGGCGGCGAGATTGCGCACCACATCGGGCTTGCTCGCGATGGTCGGCCCGTGCGCCGTCGCCACCATCACGTAGGACATGTGATGGCCGCCGCGGATCACCAGGAACGAGTCCGGCACCTGCTCGAGCACCTGCGTCACATAGGGCTCCCACGACACCACGGCATCGACCTTGCCCTCCTTCAATGCCGGGGCGAGGCCGAACTGCGACCAGATGTTCTCGATGGTCAGATCCTCATATTTCATGCCGGCGCGGCGCAGCACCATCTTGAAATATTCGTCGGAGGTTTGGCCGCGGGCGAGTCCGATGCGCTTGCCTTTGAGATCGGAGATCTTACCGGCGGCAACGCCGGTGCCCGTCTTGGTCACGATCCCCAGCGGCTCGTCGGCATTGTCGCGCGTGGCGTCGTTCATGATGATGCCGATCACCTTGAACGGCTCGCCGGAATGGACCGCCTTGAGGAACGTGGTCACGCTCATGTCGCCGATCTGCGCTTCGCCGCTGTGCATGGCGTTGACCATGTCGGTGCCGGTATCGACGACCTTCATGTGCGCGTCGACGCCGTGTTTCTTGAAAAGACCTTTCTCGGCGCCGACGAACATCGGCAGGTGGCCGAAATTGTTGCCGATCACCACGTCGAGCCTGGACAAAGTTCCTGAGCCGGCCGTCATGACGCTCCTCCCGGATTTTTGTGCACCTTTTGTCCGCTTTTTTTATCCGCGGAACGCCGGCGCGGCGGCATTGAAGGCCGAACACCGCCAAATTGCAATTGGCGGGAATGCTCGGCCTGCGAGGATGGCTTTTTTTAAGGATGTTGCTGTAGGAAAGCCGGGAAATAATCATTGACTTCGACCCGCCGCCCGCCAGATTCGGTGGGTATTTAGTGTTGCGTAGGAGATCGCCGTGGCCCCCGCTCGACCGTATTGGAAGGGATATCTCAAGCTCGCGTTGGTTTCGTGTCCGATCGCGGTTTATTCCGGCACGACAACGACCGAGCGCGTTTCGTTCCGGCAGATCAACAAAAAGACCGGCAATCGGCTGCGCCAGCAGCTGGTCGACGAGGTGACGCGGGAGCCGGTCGAGACCGAGGACAAGGGCCGCGGCTACGAATATGCCAAAGGTGCCTATCTCGCGGTCGACGAGGACGAGCTCGATGCCGTCGCGGTCGAGAGCAATCACACGATCGAGGTCGATTCCTTCGTTCCGCGCGATCAGATCGACGAGCGCTATCTGGACACCCCTTACTATATCGCGCCCAACGACCAGGTCGGCCAGGAGGCGTTCGCCGTCGTCCGCGAGGCAATGCGCGGCAAGGGCATGGTGGCGCTCGCGCGCATCGTCCTTGCCAAGCGCGAGCGCGTCATCATGATTGAGCCGTGGGACAAGGGCTTGATGGGCACGACGCTTCGCTATCCGTATGAGATCAGGGACGCGAAGGACTATTTCGACGACATCCCGAACCTGAAGGTCGCGCCCGACATGCTCAAGCTCGCCGAACACATCCTGCAGACCAAGCAGGCGAAGTTCGACCCTTCCGGTTTCGTCGACCACTACGAAGAGGCGGTCGTCGACATGCTCAAGAAGAAGCAGGCCGGCATCGCGATGCCGAAGAGCAAAGCGAGCGAGGCCCCGCGCAACGTCATCAATCTGATGGACGCGCTGCGCCGCAGCGTCGCCGCCGACAAGGCGGCACGGCCGCAGTCGAAGAAATCAAAGCCCCGGGTCGAGGGCCAGCGCGAAATGCTGCTGCCGATCGCCGGCAAGAAGGGCAAGGAAACGGCCAAGCCCGTCGCCCGCTCCGGTGCGCGACAGAAGAAGGCCGGCTGAGATCGCGTCCGCGATTTGCTGGTGCTGCCGGTCAGGATTGAACTGACGACCTCCCCCGTACCAAGGGGGTGAACATTTGATTTTCCAATGAAGGTTTTCCGGGAGGTTGCGGTGCAACATGGGACAGTTGCGCGCCCCGCAGTAAGCATGCAGGAATGACGTGGAATCCAGGGGGCGCGGGTGCCATTCGACGTCTTCATCAGCTATTCCAGTCACGACAAACCCACGGCCGACGCCGCATGCGCGGCGCTTGAATCCGCCAATATCCGCTGCTGGATTGCACCACGCGACATCAATCCCGGGCGCGACTATGCCGAGTCGATCATAGACGCCATCGAAAGCGCCCGGGTGTTTGCCCTGATATTTTCGAACAATGCCAATGCCTCTCCGCAGATCAAACGGGAGGTTGAGCGGGCCGTCAGCAAAGGATTGCCTATCATTCCAGTGCGCATCGAGGATGTAGTACCGAGCCGAACACTTGAATATTTCATAAGTTCCCCGCATTGGCTCGACGCCTTTCCACCGCCGCTGGATCGATATTTTGCCAAGCTCGTTGTGTCGGTGCGCGCTCTGTTGGAAACCGATAAGTCTGGGACACCGCAAACCACCACGGCCGCCGTTCTTCCTGCTTCGCGGGAGAACAAGCAACCTGCCCATCGCCGCTGGGGGCTGATGATTACCGCTGCGGCGGCGATCATTCTCGCTGTGGCGGGCGGCTACACCCTTTATTTCCTCGACAACCAGCCGCTTGTGCGAACGCTGACCGTATATGGCGAGCAAGCTGTCTCGGTTGCATTCTCTCCTGACGGCAATTTGATAGCCGCCAACGATTGGAACGGAACGCTACTTGTTTGGTCTACCGCAGACGGACGGTTGCAGCCACCTGCGATCTCCGTCGTCTCCGGGCACACAAACCCGTTCTCGCCCGATGGCAAGTGGATCGCGGGTGGGAGCGACCGCGACGTCAGGATATGGGATGCCGCCACGAAGCGGGTTGTAAGGACATTTTCAGGGCACGAGGGAAACGTGCGAACGGTCGCGTTCTCGCGTGACGGCAAATTGCTGGCGTCGGGGGCGACGGACAACATGGTTTTCATCTGGGATTTGGCTGGTAATCAGCCTGGACGCCGATTGGCCGGGCATAGCGATCTGGTTTATTCCGTCGCGTTCTCCTCGGATGGACAGCGCGTTGCCTCCGCGAGCGCCGATCAAAAAGTCATTGTCTGGGACGTCGCGAGCGGTCAGATTGTGAAGACACTGCCCGGTACGAGCAGGATGATGGCCGCCATTTTTTCGTCCGACGATGCATTGCTCGCGACAGCCGGCGACTCGGACGGCAGTGTGACGATGTGGGATACGAGTAGCTGGCAATTGGTGCGCCGGTGGACGCCGGGTAACGGACAGGTGACAACACTCGCATTCTCTCCGGGCGACAAGCTGATCGCTTCGGCTGGCGTTGACGGCGTCGTGAGGGTTTGGGACACCGCTACAGGCACTCTCGTGCGTCCCTCCTATTCCGGGCAGACCGGCACGATCTGGGCGGTGGAATTTTCACCGGACGGCAAATGGATTGCGTCCGCGGGCGGCGATAGGACTGTTAAGATTTGGAAAGCGCCGCGAAGCGATTAATAGCTCGAATCGCGTGAACGCGGCAAAGCTCTTTGATGTTTCGATAAATTCTGGTGCTGCCGGTCAGGATTGAACTGACGACCTCCCCCTTACCAAGGGGGTGCTCTACCACTGAGCTACGGCAGCAAAATCAATAGTTCAGACCTGATACGTTGCCCTGCTAAGCACAGTATGGTCGCCGTGATCCCTCAGACTATAGCGTGCGGAAAGGCGCCCGTAACCGCCTCCCAAGTCCGCTAAATCCGAGGGATTTACATGCCCACCCTAAGGGAACGCGTCAGGCGACGCAATGGCAAACGCGAGAAGCGCTGGCAAGCCCAGGTACGGCTCGCCGGCCGTGGCGCGATATCCAAGACCTTCGACAAATACGGCTGTATTGAAGCTCGACCTGGCGCAATCACCGCAGCTTCGACGGGCAGCGCCCCAGATTGGCCGCGCAATCGCTCTGCATTGTGTAGAGTCCTCAGTCTGCGATGAAAGCGGCAACTCGTTTTTCCAGATCCTGCCGAAGAGCCCAGTGCTTGATTGGATTCGGCGGCGGATTGTCGAGATCATAAGCGACCTCGCCCGCTACGAACCGGTCGGTCGAGCAACGGTGCACCAATTCCTCAATCCCCGTGAACCGTGACTGGTCCCAAGATTCGTCGACGAGGAGAACTGGTGTGCCCATGGCAAGGCAAGGCAGTGCACCATGCAGCCGCGTGGTCAGCACGCAGCAGGCTTCGGCATAAGTTTCGATTAGCCTCTCTGCCCGCCGCACGCGCGCTTCGATTCCAACTGTGACCGCGTCGTCATGGAGCGGGCGCCGAATCGGACGGGCAGTTGCCGCTTCAACGCGCCTGGCAACGGCGTCCGACACGTCATTTAGCACGATGAACGGTTGGCGCGAGACCGCCGGACGCTCGAGTGTCAGCGTCAGGCACCCCGAATAGTATGCCTCAACGTCATGGGCCTGCAGCCATTCCAGCGTGCTTTGATCGCGCGCGCCGACCGGTGCATGCTGCCGCAGATAATCGAGGACTTGCGGCATACGCGCAAACTGCTCGCGGGCCCGCATGCCGCTTCCTGGTTCCGGGTTGTTGGTGATGTGCACTGAAATCAGCAGCGGCGCTATGCACGAGGCTGGCGGCCATTTGTCGGGCCGATGGCAATACCATCCGTTCATAATCAGCTTGATCGGGCGGCCATCCGGCGAACGCGCCTCGTCCAGATTTTCGCGGTCGATATACCGGTCGATCCGGGGCAAAAATCTCCGAGCGGCAACGCTCTGCATGAAATCGCCGAGATTATTCGTCGTGTAGGACAGCAGTCCAAAATGCGGTCGAACGGCAACGACACGGCGTGAAAGGCGCTCGACGACTCTGCGCACCAGCGACATTGAGAGCTAATCTCGACCGACGTTCGGCCCGAGTGAAGCCACAGAGCGCTTCACGTATCGGCGTTGTGCGGCATGACATCAAACCATTTGTTCGACCACAGATGGCCCGGAATGCGGGTCGGCTCGCATTGCCTCTTTTGGCGCAGCACGTAGGGCAGCGACAGTTGGTCCTGGTAAGTCCATTTGAGGTTCTGTTCCCACCATAGCGCGTTCACTGCTTTCATGCGTTCAGATGCCGGCTCGCGTCGAACGATAACGGCGCAGGCGTAGAGACCGTCGCGCGGCGGAACGGTGGACCGATAGGCCTCCACCTGGGGGAAGATCGGCAGGCCATGGTACTTTGACATGGTCGCGCTGACCTCAGCTTCATCGTAAATGCAATCCCTATCGGGATGGGCAAACATGGCCCAGTCCCGATTACCAAGCGCAGCGTGCATATCTCGTCCAAAGCTTGGGCATTTGATTTGAAGACTGGCGTCGACCCAGATTGATATGTCGGCCGGCCGACGCAGCGTGAAGGGTGCATAGCTCATGGCCACTCGGCCGTTTGGAAACACATTGTGGCTTAGAAGCTTGAATTGCTTAGCCTGCATCCGTGGATGGAGTGTGCGGTCCGGATTGACGCGGACGACGTGCCAGCCATTGGTCGAGGACGGTATATTGGCATCGGTGAAGCAAACGAACTCGCAGGACTGATCCTGCACCACCGGCTGTTTCAGCGTATCGTAGTCGCCAAAGATCGCCGTATAGATCAAAGCGTGCATTCTACTTTCGCTCCGTTCGCGCTGCCGGAAGCTATCATGGGCAGGCCTCAACCGCCGACAATGTTTTGCTCAATTCCACAACATATTTCATCTGACCCATGGCCACGACAGTCCGTCATGTGTGGCTTTGCCCGGGACAGTCCGCTTGTCGGCGGCAGGGTCGAATTGAAAAGACCGTGCTGTGCCAATAGCCGTGGACGGACGAGGTGGGTCAGGACGATCGCCGCGGGCGTTGCGGCGCATCGGGCGGCGTGCTTTGACGTGGCCGCCATGATCAAGCGCGGCAAAGCGGAGAAATGGGCGGCGCGCAGCGAGCGGCTGTCTGCCGCCTTGCGGCAAAACCTCAAGCGTCGCAAGGCGCAAGCGCGCGGCCGCGCCGAGGCCGGCGCCGCCTCGCCAAGCGAGAATTCGCCGGCACCGGACGCCGACGTCGCAGACGCTCCTGACTTTCGCCGCAATCGGGGCACGGAGTCGGACCAGGGATCGGGTGGGTCCGACCGGTAACCGTGTTTGCGGCGGCGCTTTGCCGCCTCGCGGTGTCGGGTCCATACGATTGCGGGTCGAAACGGCCGCAACGGCCGGCGGGGGTCATCATGGATCGCATTCGCATTGTCGGCGGCCGACGGCTGAGCGGCACGATACCGATTTCCGGCGCGAAGAACGCCACACTGCCGCTGATGATCGCGAGCCTGCTCACCGATCAGACGCTGATCCTCGAGAACGTGCCGCGGCTCGCCGATGTCGGCCTGCTGCAGCGCATTCTCAGCAATCACGGCGTCGACGTCATGGTCGGCGGCAAACGCCCCGGCCAGACCGCCGATCACGGCCAGACGCTGCACATTTCCGCGGCCAACATCGTCGACACCACCGCGCCCTACGAGCTCGTCACGCGTATGCGGGCGAGCTTCTGGGTGCTGGCGCCGCTGGTGGCGCGCATGGGCGAGGCACGGGTGTCGATGCCCGGCGGCTGCGCCATCGGCACGCGGCCGGTTGATCTCCTCATCATGGCGATCGAGCGGCTCGGCGCCACTATCGAGATCGACGGCGGCTACGTGGTGGCGCGCGCGCCGCACGGCCTCAAGGGCGGCGAGATCGTGTTTCCCAAAATCACCGTCGGCGGCACCCATACCGCCATCATGGCGGCCGCGCTCGCCAACGGCACCACGGTGATCGAGAACGCGGCGCGCGAGCCCGAGATCGTCGACGTCGCCGACTGCCTCAACAAGATGGGCGCGCGCATCGCCGGCGCCGGCACCGCGCGCATCGTGGTCGACGGCGTCGCCAAGCTCAACGGCGCGCGCCACGCCGTGCTGCCCGACCGCATCGAGACCGGCACCTACGCGATGGCGGTCGCCATGGCGGGAGGCGAAATCTTTTTGCAGAACGCGCGCGCCGAGCTGCTTCAGGCCGCGCTCGACGTGCTCGAGCGTACCGGCGTCACGGTGACGCCGACCAACAACGGCATCCGCATCGCGCGCAACGGCGCCGACCTCGCGCCGGTCGAGGTGACGACCGCGCCGTTCCCCGGTTTTCCGACCGACCTGCAGGCCCAGCTCATGGCGCTGATGACGCGGGCGCGCGGCACCTCGCACATCGTCGAGACGATCTTCGAGAACCGCTTCATGCACGTGCAGGAGCTGGCGCGGCTCGGCGCGCGCATCCAGCTCGAGGGCGAACGCGCCACCATCGAAGGCGTCGATCTGCTCAAGGGCGCGCCGGTGATGGCGACCGACCTGCGCGCCTCGGTTTCGCTCGTCATCGCCGCGCTCGCCGCCGAGGGCGAAACCGTCGTCAACCGCGTCTATCACCTCGACCGCGGTTTCGAGCGGCTGGAAGAGAAGCTCGCACGCTGCGGCGCGGCAATCGAGCGCCTATCGGGCTAGGCTACGCATTGCTACCGTCCGCTCGTCCCCGCGCCGGCGAGGACCGAGCCGTGGATTCCCGCTCGTGCGGGAATGAGCGGCGCAGACCTTGATGCCCTCAGGCCGCCCATGCGCGTCGATTCTTTAGCAATAGCTTGCGCAACAGCTTGGGCAACAGCTTGGCGGCTGGTCACCTCGATGGCGCTGGCGCTGATCGTTGCCGGCAATGGCATCGCACAGGATTACCCGGCGCGGCCGGTACGCCTGGTGGTCGGCTTTGCGCCCGGCGGCGCCACCGATTTCACGGCGCGGCTCATCGCCGACAAGATGCGAGCCACGCTGGGCGAGGCCGTCGCGGTCGAGAACAAGCCCGGCGCCAACGGCGCCATCGCCGCGGAATACGTGGCGAAGGCCGAGGCCGACGGCTACACGCTGTTCTTCACCACGGTCGGCGCGGTCGCCATCAACCCGGCGCTGCGGGACGATCTGCCGTACGATCCGCTGCGGGATTTCGCCGCCGTCGGCAAAGCCGTGGTCAATTCCACGCTGCTGGTGGTCAACGCCGCCATGATGGTCAATTCGGCGCGCGAGCTGGCGGAACTGGCGCGCCGCAAGCCCGGCGCCATCACCATCGGCATCACCGGCCGCGGCGCGATCTCCGATCTCGGCCGCCAATTGTTCGAGGATGCGGCCGGGATCACGCTGCAGGGCGTGCCGTATCGCGGCGCGGCGCCGGCGATCGTCGACATCCTGTCCGGCCATCTCGACGGCCTGTTCGGCGACGTGCCGACCGTGCTGGCGCAGGTGCGCTCCGGCAAGCTCAAGGCGCTAGCCGCGACCTCGACGCAGCGCTCCGATATTTTTCCCGACGTGCCGACCTTCGTGGAGCAGGGATTTGGCGGCGTGGTCGGCGACAACTGGGCGGGCGTCTTGGCGCCGGCGGCGACGCCGCAGCCGGCGATCGCCAAGTTCAACGCCGCGATGGTGGCGGCCCTCGACGATCCGCAACTGCGCGAGCGGCTGCGCCACGCCGGCACCATGCCGGCGCCGAGTTCGCCCGAGCAATTCGCAAAATATCTGCGCGAGGAGATCGCGCGCTGGGGCAAGGTAATCCGGGACAAGGGCATCAAGGGCGGATGACATGACGGTGCGGATCGGGACGGCGGAGCGCGACGGCACGTTTTTCGGTCAGGGCTACGCCCTCAAGACGGTGCTCGAACGCGATGGCGCGCTCGGGCCGGTCGACGTGAGCACATCGGCGCACGCCAGCGTCGAGAATGCGAACCGGCTTGACGCGAACGACATCGACTTCGGCTTCATGGCGTCGAACTGGATCGGCCGCGCCCGCAACGGCGAGCCGCCGTTCGCGCGGCCGATCGAGCTGCGCATGGTCGCGCCGATGAATGCCGGGCCGCTGTACTTCATCGCGCGCGCGGATTCGCCGCTGCGCACGGTCGCCGATCTGCGCGGCAGGCGCGTCGTGGTCGGCCCGCAGAAAAGCGGCATGGTCCAGCACGCGCACGTGATGCTCGGCACGCTGGGGCTGAGCTTCGCGGACATCACGCCGGTATTCCTCGATTTCGCCGCCGGTGGCGAGGCGCTCGAGCTCGGCGAAGCCGATGCGCAATTGCAATGCCCGATCCCCAACAAGGTGATGACGGCGCTCGCCGAGCGCATGGCGGTGCGGGTCTTGCCTTATCGGCCGGGCGAACTCGAAACCATGCTGGGCGCCGTGCCGTTCTATCGGCGCACCGTGATGCGCAAGGGCGCGATCCGCGGCCTCGACGCCGACGTGCCGCAAGCCGCCGTCGTCAACGTGCTGGTCACCCACGCGCGGGTCGCAGCCGACACGGTGCGCGACGTGACGGCCGCGATCCTCGCCGCGCGCGAGGAGCTGCCGGGATTGAACCCGCTGTTCGCGGGCTTGAGCGAGTTGTTCGCGCCGCTGCGATCCGACGGCGCCCGCGCGCTCGAATTCGGCGGCGTCGCGCTTCACGCCGGCGCCAGCGCCGCCTACCGCGCGGCCGGATTCCTGGAATGAGCGGCCCCGCAGACCTAGGAGCGCCATTTTTTCGGTGCGGGGCCGCTCTCGGGGTGTGGCACGTCTACGACGCGGGACGTTAGAGCGCATCGGTTGTCGAGATGCTAACGGCCGGCTACGTGCAAATACGCAAAGCCCGGTCGCGGAATTACGCGGCAAGCTCGCGCATGATCCGGTACAGCCGAGCCTGGCCCTCGAATCCGATGCCCGGGCGGTCGGATAATTTCAGATAGCCGTCGGCAAGCTCCGCATCGTCGGCAAAGCCGCCGAAATCGCCGAACACGCCGGGATAGGATTCCGCGCCGGCGAGGCCGAACCCCGCTGCGATGGCGAGCGACATCTGGTTGCCGCCGTGCGGAAACATCAGGCTGCGCGGCCATTGGTGACGTGCCAGCATGTCGAGCGTGCGCGCATATTGCACGATGCCGTAGGCTTGCGGCGGATCGACCTGGATGACATCGCGGCGCTGCGGCTTGAGGCCGCCGAAGCGCACCAGGTTCTCCACGTCCTGCGTCGAGAACAGGTTCTCGCCGGTCGAGAGCGGCGCATCGTAGAGCGCGGCGATCTCGGCAAGGAGCGCGAAGTCGAGCGGATCGCACGGCTCCTCGAACCAGCGCAACGCGAACGGCCTGAGGCCGCGCGCATAGGCGAGCGCCTGGTCGCGGCCGAATTTCGAGTTGGCATCGACCGCGAGCTGCCCGCCGCGCGGCAGGATCGACTTGACCGCTTCGACGCGATGAAGATCGTCGGCAAGCGCCATGCCGCCGACCTTCATCTTCACCATGGTGTAGCCGGCATCGAGATGGCGGCGCATCTCGTCCTGCAGGTCCGCGGTGGTCTTGCCCGGCGCATACCAGCCGCCGCCGACGTAGCAGAACACCTTGTCGGCGGCCTTGCCGTTGTTGTAGCGCTCGGCGATGAGGCGGTGCAGCGGTTTCTGCGCGATCTTGGCCACCGCGTCCCACACCGCGACCTCGATGGTGCCGATGCCGATCGAGCGCTCGCTGTGGCCGCCGGACTTTTCGTTCTGCATCATCGCGGCGAGGATTTTCTCCGGCGCAAAATTGTCCTCCGCCTCATCAAGCAGCGTTTTCGGATCGGCCTTGAGCACGCGCGGAATGAATCGCGCGCGCATCTGCGCGCCGCAGGCGTAGCGCCCGGTCGAGTTGAACGCGAAACCCGCGACCGGCTTGCCGTCGCGAACCACGTCGGTGATGACGGCGACCACCGACGTCGTCATCTCGGAAAAATCGATGCTCGAATTGGCCAGCGTCGATTTGAGCGGGATCGCAGTCTCGCGGATGTCGGTGATGCGCATGGTTATTTGGTTCGTGTCCGCTCGCTGCTCGGGTCGCTTACCCTTTCCCGTTCCGGGAGCGGGTCACTTGCTCAATCCACATGGATGCCGGCCGCCTTCACCACCTTGTCCCAACGCGCCGCTTCGGACTTGATGCGGTCCTCGAATTGGGCCGGCGTGTCGGCGACCGGAATGAAGCCGAGCGCATCGAGCTTCTTCTTCATTTCCGGATCGGCCGCCATCTTCACAATTGCATCGTGCCACTTGTCGATGATCGCTTGCGGCGTGCCCACCGGGGCGACGATGCCGGTCAGCGTATCGCTCTCGAGCCCTCCCACGCCCTCCTCTTCGTTGGTCGGCAGTTCCGGCAGCGACGCCACGCGCTCCTTGGCGAGTATGGCGATGCCGCGCACGCTGCCGTCCTTGATGTTGCCGATGGCGGGCGGCAGCGCGCTGAAGGCGATCGGGGTGTGGCCGCCCATCGCGGAATTGACCGCAAGCGGCGCCCCATTGAACGGCACCATCACCAGATCGAGGTCGAACTTCTGCTTGAACAGCTCGGCAACAAGATGCGGCGTCGAGCCGGTGGATGGCTGTGCGTAGCTGTATTTCCCGGGATTGGCCTTGATGAGGTCGACCAGCTCCTTGAGGGTCTTGGCGGGGACCGACGGATGCACCATCACGACATTGGGCGAAGCCGCGACCAGCGAGATCGGCGCAAAATCCTTGACCGGATCGTAGCCGAGCTTGGTGTACATGCTCGGATTGATGATGAAGCCGGTCGAGACCACCAGGATGGTGTAGCCGTCCGGCGTGGCGCGCTTGGCCGACTCGACGCCGAGATTGCCGCCGGCGCCCGGCAGGTTCTCGACATAGATCTGCTGGCCGAAAGCGGCGGACAGCCGCTCCGCCACCATTCGCCCGATCACGTCGGTCGGCCCGCCGGCCGCGAACGGCACGATCATGCGCACCTTGTGGTCCGGATAGGCGTCCGCGGCAAAGCTCGACGGTGCCAGCCATGGCGCCAGGCATGGCGCCAGCGCGAGACCCGCGCCCAAGGCGGCCAAGCGCAGGCGCGCTTTTATTCCGGTCATTGCCGTCCCCCCTAGGCGTTTCGGCGATGCTATCATTGCCCGGCCGCTCCCGGGAGCGAGCGCGACGGACTGATTTCCCACCCTAGCAAAAAGGCAAGTCATGGCAGGGCGCAAATTGACGCGAGACGACCTCCGCGCAGCCGCGGAGAAATACAAGAACTGGGGCAAGTGGGGTCCCGACGACGAGATCGGCACGCTCAACTACACGCAGCCGCAGGATGTCGTCGCCGCGGCGCAGCTGGTGAAGAAGGGCAAGGTGATCTCGCTCGCGCTCAACTTCGACAACAACGGCCCGCAGGGCGGCAAGACCAGCTACCCGGCGCTCGGCCGCATCAATCCGCTGCATACCATGCTGCGCACCGGCACCGACGCCTATTCGGGCGTGCTCGATAAGCGCGGCATCCGCGCCGCCGACGACATGGTGGTGATGCCGCTGCAATGCGGCACGCAATGGGACGGCCTCGGCCACGTGTTCTACGAGGACAACATGTGGAACGGCTACGATTGCCGCGAGGTGTCGTCGTTCGGCGCGCAGAAATGCGGCATCGAGAAGACCAAGAACAAGATGGTCGGCCGCGGCGTCTTTTTGGACGTGGCGCGCGCGCTCGGCAAGGATGCTTTGGACGACGGCTACGGCATCACCTGCGCCGATCTCGACCTCACGGCGAAGCAGCAAAAAGTCGAATTCAAGCGCGGCGACTACATCGTCGTGCGCACCGGGCAGATGGAGCGCTGCCTCAAGGCCGGCAGCTGGGACGGCTATCCGGGCGGCGACGCGCCGGGCTTTGCCTTCGAGACGCTGGAGTTCGTGGCGCGCACCGAGCTCGCGGCGCTCGCCAGCGACACCTGGGGCTGCGAGGTGCGCCCGAACAACACCGAGGGCGGCATCAACCAGCCATGGCACTGGATCACCATCCCGATCATGGGCATGACCATGGGCGAGATCTTCTATCTGAAGGACCTCGCCGAAGACTGTGCGGCCGATGGCGTCTACGAGTTCATGTTCGTCGCCCCGGCGATTCCCATCACTGGCGCGGTCGGCTCACCCACCAACCCGCTGGCGATCAAATAGCCGGTCCGCCACTTACACCGATACTGCATCGGCGGCCTCTTTAGGTATCGTGGCCGCCGCCCTCGTCTTTCCACGGCAGATGGTCAAATGGTGGCTGGTAGCCACGGGCTCGGTAACGATCTTCCGACACGTCAAGTTCTTGATGTTCATCGTACTTGACACGAACACTGTGTTGCGTGCCCCAGCCGTTGCGTTCTCTGTAAATCCCATGCGCTTCCATAAGTGCAGGATATAGTGGCGCTGGCCGCGATGCCACCCTTAGCAAGGTGCTGGAATTTCAAACTAATGAGACACTGTCGGTCGTCTGCAGGTGCCAGGCACCGGTGCCTCGGCTAGCGCGCGCTACGTCCAGGGAATCCAAGTGCGGCTTAATTTGTTGCTACCCCAGCCACTATTTCGGCCACGTTTCAAGTCGCGATCGAAACGGCTCCCGCCTTTGCGGGAATCTTGCCAATCGCGGGCAATCTATTGCCACGCGTGAACTCGCCAGCACCCGTGTCGGGGATTTTCCGCGGCCGCTTGGCCTTAAAGGGGACGACTAAACCTCAAGAGGTGACACTGAAATGGACGGCGAACACCTGTTTGTCAGGTAGCTTGCAAGGGGAAGCGCACAAGCCAGGAATAGTCCATAGGCGGCCATAAAACCAAAATTCAGCCACAGAAAGCCTGTTGCGGAGAGTTCATAATCGAAAATATCGCCATACTCGGCCATTTCGCGCTCCTTAAACGAATCTCGGTAGAACCATCATGCTGCAATGCAACATTTATGTGGCAGCGCAGCAAAAACGCTCCTGGGTGATCTGTTCACTACCCGTTCTTCACTAGGTCCCTGCGCTGCGCGTGGACATGAGGATCCGGCCCGAACATTCAGCCCCGAAACATCCATCGCAAGGAAATGGGCGGGGAGACGTTGGTCTGCGCACGCGGCGAATTCGACGAGCATGAGATGCCTGCGGTGGCTCATGCAACATCGTCGGTGCTCCTGCCGCCCAGCCGAAAGGCACGGACAACGTCGGCTGAAAACCACAAGGTAAAAATAATTGCCGAGCTAACCAGTCTCGCGTTCGGAGTTGCCCGCCTGCCGTACCACGCGATCTATCGATCTTTGAAAGATTCGATCGCCACCGCGACCTGGCGCTGACAGCCTCATCTAGGCGCCCTCGGGTCGCACGCCGACCGACTGCGCCGTTACCGAGCCGACCCGCCTGGGCGAGAACCCGACATGACGCCGACCTTCCCGCGCGCCGGGAAATAGGTCAAACAGTAGACCACAAGCAGGCGAGCTCAGCATTCAATGGGCCCACAGGGCCGCATGACAAGGCGTATGGCTTCTCCACTTCTTCAACTCAAGAACATTGCGCTGACCTTCGGCGGCAGGCCCCTTCTCTGGGGCGCCGAGCTATCTGTTAGTCCCGGTGAGCGCGTGTCTCTGGTCGGGCGTAACGGAACCGGCAAATCGACCTTGCTAAAAATCGCGGCGGGGCTGGTCGAACCGGACCGCGGCTCCGTTTTCGTGCAGCCTGGAACCGTGGTGCGCTACTTACCGCAGGAGCCGAATTTTTCGGGTGCTGCGTCCACGCTTGCCTATGTCGAGGCCGGCCTGCGGCCGAGCGATGATCCCCATGCCGCCCGTCAACTTTTAGAGCAACTCGGCCTCAGCGGGCAGGAAAATCCGGCAAAACTGTCTGGCGGCGAAGCACGCCGTGCCTCTCTCGCGCGCGCACTGGCGCCCAACCCCGATATCCTCCTGCTCGACGAGCCGACCAATCATCTCGACCTGACTACGATCGAATGGCTGGAGCGCGATCTCGATTCCAAACGCACCGCGCTCGTGATTATCAGCCACGCCCGGCGCTTTCTCTCGAAGCTCTCGCGTAGCACGGTCTGGCTCGACCGCGGCCAGACGCGTCGCGTCGAGCGCGGATTTGCACATTTCGAAGAATGGCGTGATGCGGTGCTGGCCGAGGAGGAACGCGATCAACACAAGCTCGATCGGAGAATCGTAGCCGAGGAGCACTGGATGCGCTACGGCGTGACCGGCAGGCGCAAGCGTAACATGCGCCGGGTCGACCGATTGCAGGCGCTGCGAGAGCAGCGCCGTACCTACCGCGCGACGGCAGGCAACGCCATCATCACCGCCAGTTCGGCGGCACCTTCCGGCGCGCTAGTCATCGACGCCGCCGGTATCGGCAAGAGCTACGACGGACGCCCGATCGTCAGTGATTTCTCGATACGTATCCAGCGCGGCGACCGGATCGGCGTCGTTGGGCCGAATGGTAGCGGCAAGTCCACGCATGATCAACATGCTGACCGGAGTCTTGCCTCCGGATATAGGTTCGGTACGGCTCGGATCGACTCTTGCCGTCGCCACACTCGATCAGCATCGAGACAGCCTCGATCCCAATATCACCGTAGCCGAAGCATTGACTGGAGGCCATGGCGACACTGTGTCGGTCAACGGCAGTGCCAAGCATGTTGTCAGCTACATGAGGGACTTTCTGTTCGGGGCCGAACAGGCGCGCACACCGCTTGGAAAGCTGTCGGGCGGTGAACGGAGCCGCCTGATGCTGGCGCGGGCGTTCGCCAAGCCGTCAAACCTTTTGGTCCTCGATGAGCCGACCAACGACCTCGACATGGAAACATTGGACGTACTTGAGGATATCTTAGCCGAATATCCCGGAACTGTTTTACTCGTCAGCCATGATCGGGATTTTCTTGATCGTCTCGTCAGCGGCGTGATTGTGCCGGAGGGAAATGGCCGCTGGATCGAATATGCGGGCGGCTATAGCGACATGCTGGCGCAGCGTGGGGCGGATTTGACGCGGGAGAACCCCAAGCAACAAGAGGCGCCGAAAGTTAACAGAGAAACCGCTTCGGTCGCAGCAGGATCGCATCCCACGAAGCGGCGATTAAAGTTCAAGGAAAAGCATGCGCTTGAAACGCTGCCCCAAACCATCGCCAAGCTCCGAACTGAAATCGATGAGTTGCAGGGAAAGCTCGCCGATCCTCAATTCTATGCGCGCGACCGCGCCGCATTCGAGAAGGTTACAGCGACACTCGGTGGGCTCCAGATGGAAATCGTCGCGGCGGAGGAGCAATGGCTGGAACTCGAAATCCTGCGTGAAACACTCGCGAACTGACAGGCAGGTACGGTCGAGCTTGCACCGCAATTATCTCCTCTATGGTGCACGATCCTGAACGCCGGCTACCGTTTGATGCCGGATGCCTTGCCCTCCGATGCATCCACAAGTGTGAAAAGCGGAACGTTTCGCGAAGCCCAGCTATACATGGTTCGGTAGCAAACTTGGCACTTGGCATAGCTCCGCTGCTGGAAAGCTAGATGCGCCGTCGTCATCTCATATTCGGTCCGGCAATAGGGGCATGTGAAGGTCACCATCCTCTCACCATGCGCCCGCGCTGATACATGCAAAGGTCGGCTTGCGGCGGTCCGAAAGTATGGCGCGTTCTCGCGGGAATTCACCGAGGATTGGGATGAATTGCATGAAATATCCCACCGGGACGCTGACGTGATCGCCAGCTTCCCGATGGAGGTGCTTACTTCTGTTGGGCGCTTTTGGTATTCGCCGTTTTCGAATGCTCATTCGCGTTCTGCGCGTGCTGCTGAGCTTGGGTAGCGTGCTCTTTGCCCTTGCCATGCTCATTCTTGCCATGAGCCTCGGCGGCGGCACGATGGGACTTTGCAGCGGATTCGTGATGTTCCGCAGCCTTGTTGTGTTCGTCTTTCATGTGGGTTCCTCACGTTGGCCGACTAATCGCGGCTAAGCTATAGAGGCGACCTCAATAGTGGCCGAACAGAGTTCAATCTTGTTTTAATCGAGCGCGCAGCCTACGCCGAAATTTATATTTTCGAAGTGTCCTTGTGCTTTGGTCTCGGTACCACAAGTACATACTTGTGCCAGGCAACTGCTTGCCTGAGAGCTGCCTTCAAAATGGCGACATGCCGAAGTCGCCGTTTCCCAACAGGCGGCGTGGGTGTCATCGGCTGACACGAATCTAAATCTAAAAGTTGATTTCTTCTTGTGTTGAGGATGCCGTCGGCACCTGCAGATTGGCTGCGCCCCGACCATGGTTGCGGGCGACTATGCTTGACCGAAGGGTTTCAATTCCATGACATACGGACGAGCAACAAAACTGTGAGCTTCGCGCGGCCGTTCTGCTGAAGGGGGTCGATCGAGCATTGCCGCATGGAGAATATCGGATCGCGACAGCCGAAGAATTGCTCCAAGACAAGAATTATCAATAATCAGCTTTCCCGGCTGTAAGACCGCGGCGAAGGAAGCCATTCACATCCCGGATCGATATTCGCCGCTGACGGGCGTGGGCACTTGATCTTGCCAGGGGTCGCACCACCTTATTGTGCAGTGCAGCATCCTTCGAACAGATGGAACGTGTCCGTAACCCAAGAGGTATTACCTTGAAACTGTTGAGGAATCATCTTGGGCAACAGCAAATGTGGGAGAGACTGAGGGGTGCCATGGCCGTGGCGCGTCCGGCTATGAGGCAACCCGGCTTGCCAAAGAGCCACCTTCGGGAAACCCATAACTTTGGAACCAATCCCGGGGCGTTGCGCATGTTCACGCACCTGCCGCCAAACGAGTCCGGGGAGAATCCACTAGTCGTGGTGCTGCACGGATGCACACAAACTGCGGCGGGATACGATCTGGGCGCAGGCTGGTCAACACTGGCGAACCGATACGGCTTTGCGCTTCTCTTTCCCGAGCAGCAGCGTGCAAATAATCCGAACGGTTGCTTCAATTGGTTCCAGACCGGCGATATCGAGCGTGGACATGGTGAGGCTCTGTCGATCCGGCAAATGATCGCCAAAATGGTTTCCGATCAAGCTATCGACGAGCGCCGGATATTTGTCACCGGGCTCTCGGCCGGAGGAGCGATGGCCTCCGTCATGTTGGCGACCTATCCCGATGTCTTCGCCGGTGGAGCAATTATCGCGGGCCTCCCCTACGGAGCCGCGGCGAACGTGCAACAGGCTTTCGCAAGCATGGCGCAGTCTCCACCGCGCTCCGCACGCGCGTGGGGCGATCTGGTGCGTAACGCTTCACCGCATGAAGGATCGTGGCCTCGCATATCGGTCTGGCATGGAGGCGCAGATACGACCGTGGTCCCTTCAAACGCTCGTGAGATATTGAAGCAGTGGTCAGACTTACACGGAATTTCCACTGAACCCTCCTTTACAGAAAACGTCGGTCGATTTCCGCGACAAGTTTGGCGCGGGGCGGACGGCGGTGAAGTGATCGAGTCGTATACGATTCCAAATATGGCGCACGGCACGCCGCTTGCAGTTGGCAAGGGTTGTGATCAGGGCGGGACGGCCGGAGCATTCCTCCTCGACGTGGGTATTTCCTCGTCCTATCGCATCGCGAAATTCTGGGGGATTGCGGACCATCAAATCGTGACAATGCAACAGGAAGGCGACCTTGTCCCGACCTCTGCCGAACTGAAGGTCCTTGAAATGGGAGATTCGCCTCGAGAAGGCGCATCCACTTTTGAACCCGCGAGCGCTCCGGACCCCTCACATTTCGATATCAGCACCGTGATCACAAACGCCCTCAAGGCTGCCGGATTGATGAAGTCGCCCTGACGATCTAGTCATTTGAGTTCACGACAGGTGTGGGATCCGATCGGTAACTGGCGGCGATGGCCGCATAGGCGTCGCCTGCCTCGAGGCTGAATGAGGCATCGCCCAGGGATCGAGCGGACTAACCTTCCCCCCGTCCTCGGCAGAGCAGGTGCTACGCCAGGTCCCCGGCGCGGTCGCGATACGATCAAATGAATTGAGCCGCCTATCGCATCGGCTGCACCTGCCATGCAGCGAACGCGCAGCCTACGTATATCTCCTGCAATGGTTCATAGCCCAACAGTTCGACCCCCCCGGCGCCAGACTAGGTCTCGGAAGTGCTGCAGTTTCATGATGTAGCAGGCCTCGTCGTCAGTCCTGGCACTGTGTCGAAGGCGACGTGCGATAGCATTCTACTATCGCGGCGACCATCGTGCTATCTTACGCTTGATCCGGGATTGAGGTAGCCGAACAAAACCGAACCGCACAATCGCTGCCCTCCGGGAAGAGGCCCATGATCAAGCCCACGCTGCATCACGTCACGTTGAAGACCAGTCGGCTGGACGACATGATCGCGTGGTACGCTCTTGTCGTGGGCGCGCAGGTGCAATTCAAGGACCAGACGGCCGCATGGATGACGAATGATGCGGCCAATCATCGGATCGCTTTTCTGGCAGTGCCAGGCCTTGGCGATGATGCCGAGAAAATACGACACAATGGGATGCATCACTGCGCGTTCGAATTCGGCAGCTTCGCTGATCTGATGATTACGTTTGATCGTTTGCGGGGTGCGGGCATTCAGCCAGCGTTCTGCCTCGACCACGGGCTGACAATATCCCTCTATTACAAAGACCCGGAAGGCAACTTCGTCGAGCTGCAAAGCGACAATTTTTCTGACTGGAACTTATCAGGTGAGTGGATGCGAACCTCGCCGGATTTCGCCGCCAATCCGATCGGCACCTTCTTTGATCCAGAGCGCGTATATGATATTTTCCAGACAGGCGCGGACTTCAAATCATTGCAACGAGAGATCCGCGCCGGCGCTTACCTGCCCAATCCAATCCCAAATATTGGCCTACCTGGCCCGTAGGCCCACGGATGGCCGGCTGCTTGGCTTCGCTCGCTCAGGGTTGGGGCGCCGACCGGGCAGTCGTTCAATGAAACTCCGGCCGATTCTGAAAATTGCCTCACTCCTGAAAGAAGTGGGACATGGCAATCAGTCTTTTTCTGCTCGCTCACGTGTCGGGTTTCACCGCCACGTCGTCACCGACGCGAGCCGGGAGCGAGCGTGATCTTGAGCCCGTCGAGTTCATCCGACATCAGCACCTGACAGGCGAGCCGCGAGTTGGTGCGGCGGTCCGCGAGCAGCTCCAGCTGATCGTGCTCCTCCTCGGTCGTTTCCGGCAGCCGATCGAACCACCCGGTGCCGACGTAAACGTGACAGGTCGCGCAGGCGCAGGCGCCGCCGCATTCGGCCTTGATCGGCAGATCCCAGTCGCGAACGATCTCCATGACGCGCCAGCCCGGCAGCGCGGCGAGTTCGTGCTGCGCGCCGTCGTGATCGGTGACGTGAAGTTTCATGCGACTTTCAGCCTCTGGTGGAGTTGCGTGGACGAGGTCGTGTACTGGAAGCGCAGCCGCTCGCCGGGCCGGCAAATCGCAAAGGCGGCCTGCGACATTAAGGCTGCCTCGTGGAATCCTGACAAGATCAGCTTGAGCTTGCCCGGATAGTCGTTGATGTCGCCGATCGCGAAGATGCCCGGCGCCGAGGTCTCGAATTTCCTGGTGTCGACGGGGATCAGATTCTCGGAGAAATTCAGGCCGAATTCGGCGATCGGGCCGAGCTTCATGGTCAGCCCGAAAAACGCCAGCAGGCGCTCGGCCGGAAGCATCTTCTCGCCCGCGGCGGTCATCACCGAAACGCCGTTTAGGCGCGGCGCGTCGCCGACCAGCGCGTTGAGCTTGCCGATGACGAAGTCGATGGCGCCGTCGGCCACGAGCTCCTTCATGCGCGCGACCGAATGCGGCGCGGCGCGAAAGCCGTCGCGATGATGAACGAGCGTCACCCGCTCAGCCACCGGCTGAAGGTTCAGCGTCCAGTCGAGCGCACTGTCGCCGCCGCCGGCGATGACGATGCGCCGGCCGCGAAATGCCTCGATCTTGCGCACCGCGTAGCACACGCCCTCTCCCTCATAGGCCTCGACGTTGGCCAGCGGCGGCTTCTTCGGCATGAAGCTGCCGCCGCCCGCGGCAATCACCACGACCGGCGCCTCGATGACGCTGCCAGCGTCGGTGGCGATACGCCAGAATCCTTCCGCGCTCTTTTCCAGGCTCGCCGCCATCTCACCGAAGTGAAACGTCGGCGAGAACGGCGCGATCTGCTGCATCAGCCGGTCGGTCAGCTCCTGCCCGGAAATCACCGGCCATGCCGGGATGTCGTAGATCGGTTTTTCCGGATAGAGCTCGGTGCACTGTCCGCCGGGCCGGTCGAGGATGTCGATCACGTGCGCGGCCAGGCCCAGCAGGCCGAGCTCGAACACCGCGAACAGGCCGCACGGACCGGCGCCGATGATGATGGCATCGGTTCGGGTGGGTGTTGCTGTTGCGATCGGCGGCACGTCACGGCCTCGTGTCGTTGGCTGGTGGTGAAATCTGCCGCGAAATGACGGCGGTGTCGGTCAACTACTTGCGGGCCGACAAAGCCGACGGCCGATGCGAGGCTGTGGGTTCAGCGCGGCGCAGGACGCTTGGTCTCAGGACCGCCCGCCTGCTGGTTGAAGGCGCGCAGGCTTTCGGCGCGGATCAATCCGGCGCAATGGCGCTTGAGCCGGATGAACTCCGAACCATAGGTGACCTCGGCCCGGCGCGGGCGCGCCAGCGGTACCGTAATGTCGTCGATCACGCGGCCCGGACCGGCGCTCATGACGACGACGCGGTCGGCGATGAACAACGCTTCCTCGATGTCATGGGTGACGAACAGCACCGTCGTGTGCAAGTTCTCCCAGATGCCGAGCAGGACCTCCTGCATCATGCCGCGGGTTTGCGCGTCGAGTGCGCCGAACGGCTCATCCATGAGGAGGACGTTCGGAGCGATCGCCAGCGCCCGCGCGATGCCGACGCGCTGTTGCATGCCGCCGGACAGGGCCTGCGGATAGCTGTCGGCGAACGGCGACAGTCCGACCATGGCGAGGTGTTGGCGCGCGGTGCGTTCCGCGTCCGCGCGCGAGCAGCCGCCGACGCGCGGACCGTAGGCCACATTCTGCAGCACCGTCTTCCATGGAAACAGCGTGGGCTGCTGAAAGACGACGCCGCGATCCGCGCCGGGCTTGCGGATCTCCTTGCCGTCGATGCGCACGCTGCCCGCCTGCGGCGCTATGAACCCGGCGACCACGTTGAGCACCGTCGACTTGCCGCAGCCTGAGGGGCCGAGCACGCAGACGAACTCGCCCGGCGCCACGTCGAGGGCGATCTGATCGATCGCAATGCGCTGCGTCTCGCCGCCGCCGAACGCGACCCGCAGGCCCTCGATCCTGAGATGGCCGCGCGTCGCCTGCGCCCGGCGGGCGTCGGGATCGCTCGCAACGGCTCGGATCGCGCCTTCGCGGGCCATCCGGTCAGCTCCACCACACGAATCTGCGCGCCAGCAGGGCGAAACCGCGGTCGGCGGTCGCCGACACGACGCCCAGCATGACGAGGCCGCCGAGCATCTGACCGGTCTGCATGTTCTGATGGGCGAGATCGATCCGGGACGCGAGGCCGTAAAAGGCCCCGGCCAGCTCGGCGGCGACCAGCGTATAGAACGAGACCCCGACGGCGGTGCGCAATCCGACAAAGATGGTCGGCAGCGCCGACGGCAGTATCACGTCGCGGATCAGTAGGTGGTCCGGCGTGCCGAGCGAGCGCGCCGCGCGGATCAACGCCGGATCGGCGCGCTGCACGCCCAGATGGGTCGCCACCCAAACGGTGAAGAACACGCCCCAGAACACCAGGAACCATTTGCCCCATTCCGACAGCCCGAACCAGAGGATGACGATCGGCACGAACGCGATCGGCGGAATCGGGCGCAACAGCTGGAAAATCGGCGACAGCAGGTTAGAGACGATGGCGTAGCGGCCAGTCAGCAGACCGACCCCGACGGCCACGGCGGCGCCGCTGATAAAGCCGATCACCACGCGGGTGACGCTCGCCCACAGGTCGAGGACAAGCGGGCCGCCGATCAGCTCGTTCCACAGCGCCGTCGCCACGCTGGTCGGCGGCGGAAACAACAGCTCGTTGACATAGCCGGACGTGGACGCCGCTTGCCAGACGAGCATGAACAGCGGAATCGAGCCCCACAGCGCGATCCGCTCGACGCGTTTCGAGGCCGGCGTGTTGTCGTTGCTGTCGGCTGGCATGCGCGCCGCCCTATTCCGGCAGTGTCACCCGGTCGGGCGCGACCGACTTGAGCGGATCCGCAAAGATGACGGCGTGCCAGTCCGGCATGACGGCGCCGGGCGGATGATTGCCAGTCGCGAGCCGCCAACTCGCATGGGCGGTCAGGACATTCACGACCTGGGCGTCAAGCGCCACGTGATACACGTAGTCGCGCCACAGCGGCTTGAGGACATCAAGCGGGATATTCACGAACTGCGCGACGGTCTGCATGGCCTCGTCGGGATGAGCCTTCATCCAGTCTTCAGCCTCGACCAGGGATTTGAGGAAGCTCTTCACCGTCTCGGGGTTGTTGCGCAGATAATCCTGCATCGCCACGATGTTGAAGGTCTCGGCATAGATGCCCGTGGTATCGAGCGGCGTCACCTTGGCGCCGAGCGCCTTGATGCCGTTGGCGATATGCGGCTCCCACGTGCTGTAGGCATCGATGCCGCCGCTCGCCATCGCCGCCACCATGTCTTCCGGCCGCAGGTTGATCAGCGTCACGTCGCTCTTCGCTAGCGCGGCCTTCTTCAAGAGCTCCATCGTGAAGACTTCGCCGCCGGTGCCGGCCGTGAACGCCAGGCGCTTTCCTTTGAGGTCCGGGAAGGCCTTGATGTCGGCGGCCGTGGCGGTCAGCGTCTTGATATAGGAATATTCGGTGCGGGCCAGAAAGGCGATCTTCTGTCCCGCCATGGCGGCGGCGGTGGTCGGCGATTCGGCCGTGGTGGCGATGTCGGCGGCGCCCCCCATGACGGTGTCCAGGCATTGCTTGCCCGTAGTGAAATTGATCACCTCGACGTCGAGGCCGTTCTTGGCGAAATAGCCCTGGCGCGCCGCCACGATCGATATACCGGAGATCGGCGACTGGTTCTGGGCGAACTTGATCTTCACGGCCGCCGCGGCCGGAGCCACCGGCGCGAGGGCGGCGGCAACGACCAGCGCGGCGAGATATTTCAGATGCCCGGCAAAGCCTACTCGCATGATCGTTGCTGCCCTTAGTTGTCTTGAGCCTGTTGTTGCCCGAGGAACGCGTGTGTGCTCTCGCGCCGGATGTGGTCGAAGCAGCGCCGCTTGATGTCGATAAATTCGGCCGTGAACATCACGTCATCGGCGCGCGGACGCGGGATCGGCACCGTGATGTCGTCGATGATGCGGCCGGGACCGGCGCTCATCACCGCGATGCGGTCGGCGAGCACCACGGCCTCGTCGATGTCGTGGGTGACGAACAGCACCGTGACGCCGATTTCGGCCCACACGTCGAGCAGCAGGCGCTGCATCATTGCGCGCGTCTGCGCGTCCAGTGCGCCGAACGGCTCGTCCATCAGCAGCACGCGCGGATTGTTGGCGAGCGCGCGCGCGATGCCGACGCGCTGCTGCATGCCGCCGGACAATTGCTTGGGAAAGTTGTCGGAGCGGGTGGCAAGCCCGACATGGCTCAGAAGCTTGCGGCCGATGCGCTCCGCCTCCCCGGCGCCACGGCCGGCGAGCAGCGGGCCGAGGCTGACGTTTTGCACGACGGTCTTCCAGGGAAACAGCGTCGGCTCCTGGAAAACCACCGCGCGGTCGGCTCCCGGCGCGCGGATGTCGTCGCCGTCGACCGTGACGCGTCCGCTTTCGGGGACGACGAAGCCGGCGAGCGAATTGAGCAGGGTCGACTTGCCGCAGCCCGACGGCCCCAGTACGCACAAAAACTGGCCGCTCGGAATGTCGAGCGAAATGCGATCGAGGATGAGACGCGACCGTCCCGCCTGGCCGAGCCGCACCACCACGTTCGCGAACGCGACGTTGCCGGCCCGCAGCGGCGTCTCGCCTGCAGTCATCAGCATGGCGCTCGCCGGCGCGGGCGCCGCCGCGCCGCGTTCAAAACCCTCGCTCAGGCCCGCTGCCCGGTCCACGGCTATTGTCCGACCGCCGTTTCGAGGAATTTCGGCTCGATGAATTTCTCGTAGGACTCGCGCGGCTCCACTTTCGGCAGCCGCTTCTGGTCGGTCAGGAACGTCGCGGTGGCGACCAGCGTGTCGACGAATTTGCCCTTGTGGTTCGAGGTGCCGAGATAGTCGGCGCCGATTTGGTCGCGGCAGGAGACCATCGTGGTGCCCGCCATCATGCGGCGGGTATCATCGAGCGGCAGCTTGAGCTCCTTGGCGATGATGGCGGCGGTCTGCTCGGGCTTGGTCAGCCAGTAATCGATCGCGGCGCATTCCGATTTGACGAACTTGGTGACCAGGTCGGGATGCTGCGTGACGAAGTCGTCCATGACCACCCCGATATCCCAGGTCGGGTAGCCGGCCTTGGCCATGCTGCCGCTGTCCATCAGGATCTTTCCGCCGTTCGTCACCATCTTGTTGAGCGCCGGCTCCCACACATAGGCAGCATCGATGTCGCCGCGAAGCCAGGCGGCGACCGCGTCGTTCGGCGCCATGTCGAGAAGCTTGACCGAGGTCGGATCGACGCCGGCGCTGCGCAGATAGGCGATGGTCATGTAGTGCGTGGTCGAGCCGAACGGCGCCGCCATGGTCTTGCCGACCAGATCCTGCGGCTTGTCGATGTGCTTGTCGGCGCGCACCACGAGCGACTCGACCGGGCCAAGCATGTCGATGACGAAAATGCCCTTGTAAGGAAGGCCGCGGCTGACGCCGAGCGTCGCCGGCGGATTGCCGACGCCGCCGAAATTGAGCTGTCCGGCCGCCACCCCGCGATTGAGATCGCCGCCGGAGCCGAACGCGACCCACTCGACCGGAAGGCCCATTTCCTTCTCGTGCAGGCCGAGTGCCTTGGTGACGAGCTGGGCGGAGACGAGGTCCAGATAGCCGATGACGACCTTGCTGGGCGTCTGCGCGGATGCGCCGTGCACCAGCGCGATCAGCGCGATCAGCGCGGCTATCCCGAAACCGGCAAGTCTGAAACCGGCAAGTCTGCAACCAGCAAGTCTGCATGCCATTGCGATACTCCGCTGTGCGGGGCGCTCAGGCGAAGCGCCACGGGGTGATGAGCCGTTCGAATTGACGGATGAACCAGTCGAGTACCAGGCCGGTCAGGCCGAGCACGAACAGCCCCATGATGACCACGTCGCTCAACAGGAATTTGCTCGCGTCCCAGATCATCCAACCCACGCCCGCGGTCGCGGCGACGATCTCGGAAGCCACCAGGACCGTATAGGTGAAGCCGAAGCTGATGCGCATGCCGGTGCAGATGCCCGGCAGGCACGACGGCAGCAGCACGTGCCGGAACAGCTGGGCCCGGGTGGCGCCGAGCATCTGCGCGGCGCGGATATGGCCGGTGTCGATCGAGCGCGCGGCCTGCATGGCGCTGATCGACAGCGGCGGCAGCGCGGCAAGAAACAGCAAGGCGATCTTGGAGGCGTTGCCGATGCCGAGCCACATCACCAGCAGCGTATAGAGCGCAAGCGGCGGCAGCGGCCGGTAGAACTCGACGATCGGGTCGAACACGGCCTTGACGCGCGTGTTGAGCCCCATCAGCAGCCCGAGCGGGATGCCGACGACGCAGGCGGCGGCGTAACCGGCGAAGATGCGGCCGAGGCTCGCGGCCAGGTGCTCGTGCAGGAGCTTGCCCTGGTAACCGACGGTCAGAACCTCGATGAACGAATTCCAGACCACGCGCGGCGGCGGCAGGAACAGCGGGTTGACCAGCTTGTAGCGGCTGAGCAGCGTCCACAGCACCATGAGGCTGACGATGCTTCCCGCCGTCAGCGCGTGCTCGATGCGCAGCCGCGGCAGGAAGCGTTGCCTGGCGATCGCCGGCGGCGGCGAGGCCTGCTCGACGCTCGTCATGGCGCGATACCCAGAATGTCGACGAGAGCGAGCGCGAGAATCCTGGTCGCCGCAACCGCCTTGCCGATGCGGATATATTCGTTGATGGGAGGCCAGCCGTCCTCGCCGGGCCCGAATGTGACCGAGGGAATGCCGCGTTCCGCGAACCGGATGGTGTCGTTGAAGGCGTTCTTGCGATAGGTCCGCGGCTCGGTGCCGAGGATTTGCCGGTAGGCCCGTGCGATCGCCGCCGCAGGCTCGGCATCGTCGGCGAGCTCCTGCGTGGCGTTGACGAACAGCGCGCCGGGAAATGGCCGCAGGCTCGCTTCGACACCGTCCCGGCTCTGCACGAACGCCCGCATCGCCGCGTTGATGTCGGCGAGCACGCTGTGCTGCGTCATTCCAGGGACGAGGCCGACAACTGCGAACACGGCGCTGCAGACGTCCGGCGTGAATTGCATCTCGCCCGGTACGCCGCCGCCGATGCGAACCGGCGTGAGCATGGGCGGCGTGCCGCCGCTAAGCCTGGCGGGCGTAAAGGTGAATCGGGTCTGCGCCAGCGCCGTGATCAGTGCGGCCATTTCCGACACGGCGTTGATGCCGGTGTCGGGCCGCCAGATGTGCGTCTTGACGCCGCGCGTCTCGATCTCGATGAGAAAATGGCCGGCGTTCGCAACGCCGATATCCATGCCCCAGGAGCCGTCGGCATTGGTCCAGCCGGTGGGCTCGCAGGTGATCTCGTAGTCGGCGCGCAATCCGCGCTCGTCGAGCAGGAAGATCGAGCCGTCCGGCCCGTTCTTTTCCTCATCGACGGTGTAGACGCATTGCAGCGTGCCGCGCAGTTTGATGCCGGCGCGGCGGATCGCTTCCACGGCCAGGATCGTGCAGGCGAGATTGCCGCGGGTGTCCGATGTGCCGCGCCCTTAGAGGAAGTCGCCGTCGCGCGTCGGGCGGAACGGATCGCCGCCGGTCTTGGTCCAGCTTTCGGGGTCGCCGGCCGGATAGGTGTCGAGGTGATCATTGAGGATCAGTGTCGGGCCTTCCGGCCGCGCGCCGAGGAGAGTACCGATCACGTTGGGGCGGCCGGCGCGCTTGGAGACGAGCTCGACCGAGAAGCCAAGGGCGTCGAGCTTTGCGGCCACGACTTCGGAAATTCCCTCCTCGCGGCCCGGCGGCATGTCCGGATCGAGCGGGTTCTCGGCCGCCGGCTGGCCGGCGACGATCAGGGCGCGCGCCAGCGCCAGCCATCGCTGCTCGGTGATTTCAGCGCTGAGCTGCGCAGACCATTCCGGCTTGTCGGCCGCGAGGAGTTCGCCTTGCAAAAGTCCCATGCCGCCTCCGTGCGGTCGATCCTCAACCGATACGCAAGGGCCGTGCCATGGCTGCCGCAATGGCTCGCCGGGGGAGCGCAGTGAGCGAAAATTGTGCAGATTCAAGCTTCCGGCGGATGCCTGCCGCCAGGAAAGACAAGGAAATAAATTGCATGCGGCCGTGGGTTTGCCGCCGGATTGGTCAGAGCGGCGCCTTTTGCTCCCGCCGGGTCGGACTGCTCGCGGGCGAGGCAATTTCTTTCCCGCCCGCTTCGGCTCCGGCGATCCAGGTGATGCGGACACCGCGCGCGGTCGCTCGCTATCGCGCAGCGATGGCGTCAATATTGCAGGGGAAATTTGTTGCTTGTCGTTCGCGACCGATCTTTCCAGTCTTCCCTCCAGTCTGGCGATCCGCTGCCTGAAAGAATCGAGAACGATCGTGGAAGAATTTGACGACCTCTCATTGTCGAGCCTGCGCCGCATCTATGCGTCGGACCGCACGCGCCCGAGCGACATCGTTGCGAGCCTTCTCGATCGGCTCGGCTCGGGCGAGCCCGCATGGATCTTTGTGCCGCCGCGCGCCGACGTGCTCGCGGCCTGCGCCGCGGTCGAGGCGCGGCGTCGATCCGGCGAGACGCTGCCGCTCTATGGCGTGCCGTTCGGCGTGAAAGACAATATCGATGTGGCCGGCATGCCGACCACGGCCGCGTGCCCGACCTTCAGCCACATGCCGGAACGCAGCGCCCGCAGTGTCGAGCTGCTGCTGCAAGCCGGCGCCGTCTGCCTCGGCAAGACCAATCTCGATCAATTCGCGACCGGTCTCTCCGGCACGCGCTCGCCCTACGGCATCTGCAGGTCGGCGGGCAACCCGCTTTACATCTCGGGCGGTTCGAGCTCGGGCTCGGCCGTGGCGGTCGCGGCCGGTCACGTGTCGTTTGCGCTGGGCACCGACACCGGCGGATCGGGCCGCATCCCGGCCGGGTTCAATGGTGTGGTCGGCATCAAGCCGACATGCGGACGCGTGTCGAGCCGCGGTCTGGTGCCGAACTGTCCGTCGCTCGACTGCGTCTCGATCTTCGCCCAGTCGGTCGGGGACGGTGTCCGCGTGCTTGACGCGATCGAAGGTTTCGATGACGACGATCCGTACTCGCGCCTGCCGCCGGGGCGCGCCGCCGCATCATCGCGCCTGCCATCATTCCGCTTCGGCGTGCTGGCGGCGAAGGACCGTGTCTGGTTCGGCGCTCCGGAAGGCGCCGGCCTTTACGAAGCGGCCTGCAAGCGGCTTGTCGCGCTCGGCGGCACGCCGACCGAGATCGATTTTGCGCCGTTCGCCGAGGCCGGCCGCATGCTGTTCGAGGGGCCCTGGATCGCGGAGCGCCGCGCCGCGCTGGCGCCGTTCGCCGACGCCAACCGCCCGGCGCTCCTCGATGTGACGCGTAGTGTGCTCGATACGGCAGCGGGCTACGATGCGAAGGCGGTATTCGCCGCACTGCACCGTCTCGCTCAGCTGCGCCGCATGGTGGAGCGGCAATTCGCAGCGCTTGCCTGCGTGGTCGTGCCGACGGCGCCACGGGCGTTCACCGTCGAGGCGATGCTGGCAGAGCCGGGTCGCTTGAATCAGCAGCTTGGATATTATTCGTATTTCGCCAATCTACTCGATCTGTGCGCGATCGCGGTCCCGAACGGGGCGCTCGCCTGCGGCGTTCCCATGGGGGTGACGCTGCTGGCTCCGGCGTGGTGCGACGAACGCCTGGCCGTGATTGCGCGGCAATTTGAAGCGCGCGGCGCCGAGCTGCAGGACGAGCGGCCGGCGTTGAGCATCTGAAGTCGCCGGCGCCGCTCCCCAAGGTCACGCGCGATGCTTGGTGGCTAGCAATTTCGGATCGCGTATAGCCAACAGGCCGCGGCTGTAGCGGAGCACGCCGCGCTGCTGCAGCCGCGCCATCTGGATCGTGACCCATTGGCGGGTCGAGCCGATCAGGTTGGCGAGGTCGGCATGCGTGAACGAAGCGGCAATGACGGTCTCCTCGCGCTCGCGCACGCCGTAGCTCGTGGCCAGGAACATCAGCAGGTGCTCGAGCCGTTCGGTGGCGGACCGGGTTCCGAGCATCTGCGCCATCGCCGTGTAGCAGCGCGCCTTGAACGACAAGGCATCGAGCAGCGCGACCGCGATCGGCGCCGAGCCGAGCGCGAGCCGCCGCCGCTCCGGACCGGGCAGAAACAGCGTGGTGCTGCGTTGCACGGCCGATGAAGCCCACATGTGCGTGCCGCCGCCGAACATTTCCGGCGCGCCGACGAAGTTGCCGGGAAACCAGTAGGCGAGCGTCACCTCGCGGCCCGATGGCGCAACGTAATAGCTGCGAATACGCCCGGTTTCGATCAGGTAGATGCCGGTGTGCGGATCGCCCTGGCGGAACAGCGCCTGCTCGGCTTCGAAGGTGTGCCTATGTCCGATCTTCAGGATGAGGGCGCGCTCACGCTCACCGAGGCAGTCGAGCAGGCCGGGCTTGCCGCGCATCAGCGCATCGCGCTCGACCAGCATGATTCCGGCGCTGTCGTCGATTTCGGCCGGCACGGTCCTCTCTCGCAACACCAGGCTCAACGCCCCGGTCGGCAACGGATGAGTCCACAGGCCGACCCAGCGGATCGGATGAATAGTGGCTTGATCGGTATATCAATTTTTACCGTTGCGGAATACCGCCGCCCGTTCGGTCAATTAGTTGCTATCCCGCCATGGCATTGATTTGGCATCTTTCTGCATCTTGGACCAGGCTATTTTGATGAGCTGCCGCCAATGCATCCGACCGAAATCCGTCTCAATCGCGAGCGCACCCGTCTTGCGGTGACGTGGGACAGCGGCATGACCAGCGCTTATCCGGCGCCGTTGCTGCGCGAGCGGGCGCGCGACGCAAGCGCCGTACGGCACGCCGTCGATGGCTGGGCCGTGCCGGCGCCGGCGGACCTGACCATCACGCAGGTCGAGCCGATCGGCAATTACGCGGTGCGCGTCGCTTTCTCCGACGGACACGATCGCGCGATCTATCCGTGGGCCTATCTGATCGAGATCGACGCGACGCGGGCGTCGCAAGCCGTTTCGAGACGCTGACGCCGGCGTTTGAAGGAACCGACATGGACGAGATTCGCAGCGGCATCTCCGAGGTCCAGTGCGACGTACTGGTGATGGGGGGCGGCACGGCCGGCCCGATGGCCGCCATCAGGGCCAAGCAGAAAAATCCGTCGGCGAGCGTCATCCTGGTCGAGAAGGCCAACGTCAAACGGTCCGGCGCCATCTCCATGGGCATGGACGGGCTCAACAACACCGTCATTCCGGGCTACGCGACGCCGGAGCAATACACCAAGGAAATCACCATCGCCAACGACGGCATCGTCGACCAGGCCGCGGTGTACAAATACGCGCAAAACTGCTTCAGCATGATCCAGGAGCTCGATCGCTTCGGCATCCGCTTCCAGAAAAACCAGAACGGCGATTACGACGTCAAGAAGGTGCACCACATCGGCACCTACGTGCTGCCGATGCCGAACGGTGGCACCGTCAAGAAGGCGCTGTACCGGCAATTGCGCCGCGAGCACGTGCTGATCTCGAACCGGTTCATGGCGACCCGGCTGCTCACCGGCCGGGACGGCCGCGTAGCGGGCGCTATCTGCGTCAACACCCGCACCGCGGAATTTCTGGTGATCCGCGCCAAGGCGGTGATTCTGTGCATGGGCGCCGCCGGCCGGCTCGGCCTGCCGACTTCCGGCTATCTGTTCGGCACCTATGAGAATGCCGCGAATTCCGGCGACGGCTACGCGATGGCCTACCATGCCGGCGCCGGACTGGCGAACCTCGAATGCTACCAGATCAATCCGCTGATCAAGGACTATAACGGGCCGTCCTGCGCCTATGTGGCCGGCCCGTTCGGCGGCTACACCGCCAACAACGAGGGGCGCCGCTTCATCGAATGCGACTACTGGTCGGGCCAGATGATGCAGGAGTTCTATAACGAATTGCAGTCCGGCAAGGGCCCGGTGTTTCTCAAGCTCAACCACCTGGCGCCGGAGACGATCTCCGAGATCGAACGGGTGCTGCACAACGTCGAGCGGCCGACGCGCGGCCGCTTCCATGCCAGCCGCCACACCGATTATCGCCAGGCAATGATCGAGATGCACGTCTCGGAAATCGGCTTCTGCTCGGGCCACTCCGCCTCCGGCGTCTATGTCGATGAATTCGCGCGCACGACGGTCGCCGGTCTCTATGCCGCCGGCGACATGGCGAGCGTGCCGCACAATTACATGCTGGGCGCCTTCACCAACGGCGCGTTCGCCGCCGAGGACGCCATCAAGTTCGTCGCGGATGTCGGCTTTGCCGATTACGATGCGGCGGCCGTGACCGCCGAGCAGGAGCGCGTGCTGGCGCCGACCAGGCGCGAGGACGGCATCCCGCCGAACCAGATCGAATACAAGGCGCGCCGCCTGGTGAACGATTATCTGCAGCCGCCCAAGGTGACCCGCAAGATGGAACTTGGGCAACAGCGCCTGGCGGAGGTGCGCGAGGATGCCCGAACGTCGATGTATGTGCGCGACAGCCATGAGCTGATGCGCGGCCTGGAGGTGCAATCGATCCTCGACTGCGCCGACATGGCCGCGGCGGCGTCGCTCTACCGCACCGAAAGCCGCTGGGGCCTTTATCACAACCGTGTCGAGTATCCCGGCATGGACGACGAGAACTGGTTCTGCCACTCGATCCTGACCAAGGGCGCCGACGGCAAGCCGACGCTGCGCAAGCAGCCGGTCAAGCCCTACGTCATCGCCATCGAGGAGCACGAGCGCGACGCCTATTATCGGCAGCGCATCCACGCCTCAGAGGCGGCCGAGTAGAGCGACGCGCGATCGGGAGAACAACATGCCTTTGGCCAATACCTCGACCAGCGTTCCGGTCGTCGTCGATGAGAGCAAGTGCATCGCCGAAAAAGGCTGCACGGTCTGCGTCGACGTCTGCCCGCTCGACGTGCTGCGCATATCGGAGCTCACCGGCAAGGCCTACATGAAATACGACGAGTGCTGGTACTGCATGCCGTGTGAGACGGACTGTCCGACCGGCGCCGTCACCGTCAACATTCCCTACCTGCTGAAGTAGAGGCGGACGATGACCGCGTTCGAGCCGTTCGAGGACTTTGGCGACGTCACGATCATCGCCGCCGGCCTCGATGATCCCGATGCCGCGACGCGCCGGGTCACCGTGATGGATCTCGCCGACACCGCCGCCGCCGAGGCCGTTCCCTACCTGGCGCGCGCCATCGCCGATCCGGCGAACGAGGTGCGGCTGCAGGCGGCGATCGCACTCGGCGGCTTCGACGGTCCGGCCGTGGCGACGGCGCTCGCGGGTGCGCTGACCGATGCGGACGAGGGCGTGGCGCGCGCCGCCTCCGACAGCCTGACCGAACTGAAGGATGCCAAAGCGGCCGATCCGTTGTTCGGCTTTCTCGTCCATGACAGCCCTTTCGTGCGCATGTCGGCGTTCCGCGGCATCAAGGAATTGCGGCGGCCGGAATCGCTCAAGCCGGCCATAACGGCGCTAAACGACGCCGATGCGGCGGTGCGCGAGCAGGCGGTATCGGTGATCGGCTGGCTCAAGCTCGAGGAATCCTTGCCGGCTCTGATCAGCGCCTGCCGCGACGGGCAAGCCGTGGTGCGCCGCGCCGCCGTTTCGGCGCTCGGCTTTTCCCAGAGTCCGCACGCGGCCAATGCGGTGATGGCGGCGCTCGACGACCCCGACTGGATGGTGCGGGAGATCGCGGCGGAAACCCTGGCGCGCACCGCGGGAGCAGACACCGGCAAGCGCTTGGTCGCCGCACTGTCCGATCCCTATTGGCAGGTCACCCTCAAGGCCGTGCGCAGCCTCGGCAAGCTGCGCGTCACCGAGGCGGTGGCCGCAATCGGTCCGCTGCTCGATAACGACGTCAGCAATCTGCGCAAGGAAGTCGCGGGTGCGCTCGGCGAGATCGGCCATCCTTGCGCGCTCCCCTATCTGCAGAAGCACGTCGACGACCCCGATCCCGATGTCCGCAAGAACGTGCGTTGGGCCATCGGCCGCCTGCGGGAGAGTTGAACCGGCAATCGTGAGAATGCGGCCTTACAAGGCTGGCGATGATCGTAGCAGTCGGCACAGGCGGCGGATGATGCCGGCGCCGCGGATCGCAACAACCTTGCCCAAGGCCGAGACGACTGCGGCCGCGGCCGCGCCTGCCGCTGCTCCCGCCACGCCGAAATACCTGCGCATCCGCGACTGGCTGATGGATCGCATCCTGTCGCTCGATCTCAAGGGCGGCGACAAGCTGCCGTCGGAGCATGAGCTCCTTCATCAGTTCCAAGCGAGCCGGGTGACGGTGCGCCAGGCATTGGAAGCACTGCGTGCCGAAGGCATCATCGAAAGCCGCCACGGCAAGGGCTGGTTTCTCCGTCGCGTCCGCGCCGTTCAAAATCTCGGCCGCCTGCAGGGTTTCGGCGAGATGCTGGCGCCGATGGGCGTGCGCGTGCGCTCGACGGTGCTGGAGCTGACCGAATGCGTTGCGCCCGCAGCCGTCGCCAAGGCGTTCGGACTGCCGAACGAGATGAGCGTGGTGCGGATCGCGCGCCTGCGCATCGCCGGGGTGGCGGGTCATGTCGTACGATCTCAGCTATTTCCCGCTCGACATCGGCCGGCGGCTCCATCAGGAGGACCTCGCCGGGCAGGATATTTTCGTGCTGCTGGAGCGCGCTCTCGGCATCAGGCTCGGCTTCGCCGATGTGACGATCGAAGTCGCGCCGGCCGAAGACGAGCCGGCCGCGCGGCTCGACGTCGCCCCCAAAACTCCAATCTTCAAATTGACGCGGCTCACCCATGACAGCCGCGGCGCGCCGATCGACTTCGAATATGTGTACGGGCTGCCGGAAGCCCATCAGTTCACGGTGCGGGTGCCGCGCCGATGACGCGTTCTTCTGGCCGGCGGAACGCGGCTTGAAAGGATTTGCTGCCTCGCGCGAATCTTTGGTGGCGGCGTTCGCCGAAGCGGCCGCAAATGAGGGCGTCGCGATCTTGTAGCGGTGCCGCGACGCGATACGTTTGCGGCACCTCAACCGGCTAGCGCGGCGCCAACTTGTATTATGCTTGTCTACCCATCTTGCCTGCTCTGGCCGCGTTTCGCCCGCCGCACCGCCCAAGTGTTGGGCAGACGAACCGCCAGCGCCGTCCGGCACTCTGCCCTGCAGTGAAAAATAGCAATTTTAATCAATGCCTTATGCCAAAAGGGCCGCGGCCTATCGGATTGGCACAGCGTTTGCGGCTCAACCCCTAGAGCTCAGAACAAGTTGGGGCCCAAACGAGAGGATTTGGACATGATCCGCTGGAAATTCCCGCTCGCCATGGTGTTTGCCGCGTCCTGCGCCGCCTCGGCCGGGGCCGGGGCCAAGACGATTGAGATCGGCATCGGCCACCAGAGCATGTGCACCGATACCTACAGCGCCGGCCTTGTGATCAAGGAACTGGGGCTCCTGGAAAAGCGCCTGCCGCACGACGGCCAGTACAAGGACGTCACGTACGACATCACGTGGTCCGATTACTCCTCGGGTGGCCCGATCACCAACCAGATGCTGGCCAACAAGCTCTCGATCGGCATCATGGGCGACTATCCGCTGATCGTGAACGGCGCCAAATTCCAGGCCACCAACAGCCTGCGCAGCCTCTATGTGGCCGGCACCGGCTACAATCTGCGCGGCTCCGGCAACGCCATCGTGGTCCCGGTATCCTCGAACATCTATTCGATCGCCGACCTCAAAGGCAAAGCCATCTCCACGCCGGTCGGCTCTGCCGCCTGGGGCATGCTGCTCAAGGCGATGCAGGACAGCAAGATTGCCTCGAGCGCCTATGAGCTGAAGAACCAGGCGCCGGCCGTCGGCGCCGCCAACATCGCCACCAACAAGATCGACGCCCACGCCGATTTCTGCCCGTGGTCGGAAATCATGGAATATCGCGGCACCGGCCGCAAAATCTATGACGGCTCGGAAACCGGCGTGCCCTATCTGCACGGCGCCGTCGTGCGCGAAGACTTCGCCAAGCAATATCCCGAGATCGTCGTCGCCTTCATCGAGGCGATCTACGACGCCGGCGAGTGGATCAAGGCCGATCCGATGCGCGCGGTCGAGAACATGGAGAAATGGTCCGGCGTCGAGAAAGAGGTGCTCTATCTCTATTTCTCCAAAGGCGGCCACCTGACGCTCGACCCGACGATCAAGCCGAAGTGGATCGAAACCTTGAAGTTCGATCATGCCGTTCTCGAGAAGGAGCAGGCGATCCCGCCGCTCGATTTCAGCGCCTGGGTCACCGAGGATTACGTCAAGGCCGCCTACCAGAAGCTCGGTCTCGATTATGATGCGCAAAAAGCCCAGATCGTCGATCCGAAGGCCGGCAACAAAGGGCTGCCGATGGAGATCTGGCACGCTCGCGACGGCATCAAGACCTATCCGACCACGGCGGAATTCCTCAAGGCGGTGGCCACGTATAATGCCGAGGGTGCCAAGCTCAACGCCACCTATGTGTACGACGAGGAAACCGGCCTCAAGCTGTTCGGCAAGACGGCGTTCTTCGTGAAAGCGGCCGACGGCCAGTTCTTCGCCTTCCTGCGCAAGCCGGAGGCGGAGGCCTACGCTCGCCATGTCAACGGCTCGGTGCTGACCTTTGACCAGGCGTGGAACACATTCGCCTCTTGATGCGCAGAGCGATCGGGGCCCGGCGCGTCGATCCGTGCCGGGCGGAGCCCGACGTCACCGGCTGCAGAGCATGACGTGAAGAAAAATCTCGCGCTGGCAACCGAGATCGAAGTCGAAAGCGACGCGTCCGTTGCCGACGTCGAGCCCGTGGCGGCTCATCGCGGCGCGGCGGCGCAGCGCGGCGACGAGGCCGCGGCGCCGCCGCCGGCGTCGAACGCCTTCTCCGAGGCGATCGGGAACATCGATTGGCCCGGCCTGGCGCAAAGCTGGACGGTCAGGACGCTGTCGCTTGTGATCGGCGTCCTGCTCTGGCAACTCGCCTGCGCCTACAAGTTCGACTTGTTCATCAGATTCGACAACGTCCCTTCGCCGCTCGTCGTGGCAGCCGCGCTGATCAAGCACGCGCAGGAGACGAAGTTCTACGTCCACATTCTGGTCAGCATCAAACGCATCCTGATCGGCTTTGCGCTGGCGACCTTCATCGGCGTCAATCTCGGCGCCGTCATGGGTCGCTCGAAGATCGCGCGGGATCTGGTGGTCCCCTATATCGAGATCCTGCGGCCGATCCCGGCGGTGGCGTGGATTCCGCTCGCCATCCTGATGTGGCCGACCGAGGAATCCTCGATCATCTACATTACGTTCCTTGGCGCGCTGTTCCCGATCGTGCTCAACACCGTGCACGGCGTCGAGCAGACGCCCGAGGTCCTGGTGCGCGCCGCCCAGTCGCTCGGCGCCCGGCCGCTGCATATCTTCTGGCACGTCGTGATGCCGGCGGCGCTGCCGTCGATCGCCACCGGACTCGCCATCGGCATGGGCGTGTCGTGGTTCTCGCTGCTCGCCGGCGAGATCATTTCCGGCCAGTACGGCATCGGCTACTTCACCTGGAACGCCTACTCGCTCATCAACTATCCCGACATCGTCGTCGGCATGCTGACGATCGGCCTGCTTGGCACGTTGTCGACGCTGGCGGTCCGCAAGATCACACAGCCTTTGCTGTCGTGGCAAAGGAAGGCCCGATGACCGCCGTCTCCATCGACCGGGCATTGGCCCAAGGTGGCGTCGTGAGCGGCGCCGCGCGCAGCGTCGTGAGCGGGCTGCGGCGTTGGCGCGTCACCATCCTCGCCTGCGCCATCGGCTTTCCGATCGCGTTCTATCTGCTGCTGCTCGGCGTGCTGGTGGTCGAATACGGACACTTGCCCAACTACGTCACCCGCTACGACTGGATCGCCAATGTCCTGCGCATCATCCACGGCACGCGCTCAGTGGCCGACATGGTGCCGATCATTCTGGACGAATGGCTGCTCGAAATCGGCTTCATGGATTACCAATACGGCCACGGCATTGCCGACTGGAGCCTCTCGATCGTCCTGCACCGGCTGGCGATCATGGCGCTTGCCGGCGCGCTGATCGGTCTCAACCTCGCATTGCTGTTCGAGCGGCGGGCGGCCCGCACGTTGCAGCAGCAATACGCGCAAGCCTGCCGGTCGGGCGTGCTGACCGGCGTCGGCGCGCTATGCACCGGCCTCACCAGCGCGACCGTCTTCTCGGTGGCGTGCTGTGCGGCGCCGTCATGGGTTGGCAGCCTCGCGGTCCTCGGCGTCGAAACCTCGCTCGCCTTCGCGCTCGAGCCGTTCGGCGTGATCACAACGCTCATCGGCATCGCGGCGCTTGTGGTCTCGGCGCTGTGGATCGCCGGCGACGGCCGGCTGCTGCCGGGTCCTGCTCCCGCGCGGTCGCCGCAGGAGGCGCCATCATGCTGACCAGCGTCTCCGCCAGGCCGCTTGCGGCGGTACGCCAGCCGGTGCGGCGTGCGCGCCGTCACAGCGTGGAGACCGGTCTCGTCGAGATCGATCGCGTCACCGTGATCTTCGGCAAGGGCCGCAAGGCGCACAAGGCGATCGAGGAAACCTCGATCCGCGTCAAGCCCGGCGAATTCGTCTGCATTCTCGGGCCTTCCGGCTGCGGCAAGTCCACGCTCCTCAATGCGGTTGCGGGCTACGTGAAGCCCAACAGCGGCCAGGTGCGCGTCGACGGCGACGAGATCAGCGGTCCGGGACCCGACCGCGGCATGGTGTTCCAGCAATACTCGCTGTTTCCATGGAAGACCGTGAAAGACAACGTCGCGTTCGGCCCGATGGTCGCCGGACAGCCGTACGCTGCGGCCGAGGCGATCGCGCGCACCTTTCTCGACATGGTGGGGCTCGCGCACTTCGCCAACCGTTATCCGGCGGAGCTGTCGGGCGGCATGCAGCAGCGGGTCGGAATTGCCCGCGCGCTCGCCAACTATCCGCGCGTCCTGCTGATGGACGAGCCGTTCGGCGCGCTCGACGCCCAGACCCGGCAGATGATGCAGGAGAACCTGCTCAACATCTGGAGCGAATTCGCCACCACCGTCCTGTTCATCACCCACGATGTCGACGAGGCGATCTTCCTCGCCGACCGCGTCCTCATCATGAGCGCCGGGCCCGGACGCATCATCGCCGATCTTGCGGTCGACCTGCCGCGGCCGCGGCTGTCCGAGATGACGGCGGAGCCGGCATTCGTCGAGCTCAAGCGCCAATGCATTGCGCGTATTCGCGCCGAGAGCCTCAAGGCTTTCGAGCAGCAGAATCGCTGAGGCGGACGCAGGTGGCGAAACAGCAGCGGATGTTCTGGCCCTTTGTTGCGACAGCGCTGCTGCTGCTCGGCGCCGTCGGCGGCGGCAGTCGCGGCAGCGCGGATACGATCGATGCGAAGGGCGGCGACCCCTGGGACCGCTGCGGCGAATGCCACGGTCTCGACGGCGCCGGCAACCACATCAAATTTCCGCGGCTCGCCGGCCAGAAGCAATCCTACATCATCAAGGAGCTGTTCGACTTCCGCAGAGGCCGCCGCAAGAACGACGGGGGCCAGATGCAGCAAACGGCGACCGAGGTGGATGAAGCGGACATCCCCCGTGTCGCCGCCTGGTTCGCAAGCCAGACGCCGCCCTGGCCGAAGCCCACGATCGAGGCTGAGCCCGATCTCGCCCGCGCCGAGCAATTGGCGCTGCGCGGCGAGCCCGGCATTCCGGCTTGTCTGTCGTGCCACAGCGCCGCATCGCTGCGGCTGCTCGACCATGCGGCCGACGCGCCGCGCCTTGCCGGTCAACGCGATTACTACATCGCCAAGGAGCTCAACGATTTCCGCGCCGGCCGGCGCGGCAACGATCCCGAGCAGATGATGAGCAGGATCGCGCGCCGGCTGACCGACGCTGACATTTCGAGCGTGGCGGTGTGGCTTTCGCAGAATCCCGACATGCATCAGGCGGTGGTGCCATGAACCGGCCCATGAACCGGCCCATGAACCGGCCCATGAACCGGCCGCTGCCGGCTGCCGCCGCCGTGGCGACGGAACGGCCCGCGCTGTTCCTGGCCGAAGCCGTCGGCGAACTCAACGACGGCGCCAATTTCCTGGCGCGGCTCACCACCGCGGAATGGCAGGCCGTGCGCCGCCGCGGCAGCGAGGTCGCGATCGAGGCCGGCGGCAGCGTTTTTCTTCAGGGCGATCCGCACAAGGGCATCTGGCTCATCGAGCAGGGCATGGTGCGGACCTTCTATGCCGCACCGTCCGGCCGTCAGATCACGCTTGCTTATTGGACCGCCGGACATTTCGTCGGCGGTCCGGAGATTTTCGGCGGCGGCGTTCACGTCTGGTCGGCGGACGTGGCGCAGGACTGCCGGCTGCTCTACCTGCCGGCCGCGGCGACCCGGCAGCTTGTCGAAACCCAGCCGTCGTTCGCCCTGTGCCTGATCGAGGGCCTGGTGGCAAAGGGCAAATGCTATTCAGCGCTGGTGCAGATGCTCGGCACCCGCTCGGTGGTCGAGCGCCTGACCCAGCTGCTCGTCATCCTGGCCGAGCACCATGGCCGTCAGGACGGCAATCGCCTCGTCATCGAGCGCAAGCTGACCCACGATCAGATCGCCACCATTGTCGGCTCGACGCGGCAATGGGTGACGATGACGCTCGATAAGTTTCAGAAGAAGGGAATTATCTCCGTTGCACGGCAGTCGATTGTCATCGAACGCTATGACCTCCTGATGGCGCAGATCAATCTCGACTGAAATTCGGGTGCGATATTCCGCGACGCGCGATGCGATCAGATACTCTCGAGCAGGACGTCGAGATCAAGCGTGGAGCGGCGTCCCAGAGCATCCACGTGACGCTCGAGGAAGCTTTGCGCCGAAGCGCGTCCTTTGTCGCGCAGCAAGCAGAGAAATTCCCACTCCGCGATCATTTTCGACGACGCGCTCAGCTCATTCATGATTTCATTTGTGACAACATGGACCCGCATCCTGGCCCATTTGCCGCCCTCGTCATGGCCGGGATCGGCAACGCGCCGCAGCAATGCAATCATGCGCAATTCTTTCAACAGCACGGCGTTGAATGCCACCTCATTGAGCCGATTGAGAATCTCGCTCGCCGCGCGTGGTATGTCTTGGCGCTCGATCGGATTGATCGGCACGATGATGGTGTCCTCCGATGCACATTCGCGCACCAGCGGCGTGATGGTGGGATTGCCGGAATAACCGCCGTCCCAATAGGCCTCGCCATCGATCTCAATGGCCCGAAACATCGTCGGCAGGCAGGCCGATGCAAGCAGGACCTCGGGGGTAAGCTCGCTGTTCCTGAACACGCGAGCTCGGCCCGTCGAGACATTGGTCGCGGTGATGAAGAGCTTGATCGGCGATTGCGAGACTCGCGTGAAATCGACTCCCTCAGTGAGGATTTCGCGCAGTGGATTCCACCCGGTCAGGTTCAGATCATAGGGCGAAAACAATCGCGACATCATGTCGATTGCGATGTAGGCCGGCGAATTGTCGAGCGACCAGCGGCCGAGCAGCATATCCAGCGGCCCGCGCCGCAGCGGGCTCATTTCTGCCGCCTTCGCAACGCGGCGCCAAAAGTCTTCGAGCGCTGCGCGGGCGCCTGCGTTGCCGCCGCCAGTAAATCCATACGCCAGCGCCGCCGCGTTCATGGCGCCGGCCGACGTGCCTGAAATCCCGTCGATCCGCAGCCAGGGCTCTTCCAAGAGACGATCGAGCACGCCCCATGTGAACGCACCGTGCGAACCACCGCCTTGCAGCGCGAGGTCGACCATAATGGGTTCGCGATTGAATGTCATCGCTCGATCCTCACCACAGGCTTACGTGGCGCTTTGTTCATGACTTTTAATTTGAACGGAGATAAATCGTTCGTCGTATGCGCTCGTCACCCCGATTGTCGCCGCATCATGTCCGCAACGCTTGAAAGATCATGTTGCGCGAATTTGTCGAGTATAGCCGTCCGACGTGGACTCGGTGGGGCCGGGCGCAAAGCCCAGGAGGGAAGAGATGATATCACGGATGCTCGAGCGCGGAACCTCATCGTCTGTGTCGTCGCTGGGTGGTGGCAAGGAATGCGCATCCGCCTTCTTCGTCGTCGGGTTTCGGTTCTCGATGCCCTCGTCGATCCGCTCGATCATGTAGGGGAAGAACGGATTGGACGAGGCGCGAAGCAAAGAATCCAGGCTCGCGATGAGGACGTTGCGCTCACCGCGTGGCGCCAGCGAACCGAGGTGTGTCCCAAAATCTTCTGCGGGATCGGGTGTCAGCCCGTATAGCGAATCGCTCATCGGGAAAGGCAACGCGACGTGAGAGAGTGAAAAAAGGCCGTCCGGATAGGCAACGCCCAGTGGGCGATCGACTTCGGCTGCGGCGCCGGCTGCAATGCTGCGCTCGACTTCTTCGCCGCTGGGAACGTCGGCATTGGTAATGATGGTGGTTCGGTAGTTCCGTGCCTTGCTCGGCAGCAGCCGGGCCAATGCAGTATCCGCGGCGGGGCGCAGCAGCGCCCCCAGTTTCACGGTTCGGTTCACGTCGAAAAGCACAAGCTCGCTGCCGTTGGCCGGAAGGTGAGAATACAAAGCCGTGATAATGGCCGACGTGCTGACCGTGTAGTCCATGACGGATTGGAAGGTGATGATGGGCGGCAGTTCGGCCAATTGGCCGCTGCGGCTGTAGGCCGCGATCTCTCGTTGCAGGACTTGCGTCAGCCGATACGATTGAACGGCGCCGTTGACTGGAAATGAGTTGTATTTGAATGGATTGAACTCCGGCACCACGCCGAGCCATGCGGCTTTGGCGAATGCCGGGAATAGCGCAGGCAGACCGGCCAGCCCGGCGAAACGTGCAAAGCGCGTGATGCCGATCATCGGTGAAATCAAGATGACGCGGTCGGCGCGGGTGAGCTGCGGATCCGCAATCGCGTCCAGCGCATATTTGACTGCCAGCGCGCCGCCGTTCGAGAACCCGACCAGATGCAGCGGCGCCGACGGTCCGACGCGTCGGCGTGCTTCCCGCACGGCGAGCCGCGTCGCCGCAGTCCAGTCCTGCCATTCGGCATCGACCAGTCCTGACGGAACCGTGCCGTGACCGGGCAGCCTGATGACAATCGCGACAAAGCCATGGTCCCGATAGAACCGGGCGATGTGGCGCTGGCTATAGGGCGTGTCGGTCAGACCGTGCAGCAGCACCACGGCGCCGGCCGGCGTGCCATTGGGCTCCAGCACATATGAGCGGTTGAAGTCCTGAGTAAAATGCCCCGGATAGATCGGACTGCCATCGAAATACCGATTCATCGGGATGCGCTCGTCCGGCGCGAGCTTTTCCGTCACCTCGGTGCGGACGTCGTCAAAAATCTCGGCTTCCCGGGAAAGATAATGGTCCCAGTCAACGCCATCGATCTCCTTGGCCTTCAAGTCATGCGGCACATAGGTATGCCAGCGGGACAGTGCCGGGCCCCGTTGAGCCGCATACACGCGAATTGCAAAGAAACTGATCGCGACGAGCGCGAGCAGGATCAAGGTCCACTTTATCGCCTTGTTGATCTTTGACCGCACTGTGGTCCGTGGCATCGCCATTCGCAGCAATTCCTTGCGCAGCAATTCCTTGGAATATCGAATTGTCCTGAACAGCTATACCGCGTGCCGCTGCGAGACATCGTCGTGCGCCTCCAGACTCCAATGGAGACTTTTGATATCCTAACTGAATGATACTCAGTTATGCAAAGACAAATCGCCGTGTCATTGTCCTCGCGGGCCTGATGGCGGCGTCACTCCTTGCATTGCTGCTGCTGCCGCCAATTCCGCAGGATCAGGCTTACCACCAATTTGCCGATCAGCGCACATTGCTCGGCGTTGCGAATTTCTGGAACGTTGTCTCGAATATTCCTTTTATCGTCATCGGTGCGTTAGGATTGCGACAATCCGGTCGCGATCCGGCAATTACCCTGCTCTTTCTCGGCATTCTGCTGACTGGTTTCGGCTCGTCCTACTATCATCTCGATCCGAACGATCGGACCTTGTTCTGGGACCGGCTCCCGATGGCGATCAGCTTCATGGCGATCCTTGCCATCACGATCGAGGAACGTGTGAATGAAAATGCAGGTGCCTTCTTGCTATGGCCGTTGACCGCAATCGGCGTGCTCAGTCTCTTGCTGTGGCATTGGACCGGCGATTTGCGATTGTACGTCTGGGTGCAATTCTTCCCATGCTTGGCATTGCCGCTGATCTTTCTCTTGTTCCCGCCCAAATACAGCGGCACATTTTACTGGCTGCTTGCCGCGGCGCTTTATGCGCTGGCAAAATTGCTCGAGTTATATGACAGCGCAATCTATTCCGCCGGCGCCATTCTCAGCGGACATACGCTCAAGCACCTCGCCGCAGCCGCCGCATGCGTCGCGATCCTGAGATATTTCCAGACGCGCCAGCCGATTGCGGTCTTGGCGGCGACACCCCGACACGTCGTCGGGGTGAAATCAACGGAAAGGTCCGGCTCTTCGTGAGCCTTGGCCTCCTTGTATCCTTAAGTTTGCCGCACCCGCCAAGCCAGGTAGCCCAGCGCAACGCCTTCACTGATGAGCGAAATGCCAAGCAGCGTGCCGAGAAACCAGACCGCTGTCACCGGCATGCTGGACCAGAGATAAAAAGACAACAACACACTGATAATTCCGCTCACCAGGATCCAACCCCAGTTCGCGAACGGCCGTATGGTGAGCGAAAAGATGACCTTTGAAATCCCTTCTACTAAAAGGAATACGATCAAAAGCAGCGTGAGCGTGACCACGCTCTCGGCAGGGTTGCGCAGGAAGAGTGCTCCGACGATGACGAACAGCGCGACCGAAACAAGTTGCAGCCAGAAATGCGGCACGCTGCGCGCGTCGATCAGGCTGATGCCCTGGGCGATGCCGCTGATGATCAGGAGCCATCCGAAAAAGATCACCAAGGCAACCGACGACATCGCCGGATGAACTATCGCCAGGATGCCGGCCACCGCCATCAACGCACCTTGGAACATGTACCAGAGAGAATGCCGCTTGACCTTCTCTCGCATCGCCTCGCGCATGACTTCGGCTGCGGCATCAATCGACATCGACATGATCAACCTCCATTAAGTTTCGACAGGTTTCACGTAGGGTAGCCCCAAAGACAGCGATCGTTGGTCATCGAAACCGACCGCGACTACAGGCCGGTTTCATTTTTCCTCCGGCGGCGCCTCGACATACATTCCGGAGACGGGCTCGATCCAAACGACATGATCTTCGACTTTCTTGACGCCCGGAATGTTCTCGGCGGTAACGCGCAGCGCCTGGCGTAGCCTCTCGTCGGTAAGGCTGCCGGAAAGCCGCACGACCCCGTTTCTCACGGTGATGTCGATCCTGGTCACCGGCGCCCAGGGTTGCCGTTCCAGCTCGGCAATAAATTGCTGGCGTATGGTCGCGTCCTCGGCTGAAGCCGGCGCGATCTCGCCGACGAAACTGGCCATGGCGCGAAGCAGATTGGCGCGCGTGACGATGCCGACGATCCTGCCGCCCTCAACAACCGGAACCCTTTTGATGTGGTGGCGCTCCATCAGTTGCACGACGTCTTCCAGCGGCGCAGCCGGCCTCACCGTCCGCACTTCTTCCGTCATGACGTCGCGAACTTTGCGGCCGCTGGCTTGAACGTAATCCTCGGCAAGCCTGCCGGAACCGAGAAAGAACTCCATCCATTTTGGCCGGTGGCGCTTGGTGCCGGTTTCGGCGCGGCGCAGGAAATCGCCTTCGCTGACGATGCCGACCAGATTGCCGCCACCGTCGACAACGGGAAGGCCGCTGATTTTCTTCTGCAACATCAGCCGCGCCGCTACGAATACCGATTCATCCGGCGTCACTGAAAGAACGTTCGGGGTCATTACGTCTGCTACGTTCATGACTCCATTCCTCCAGACATCGCCAAAATGGCCGCGGCGAATTTCGTTGCACGAAGAAAACCACGCATTACCGACTTCCCGGCTGGGCTTCTGCCATTTACGTTAGCAAAATCTTGCGGACGCCGAACCAACGCGCACATTACCACGCAGTCGGCAACCAAGATTCATTGGTCAGTATCACTGCCGCATCCGGCTGATTGCCGCCACATGATACCTTCACGGATCGCGGAGTTGTGATCGTCGCTGTGGCGTGGGCAATATGCCGGTGATGGCATTGTGCCAATCCTTCCGTAAGATTTGGCGCGACAAGATTGTAGTTCGCGGGTTCTCGCACGCGATGAAGCCGGCGACGATGTGCTCGACTTTGTTCTTTGATACGAACGCGTCGTCGCCAACCCTGCGGGGAGCCCGATGTGGAGACGGTACGTTGCACCATCACCGGTTGTGATGGAACGATCGCGAAAAGCAGCCGGCATTCGAACGCGGCATCGTGGAAAGGGAGAAGACAGATGGACCGGAAAATAATGGAACGTCGGACCCTTCTTAAGGGCGGCGCGGCTGCTGTTGGCATACTGGGGAGCGGCGCGTCCACCGCAATAGTGGCGGGCACAGAACCGGCCTCTGCCGACACCACCCAGTCGCCGCTGCCGGCAAAAATCCTGGCCGCAGTCCAACGCTTCCGCGAAACCATTCCCGCCAATTTCGACCGCGACTACGTCGAGAAAGTGCTGGTTCCGTTTTTCCTGACGAGCTTCTACGAAGCAGAGCGACCGATGCTGCCGATGATCGGCGTGAATTTCAGCAAGGAGAATGCGCTGCCTTTCGATCTTTGGGGCCTCATTTATCACGATTGGCGACCGACTCCCGAGGAAGGTGTGACGGTCTTTTTGCAAGGCCTCGAGAAACGGGGCAATAACAATCTTCGCAAGAGAATCTACTTCGCCGGGGTAACGCCGGACCTTTACAAGCCGATGTACGGCGGCAAGGTGACGGCCTTTTTCGATAAGATTCTGGATCAGAAATTCGCCCACAAGCCGTTCATGCGGCATTACCTCGATTATTATTTCGATCTTTATTGGGACCTTCACCTTGGAGTGACCGGAGAAGCCATCCCCTTCCAGGTGCGCCAGATCGGCGAGGCGTTCAACACGGTTCTTGCATACAGGAATCCGCTGCTGCCCATCACACATGACAACTACATGATCGTTCGTGAACGTCTCGACTTTCTGAAATCTTGGATCGACGATCGGCTCGCCGATATTGAGAGCGGTAAGACCAAAAATCCGGAAAGGACGATAGCCTGGTATTGGCTGAAAAACGCGGGAGATGGCAGTCACTTTGCCAAGAAAGACGTCGTGTTCGAGTGTTTCCACAATTTCGTCGCGCTCAGCCAATGGGGCAACTCTATCTTCGGGATCATGTCGCGCCTATCCGAAGACGGCGGCGATCCGGCTGTGCGTGCGTCGTTTCAGAAGACGATGAGCGGAGCTTTCGACGACGCCAATGGCGCCGCGTTCTCGCCGCTCGAATTGTTCGTCATGGAATTGTTTCGGGTCATATCGCCAAACGGTGGAAGCATCTCGGCTATCCATGATGCCAGGACAAGCGCCTATGGCGCATCTCCGCAGGAGAAGTTTGGCCTTCCCATGGAACGCCACAGCTACATCAGCACACCGCACACAAGTACCAGCCTGGATCCGGTCCATTGGAAGGACCCGAATGCTTTTGACCCATCGAGGTATCTCGGCGTGCCTACCAGCGCCCAGATCACCGAAGATAAATGCCAGCAGATGGGCCTCGCGCGATGCCCATTCGAGATTACGAATTTCGAAGTCAAGGATGGACGCAAGGCAAACCTCACGAACAGCGGCTTCGGGACGGTTTTCGGTGTTGTCGATGGCAAGAGCCTTCCGGTTTGTGATTATGCGGGCTTCGCTCCATTCGGCTTTGGGTACCGGCGGTGTCCGGGTGAGCAGTTGACGATTCAGGTGTTCGAGGATTTTCTCCGGAAAGTCTGGCGGGACAAGATTGTGTTTCGCAAGCTCAATCTTGCAAATCCAGGCCAAGTGCCGATCGGCCCGACCAGCGTGATCGATGACGATCTCGGATTCAGCAGGTCGGCCTAGATAGAGGACTCCTTCAGATCCACTCGGAGACTGCGGCGACGAGAGCGAGCGCGGCGAGATAGCTTCTGGCCAAGCGGTCGCGGATAAAGCCAAACGTTCTCGCGGCGCTTGCGCGCCCGAGACAAGCGAGGGACGCGGAGCGCCGGGAGACGCAAGCCTGCCGATGTCCGCGCCACGCCGACAGATGTTGCCACCTGCCAGCGCTTCGGGCGCGGTGCGGGCATTATCGGAGCCCGCTCGCCTTCCGGCGCTCCGCCGCGGCGCTCGTCGCGGCGGGAACGCCGCAACTCAGCCCAGGCCGCGCTTCACGCGAACGGCAGGACGCAGGCGTTACCCGCGCCGCCAAACAATCGCGCTTAAGCGAAGCACCTCGCGCGCCGGTCGTAACGCGCAGAGCTTCAGACCGCCGACATCGCTCGACGTTGATGCGGGGCAGCGAGCTGCATCACGAGGGCTGGGGCATCGTGACGACGCTCGCGGATGGCAAATGTGCGGAGCTCGACAGAGCCGGGCGCGTTCCTGTTCTTCTGGGAAAACATCGATGATCAAGACCTGCTGTTCCACGATGCAAGGTGAAGTCGGGACGGCGTGGTGACCTGCACATCATCGGTGAGCTTTACATTTGGAACGGGAAGCCGAACGAGGGCACGAATTCGCCCATTGCCGACATTAGCCGCTCGTTCAACGAGTACAAAATTCTGCGCGGCTGGCGTTGGCGCGATCCGGTCACCGGCAAATGGCGGGACCTTATGAAACGCGGCTGTGCCGACACTTCGATTTTCGATGAAGTCAACGAGCGTTGCATCGCAACTGAATTCGAGCGGCCGGTTTTGATCGGTGGGGAGTTGCATCCTGGAATTCGTTTCGAGCGCGCCGACAAGGGACCGAATTCGGTCGCAATCCGCGGCGCGCTCATGCGCGAACGGTTCATTGGCACCGCGCCCGGCAAGGAAAGCGGCGTGCGCGAAGCTAAAGGGCTTTTCATTGTTGAATCAGAATGCCCGCAATTCCTCCGCACTGTTCCGGTGCCACCGCGTGATCCTCGCTATCCCGACAAAATATCGGACGCTGCCGAAAATCACTTGGCCGATGCCTGCCGCTACGGCTTGCGCTTCGATTTGACGCCGGCATTTTCAACGCGGCGTCGCTGGGTCGCATAGCGTCGCGCTGCCATGGTCGTGGGGATTTCCTTCACTATTGCATTTCATCGGTGTGAATCACAGCGAAGGGCACCCCATCACGATCGTATGTTTTCCTGAACTCAGCGACCAGCCGACGAAACCGCTTTACAAACCGATAGCCTATCGCGCGCATTTTGGTCGGCGAGCCCGCTTCCTTCGAGCTGGCAAGAATCATAGCTTGAAGTTGGAGTAGCGCATCGTAAATTTCGTAGTTTCGCAGCGGCGCCAAATTCGTTTCGGGATCACGCGAGGCCGCTATTATTGCTTCCCAAACAAATTCCCGTACTCGATCACAATATGTCCGATCGAAAACGTCAATTTCCTTAGTTTTGGTTGTCATGAACGTCCCCCTGTGTCGCGAATTTCTTGCGCGCTTAAGAAGTGATGGGCGAGCGCGACGCACATCATTTAATCGGTGGGTGCGTTGGATGCCAAGAAGGAAATTGCCGGCTTGAAAATAGATTTTCCAATATCAAACATTATTGTTAATATTTGAAACTTGAAAACTCATGTTTAGCGCATCGTGAAAATAATTGCCGAAAAATCTAGTGCTCGTATAATCACTAATTGCAAATCGACGACAAGACGCAAGCGCTAGCGAGCGCGGCGATGCCAATACTCCCGCTTCTCAAGATCACAGGCTTCGATGCCGAAGCGACCAGGACAATGGTCGGCGGCATTCGATACCGCGTGGGATGTACTGCGGAGGTCGGGTAACTCGATAACGCCATCGTTGCGCGCGGAGTGCTGGCCGAGCGCACAAAGGGAGGGCGGAAATGTCGAGAGAGAGAGCGAGCGACCTCGCGCGCCAATGCACCGAGTTGGTACGCAACGGAAATGATTTTCCGACTGTTTGGTCCACTCTGCTCAAACGTCATGCCCTTGTTGAAGGTATTCCACGGCAAAGGCTTGAACGTAACCGGAGTCTCTTGGACATCCCCCTGATTACGGGCGAACAGCTCGTGTTTGATGCGGATGTCAAAGAATTTCGTATCCAGTGAAACGTAGGCGAGACTTCGCGGTATAAATCCAATTCGGCGGATCGCGGCGCATCCGTCGACGGGTACCGAACAGAGGAGCGTGTGCCGCAAGGCAGGCGACCATGGATATGCAGAGTGACCGGAAAAGCGGCCTAGGAGGACAATTGGGTCTAGTGGCCATAGTTGGAGCTGTCCTGGTTGTGATCACATGGCTGTATCTCTGGTGATGCGCTGTGTCGGAGGCCGCCTCATGTTGGCGACCTCGTCATCCATCGGGTCGCTTGCAACAGAGGAGCATCTCGCATGTGCGACTTCAGTCTGGACTTCGTGGCATCCCGGCCCGCAAAGGTAGGGGACAAGCTGATATCGACGAGATTCGATAACTCGTTCACGCGCGGCTTTGCCGCCGTCGGTGAACCGGAAGTGGCGGTGTGCTTGCTTCCTGGTACGGAGCTTGCGTTTGAGAAAGCGGTCGAGTGCAAGCGTGGTTTTGGCATCCTACCGAACCTAGTTATTGACGAGACGGTGGCTCAATTTCGTCAGGTCAACATGGATAAACCGGACGTGCATCACGACGCACTGGGATTCTTGAATGGAAGAATAGTGTTGCTCCACAATCTTTCTGAAGGTCAACACGCGACCGTTTTACAGTTACCGGCCATCGCGCACGGCGTGCCCACTGCAAGTGCGGTAGGGGCGCAGAGGGCGGGAGTATAGGCGCATAATTGTATCGCACGGATCAGTGACCGGTCTGATTGGGTAACAACAAAGGTGCCGTGGAGATGACCATGGCTCATCAAAAACAAGTGGGAGAACGTCTATGGAAATGCGACACAATCAACAAAAGCCTCCTGACGGTTCGGCGGAGCAACGAATATCGAACGAACTCGTCAAGTTGATCCGCAAATTGCGCTGGATGGGCTTAGAAAAGCAGGCGGAAAAGGCGGAGGGCGAGCTGACGCTGCGCGAGGTCCCAGCTACGGACAGTGTCGTGGCGGCGTCACGCGAGACTGACTAACAACCTGCGTCACCGAATGGATGAGGTGAAGCCTGATCAGGTGCGGCGATTGAAAGCTGTGCCCGGATGGTATGTGCGGGTCTCATGGCGGTACGGCCAAGTGGAGCACGTCAGTGGTTTCGCATCCGGGGAGGACGCACAGAAGTGGATTGAAGAAAAATCGAAGGCGTGCAGAACTGGCGCGCGAAGCGGCACGTAATCGGCAGGCGCGTCGATCTTAGTGCGACGAGTGCGTTATGAAGTTTAAATTCACTGCGCCCGGGAAACAGGAACATGATCACTACGCTCTCAGGGGCGATTCGCGCTGGTCTACGCTGCCGCTGTCCGCGCTGCGGCAAGGGCAAGCTGTTTGCGGGCTTCCTGACGTTGCGGCGGCGCTGCGAGGCGTGCGGTCTCGACTATGGTTTTGCCGACTCCGGTGACGGCCCGGCGGTGTTTATCATGTTTCTCGCCGGCGTCATCGTGGTCGGGCCGCCTTAGTGACCGAGATCGAGTTTCACCCGCCGTACTGGGTTCACGCGGCGTTGTGGTTGCCGCTGATCCTGATCGTCACGCTCGGTCCATTGCGGCCGATGAAAGGGCTGATGATCGCCTTGCAATACCATCACAAGGCGGAAGAAGGACGGTTCGGCGGCGGCGCGCCATGAGCACGCCCGGCAAGAAGCGGCGATCGTGGGTCGGTTTGCTCACCCCCGCCCTGCTCAAGTTTGTCGTTCTCATCTGGCTCGGCAACTAGGAGGTCGCGTTACGCTCAGCGCCACGTTCGATAATGCTAAGGAGAAATACGATCGCCGCGGTCGAACTCGGCCCGATGCCGAAGGCCAGGATTAGAACAGGCGAAAATCGACAAGGCCTTAAAAGGAGCATGACATGTCAGGAACTCTTATCAATCTCATCATTCAGATAATCGCTGGTGTTGTTGGCGGCCACGTCGCCGGAGCAATGCTCAAGAACTACACGTTCCGCGTGATTGGCAACACAATTGCGGGGGCTGTCGGCGGAGTCGTCGGCGGTCAGCTTCTTCAGGAACTGGTACCTGCGCTGGCGAGCGCAACTAGCAATGTGGCCATTGGGGCACTGATCGGTCAGGTCATCGGGGGCGGCGTTGGAGGCGTTATCCTGACCGTTCTCGCTGGTGTGACGAAATGGATAGTGGTGCCTCCGAAATCGACCTGACGGTGCTTTCACAAGTGATCGACCTGCTTACCATGCAGAGACGAGGCTCAATCTGCGACCGGCCTCTAGCCCGCCTTAAAACTCGCAAGCAAAGCTCGGTGCACTGTGAAATAGCGTGCAAGCGCATGTCAGTGACGTGCCTGCTGACGCGAGCGCGGCAGCACGTGAGCGCGGCGACCGAACACAAGCGGCGCATGATTGGTTTTCAGCGGCCACGGCTCATAGTACGCCTTGAGCGACGCCACATCGACCAGCGTTCTCGCGCGACCCTTGCGGGCGGCGATCTTGCGGCGAGCGATCAAGCGCGATAGAGTGCGCTTGCTAATCGAAAGTTCCATCTGCAAACCGAATGTTAACCAGAACAACCGCTTCCCGGGTGACGGGCGGATTGAAGGCGTTGTCGTTTTTTAACAAAAAGACCCAGGTCCCGCTCATGCCAATTCAACATCGCGATTTGCAAGGCGCCGATGCGAGATTGTTGAGGAACGACGACGGAGCCATCGCAACCGGACGCTGAAATCCACAAAGATCGTGTTTAATCAGGACTCGGCCATCGACTGTTCAGAACGCAATCTATCTGCATAGCGCCCGTTTGCAGTTGGCTGATGTAGCAGTCATCCCCAATCAATTTGATCTGCGCATTTAATCTAAGGGCGGAAGCCGTCATTCAGGAGTTATGTGGCGCGCCTCTCGTGAAATCGGCGTGGCAGGCCACGTTGAACTTTAGGGCTCCGCGCATAGTGTAGTTTGATTACGAGCCGTTCTATGATCCGATGCATGCCTTTGGGAACATCGCTTCGGTTGCAAGGTTAAGTTTTTTAAGAAGGCCATCCAGCGCTCGGGGCGACGCGCGACGCGATGGAACTTGGTTTGACGCGGAAGCGACAACCGACCGCGGAGGTAACAGCGAGGTGGCGCGCGATCGGCGTGCAGCTTAGGTCCTATTTCGACGTTTCCGAGCCATTGCCCGTTAGTATGGACGAGTTGCTATCCCCCCTTGACGTGCGAGACGACAATCGTCGTGCCCCAGAAATACGTGATTTCCATTGAATCGGATGCTATTAGTTTGTGTACCATCCGCCTGGGCCACTAAAAGTATCTGGGCCTAACGGCTGAGGGTTCGTTCACGATTCGATAACGGACCACGACTATCGATCATAGCGTTCGGGCAAATATCTGAGGTCCGAGCAGAAAAGGGAGGCCCCGGCCGTGTGCCGGGGCTTCTTTGATTGTGGGTCATCGAGAAGGCCCCTCTTTACCCGAGAACGCCGGGTGAACAGAGATTTTCCACGGATCGTAGTCTCAGTTTCGCGTTGCGTTTTGTTTTGAGTTGGCGGACGCGCGAAGTAGACAGCACCAAACAAATACTGAAAATAATGGATTACGTGGTGGGCGCTGTAGGGATTGAACCTACGACCTCTCCCGTGTGAAGGGAACGCCCCGCTGAGTTGGTTCTCATGGCCCGCGCAATCCCTCTCCTTCGGTCGCTGCCCCGATGCAGTCCATTCGGAGATTCTACAGCTCCGGTCTGGGGCGATCCCACGCCGCGGCGTTGTTCTAGATTAAGAGGCCATTTCAGGGGCGCTGTTTCTGGCATAAAAATCCCGTTTCCTGGAAAACAGAGACGTGGTTCGAGAGACCACTTCGAATGTGGCGTCGCCATGAGGACGCCAATGAGTTTTGGAGCTTTGATTCATATCAAAGACATCTCGGGAGACAGCGCTTAGGGAAATAGCTTGGCTCTGGTTGTACGGGGGTACTAAAGAGCCAGGCGGCCTTGACCGAACCGAACCTTTCCCGGCTCCGGTTTTGGCCGCTTTCTGTTGTGTTGACTTGTCCTCGCACGAAATGTGGCGCTGCGCGTCGTGGACTTAGCTTTTATCAAGTGAAGTCGAAGCCGCGTTCACAATTGGCGGAGCGTCGTGATATTTTTTTGGTCCAGTCGCTGCGGACGATCTGCGCGGCTCTAACGATGCAGCGGTCGCTCGGCGGCAAGACCGCACCCCTCGGATCGCTCGCAATCACCGAAAGTAAATTCAGGTCGCCCCCGCAGCGCCACCACCGTCCTTGCAACCCTGGCAAAAATGCCCTGGATTGCCGTACGCATGGCTGTTCTCCTTCATAGCCAATTTGTCGGCCACGAGGAACCCGAGCGTTTTGATAAACATCAATTCGGCGCGCAATCTAGCCCATGAAATCGCAATGCAGTCATTCGCCGGCGGGTGGGCGTCCATTGATGTGGATCAATGCACTACGGGGCTAAGTCGCCGATTTATAAACCGAAATAATCTAATTCGCTAAACGGCAAAGAGGAGGAGCAGATGTCCGATTTGCACCCCGCTGCGAGCCCCTGGCAGATGTTCGACGGGCTGAGGCAATGGTGGCGGAATTGGCGAGGGGTAGGGTCTCGCCTCACCGAGTTGGCCTGCTGCGGCGACTACGAAGTTGAACGCATGGCGCACGATTTGGGCATGCCCCCGTCTGAACTTCGCAAGATCGCAAACCATGGTCCTGACGCCGCCGATCTTTTACTACGACGCGTGGCTGAGCTTAATCTCGACAGCAAGGAGGTCGCCGCGACGGCACCCGGCACTTTCCAGGATCTGCAACGGCTTTGCACCCTGTGTGCAAGTCACCGACAGTGCGCGCGAGACCTTGGGCGTGATCCAACCGATAAGGCATGGGAAGATTACTGCCCGAATGTCGCGATGCTGAAATCGTTGGATTCATCGCCGTGGGCGTCGCGAAGCGAGTGGTAGCGCGTTCGTGATTACGGGGCCCTTCTGTCCTTCGGGCCGAGACGCGAATGAGATCGAACGCGCGCGGATAACGACGCCTAGCGCGGGACTTTGCCACGGCGAGACCCAGATCCAGTATGCCGGATAACTGCCTTCACAGAGAGGAAATGCCATGAGCGAATCAACATGCAGTCGAAGCCTCACTGTCTACTTTCGCTTGACGATGGCGTGGACGTTTCTCTATGCGGCCTCGCATCAAGTCTTCGACCCGAGCTTCACGGTAGTCGGCTTCTTGAGCCACACCAAAACTTTTCACGATCTGTTTTCGATGTTTACGACACCAGTGATGGCGCCGATCACAACCTTCTTGGTGGAATATGGCCATCTGCTGATCGGTCTTTCACTTCTGTTCGGCCTGATGGTTCGGGTCAGCGCGAGCTTTGGCATTCTGTTGATGCTGATCTACTGGATGGCTCATATGGATTGGCCGTACATTGAAGACAAAACCAACTTCATCGTCGACTATCATCTCGTGTACGCTGGCGTACTCATCTATCTCATCATGATGCGGGCAGGCCATGTGTGGGGCCTCGACGCATGGGCGCAGAATCTGGGCTTCGTCGAGCGCAATCCGAGACTACGCTGGTGTTTTGCATGAACTTCGCTTAGGCGATGAAGTGGCGCTACGATAATGTGGGCATAAATCAATGCGCGATAGATTCAGGACTGCCCTTCTCGCAAGGCCGAGAAGGGTAGAAGTGCTGTAGAAGTACCAATGTGGCAAAATCGCTCCAGTAGTCGACAGACAATCCCAAAGGGCAAACTCATGAAGAGGCCAGGACTCGTCCTCGCAAGCGTCACCGCCGGCAGTCTTTCAGTGGCCGGAATAGGAATATTCGCGCCGGTTCATCAAGCATGCGCACAGCAAAGTCGCATGAGTTTCGCGGAAGATATCGCGCCCATCTTCAAGGGATGGTGTGTGTCGTGTCACCAGCCGGGCGGTGAAGGTTACACCGCAAGCGGGCTGGATTTAACAAGCTATGACGGAGTGATGAAGGGTACCAAATTCGGGCCGATGGTGATTCCTGGTCAACCCGATACCAGTAATCTGATTGTACTCATCGAAGGTCGCGCGAAGATCAGGATGCCGTTCGGCCATAAGGCTTTACCAAGCTGCCTTCGCGACAACATGCGGACTTGGATTTTCGAGGGCGCCAAGAACAATTGACGATTCGCAATCGTCTGCCCCAGGATAATGGCCGGCGCGTCGTTGTTGCGGGGCGCGACGACTGGCTTTCTCGCTTCTATAGGCCACAGCGACCAGTCTATTGTGTTCGTCGCGCCGACGGCAAACTTCATGAAAAGAATCTCGCCGTGATCGAGCGCGTGAAGGACGAATGCAAGGCGCAGGCGATCGACCCGTGCGCTCCCAAGAAGTGAATTGACGTCCGGCGATGTAGATCACGCATCGCGCTGCCGACAACGTCCTGTCTGGCGGCAAGAATCGCGCTCTAGCACATCAATGGGCATGATGTTGTGCATCACAGCAAATCCGGTTATTTGACTTCCGGAGTGGGTCAGGACCGACCGAATCACGTCGGTTTGGTGATGTCCGCATTCACCCCAATAGACCCTCGTGCTCGCGGAACGTGATGGATCAATCGAGACGGTAATGGTTGCTCCGGCGAGTGAACCAAACGACGGGGCCTCAGACAAGGCGTTGGCGAGACAAATTGACTTAAATCAACGTCGCTGGCGGCGGTCCACTATAGACAAATAAGAAGGAGTCCGCGCGATGAAAGCTGCTGAGATTATGGTGTCGAATGTAATCACGGTGAGTGGAGACGCGACCGTGCGTGATGTTGCAAAAATTATGCTGGCGAACCGTATTAGAACGGTACCCGTTATTGATGAGCGGGGTGGGCTCGTCGGGATCATTAGTGAGGGCGATCTGGTTCGACGACCTGAAATCGAAACCGAGAAAGTTCGGTCATGGTGGCTCGACTCACTGAACGCGAACGCGGGGCTTACTGACGAATTTGTCAGGTCGCATTCGCGCAAGGTAAGCGATGTCATGACGCGTGACGTCGTGACTGCCAAACCAGATGATTCTCTTGGCCATATAGCCACTCTACTTGAGAAGAATCGCATCAAACGAGTGCCCATCGTCAGCAGCGGTAAAATCGTCGGTCTCGTAAGCCGCGCAAATCTTGTTCAAGCGCTGGCCAACCTGAAAGACGTGCGCACGGAGAGAACAGCAATGGCTGACGCCAAACTCAGTGGTCAAGTTTATGCCCGAATACAGGAAGCGCCTCGAACCACACGCTCATTACCGAATGTCATCGTGCATGACGGAACCGTGCAGCTGTGGGGAGCCATCGGATCCGAGACGGACAGAAAGGTGATCCGACTGGCGGTAGAGGTAATCCCGGGTGTTCGCCGCGTCATCGACAACTTGGTTATCCAAGCGAGTTCTCGCTGAAAGCCAGGCTTGATTCTAGTGCCCTGGTACTTCGGTGGAAAGAATCTGAGGCGACCGTCACAGCAGTCCAGAGGAGCTTGCCATGCAAGGGCTCGTTCATCGAGGCCTTGGCTCACTTGGCGTGCGACCAGATCGGCAGCCAGTGCCGATCGGGCGAATCTTTCGCACTGCGGTAGGTGACGGTGGCAAATGGTCGAGATAGGTCATGAACTGCCTCGCCGGTCGCTGGCTGGCACGGCAGCAAGACTCCCAATAGCAGACACGAAAGCGGACGATCGGCGCGGCCGAGAAGGGCCCAATAAGAGACATCGCGCCTGAGGCTTAAAATGCCGGGTACGCCGCCACCTGAGGCACCCGAAAGAAAAGCGTGTGAAGTAAGCTCGGTGCCGTCGTCGCTAACGAGCAAATTGGGCTGCCTGGGGCCCGCACAGCAGCGCTCGATGCGACGCTTAACTGAACATTGCACGCTTCGGTCCGAACCATAACGTGAGGGCGAAGTAGAGCCGCCTCTGCGCTACATCGTCGGCGTCTTGGGCGGACGACACCCACGCAACGTAGCCGTCCGGGCGAACTAGAAAGGCATCAGCGGGGGCGGGTTACTCTTCGCATCGGGCCGCCACAACATCAACTCGATCGCTCCACCTCGCTGCGGCGTCGCGGAGGGCCGTTCGATCCGCGAGGTCGAGCAGAACGGCTCGCGCGGTGCATGAGCTGCGGAACGCGGGTCTTGCCAGTTGCGGCGACCAGCAGAAGATCCGGCGCCCAATGACCGAGCAGAGGATGCCGGTCACCATCGCCAGCGTCCATTTCGTAGTGAACGTCGACACTCGTGATCATCTCTATGATGGCTTGACGCTCGGCAGGGCTCCTCGCTATTCGACGGTCCTTACGCCAAACCGCTTGATCGCCGCTGCGATCGTGGACTAACTAAAGTCGATTCGGCTGTTTCGAGCTGGGATTGAGCTTTTGCCGCTCGTGATCGTCGCCCTCGCGGCTCTCCAGCCACATCGCGTTGAGGACGGCGAAGGTGCAGGCGAAGCCCAAACCTAGAACCCACGAGAAATACCACATCGTCCAATTCTCCTAATAGGCGGTCTCGGAATTACGGGTGATGTCGTCTGCCCTGACTGGCCCGCGCATCACGCGGTAGACCCACGCGGTGTAGGCGAGAACGATCGGTAGGAAGATGACAACCGCCGCCAACGTGATTGCCAGCGTGAGCAGGCTCGACGACGCATCCCACACGGTCAGGCTTTGGTTCGGTTCGCTGGACGACGGCATCAGGAAGGGAAAGAGCGCCGTACCTGCCGTGGCGATCGTGCCGAACGGGACCAGGGCCGACGCAATGAACGCGAGCCCGGGCCGCGCACGCAGCAAAACCGCGCCAAGCGCGCCAAGATAAGCCGCCGCCACGGTCAGCCAAAGCGCAGGATAGAGCGCCGCGTTTGCGAACCATCCGCCGGGAACTAGCGTTACGGTCTTGTTCAGCGGATTCGAGGGGCCGTCATACGCGATTTGTCCGGCAATCTGGAATCCCTGCAGACGCGATAGCCAAAAACCGGCGAGCGCGAACAAGATGGCAAAGACCAGCGCCGCATAGGGAATGATCGTGTGAGCACGGGCTTTTACCGCGGCGTCCGTCTTAAGGTTCAGCCAAACGGCGCCGTGCAGAACGATCATGCTGAGGCTGACGAGGCCGACCAGAAGCGCGAATGGATTGAGCAGCGAGAACAGCGTGATCGTGGAATGCATCCGCAGATCGCCGTCGAAACCGAACGGCACGCCCTCGAACAGATTGCCGAAGGCGACGCCGAACACCAGTGCAGGCACGATGCCACCGGCAAATAATGCGTAGTCCCACCACAGCCGCCAGCGCGGATCGTCCACCTTGCCGCGATACTTGAATCCGACAGGTCGCAGAATGAGTGTGGCCAGAACCAGAAACATGGCCAGATAGAAGCCGGAAAAGCTTGCCGCGTAGAGTGCCGGCCACGCGGCAAAGATCGCGCCGCCGCCCAGGATGAACCAGACCTGGTTGCCTTCCCAAACCGGCCCGACCGTGTTGATCGTCACGCGCCGTTCGAGATCGTTGCGCGCGACGAACGGCAATAGCGCCGCGGTGCCGAGATCGAAGCCATCCATGATGGCAAAGCCGATGAGCAAGATGCCGAGCAGCGCCCACCAGATGACACGAAGGAATTCATAATCAGTCATGACGTTACTCCGTGGCTATTTTGACAATGCGCGGCGTAGAACTCGGCGCTTCACTGGGACCAAGGCGGATATACTTGACGAGCAGATATAGATCAGCGGCGAGCAAGGCCGAGTAGAAGAGTACAAAGCCCAGCAGCGTGAGGAGAACATTGCCTGCGTTAGTAGAGGAAACGCCAAGCGCGGTCGGCAGAATATCTTCGACCACCTACGGCTGTCGGCCATATTCGGCGACGATCCAGCCGAGTTCGCCAGCAAGCCATGGTAGCGGCAGGCTGAACAATGCGGCGCGCAAAAACCAGCGATAGCGGTCGAGCTGGCGGACCGCGGATAGCCAGAACGCTGTGACAAACAGTGCAATGAACCAGAAGCCGAAACCAACCATGAGGCGGAACGACCAGAACAGAACGGGCACATTGGGGATCGTGCTGTTTGCAGCATCATCAATCTGCGCTGGCGTCGAATTCTCAATATCGGGCCGGATACTCTTGAGAAGTAACGCGTAGCCCAGATCACCGACATGGGCGTCAAGGCTGTCGCGAAGACCGGCATCATGAGGGTTCTTCCTGATCGCCAGCAGTGTTGCATAGGCGACGAGGCCGCTTACGATCCGCTGGCGCGCCACGGCTACGAGATCGTTGATCCCTGGCACAGGCGTGCTGACTGAGCGCGTGTCGATCAGACCCAGCACCCAAGGAATTTTTACTTCATACCGTGTGGTGTGCGAATGTAAATCCGGTATACCGAGCAGTGTAAAAGGCGCGGGCGCGGCTTCGGTATTCCACATTGCCTCGATGGCGGCGATCTTCATCTTCTGGTTTTGGCCGGCCGTGTATCCGGACTCATCGCCCAGCACCACAACGGAAAGTGCCGATGCAAGTCCAAAACTTGCGGCTACCGTCAAGGAGCGCTTGGCAAAGTCGACGTGGCGTCCCCGCAAGAGGTAAAAGGCACTGATCGCCAAAACGAAAACTGACCCTGTGACATAGCCTGCGCTGATGGTGTGAACGAACTTGGCCTGCGCCACGGGATTGAACAGCACGGCCATGAAATCCGTGGTTTCCATGCGCATCGTATCGACGTTAAAGCGAGCTCCGACCGGATATTGCATCCAGCCATTTGCGATCAGAATCCACAGCGCGGAAAAATTGGTGCCGAGCGCTAACGCCCATGTTGCGATCAGGTGCTGGACGCGGGACAGCCGGTCCCAGGCAAAGAAGAACAGGCCGACGAAGGTGGCCTCGAGGAAGAAGGCCATCAATCCCTCAATGGCCAACGGTGCGCCAAATACGTCGCCCACGTAATGGGAGTAATAGGCCCAGTTGGTGCCAAATTGGAATTCCATAGTTAGGCCCGTGGCGACACCCGTGGCGAAATTGATGCCGAACAGCACGCCCCAGAATTTGACGAGGTCGCGCCAAATCTGCCGGCCGGTCATCACGAACACGGTTTCCATGATGCCGAGCAAAATGGACAGACCCAATGTCAGCGGTACAAAGATGAAGTGATAAAGCGCGGTAATCGCGAATTGCAGGCGAGCAAGTTCGACAATATCCATGACCGTTCTCAATTCCCGCTGCCGTGAAGTAGATACGCGGCCATCGCGCGGCCATCGGGTTCCGGCCGCGCGACGGGCGCGACGAACGCGTAGTAAATAAGCGTCAGCGCCACTGCTTTGAGGCAGATCAAAAAAATGATCTCGCGGCGTATGGGTTTGGGGAACACAAGGCCGGTCCTTATTCAGGTCAACTTATAGATTCAGGCCCATTGCGATGTGTCCGCTTGGACCTACCGCCAATCTGACGGCAAGGCCGCGTAAAAGATTGTTCCATCTCGTCTGATGGCACGTATCCGGACAGTCCTTGAAATAGTCGATAACCGCGAGGACGACCTCGTAATCCGGGCGATCGCCGCGATCGAACACACTCAGCTCCCGTTCCAGGACACGAAGCAACTTTTCGATATTGCGATGTTCCTGACGCAGAACCTCGATGATCTCTACCATCTTGACCGCCCGCGGGTCCGCCTGACCGGCTCCGATCTGTCGCGTTGGTACGCAGGCATACACAGCGTTTCACGGCATTGCGCTAGATCAAGCCGGCCGCATTTCAGTAGTGATGCTGCCGCCGCGCTCTGACATCGGCAGGCCGCGCCGTGCCGCTCAGTGCGACATCAGCGCTGGAACCGTCATTGAATGCAGTACCGTGCGCGTTACGCCGCCAAGCACGAACTCACGCAGGCGGGAATGGCCATAACCACCCATGACGATGAAATTTGCGTCGGAGTCAGCGCAATGCGAAAGCAGCACATTGGCGACATCGAGGTTGTCGCGCGTAATGCGGTTGACTTCGACTTTGAGCCCATGACGGGCGAGGTGCTGTCCGATGTTTGCACCTTTGATCTCGTCTTGCTTGCCGCGTTCGTTGGTGATCATGACCACCTCGATGTTTCCCGCTCGCTCAAGGAGCGGCATGGCGTCGGCGATGGCGCGCGCGGCCGGTCGGCTTCCGTCCCAGCAAACCATGACACGGTCAAGCCTGAACGGCGTTTTCTGAATGTAGGGCACAACAATCACGGGCCGCCCTGACCCGAACAGAGTGCTTTCAGAAATTATTGCTTCGACCGCGCTCCCGTCGGGTTCGGTCTGGCCGACAATTGCAAGATCGAAGCGCCGCGCGATGCGGCTGAACTGATCTCCCGCGTTGTCAGAGTTCGTGCTGAGTATCCGCGGCTCAGCCGAGACACCGGCGCGCGCGGCCGCTGCGGCAAACCGGTCGAGCGCTGCTTTCGCCGCGGCTTCGTTGTCGCGCCGAAGCGCATCGGTTACATCCTTTACTCCTCCGGGATTGTAGCCCAACTCCGACATCGGAATGTTCACATCGTAGACAAACGCGATTCCCGCGATGTGTGCTTCGAGTGCGCTGGCCACGGAGACTGCGTAGTATCCGGTGGATTTTTCACCTTCGCGGACGCTGAGATTCACGACAATGTCTTTAATCATAGCGGCACCTCCTTGTTCCGCCAACTGAGGTGGCCAGGATCGGAGCCGAATAGGTGCCTAGCCGCCATTATGCAGCGCTTTGACGCTTACGCCGCGCACGCCAGCGCGCACGCGTGATTGTTTCCGGTTTTGCTTGCTTGCGGACGCACCGCATCCTCTCCGGCAATGAGCCAGAATG